>Ga0187769_10000335_pt1 | contig 25895 bp, 20 predicted proteins | sample 0116_SJ02_MP02_1_FD_133140 | JGI IMG/M metagenome (GOLD analysis project Ga0187769, IMG submission 133140) | Tropical peat soil microbial communities from peatlands in Department of Meta, Colombia - 0116_SJ02_MP02_10_MG | ecosystem: Environmental > Terrestrial > Soil > Wetlands > Peat | place... | reverse complement strand
TCACGCGAGCAACTCTCGTTGTTTCATTCATATCGCAACGCGTCAACGGGATCCAGCCGCGCTGCGCGCGCCGCCGGCCATACACCGAAGACCAGTCCGACCCCAAACGAGACTGCCAGACCGAGCAGTTCCGTCCACAACGGCACCACTGCTTTCATGTCCGTGGCCAGCCGGATCAGCGGCACGGCAATCCCTCCCGTAATTACGATTCCCAGCAAGCCCCCCGCTCCGGTCAGAGTCATCGCCTCGAACAAAAATTGCCAGGTGATGTCGCTGCGGCGCGCTCCAATCGCTTTTCGCACGCCAATTTCGCGCGTCCGCTCCGTGACGCTGACCAGCATGATGTTCATCACGCCGACGCCGCCGATCAACAATCCAATCGAGCTCAGCACCACCATCGCCAGCGCCACCATCCCGATAATCTCATGGAACTGCTCGATCTGTTCTTCCGCCGTGGAGATCGAAAAATCATCCGGCTTGTCGTAGGCCACGTTTCGGCGACGCCGGAGAACTTCGCGGGTCTCGTCCACGGCCTCATCGAGTTGCCCTGGCAGTCCCTGCACGCGCATGCTGACTTCGTACGCCGCCGGATAGACCTTTTGAAACGTGAAGAAGGGTATCAGTGCGCGCTTGTCTTGGTCGTCCGTTCCGAATGCGCCTTCCGGTTTTTCGAGAACGCCGATGACGCGGTAGGTCGACCCGTCCACTTTCACTTCTTTGTCGATTGCGGACAAATCGCCAAACAGCGCCTTCGCGGCGTCCTCGCCAAGCACAATCACGCTTTCCCGGTGGAGATTCTCGGTTTCGGTGAAGAAGCGGCCTTGCTTCAGTATGGCGTTCGCATAGACCTCGGCGTAGCTCGCGACCGTACCGCGGAAATCCACAGCGTCTACTTCATTGGTTTGGTAGAGCACGTTGTGCGGGCCGGTTTCCCACTCGACGATAAACGGCGCAACGGCCTTCACCGACGGACACAGTTCTTGAATGGCCTCCGCGTCTTCGAGCGTGAGCGGTTTGCGCTGGCGCTGTTCCTTCGTCGGCCGCGTGATGGACGGCCCCTGGTCGAGCCGGGCGACGAACGCGCTGTCGGCGCCGAAACCGGTGATGCGTTCCACGACGCTCTGGTTGAATCCCTGCAGCAGCGCGCCGACCAGCATCAGCACGGAAATACCGATGACCACGCCGAGGACTGTGAGGAAACTGCGCAGTTTGTGCTCGCGCATCGCGTCGAGCGCCAGCAACAGATTCTCTTTGTAGTCTTGCCTCATCGTGTCCGGCCTAATTTTCCGCGCGAAGCGCCACGATCGGATCCAGCCGCGACGCTCTCACGGCGGGGTAAATGCCGAAAAACAGTCCGACGCTGCTGGACAGCACAAGCGCCGTCACAACCGATCCGACAGTGGTGGAAATCGGCACGGAGGTGAAGGTCCGCACCAGCAGCGTGATCGTCAGCGCCAGCGCGAGCCCCAGGAGGCCGCCCGCCACCGATAGCGTCGCGGACTCCAAAAGAAACTGCAGAACGATATGGCGCCGGCGCGCCCCGAGCGCCTTGCGGATGCCGATCTCCCGCGTCCGTTCGGTGACGCTGGCCAGCATGATATTCATGATCACAATGCCGCCGATCAAGAGAAACACTGTGGTCAGCCAAACTGCGATGGCGAAGATATTCCCGGTGAGCTGCTTCCAAAGGCCCATGATCGAATCCGGCGCGATGATCCCAAAATCGTCCGGATCGCGGTAGGGAACGTGGTGTGCCGCGCGAAGGATCATTCTCGATTCGTCCTCCGCCGCTTCCATCATGTCCTCCGAGCGCGCTTGCACAAAGAAGCTTGCGGAATCTGTGGGGGTTTTCCACTCCTTCTCATAAGTTTGGAATGGAATCAAAACGAAGGTGTCTCGCGATATGCCGAAAACGGTTCCGAGCGGATCCGCCACGCCCACTACCGTGCACGTTTTCGAACCGATGCGGATCATTTTCCCGATAGGATCCATTCCCAGGAGAATTTTGTTGGCAACGTCCGCGCCAAGGACACACACCTCTTCGCGGTGCAGATCGTCCGCCTCCGTGAGGCCGCGGCCTGTAGCGATGCTGATGTCCCGCATTTCGGTGTAATTCGGAGTGGCGCCCCAAAGCTGCGCGTCCTCAAACAACTCATTCCCGTAACGCGCGTCCTGCGTCGTAGCCTCGATGGCCGCCACGTGGTCCGCCAATCGCATGCGGCTTGCGAGCAACTCAAAATCGTCGGCGGTCAAGCGTGGACGCTTTTGCGCGCGCACCCATTCCTGCGCGTTGGTAATGATTCCGAACCGGTTTACCACAAAGCAGTCAGCGCCGAGGTTTGCGATCTTATCGGCGATGTAGAAGTTCAAGCCGTTCACAATGGACATCACGGCGACCAGCGTCGTCACCGCGAGGATGATGCCTAGCAAGGTTAGGAAGCTGCGCAGTTTGTGCGCGCGGAGCGTGTCGAGCGCCAGGACCATCGTCTCTCCCAGCGCCACACCCGTTACAATCCCTTTTCTGGACACAATGCTCCCTATTTCCCCTCTAGGAGTTACGAAACTGAGACATCCCGTGTTACACCCCTACCGCAGGCGGGGCCCTCCCCATAGAATACTCTTGCAACCGCTCGCCGCACTGAAGAATCAGATTGAGTGCGGCATTCATACGGCCGCTCCGGCTCATGCGAAGGCGTCTCACGTACGTGCTGCTGCTCTCCCTGGGCTCGGCCGCGCTGGCAGCCTCCACGTTGCCGCAAAATCCCGATGGCGGCGCGCCGTCCCCCGCTCAAGTCCAGAGTTTTGTCGCGCGCGCCATCGATAACCAGCACCGCGACGATCTGTTGCTGGAGGAATTCGATCGCGTCGAACACACCCAGCTCCGCAAGACCTCCGAATCCTCCGTCGTCGACGATAGACGGTGGCGCATCGTTCCCGTGGGCACGGGGTTGTTCCGGATCGCGCTCACTCCCGACGACAAACCTAATGATCCGATCCTTTATCGCCGGCAGTTGGCGTTGATCCAAGCTTCATTGCAATCGGCAATGCAACCCGACGAGTACGAAGAACAGGCCCTGGCCAAATATCAAAAGCGCCTGGAGGAACGCGCCGAGATGGTCACGGACATCGGCAAAGCATTTCGTTTCACATGGCTCGGCCGCGAGATGCGTTACGGCCGACTGCTGGCCAAAGTGCAGCTTGATCCAGATCTTTCCTTCGTGCCGTCCTCGCGCACCGCGGAGGTGCTTCCGCACGTGCGGGCCACACTCTGGTTTGACGAATCGGCCGAGCAAGTGGTTCACATTGAAGCGGAAATCACCAGCGACGTGTACTTCGGAGCGGGCGTCTTCGGCAAACTCTACCGGGGCGGCCGGTTCTGGTTGGATCAAGCTGAAATCGCACCCGGCATCTGGGAGCCCGTCGCCCATGAATATGATTTCTCAGGCCGCAAATTCCTGTTCGGATTCGAGGTTCACGAGAAGACAGAAGTCAGCCACTATCGCCGCCTCGGTCCGCTGCCGCAGAGGCTCGCCTTCATCCGTAATGAGTTGAACAACGCCGGGACCAACCACTCCGGCGACTGAACGCCACGGGCTATAATCAGAGGTATGAGGCCGCCATGAGAACCCTTCTCTTTTGCGCCCTAGGCGCTCTGGCGCTTTCCGTAGTCGGCAGTGCGTCGGCGCGCGGACAATCTCCGTCACAATCCCAGGCTCCCGCAGCCGGTCCGCAGACTCCAGCGGCGAGCCCGCAAGCCGCGCCTCAGCAACCGAAACCTGCGCCGCCAGCCAAGAAAGTCTGGACAAATGACGACATCGACGCGTTGCGCGAACACGGCGGAAGTGGCGTCTCGGTCGTCGGTGGCAGCGGTCCTGCTGCAGGTGGCGCGACTGCGAACACGCCTGGCACGCGCGCGAATCAGTCGCCCCCGCACCTGCCGAAGGAAAAAGATCCTGTGTGGTACAAGAAGCAACTCGCGCCCCTCTACGCCAAGCGCGACGCGCTGGACACTGCGATCGCGAACGCGGAAGCGGCAGTGTCCGGAGACACGCGTGGAAGCGCGACCGTGGACATGACCAATTTCGGAGCGGCCGCAACCCCCCAGGAGCAACTCAAGCAGCTGCAGGATCAACAGCAGCAAGTTCAAAATCTGATCGACGCGCTGGAGGACATGGCGCGCCACAACGGCATTGAACCAGGCTCGCTCCGCTAGGCGGCGAACCCCACCAGTGGTTGTCAAGTTAACTTGTCATTTGGCACCGCATGGCTCTTCGTGGAGATTCCGCCACTCTACTGCGCAGGGCCGTCGGTTTACTGTGTCCGGCCGACTTCGCCTCAGCATCGGCTCGAGTTTGCAAAGGCAGACCGTCTGGGAAAAGAGCCGAAGCTCCAGATGGGCGACGGAAAAAGGGACCGCCCATCCCGGGCGAATTCCCGCATCGCGAATGGAGCGGGAACCGGCCAAGGATGGGCGGAGTTGGTGTTTGGGGTCAGCCGAAGTTAGCTACTTCGCGCCGCCGAAGTTAAACGTTACGCCAGTGGCCAACTCGAAGTTGTTCGCGGATGAGGTGTATTTGTATGGTGTGGCGCACGCGTAGGTGCATGTTTGGTTTTCGGTCGTGGACACCTCTGCGTGAACGTAATCCACTTCGAGGATTCGAACGCCCCAGAAGCCGTGGTTCCAGTCAGCACCTGCGCCCGTCTTAAAGGCAAATCCATTGCCTTTTGAGCCGCTCGTATAATCGATGCTGGTTGATCCGCTGATATAATTACAGGTCTCCTCGTCTTCTCCTGTTGCCGGGGTGCACTTCTCCGTATAGCCTTCGTGCAAATGCGCGCCGCCGACGAGAAAGTGGGTGAAGAGCGTAAAGTGCCCCATCGGCAGGGAGAGTCTCGGCCCGAAAGTATAGGCATAGATATCCTGACGTAAGGTGTCGTTATAGCCATTGTCGTCAGTTGTGGCCGGAAAGCTGTATATTGTTGTGGTGCCGTTATGGCCGGAGAAGTTTGCCTCCAAACCAATATGTTTGTTCAGGTTATAGGCGAAATCTGCGGCATAGCCGTGGAGTGTCGGATCGAAGGAATAGAAGTTATTCGTCCCGAACGAGTAGCCCGCGAAGAGGCTGATCTTGCCATCCTGCGCGTGCGCCGGAGCGCTTGTAATGCAAATCACTAGTCCTAGTACCGACAAAATGAACCACCCCTGCTTTTTCATTCATGTTCTCCCAAGTGGAATTTGGACCAGGTAATCTTGGTCCGAACTGCTTTGGACTTCTGGCTCTTCAATTGTAGGCGCGTCGCTGGCTCGAGACGACGCGCTTGGGAAGTAGCGGTGTCGGGTATAGTACTAGGACCTGGTTTCCCAGTTTGGGAAGGCTGGGCGGGCCCTCTGGAGGTTAGCGAAGGGCAGACGGCTCGTTTCTGACCAGTGTTTATTCCTTCTGGCTGACCTCGCATGCTGCCGCATAGTTGGTTTCTCAGAAACTGGACCGTCTCTTCTCCGCCAGCCTCAGATCTTGCACCTCGGCGAACTGCCGGGATCAGGGGCCATGCCCACCTTATTCGACTCTCCCAGTTGGGGGCTTCAGTGTACACTTTGAGGCCTGTTTGGCAGGGGCCTTCGGCCTGGCCACCGATTCGCACAGCAGCGCACGGCTGGTGCCCGCTTGCGTCCGCCGTGGCGGACTGCGGCGCGGCGAGCGCGCGAATCGCGCGGCTCTCTCGGACCGTCTAAAGAACACTTAAGGGAAACGAATCGGAACATGGGCGCGCAAGACTTTGATCTGATCGTCATCGGCAGCGGACCCGCGGGGCAAAAAGGGGCGATTGCCGCGGCCAAAGCCCGGAAGCACGTCGCGATCGTGGATCGCGGCAGGATGATCGGCGGGGTTTGCGTGCACACGGGTACGATCCCCAGCAAGACGTTGCGCGAGGCGATTCTGCAACTGATTGGGTTCACCGACCGGAGCATCTACGGCCGCGATTACCGGGTCAGCGATGCCGGCGTCTCGGTGCAGGACCTTGCCTTTCGCGTGAAAACAATTGTGGGCCGTGAGACCGAGGTGATTTACTCGCAACTCCGGCGCAACGGCGTGGCCGTTTACGAGGGCGCGGGGCAATTCGTCGATCCGCACACGATCGAGGTCGCCAGCGACACCGGAACGCAGACCCTTCGCGGCGAATTCATCCTGGTCGCCTGCGGCACGCGTCCGGCGCACAGCCCGGAGATCCCGTTGGACGGCAAGAGAATCCTCGATTCGGACCAATTCATCGGGATCACCACCGTGCCGCGCGAAATGATCGTAGTGGGAGCGGGCGTCGTCGGCCTCGAATACGGTTCTTTCATGTCGGCGCTGGGCGCCGAAGTGACGCTGGTGGACCAACGTCCGCACATTCTGGATTTCGTGGACCAGGAGATTCTCGAGGCCCTGATGTATCACCTTCGCCGCCACGGAGCCGTCTTCCGGCTGGGCGAAAAAGTTATGTCCGTCGGCGTGGACGAGAAACGCGACCAGGTGTTCGCCGAACTCGAAAGCGGCAAGAGGATCCACGGCGACAATTTGCTCTATGCGGTCGGGCGGCAGGCAAATAGCGATCTGATCGGCATCGAGAAGGCCGGTTTGCAAGCCGACTCGTGGGGAAGAATTTGCGTCAACGAATTCTTCCAAACTCCGGTGCCGCACATCTATGCCGCCGGAGACATCGTCGGTTTCCCCGCGTTGGCCAGCACTTCGATGGAGCAGGGCCGCCTGGCGAGCTGCCACATGTTCGGAATGCCGCTTGAGCACTATTCGGAGTCGTTCCCGTACGGTATTTACACGATTCCTGAGATTTCGATGGTCGGCATGACCGAGGCAAAGCTGACAGCGGCGAAAGTTCCTTACGAAATCGGCATCGCGCGCTATTCGGAGCTGGCCAAGAGCATGATGCTCGGAGATGAAGACGGCATGCTGAAGCTGATCTTCGACCGCAACACGCTTAAACTTTTGGGCGTGCACGCGATCGGAGAGCGCGCCACGGAAATCATTCACATCGGGCAGGCCGTGCTCGCCCTCGGCGGCACGATCAAATATTTCCGCGACACTGTTTTCAACTATCCGACGCTCGCCGAGGCGTACAAGGTCGCCGCGTTCGACGGCCTGAATCGCCTCTGAAGTAGCGCACCTCTTCCCACGGCGGCGCGGCGCGAGGCCGCCCCGCGCCGGTACACGCTCCGCCGCGCAAGCTGGTACACTGCGGCCTGCACTCCCTCTGGCTCGGCCGGCAAGTACAAACGGCGAAAGGCACCTCTTGGTGACGCTCAGCGAAAAGCTGAAAGCATGCGGCGTGGTCGGCGCCGGAGGAGCGGGTTTTCCCGCATCCGTCAAGGCGGCGAGCCGGGTGGAATTCGTCATCGCCAACGGCTCCGAGTGCGAGCCGCTGCTCCACAAAGACGCCGAACTCATGGCGCACGCCCCCGCAGAAATTCTTTCCGGGATGCAATTGGTGATGGAGGCCACAGGCGCGCGGCGCGGCAAATTTGGCATCAAGGAAAAAAATAGAGCCGCGATCGAGGCCATTCAGTCGAAGGTAGGCGAAGCGGCTATTGATCTCGTGCTGCTCGGCGATTATTACCCTTCGGGGGACGAATTCGAGTTGGTGCCCGCCGCCACCGGACGCCTCATCCCTCCAGCGGGCCTGCCGCTGCACGTCGGGTGCGTCGTCCACAACGTGGAGACGCTTTACAACGTGCACCTCGCCGGCCGCGGCATCCCCGTGACGCGCAAGTTTCTTTCAGTGAGCGGGGCGGTGCGCGAGCCGAAATCGTTCTGGGCGCCGGTAGGGATATCGTTCCGCGAATTAGTGGCGGCTGCGGGGGGCGCGACCTCCCGGGAGTTTGGCTTTTTTGTGAGCGGCGTGATGATGGGCCAGCTGTCATTCGATCTCGATGATGTCGTAACGAAGACGACGGCGGGCCTCGTTGTGCTGCCCCGCGAACATCACTTGGTCTCTCGGAAGGAGCGGCCACTGTCCGCGATGCATCGCATCGGGAAATCCGCCTGCGATCAGTGCAGCTACTGCACGGAACTTTGCCCACGCTATCTGCTGGGCTATGAAGTGATGCCGCACGAAGTGATGCGCAGCCTGGGGTTTTCCACGGGAGGCTCGGCGCAGTGGAATCAATGGGCCGAACTCTGCTGCGCCTGCGGGCTGTGCACGCTCTATTCCTGTCCCGAGGATTTGTACCCGAAGGAGGCCTGCGATCGGGCCAAGCACGACATGCGCGCCGCGGGCATGAAGTTCGTGCAGCAGCGCGCCGTGGAGATTCACCCGATGAAAGAGGGCCGGCGCGTGCCGCTCTCCATGCTGCGCAAGCGGCTGAAGATTGAGGAGTACGAACGCGAAGCGCCGTTTGCCGGCGTGCCGCTCGAACCGCGCTCGGTGCGGATCAAGCTTTCGCAACACGCCGGCGTCCCGGCGAAGCCGGTGGTTCGGGCGGGGCAACGCGTGAAGGCCGGAGATCTAGTTGCCGCGGTTGGGGAAGAAGAGTTGGGCGCAAGCGTCCACGCAAGCATCGCGGGCACGGTCAAGGCCATTTCAGGCAGTTTCATCGAAATCGAGGCGTAGCTCGCCGCAGCGAGCCTGCCCGCTAGTGGGCAGGGCAGGCCACCGCAAGGCGCAACCAATGGAGGAATCCGTGGAACAAAGTTCATTTGGTCTTATCGAGTTAACGAGCGTGGCCGCCGGATTCGAGGTGTGCGATGCGATGCTGAAAGCCGCCGAGGTGCAATTGCTGCTTTCGCGTAGCATTTGCTCGGGAAAATATATCGTGCTGGTGCAAGGCGACGTCGGCGCTGTCCGCGCAAGCGTCGAAGCGGGCGCGCAGGTCGGGCGCCACTCCCTCATCGATAGTTTCGTGATTCCCAACGTGGACAGATCGATCGCCCCGGCCATCAGCGGCAACAACAAGATCGAAGTGATGGATGCGTTGGGGATCATCGAATCCTTTTCGGTCGCGTCGCTGATCGAAGGCGCGGACGCCGCGGTGAAGACCGCCGATGTCAAACTCATCGAGATTCGCCTGGCGATGGCGCTCGGGGGGAAAGCATTCGTCACGCTCACGGGCAGCATCTCCGCGGTGCGCAGTGCGGTGGACGCTGGCGCGGCCATCGTCGCCGCAAAGGGCCTGCTCACCAATAAAGTAGTGATCCCGCAACCACGGCCGGAACTGTTGCGCGAGATGGTTTGAAGAGCGGGCCTCGTTCATACAGTTGCGCCCGCTTTCTCGGCGTAGAATGGTCGCGGGTCGTCGCCTGAGTTGTCGTCCGGGCCATCGCCCAAGTCGTCGGACGTCCCCTGAGGCGACATGCGCGCGCTAACGTTTCGGCGCGGCCAACCAATAGGTCAGACGTGGACAGATACGAATGAGGAAGCCAGGAGGGTTTCCATGAAGATGCGGATTGCGTTTTTCGCCGCGGCGGCATTGTTGTTGTTGCTGGCGTGCTCAGTTGCGATCACTGCTCAGAATGGCCAGCCAGCCGCTCCACAACGGCTGACAGTAACCATTGATGCGCGGCAGACCGGCGAGCCGATTTCGAAGTACGAGTATGGGATGTTTATCGAGCACATTGGCTCCCTGATCTATCGCAGCCTCTGGTCTGAGATGCTCGACGACCGAAAGTTCTACTACCCGATCACGTCCAAGGAGCCGCCGGAGCAAGCACCGGCTGGTCCCCTTCGTGAGTTCGCGCCCAGAAGGTGGAAACCTGTTGGCCCGGACGAATCCGTGGTCATGGACCAGGACCACTCGTTCGTCGGCGAACAAAGCCCGCGCATCGAACTCGATCCCCGCACCCCTCACGGCATCCAGCAATCCGGCCTGGCTCTGGTCAAGGGCAAGCAATACACGGGCCGCATCTTTCTTCGCGGGACTCCCGGCGCCGCGGTGAAGGTCGAGTTGATCTGGGGTCAGAACGCGAACGACCGGCAAAGCATCACGTTCACCGCGCTCGCGCCGGCGTACAAGAAATTTCCGCTCAGCTTCACAGCTCAGGCCGATAGCGACGCCGGAATTCTCCAAATCACGGGCACCGGCAAGGGCAACTTCCACATCGGAACCATTTCGCTCATGCCGGCGGACAATGTGGAGGGGTTTCGGCCCGACACCATTGCCCTCCTCCGCCAGCTTCATTCCGGTTTCTGGCGCCTGCCGGGCGGTAACTTCCTCTCCAACTGGAGTTGGTACGACTCTGTAGGCGAGATCGATAAGCGTCCGCCAATATTTGACTATGCCTGGAACGCGATGCAGACGAACGATGTTGGCATGGACGAGTTCATGACTCTCTGCAAGCTGATAGGCGTAGAGCCCTACATCACGGTCAACGCGGGCTTCGGCGACGCGCACTCAGCGGCCGAAGAAGTCGAGTACATGAATGGGTCTGTCAACACGCGCTTTGGCGCCATGCGCGCGCGCAACGGCCATCCCGAGCCATACCGCGTCAAATTCTGGAACATCGGCAACGAGCCATACGGCGCCTGGGAGCTTGGGCGCACTGATCTGAAGTACTACGTTCTCAAACACAATGAATTTGCAAAAGCGATGCGAAAAGTCGACCCGTCGATCACGCTTCTTGCCTCCGGGGAAATGCTTGAGGATATGAACCTCACAGGCGAGTCGCGCGCCAAGTATGTGGGCAACCTCCAGGCTTTGGCCGGCACAGAGGACGACTGGACCGGCGGCCTCCTTGCGCATTGCTGGGGGAACTTCGACGGTATCACCGAGCACTGGTACGCGCAGCCGGGCAGGCGCTTCGATCTTCAGCTTGCAAAGACTCTGCCGCTGGATGCTCCCACATCCGCTGGATATGCAAAGGTTGACCAATCACTGCTTGAGTTCGCGCGCTATCCAGCCGATATCGTGCACCTGAAGGCCGAGGAATGGCAGGGATACCAACAGCGATTCCCATCGATGCTCGACAAGAAAACCTTTCTGTCCATCGACGAGTACGCCTACTTCGGCGGGGGCTTCGGCCCCGGCGGCGTGAATCTCAAACTCGCTCTCGCCTACGCCATGATCTTCAACGAAATGCTCCGGCACTCGGACTTCCTGCGGATGTCGGCGCATACCATGGGTGTTTCGACGCTCGACTATAACCGCACCGCTGCGGTCTTCAACACAACCGGGCTCGTGTTTAAGATGTATGGCGATCATTTCCTTGGTTCCATTCCGGTCGCCGTTTCAGGGAACTCGCCTCAGCCAGCGCCCAAGTATCCTGTCGGCGGCGATCAGCCCAAGACAAACTCCGGCAGCCCGACGTATCCGCTCGACGTTGTGGCTGCGCTGACCGCGGACCGGAAGTACTTGACTCTCGCCGTCGTGAATGCGACGGAATCGGCGCAGCAGCTCGATCTGAACATCGCCGGCGTGCGGATTGTCGGCCCATCCACGCTGTGGCAAATGACCGGAAAGGATCTCAATGCCGCCAACCACGCCGGCGAAGCGCCACAGGTCGAGGTGAAAGAGATTTCGATCGCCGCCGCCCCGCAGACGCTTTCCGTGGCGCCCATCAGCGTCAACATTTACCGGTTTCCAGTGGTATCCATGGCGCAGTGACGGTCTGAGGTGAATTCTCGTAACCCGCGAGCTGAAACTAGCGGGGCAGTGAATCAATCGTGAACGGGTTGCGAGGGAGACGCCGAGCGACGCCGTTGGGCGACGAAGCCGCCACTTGCACCACCCATGAGTTTCAGTGCGTGGGCCACAATGTATGCATGAGGTTCGGGCTGCGCGCGGGTCAGGGCAACGTAGATCAGCGCAGCGACCACTCCCACCAAAGTCCCATGCAGAATGAATTGGGATTCGGTCCGCCGACACACCCAGAGCGCTCCTAGGAAGCACATGATGAAGGACCCGGGGGGAGCAGTGTAGTGTAGAAAACTCTCGCCGAGATGCAAGCCGAGGGGAACAATCGCGAGAATGAGGGCTGCCTCCGCGAGCAGCCCGCCGAGCAGGATTCGCCCCCAGTGGATTGTTCTGCTTCTCAATTCCCCACTCCCTTGCCGCACGTGCAACGGCCCGCGATTGTAGCAATTAGGGACGAATCTAGATGAGTTGCTAATACTCCGTCAGTAGCTGGCCGGCTCACGCCTGGCTGTCTTGTCGTGCTGAAGTGCGAAGTCGGCGCGCGAATTATTCCGGCAGCAGGATCTGGCCATTGACTTCCATGTCGCCGCTCACCGATGGAGCTCCGGTTCCCGGCTGACCGCCGCCGACCGACACGGTGTACTTGCCGGGGGCAACGATGATATCCCCGGCGTTAGTGACCATGCTGAGGTCGCGGCTCTCCAGGTGAAACGCGACTTTCTGGCTCGCGCCCGGATCGAGATGAACGCGCTGAAATCCGCGCAGAGCACGGAAGGGTGCGCCTGGAACATCCGGGAACCTCAGATACAACTGGACAACCTCGTCGCCCGCAACCTTCCCCGTGTTCGTCACTGTCACCGAGGCGTCCAGTGGATCACCCGCATTGATTGGCGCGCTTGGCAGCGTGAGGCCGCTATACGCGAATGTCGTGTAACTGAGGCCGTATCCAAACGGCCAGAGCGGCTCGCCCGCAAAATAGCGATACGTCCGGCCCCTCATCGAGTAGTCCTCAAAGTTGGGCAGTTGGTGGACGTCTTTATAGAAGGTCACGGGCAGACGCCCGCCAGGATTGTTCTTGCCGCTCAAGGTCTCCGCAACGGCGGCCCCTCCCTCTTCGCCGGGATACCAGGCTTCCAGGATCGCGTTGGCGTGCGCCTTCTCCCAATTCACGCCCAACGCGCTGCCGTTCATGAGCACAACAACGAGGGGCTTGCCGGTAGCGGCCACCGCCTGCACTAACTCCTCTTCGGCTTCCGGCATGTCGAGGCTGGTGCGGTCTCCGCCAAGGAAACCGGGCTCTTCAATCTGCATCTCTTCGCCTTCAAGCCGACTCGTGATCCCCACCACGGCGATGATCACGTCCGCTTGTTTCGCGGCGGCAATCGCGGCCGGATCAGGCGCATCGCTCACGGGTACCCAGATGAGTTGTGCCGCGGGCGCATTCTCAGACCGCTCCAGGTACAGCACGTCCAGCTTCACCGGCACTCCCTTCTCCAGATGCACGCGGCCGAGATTCGCGCCGTTGCGCACCTGCGCGACCTGCTTGTCGCCGACTGTAATCCGCACGAAACCATTGGCACTGGCTCCGACGAGGTAATCGCCGGTTTCCGGGGCTGTGAGGAAGCCAGTCCACTCCACCGTTATCGAGGATTTCCCTTTCGCCTCCTCGGGAAGATTGTCCGCATTCAGATTGAGGGTTGATTCCACACGCGAGGTGAGCGGTGTCGGTGGCACGTTGAAGCTCCCACCTGTACCGTACTTGGCTTGGAGCCCGGGCTTACCGTCCGGCGTCGTGAGCGCGGACGCCGGCACGGGATCCCCCCGGCTGGAGAGAAACTGTGTGCCGGGAACGTAAGTGATCTTGGCATTTGGAAATTCGGCTTTCATTCCCTCCAGCACGCTCACGGTGTGCGTCGGAATACCGTTGTAATTGCCGAGCAGGACGTTGGTCTGATCCGCGAGCGGGCCGACAATCGCGATGTGCTTCACCGGCTTCAGCGGCAGCACCCCGTCGTTCTTCAGTAGCACCATGGATTCATCCGCGAGGTGGCGCGCCATGTCGCGATGCGCGGCGCTATCGAGCTGGCTCTCGTCAATGTTCGAGTACGGCACCATCGACGGCGGGTCGAACATTCCGAGGCGAATGCGCGCCGTGAACAGCCGGACGAGCGCGGTGTCTATCGCGCTTTCCGGGAGGTAGCCTTGCTGCACAGCGTCGAGGAACGGCTGGTATTCGCCCGCGCCCGACGAACCCGAGAAGTTCTCCGCGCATTCATTATCCATGCCGCGCTCCAGCGAGATGGCCGAGGTCTGCGCCTGGGTCGGCCGGTAACGATGGCCGGTGAAGATGTCGCGGACGGCGTCGCAGTCGGAGACCACGTAGCCTTGGAAGTTCCAGGCACCGCGAAGCGTGTGCTGTAGCAGGAATTCGTTCGCGCACCCGGGCTGGCCGTTGATGGCGTTATACGAGCACATCACGGAACCAGCGCGGCCCTCGACGACCGCGGCGCGAAACCCAGGCAAATACGTGTCTTCCTCGTCGTGCTTGCTTACATCCACATCGGCGAAGTGCCGGGTCGGCTCCGGCCCGCTGTGCACGGCATAATGTTTTGGCGTGGAGATCACGCGGTAATAACGCGGATCATCACCCTGCATTCCGGTGACGAAGGCCACCGCCATGCGCCCGGTGAGAAATGGGTCTTCGCCGTATGTCTCCTGGCCGCGGCCCCAACGCGGATCGCGGAAGATGTTGACGTTGGGCGCCCAGAAGTCGAGCCCCTCCATAATATTCGAGTGTCCGGCGCGCACATCCTGATCGTGCTTGACGCGCGCTTCGATGCTGATGGCGGTCGCCATCTCGTGAATTCCCGGCGCGTCGAAGCTGGCGGCCAGACCAATGGGCTCGGGGAATTCCGTCGTGCCGTTTACAGCCACGCCGTGGAGGGCTTCGCTCCACCAATCGTAGGCGGGAACGCCAAGGCTCGGGATGGCGCGCGCATTGTTGACAAGCTGCGAGGCCTTCTCCTCGAGCGTCATGCGGTGCACGAGGTCCGCCGCGCGCTGCTCGGGCGAAAGGCTGGGATTCAGATAGGGCAGCTTCGCCACTTCCTGCGCAGCGGCGGCGCAGGCCAAGAGGATCACGCAGGCGATAAGGGCAGACAGCAGGTTCTTTCCGGTGTATTTCATCTCTTCTCCCTGAAGGTGTCTAACTGCGGTCGCGCGGTTCCGTGAGCATGGCCAAGGCACCCGACTCAGCCGCCACGAAGACTAATGGTGCACCGTCGGACTGTCAACCCGGGCCACAAGGAATACCGAGCCGGCCTCCCCTAAGCATGCATTGATTTTCACGAAAGCCGTTTGTCCGCGAGGGTGCCACATCTCTCGCGCAGCGAAAAGTGGGGGCATTCTCTCTTATCCACCTCGACGGGAGGCGCGGCCTTAGACCACGTCATATCCCCGCCCCCGGGCGTAGAATAGTCACTGGCAATCGCCCAGCCCATCGCCTAAGCCGTCGGAGGTCCCCCGATGCGACGCGCACTCTACTGTTCCGCCGCTCCATTCATATCGGGCCTTCTTTTGTTGGCAATTGCGCCGCTGCTAATTCGCGCCGCGTCTCCGGACAATCGTCCCGGGACGCTCACAGGCATCGTCGTGAACGCGAAGGGCGCTCGGGTGGCGGGCGCGCAAGTCCTCTGGCAGAACGCCGACGGCCAAAGCATCCACGCGCTGCACACCGATGCGCAAGGCCGCTTCCGTATCGACCGCCTCTATGCCGGGCTCTATGATCTTCGCGCGACCACCGGCACGACGTGGTCCGAGTGGGAACGCAATGTTTTGGTTCGTCCCGGGGGCGAAACGTCCATCACGCTGCGCCTCGTCCTGACCGCGCCGCGCGGTCCGTCCTTCGTCGCGCTCACAGGTAAGATTACGCTCTTCGCCGTGCCCGTCCCTGGCGCGCTGCCACACGATCCCGCTGTGGATCCGCACGGCTACGTCTGGTTCACGCTGCAAAATGTAAATCGTGTCGCGCGCTTCGACACGAAGATGACCCAGTGGAGACTGTTCACTCCGCCGACCGCGAATTCCGGTCCGCACGGTCTCGTCTCCGACGCCCAGGGCAACATTTGGTTCACAGAGAATTCCGTCGGCAAGATTGGCCGCATCGACGCGCAAACCGGCGATGTGACCGAATATCCTGTGCCGGGCGTTTCCGATCCGCACACGCCGATTTTCGCCCTCGACGGCTCCCTCTGGTTCACCGCTGAGAACGCAAACTTGATCACGCGCATGGATACGGCCACGGGCAAAATGCAGTCTTTCGCCGTGCCGACGCAGAACGCTCTGCCCTACGGCATCGCGCTCGGCCTCGATGGCGCCTTATGGTTTTGCGAGTTCGGCTCGAACCGCATCGGCCGCTTGGATCCGGACACGGGCGCCGTGCAGGAGTTTGCCCTCGACGATGACTCGGCGCGCCCGCGCCGCTTGGTCGTCATAAAGAACGCCGTTTATTTCAGCGATTACGCCGGCGGGCGCCTCGGCCGTTTCGACATCGCCACGCATGAATTCAAACTGTGGCCCTCGCCTTCAGGTGCGGCCGCGAAGCCCTACGCCATCAGCGCGGACTCCGCCGGAAATATTTGGTACGTTGAGACCGGAGCAAACAAGCTCGTTCGCTTCGATCCGCGCACGGAAAAATTCGATCTCTTCCCGCTGCCCGAAGGCTCGGACACGCGCAACATCGCGCGCGATTCGCGCGGACGCCTCTGGCTCACGCTGCCCATGGCGGATCAGGTCGCCATGGTGCAATGACAAGGACGTGCGCTGAGAGAAAAGTGATGTGGGTAGCCCCCAAAGGAATCGCAGGGGCCGGCAAAGGCCCCTGCCCTGCAAGAATAATTCTTACTGCTCGCTGGAAGGCGGGGGAGTTCCCGGCTTCGGCGCCGGCTTTTGGAACTTGCTTTCGTCCACCTTCACGTTGAGTTGTATGTCGGTGTAGTGGACCGTGTGCGATTCAGACGGCTGCGCCTCGCGCACTGTGAACGGCAGGTTCAGCCCGCCCACGCTTTTGTAGTCCGAGTAGTCAGTCTCGGAAGGATAGTTCCCGAGCGGCGTTGTCACGGCAAACTCGTATCGCAGTAGCAATCCGCTGTCGGCGTCGAAATACAGCCGCTCGCGCGCGCCGCCCCCGGCAGGGATTCCCATCACGACGTACGTGCGGTGCTCGCCCACGGACCCCACGCTGACGAGCCGCAACTGTGAGTAGTGCTTCCGCACGTCCAGCAGGCGCAGCAAATCCGCGGCGCGCTTCTCTTGCTCGAGTTGAATTCCTTCGACGTCGTGCACTTGTCCCGCTGGATCCACTTGCCACGCGGCGTGGCCATCGAAACCTGTCGTGATTATCCCGTTCTTGGTTTGCAGCGAGACCCACTGCTTGTTCGGCGCTTCACCCAGGGATTCGACCGTCATCGTCGTGCTGCCCTCGCCCTCCAGCGATCCCTTCGCGTCGATGCTGGTGAGCTTGTCAATCACGGCCGCACCACCCAATGCCTGAGTGTACTTGTCCAGGATTTGATCCACGGTTGGATACGCGGCCTGCGACTGCCCCGGCGCATTCATTCCGGGAGCTCCCGGTCCGGCCCCCGCACCGGGTGCCATCGGCATCGGGTGCTCGCCGCCCTGTTCGCCCATTTGGTGCTCGTGTTCCTCGCCACCGGCGCCGCCCATCACGCTTGCCATCGTCGGCCCCGCCCCGGGCTCGGGAATCGCGGGCACGCCGGTCGGGTGAGGCGACCCCAGATGGCACGTGTAGCACGTCACTTCCGTCCGCCCGTTGAAGTTCAACTTGTTGACGGACAACTCCATCTGGATCATTTCACGCGCGGTTTTCTTTTCGCGCTTGTCGTCATTTTGAAATGGATTCACATGGCAAAAACTGCATCGCACGCCGAGCGACGCCGACATAAATTCCATGGACGGCACCAGTTGGTCCGCCGGAATGTCCGTGAGCACGGTGACGTTCATGAACGCCTGCTGCGCCGTCTTCACCTCGGGCGCTGCGCTCTGCCCGCCGGCCGCGCCGGGGAGGGGCGCAGGGGAAGGCGCTTGCCCCGCCGGAGCGCCGCCTTGCGGGCTTCCGCCCGCTTGCGCGCGGGAAACTTTCGGAGATGCGAACGCCGCCGCCAGACTCAACACCAGCACGACGGCCCACCATCCAGACGCACTCACATTCCGAATCTTCGCTCTTGTTTTCACAAAGCCCCCTCAGTCCAACAGGCATTCCGGCAATGCACGTATAAGAATGCGCCATTTCAGCCGCAGTTATCAACAGTGGAGCGCGCGGCCGTTCCTTCAACTCTTGCCTCACGGATTTCCGGCCGAGTACTACAACCCCGGTACCGCTTTCGCTGGCGCTTTCGCGCCATTGTCCGCAGCGGCTCCAGCCTTCAGTATCCGCGCAACGGGTTGGGAGCCACGCTGCGGGGACGACGACCTTGAGCGATCATGGTCGTAGGCGAGCTACCCAACCCGCCAGCTACCGCGTGCCGATATGCGGTTCCCCTTCCTATCGGCATGCGGTGATTCGGTTTTCTGCTTCCCTCTCGCGCCCCTCTCGGTCCCTGAGAAGAAGTTGTCGCTCTGATCGCCTCGCGGCGAGCCTGCTTACCGGCAGGCGGGTTTGCGCCAGGGCGTCAAGAGTCTTTCTGCCTCCCGTCGTAGCGATGGCCTCACCCTGAGTCATCTGCCTATTCGTTCTTTTCTGCGTTGTCATCCCCTGTAGAGCAGCTTTCTCGATGGCCGGAATGGCCATGTATTATATGAGCGTCAGCGGGGAGCTTTCGAAGGCGGCTCGCCCTGCAGTTTCCGGCCAAGCCGTGATGAGCCAGCTATCGCGAACAATGCACAACTCCCGAGGAGGAATCAACGATGAGCGGAGTACGGGTGCTGGTCGGAACGCACAAAGGTGCGTTCATTCTCTCATCAGACGGGAAACGCGATGAGTGGGAAGTAAGCGGCCCGCTTTTTACGGGCTGGGAGGTTTATCACATGAAGGGATCGCCCGTGGATCCCAATCGCATTTTCGTCTCGCAATCCAGCGGCTGGTTTGGCCAGGTCATTCAACGCTCCGATGACGGCGGCAAGACCTGGACGCAGCCGGGCACGCCTCCCGGAGAGCCCACGACCGGGCCCGGCGGTATGCCCAAAGGCGAGAGCAACAAATTTGTTTACGATTCCTCCGCCGAGACGGGCAAGCCGCTCACCACGCACCAGTGGTACGACGGCTCCCAGCACCCGTGGGAATTCAAACGCGTCTGGCATATCGAGCCTTCCCACAGCGATCCCAACACGGTGTTCGCCGGAGTCGAGGACGCCGCGTTGTTCCGCTCCACCGACGGCGGCACGTCGTGGCGCGAGCTGCCCGGCCTGCGCGGCCACGGCACCGGCCCCAAGTGGCAGCCCGGCGCCGGCGGAATGTGCCTGCACACGGTTCTGATTGATCCGGCCAATCCGAATCGCATTTTCATCGCGATTTCCGCAGCCGGCGCGTTTCGCACCGACGATGGCGGCAAGACCTGGAAGCCCATCAACAAAGGTCTGTATTCGAAATACCTTCCCGATCCGACGGCGGAAGTGGGCCATTGCGTTCACCGCATCGCGCTTCACCGCTCGCGGCCGAACACGTTATTCATGCAGAAGCATTGGGACGTCATGCGCAGCGACGATGCCGGCGACACCTGGCATGAGGTCAGCGGCAATCTGCCTTCCGATTTTGGATTTGTGATTGACGTTCACGCGCACGAGCCGGAAACCATCTTCGTCGTGCCCATCAAGAGCGACGGTGAGCACTTTCCTCCGGAGGGCAAGTTGCGCGTTTACCGCAGCCGCACGGGCGGAAACGAGTGGGAGGCGCTCACGAAAGGTCTGCCGCAGCGCGATTGCTACGTCAACGTCCTCCGCGACGCCATGGCCGTGGATTCGCTGGAGAAATGCGGCATCTATTTCGGAACGACGGGCGGGCAGGTGTACGCCTCCTCCGACGCGGGAGATTCTTGGTCGCCGATTGTTCGCGATCTCCCTGCGGTGCTTTCAGTCGAGGTGCAAACCCTGTCATGATCCGCGTCGAACTGCCGCCGCACTTGAGGGCGCTCGCGCACGTGGAAAAGGAAGTGCAGGTGGAAGTTGTGGGCCCCGTCACCCAGCGTTCTGTCCTGGACGCCATCGAAGCGCGCTACCCCATGCTGCAAGGAACGATCCGCGATCATGTAACGCAACAGCGGCGGCCCTTCTTGCGATTCTTCGTGTGCGGCGAGGACTGGACCCACCATTCCCCGGACGCGCCCATGCCCGATGCCGTCGCTAACGGCTCCGAACCCATCCTAATCGTAGGCGCCATCGCCGGCGGCTAAGAGCAATCTCCGCCCCGCCTTTTTCCCAACGCTGTCATTCTGAACGAAGCGTTGTGCACGGCCGCTCTTGCCGCGCAGCGTAGTGAAGAATCTAGTGGTTCTCCGCCGGTGCCCCAGATGACGCCATTGCGCCTGCGTTCTTTTTCCTCGCTCGCCACTCGCTTGCCTCGCCGTAGCCCTAATTCTAGGCGACGAGCGTTCTCTGCGAGTCCCGTCTGCCCCGAGCACCGGGACACAGGCGGAACGGCGGGCACGCCGCGCCGTAGCCTTGGCGAAGGCGGGCGCATTTCCCCGCCGCAAGGCATATAATCCGCCCAGTCGCCCGCAAGGAGGCCCATGACGCCCATATCCTTCGGCCACATTCTTCGGGACCTCTTCGTGTACGCCCTTTATCCGGGGATCGTGATCCTGGTTTTTCTGAGTCTGATCGTAATGCTGGTGATCACGATCTGGGGCGGCAATTGGCGACACGGCGCGTGGCGTCGCGCCATCGGCGCTCTTCTGCCGCTGGTCGTGCTGGTCTTCGTGATCGCCGCGGACCCCGCGAAGAACCAATACTGGGCGGCGCGAATCTCCGGCATACGCCTGCTGATTCAGTTCCTGATCGGCTTGGCCGTGGGCGTACTTTTCATGGAAATCGGCAAGCAACTCCCGCGCAGCAGCTCGGTAGTCGCGAAATCAATTTTCGCCATGTTCGTCTCCGCGTCCTTCGCGTTCCTGACCTGGTCCGTCGTCCAAGGTATCCTGCCCCATCTGCATCTCCTTCTCCTGGGCTTCATCGTAGCCTGCGGCCTCCACATAACCTTCCGCGGCCTAAAAGAAGACAAACCAAACAAACAGCCCGGCGTCACCGCGTTCTGATTTGGTGGCGCAGCGATCCGCCGCCCACGCCGCCCGCCGTCACAGTGGGTTCGTACCGCGACATTCATGTGGCCATCTTCCTTTACCGTGTCATCCCGAGCGCAGCGAGGGACCTCTCCGCCGCTTTCTTCTCTCCGCTACGTCTCTTTAACGTGTCATGCCGAACGCACGCCCGCCGTAGCCCTGCGCTTGGGCGAAGGCGGGCCTCCGCCCTTCTTCTCGCTGTCTTTTCCCCACGCTGTCATTCTGAGTCCGCCACAGCGGACGAAGAATCTAGTGGTTCTCCGCGCAACCGCATCATCCTGCCGGCCTGCCGTGGCCATGGCGACGAGCGGTTTCTGCGAGTCCCGATTCGATCGGGACGACCGTTCTCTGCGAGTCCCGCCTGCCCCGAGTACGGGGACTCAGTTGGAAAGGCGGGAGGAATCTCTCGGTCCTCACCCGAGCCTGCCCCCCACGCCCGCGGGCGGAAGCGTGTGATCCAGCCCAGATGGTCGTGTATCGCCTCTTCTTCGCCAGTTTCTATGAGTAAAAATTCTCTCTTGACAGAAAAGTCTCACTGGCCTAGATTGGACGAGAAGAAGGACGGCGATACGCCGTTGCTCTTTGACAAGAGATCGGTGCCATATCTAGTCACCTCCGCTGGTTGCTGTGCACTTTTTCAAGGCAGCACCCACTGGCGGGCCCCGTGAGCGCACGCCGGAAATGTAAGAGCCGGTGCGCAAACGTAAGAGCATTCTCGCGTTACCGGACAAGGACGCTCCACCAAGAGCACTGACCCGGCTTCGTGAAACTCGACTGAGCCCGCACGCGCATAGCGCGCAAGTGGTTATGCGTGTCACAGCGAACTGCATGCATGCATTCACTTTCGTTCATGCACGCAAGAGTTCGCTGTCTTAAGTGACTGCGCGCGCAAGCGCGCGGCCGCCAGGGCGAATTCCGCCCGGAAGGGAGGGGAGTCAGATGGCACGAAAAAGTGGAAATCTGCTTTTGCGGTCTCTTGACCTGCTTGGCCGCCTAGTTGCTCTGGTCGAGCAACTCGGTGAACTAGCAGGAGCAAAAAATGGCCGGGTGGGCGTTTTACGTGGCAGGCTCCAGAAGGCGCAAGCTGAAATGCATGCGCACCGAAGGCGCCAGCACCTCGACAAGCGACTCGTAGACCGCAAGGCTGATCAGGTTCTCAATGCGGTTATCGAGTACCTGACGGCGCTCGTCGCCGAGTCCGTCGAAAACGAAAAATAGCCCACCCGTCACTTTCAGGGGGACTTAGCCTAATGAAGGTTGGAAAAACGATTCGCGTTTTGCGCGTCACGCGAGACCTCAGCCAGGGCAAGCTTGCCCGGGCGTTGAAGGTCAGCCCAGGCTACTTGTCGCTCGTGGAAAGAGACCAGAGGGAACCGAGCCTTGGTTTTCTGAGAAGGGTAGCTGCCTATTTCAAACTTCCGTTGGGTTTCCTCCTGCTTGAGGACATTGAACCGCAGACATTCAACTCGAAGCAGCAGCGCCTTCTAGATGAAATTCGCCGCACCCTGTTGGACTATGTCGTCTCTCGTGAACCGTTCAGGCAGAAGCCTGTTCCGCAACTGACGGTGAAACGATGAAGGACCAGCAAGTTCTGTCAACCGAACTTGCCGTCCCACTTAGGTTGCTCCGAGGAGTCGCCTCCAACCACAAGAAGTTTTATATGTACCAGCGAAGGCAGATTGGCAAGAAGAGGCGGCTCCTCCGGATCCCAACGGGCCCGCTTCGTGAAATCCAGCAGACGATTAAGAAGAAGCTCCTTGACCCCATGCCCTTGCCGCCGAGCATGCATGGTTGGAGAAGAAAACGGTCGCCCAAGACCTACTCCAGGGAGCACGTTGCGCAGCAAGTCGTGGTGAATGCTGATATCCAGAATTTCTTCCCAAGCGTTGGGGCAGGGCGGGTATACGGATTCTGGGTTGAGGCGGGTTACGATCCCGGCGCTGCCAAGCTGCTGACTTTGCTTACGACCCTGGACAATCAGTTGCCGCAAGGTTCGCCGACAAGCCAATCCCTCGGAAATCAGATTCTGCGAGGGTTGGAAACGCGCCTAGCAGGACTCGCGAATCAGCATGACTTGAACCTCGGAATCTATGGAGACGAAGTGGCTCTCTCCGGCCGGCGCCGGACTGCAAGATTAAAGGGGCTGGTCCTCAAGATAATAGAGCAGGAAGGGTTTGCCGCAAACCCTGGCAAGATCAAGGTTATGCCCCGCGACCAGCGGCAGGAACTTACAGGAGTTGTCGTCAACAAGAAGTCGAGCCCCGGCCGCGCAACGTATCGCGAACTTCGAGCAGTTTTGCACAACTGCATACGTTTCGGACTTGAAAGTCAAAACCGGCAAGCGAACCCGAAATTCAAGGAACACCTTCAAGGTAGAATCGCGCAACTACAGTACCTGAACCCTCGCTTGGGGCACCAACTCCTGGCAGACTTTCAATTGATTCAATGGCCGGAGTCCGACAGAAGGGGCGGTCCGAATGCCACGCGGTAAACACTCGGTGGCTTATCTGGATATCGAAACGAACTACGTTGGACAGTTTAAACCAACGGAGGATCGGTTTTTTCGAGACTTCGGGAATCATCAGATAACAGTTTTGGGCATCCGCCTCCTCAGCACGGAAGCTGATGTGTTCACACAACTGGTCGGCAAAGACATAACACGAGAGAACGTGCTCAGCTTGTTTCAGGGGGCCAAGCGAATTGTCACCTACAACGGTCGCTCAATCCCTGACGCCTTGAAGGGTAGAGTTGGCTTCGACCTCCCGGTAATCGCTGCGCAAATCGGGATCACCCTCGACAAAGAATTTGAGCATACCGACCTCGTTCCTGAATGTTGGAAGCGGAATCTATACGGAGGGCAAAAGAAGGTCGAGGAGGCGCTAGGGCTCAAACGAAAGCTTCCCAGCAAAGACGGGGCTTGGGCAATGGCTACCTGGCGCGAATTCAAAGCGACCGGCAACACCAACTATCTGGCCGATCTTCTCCTGTACAATAAGGAGGACGTTTTCATGCTGCGCGAGATCGAGAACAAACTGGCAGAGTTGCTCCCCAATCAAAAGTGAAAGGCGATTCTTCCGAGGAAGGCAAATCCAACAAGAAAGCAAGAGAGGGCAAGGGCGGCGGGCATGAGAATGCACAAGAGTTCACCATCACTGAGTTTGCCCTCTCCCGGAGTGACCAGCTTCCCCGTCCTTCGTTGTTCCTCTATATTGCGCGACTGTGCACGCTCAAAGTTACGAAGCAATGCCAAGATCAACGCAAGGGAGAAACACACAGAGGTTATGAGGAATATGACGGCTGCCTTTGCGGAAAAGGCCACGAGACAACTCGCGCTTCTCGCCGACCCCACAGCAGAAGAGGCCAAGAGCGCCACTGCGATGCCTGAAGCCATAATCAGGGTCCTCGCTCCGTCTACATACATATTCCGGCTATCCACGCTAATCCAATTCCAACCACGGGTTCGTGCGTCGTGCCAGTAGTGCCTGGCGAGTAAAGCCGGGGTAAAAGCTAGGACGAGGACGAAACCATAGAAGAAGTAAGTCCAAAAGGAAGTCGCTTCCATGCGGCGGATTCTACCACGGGTTGCTAAACGCCTCCATTTGAGCCGCAACGGGTACGTCCCCGCGCCTCGGCATTCGAACTGTACAAATCCATTCGAATACTCACTTTAGAATTGACAAGGGAGTACCCCTCGGCTATCCTGTTCTGTGTTTGACGTTCTCCATCCCGAATCTCTCCCGGCAGAGCGCTTTCGACCTCTGCCCCTCCACATCCGTGTTGATCGGTCTGCACCCGAGGCGGAGAATCCCACCTCCGCGCCCCCTTCAATTGCACTGTTTTTGTGCAACCCAAAACTGATGCACAGCAAAGGACTTACCGCGCCCATAAGTCCTTTAGAATCAGCATTTACAAACTTCCGTGCCATTTTTCGTATCTCGTTGAAAATAAACAGTTGCCAAGTCCTTTATAATCAGCATTTACGTGTTTTTGCGTCGCAAGTCCTTTGGATTCAGCACTTACATAAAAACATGAGGGGAGGGGAGTGCCTTCCGAGTTATCTCTCCTCACGTCTCACTCGTCACTCGCCTGCCGCGCCGAAGCCTCGGCGAAGGCGGGCCAACACGGTCCCTTCCCTGGCTCCTTGCTTCCGCCAATCTCCCCGCCAGGACACAAGTCACGCGATTCGAGCCGCGAGCCACGCGACGCGGGCCACGGGTCCTAACTCCCGTGAGAGTAGTGTCCTAATTTGAACGGAATATGCTGCAAGTATTACGATGCTCTGCTTTTCGGCGCAAGATAAAGTTGGAGGGCGTCCCATGTACGTTCTGAGTGTTCTTCTGCTAATGGTTGTATGCCCGATCATTTGGGTCGGCGCGGACCATTTCTACTTCCACAGCGCTCTACCGCTAATGTCACTCGTTGGGAAGTGGTTTGTCTTCTGGTGCGCGGGGATCAGACTCTTTCTTGGCGGTTTGCGCCAGTTTCTTCAACCACGGTTTACCACTGAACAGATATTTGGCGCCAAAAGCGAGGATGCATTGCCGTTCGTCCGCGAATTGGGCGCGGCGAACCTTGGAACTGGGATAGTTGGAATAGCTTCGCTGGCCAAGCCCAGCTTCATCCTACCGGTAGCGATTGCAGCGACGGTATTTTATGGAAATGCGGGGATCCGCCATGCCCAGGACGCTGGCAGAACCCGTAACCAGAATGTCGCCATGATAAGTGATCTATTCGTGTTTCTGGTCCTCGTCACATATATCGCTGTTGTGGCGCTCGGCTGAGAGCCCATTTAGGGCAGTACCTGGATTTCGGTACTGTCCTAACCTTTCAAATTAGGACAGCGCCTCCGTGAGGCTTTTCTAGGGATGTCTAGGTACATCGTATCCCCCGGCATCGTTGAGGTAGTACTCCAGAAAGACCGGCGGGAGCAAGCAAAGTTCCAGCGGCGAGCGAGGAGCGATCCGCTCGATGATTTGCCACGG
>Ga0187769_10000333_pt1 | contig 25899 bp, 24 predicted proteins | sample 0116_SJ02_MP02_1_FD_133140 | JGI IMG/M metagenome (GOLD analysis project Ga0187769, IMG submission 133140) | Tropical peat soil microbial communities from peatlands in Department of Meta, Colombia - 0116_SJ02_MP02_10_MG | ecosystem: Environmental > Terrestrial > Soil > Wetlands > Peat | place... | reverse complement strand
CTAGTCGACCGGCCGGCCGAGACCTCGGTCGCCGCCCGAACGCTGGTGCGGCCGGTCGAAGCTGCTGCACCGCCCCCGCTTGGCCCGTCGCCGACGCCGCTCGCGCAAGCCCCGAGCGAGAAGCGACCTGCCGCGCCCGTGCTCACCGTCGCCAGCGCCGCTGCGGAAAGTGCCGTCGGCAGCGAGGAGAGCCGCGGGGGAACGGTGCCAGCGCCGGCCGCTATTGCCGCGCTGGCCGAGTCGCCTGCTGCGAGCGACGGCGGAGTGGCGCGTGCCGCGGCAGAGCTCAAGCCCGCCCCAGCTCCGACACCCGCCATCGACACTGGGGCGGCGCGCAAAAAGGCAAAGGTCAAACGCTCCAATTCGCGTGATTCATGGCGCGACGACTCTTGGCGCGAGGAATATTGGCGCAACGGGAGTCGCGGTCCGCTCGCCGGCTCGCCGAGCGAATACTCGACGCGCGGCGCGTCGCGCTGGGCCGATCGCGATGCGTGGGGCGGCTACGACCTGGAGCGTTTCCGGTATCGTTAGGCATTTCGCCCGCGCAGGATGCGCTAGAGGCAGACCCGTTGCGCCATCGCGTTGGCGAGCACGGCCCGGGCAGCGGCATAGTCGGGCAGGCCGGCGGCGATCTTGGTCCAGCCCGCGCCCCAGGGATTAGGGGCGCTGTCCCACCAGATCTGGCAATAGCCGGTTTCCGACCTGACAACGGCGAAATCGGCGCGCGCCGGCCCGGTAGCAACCAGACCAAACGCGAGCAATCCGAGCATGAACGCCAGCCGCTTCATCGCTCACTCCTTGCCTGCTTCACCCGGATCGGCCGCGGGACTACAGAAGGCCGAGTTGGGCCACGCCAAAGAAGCCCGAGACGCGTTCCGCACCGGGAACGCGCTCCGAGCTGAATCCACAGAACAATGCAAAGGCTCAACGCGCGCGGCTAGACTCCGTCGCGCGCGTCAGGCGAGGCAAGGAAGCCGACGGCGTGCCGGTTACCACTGATTGTGGCACCAGCGGTGCGCCATGCCCCACTTGATCTTGCCTTCGGCGGCTTCCCGCGTCGGCTGATGATACCAGAGAACCCGCCAGCCGGCGCCTTCCGGCTTCGCATGGCTCTCGGTCCACACCGTGCACACGCCACGTTCAAATCGGATGACGCCGAAATCGGCGCGCGCCGGAGCGGCGACGGCGAGGCCGAGCGCCAGAGCAGCAATTGCAAAAGCTAGCCGTGTCATTGTCGTTCCCCCGTTGTGCCCAAGTCCGTCCGCCAAGCTACGCATGGCAGTTCGGTCCCGTCCTACTTAAACTCTTTGCACCAATGGTGCCTCATTGCGTAGTGCTGTTTAGTCATGGCGTAGTCCCAGCTCTTCAGCCCGACCCAGTGATATTTCCAACCAGGCGCCGTCGGCGCGGCCTTGCTGTCGTTCCAAACCCGACAATAGCCGTCCTTGAACATGACCACGGCGTAATCGGCACGCGCCGCACTCGAGGCGGCTAAACCGAGCGCCAATAAGCCGATTGCCAGCGCAAATGGCTTCATTGTCCAGCTCCCTATTACGACCCCACTAGCTTCCGATAGTACGCGGCGGAACTTCAGGCAAGCCCGAAGCCGGTTTTCGCGGCGAGTTCTGACGCGGTGAGGCGAGCGTGCAACAACGGCGAAAGCGCGAGGCGGCAAGGCTGATCGGCCGCGCCCGGCCGGCCGCGTCTCGATGCTCCGGCGCGCGTCGCGTGGGGTTATTAACCGCAAAGGTGCGTTGCACAATTTTTCTTGCTGCAGCGCGATAAATGGCAGATAATTGCGGCTCAGAGAGAGAATGAAGGTGCGGCTATGAACGACATTTGGGACACAAAGGATGGTCGGCGTCGGGTCAGGCGCGATCCGCCGACCGTCGAGGAGGCGGTGCTCGCAGCGCAAGGGCTTACCGATGACACCCGCGAGCAGATCGAGATCGTAGCTTCGCTGATGGAAGTGCCGCCCGATGAGGCGCGAAGCGCGGTCCTGCGCATGGGGCGGGGCAAGGGCGTGAACCGGGTGACGATCTCCGGTCGCGGCGCCGGCACAGTTCGCGCGGTCGTGGTCGAACGCCGCACCGCCCGTCATTCGATCGCACAACGGCGATTGGCGGGCCGCTGAAACGCCTCTTGCCGGCGACGGACCGACTACAGCCAGCGCCGGCCGCCGGGGTCGGGAATTTTGTTGGTCGCCACCAGCCGGTGCCATACGAACAGGACGACGACGGCGCCGACCACCGCGCCGATGAGGCCAGCGCCCTGGTTCGGACCATACCAGCCGACCGCCTGTCCGATCGCGGTAGCGCCAAACGCGCCGCCGATGCCGAGAAGCGTCGTGAGGATGAAACCCGCCGGGTTGTTGGCGCCGGGCGCCAGGAAGCGCGCGATCAGGCCGGCGACAAAGCCGATGATGATGATCCAGAGAATGTTCATGACACCCCCGCAATGATTTCCGTGCGACGTTTTCGCACAGGCGCGCGGTCAAAGCTACGGCGGCTCGCTCACGGTGAGGGCGACGCGACCGCCGCCGCGCTGGGACAGGCCGATGAGGTGATCTATAATTGTAATGCTTGCCATCGAGCAGGAAGAGTCTCTCTCCGTGAGCAAAACCCTGGTCAAGCCGCGCACCAAACTGCGCACCAAGACGCAGCGGCCGCCGCTCTACAAGGTCATCCTGCTCAACGACGATTACACGCCGCGCGAATTCGTCGTCGAGGTGCTCAAGGCAGTGTTCCGCATGAATGCCGATCAGGCTTATCGGGTCATGATGACCGCGCATCAGAAGGGCGCCTGCGTCATCGCCGTCTATGTCCGGGACGTTGCCGAGACCAAGGCCAAGGAAGGCACCGAACTTGGCAAGCAAAACGGCTACCCGCTGTTTTTCACCACTGAGCCGGAACAGTAGGCGGCATTTTTCTGACCGCCTGATTGGCACGACGATTGATCGACAGCTAAGAGCCGCGCCTGCCCGCATCACCCGCGCGGCTCGGCGCGTTCGGCGCCGCGTACGCCCTATCCGTTGAGCGTCGCAGCGAGCCACACGCGCAGCTCGTCCGGCACGTCCGTGCGCGCGCTGATCGCGGACGCAAGCTCCTTGTCGGCGTTGAGGTTCATGATCACGCGGGCAAAGCCCGCTTCTGATATCCGCGCATTCGGATTGTCGATGATCATCCGGTAGATCGCCGCATTGCCGCGCTTGAGCACGACGTCGGTCACCGCGGCGCTGAGCTGCGGCCGCGCGGCGATCTTCGTCAGCAGGCTTGGGTCGATGCGGTCCTGGTCGGCCACTTTGATGATGTCGTGGTCCGTCAACGCCGTCGATTGCGCGAGCACCGGGCCGGAGATTGCCGGGTCGATATGGCGGGCGAGGCCGCCGAGAAATCCCCGCGGCGCGTCGGCGACCGGCGCCAGCCGGTTGCTCAGGTCCGTGAGGAGCGCGCGGTCGATGTTCTTGTTAACGAGGCGGCACATCACCGCGTCGAACAGGGCGACCTGGTCTTGGCTGTAGCGGCCCGCGCTGCTGAGAAAGAGATCGGCGATCCGGCGCAAAACCGTGCCGCGCCACGATTCCGTCGCCTGGGGAAGCGTCGTATCGAGGTCGGCAAGCAGTGCCTGCGCAGGCTGCGTCATGACCGTTCACCTTAGCGGGACCTTGGTGAACGGCGGGCTAACGCGCGGTCTGGCCCGTTGCGGACTAGGCGCGCCGCCGCTCCGGCAGGCGGTAGGCCATGCGGGCGTGCCCGGCGCAATAGGAGAAGCCGGCGGCCGCCTCGTTGCCGCAGAACTTGAAGTCGGCTGCGCCCGAGCCGCCATCATCGGCGACCGGCCAGCGACACTTGCCCTGCGCCAATTCGAGCAGCGAGCAGCGCTGCGCGCTCTCGATCGGCACAGCTTCGAGGGCGGTGCCGTCGGCGGCGCGCGGCGTCTGCGCTGAGACGAGCTTGAGGAACTGGCGTTGGAGCGAGAGCGGCCGGCGGCGCAGGCGCGGAGGGCACGGGCGCCCGGGTGCCGCCGCCGGCCGTCCAGGCCCCAGCCCCAAGCGGTGGATCTTGCCGATCACGGCGTTGCGGGTGACGCCAATCTCGGCGGCGATCTGACTGCAGGTCAGGCCGGCGCCGACGAAGTTGCGGAGCTGCTCAACGCGCTCCGGATTCCAGGTGCTGGTCGATGGGTCGGACATGAGAAATGGCCTCGCGAATGCCGCGGCCGGTCTGGGCCGCCGACAGGGCCAAGGCCGTGCGCCCAACAGGCGCCCGCTAAGCGGCAGAAACGAAGGCGCAAATTCGGTGCCCGACGGCGCCAATGGCACCCGGATCACCGAGCCGCATCTGCGCCTAAGCGCTTGCCAGCCCGACGGTTCTAAGAAACCCAGCCCTAAACGAGGCCGCTTTTTAAGCCTGTTGAGGGAAAGCCCTCGCCGAATGCAAAGCTTGCATGATTCGAGTCGCCTGCCAAGGGTTTTAACGGTATTATAACGAAGTTATAACCGTGAGGCGTACGTTCCAAGATGGCGCGACCCGAAAACCGCTCGGAGGCGAGGGCGTTGAGCCTGACGCTGCCGATCGAGACCTTCAATTACCTGGCTTTGCTCGCCACGCTCGGAAAGCTCGGCCGCACCGAGAACGAGGTCGCGACGCACATCTTGGTGCGCGAGGCCTATGCGATGCATGCGCGCGGTTTCCACGAGATGCGCATACCGCCACCGGCCGACGAAGGCGGGTGAGCGGGCGAACTCGCGTAGCCATTTGCGCCAGCAGCCGGATTGACAAGCCGCAATAGGTAGTACATATTCGGGTGTACCTAAGACATATTTTTCATTTAATGTCGAAATACAGCTCATGTCGAAATACAGCGCGCTCGGCGAGTACCTCAAGCATCAGCGTGGCGACACCGTCCCGTTAACCTTTGCCCAAATCGAAAAGATCACCGGCGCGAAGCTACCTATGTCTTCTCGCTATCGCGCTTGGTGGAGCAATAACGATTTCAACAGCGTGCTGACGAAGATTTGGCTCGAGGCTGGTTTCAAGAGCGAGCAAGTCGACATGAGAAAACGCAGGCTCGTGTTTCGCCGCGTGCGCGGACCGAAAACGGGCGAAGCGGCAACATTGACCGGCGGGAAACCGGTGCATCCCGCCTACGGCGCGATGCAGGGCTTGATCCGCATTATGCCCGGCACCGATCTCACCCAGCCCTCCGATCCGCAGTGGGCAGACCGACTCGATGCCGAATACGGCAGAGAGAAGAGGGACGAGTAAGTGCAGCCGCTGTTGTGGGATACCTGCGCGGCGATTTGGATCTACGAAAAGGCGCCGCTTTCGTCGGCCGCACTGGACGCGATGGCCGCCGCCCATCGCGACGGCTTGCCCGCCTATGTCTCGCCGATCACCGCCTGGGAGGTTGGAATGCTGGCCTCGCGCGGGCGGCTGCAATTGCTGATCAGACCGGAGCGCTGGTTCGCCAACCTGTTCGAAGTCCCGGGCGTGCGGCTGGCTGAGATGTCGCCGGACTTGCTGATTGCGTCATCCTATCTGCCCGGCGAACCGCCGCGCGATCCCGCCGATCGCATCATCGCCGCGACCGCGCGCGAGCTTGGCGCGACGCTGATCACGCGCGACCGCGCGCTGCTCGACTACGGCAAGCAAGGACATGTCGCGGTGCTGGAGTGCTAGCGCACGCGTGAGCTACGGCGGCCGTGTTCGGCGAAGTAAAAAGGCCGGCGGTCACGCACGGGTGTCGCGCTCCGCGTCATCCGGGCTCCGTTATTACATCGTCACTTGATCGAGATGAGCTCGACGTCGAACAGGAGCGTGGCGTTCGCCGGAATGACGCCGCCGGCGCCGCGCTCGCCATAGGCGAGATTGGGCGGAATGATCAGCGTGCGCTTGCCGCCAACCTTCATGGTGGCGACGCCTTCGTCCCAGCCGGCGATGACCTGGTGCTGGCCGATCTTGAACTCGAATGGCTGGCCGCGATCGACCGATGAATCGAATTTCTTGCCCTTGGCGCCGTTCTCGTAGAGCCAGCCGGTGTAGTGCATCACGCAGGTCTGGCCGGTCTTCGGCGAGGCGCCGCTGCCGGGTTTGGTGTCGATGATCTTAAGTCCCGATGGTGTGGTCATGACGTTCTGGGCAGTGGCCGGGGCGAGGGCGAAAAAGCTGGCCATGATGACGATGATGGCGGCGGCGATCAAGCCGTCGGCGCGCGCAAAGGCTCGCATCCTTTTGTCTCCTTTGATCCGTGGTCATCGCGCTGAGTAGGCCGGGCATTTTAGCTTGAATTGATTGCAGCGAAATCCCGGATCGCGGTACTGGCCGGCCCGCCGCCGCGAGCGACTTCCGTGCGACGATTTCGTGTCTTCAAACAGCGAGTGATGTTGACAACGCGCGGTCGCGTGGCTTGGATGGCGAAGGTGGGGCGAACGCTAAGGTTGTGCCGCGAATTGCCGATCGGGGAGGGGGCCCAGCTCATGATCCGCAAAGTGCTCCTGGTTATCGCCGCCAGCCGTTCCGAGCTGATCGCTTTGGTCAGCGCAATCGTGGCCATTAGTTTGGCGGTTTGGAAGACGTTCGAGAATTCCGACATCGGCCGGAATTGCTTCCCCTCCTCGGGAAAATGTCTCGACACCATTGTCGACAGTACGACGGGCTTCAAGATTGAATTCGGCATCGTTTTTATTTGTGGAATCGTTCTGTTGATCCTGAACTATCTGAAACTGCGGGAGAGCTGGCGCAAAGCCAGCATCGAGCCGATCGGTTTTTTCTATGATCAGGTGTCGGAGCCGGGAAATCCGGATAACATCATCGAGCATAGTCTTGTTCAGGTGCGCAGGACTGCAAGCGGAGGGTTGGAATATCGCGGAGTCGGGCGGCGGATCCAGTCTCCCGCTTCCCTGGACTATCGTTGGCGCGCCCGCGAGGCCTGGGTCAATCGGTCGAGTGGAAACGAGCTGCATAAGCTCTTCTTTCGCACCTTGCCGAGCGACGTCAAATTCTACACGCGACGGGTTCGCCAGGATGGACGGCCGTTTCCGGAAGGCGTCTTCAACATGGGCGTCATCGAGTTTGCGATATCCGGCGGCGCCCCTGAGCAGCTCAAAGGCATCTTTTTCGACTACACGCTGGGCGACGACTATCTCGAGCGAGGGAAAATAGAGCTCAGCCCGGCAACCGACGCCGTTTCGCACGATGCGGCCGAGGTGTTCGAACGGTTTTTCGCCAACCCCGAAGTGGAGACGCTCAAGAAACAGGTCAATGAACTGATCAAGAAAGTGGAGGAATATTTCCGTCGCTAGGGTTCGCGCGTGTCAGGCGCCGCTCAATTGGGATGGAGCGTGCTGTCGTCCGGGCCGCCGCGAATAGAGCTTTTCGGATTGCCGCTTGCGGCGATCTGCATCTGGCTCATATTCTGGCAGGGCCATCGCGGGCCCAATCGTTTCGGCGAAACGCCGAATTGATACTCGGAAGGTCAAGTCGTGATCAACGATTCCAAAATCTGGCAAAAAAAGCTCGATGCGCTTCCGCTGCAAAGCTATGGCGCGGGCGAGACCGTGTTCAGGGCGGGCACGAAGACCGGACGGCTTTTGATTCTCAAAAGCGGCGCGGTCAGCATTATGAAGGGCGAGATCGAGTTCGCGCAGGTAAACGAGCCCGGCTCGGTGTTCGGCGAGCTCTCGGCGCTGCTCGATGCGCCGCACAGCGCCGACGTGCGCACGCTGGAAGCCTCGGAGTTTCATGTCGCCGACGCGCAGAAATTGCTGAAAGACCCGGTGGCGCTGCTTTACGTGACCATGGTGCTGGCGCGGCGGATCGACGCCGCCAATCACGGACTGCTGCAGCTCAAGATCATGCTCGATGCCGGCGAACCGCAAGGGCTGATCGACAAGACGCTCGACGGCATCAGCGGATTGCTCAGCGCCATCGGCACCGGTTATATCCGCGCTGGCGCCGGAATTGCCGGCTATCCGGATCCGTAGGCCACCTGTAGCCCGGACTGAGCGCAGCGAAATCCGGGATCGGCCTCGAGGCTTGCCCCGGATTTCGTTTCACTCAATCCGGGTTACCCTCGCTGGATTGCTTCGCTTCGCTCGCAATGACGAAACATCCCGCGCGTGGGGTGGGCAAAGCGAAGCGTGCCCTCGATAACGCCGACGCTTAGGCGCGTTCCGCGCCTAAGCCCACCCTACGCTTTAGACATCATTGGCCGGTGTTGTGCGATGTCATTGGAAGAATCGCGTGAGTTCGCCATACGCAAAAAGGTCTCTCGAGAAAACCTCGGAAAGGGGACGCTGCAGTACTCCCACCAGTTTGATATCTTCGATGTCTCGCTTTGGTCTGATGGACGCACGTGCCATCTTGGGATCCATCAATACATCGCGCCCGCGCGGGTCCACAAGATAGGTACCCAGTCCGCGGGATTGACTTGCCCGTTCGATGACAGCGTTGATGTGGTTATCTAAAAAACTATAACCGATCACCATTAGCTTCGCGCCACCTTCACCAAGTCTGGCGGCGAATTCGTCATGGTAGCGGCGTAAGACTGGAAATCTGTCAATTGCGCCGGTCTTTGCATTCCCCATGATGAGAACTGGTTCGCCTGCGCCTGTTTGCCAATTGCTGGAGCCGTGAAGCTTGTAAAATGGTTGGAATCCCACACCGCCGACGCCACTAGTTGTCGGCCGCCATGTGCACATTGTGAGGTCGATCGGGCCGAAGTGACCGCTTGGGGCCATCCAGGCCATCGCTGGCGTGGATACGCCATTCCATTTCCCTTGGGGAGTAAACCCCTGCACATAGTGGATTTCTAGCAGAAGGTCTTAATTTAAAGAAAATATCGCATCGAAACCGGAGAGAAACCGTTTTACCGAACGCTCGACGGTGTCGTTGAATTCAAAATTCTTCGCCAGAAGAGTTTTATTTAGGCGAGAAAACAGTGAGCTTACGGCATTTTGAAATCGACCGAGCCTTTCGGCAGCTTCCCCGGTTACCGCTGGAGTTTGAAATCCGGCAAATGCGTCTTCGAAGGGTCCCCTCCGCAATGCCGAGGAAATTTCAGGATCGTCGTGGAGATCGCCAAGCAGGCTGCCGGCGATCTCGTCCGAAAGTGGTCCACCCCAATTATGCGTAAATCCGGCTCCGATCAGCAAATAATGTGACATGGCGCATCAACGATGCGTGCTAGTCAGGCGCGCTCTTACGAACACCCCGTCGTACTTCCGCACGTGTCGCACTTGAGGCACGTGCCGTTGCGAACGAGGGTGAAATTCCCGCACTCGCCGCAGGCTTCGCCTTCGTAGCCCTTGGCGCGGGCTTCGGCGCGTTTTTCCGCCGCCGCTTGCCGCGCGTGGGCACGGGCGTCGGCCTGGTTCATCAGTTCGAGCGCCTGCGCCGGCGATAGTTTTTGCTCGGGCTCGGACTTGAGGGCGGTGGTGCCGGAGATCTCGGCGCGGGCGCCGGAGTGGGCGAGCGCAGTCACCTTCGAAGTCACCCCACCCCGACTGCCGTCGGCAGTCGACCCTCCCCCTGAAGGGGAGGGTGAAGAGGCGTCGCCGCGATCGACACCGCCCTGCATCACCTTGAGGCGGTCGGTACGCGAGCGGGTCAGCCCTTTCGAGACGTAGCGCGCGTCGGGCGAGGGCCGGCCTTCGACGACGCCCTTGCCGAGCGCGTCGAATGAGCCTTCGGTCGGATCGACATGGGCGAGGTCGAAGCGCTCGAGATAGCTGACCGCGAGCTCGCGGAACACGTAGTCGAGGATCGAGGTCGCGTATTTGATCGAGTCGTTGCCTTGTACCGGGCCCGACGGCTCGAAGCGGGTGAAGGTGAAGGCGTCGACATATTCCTCGAGCGGCACGCCATATTGCAGGCCGAGCGACACCGCGATCGCGAAGTTGTTGAGGAGCGAGCGTAGCGCCGCGCCCTCCTTGTGCATGTCGATGAAGATCTCGCCGAGCCGGCCGTCGTCATATTCGCCGGTGCGCAGATAGACCTTGTGGCCGCCGACCACGGCCTTCTGGGTGTAGCCCTTGCGCCGGTCGGGCATGCGCTCGCGCTCGCGCATCACCACGATGCGCTCGACGACCTTCTCCACCACCTTTTCCGCAAGCGCGGCAGCACGTGAAGTCGCCGGCTTCTCGACGAAAGCCTCGATAACGTCGTCGTCCTCCTCCTCGTCGGCGATGAGCTGGCTCTGCAGCGGCTGCGAGAGCTTCGAGCCGTCGCGGTAGAGCGCGTTCGCTTTGAGCGCGAGCTTCCAGGATAGGAGATAGGCCGCCTTGCAGTCCTCGACCGTCGCCTCGTTCGGCATGTTGATGGTCTTGGAAATGGCGCCGGAGATGAAAGGCTGCGCCGCCGCCATCATGCGGATATGGCTCTCGACCGAGAGATAGCGCTTGCCGGTGCGCCCGCACGGATTGGCGCAGTCGAACACGCCGTAGTGCTCGGGGTTGAGATGCGGCGCGCCCTCGACCGTCATCGCGCCGCAGACATGGACGTTGGCGGCCTCGATCTCGCGCTTGGAAAAGCCGAGATAGGCGAGGAGGTCGAAATTCGGCGCCGCGAGGTCCTCGGGCTCGACGCCGAGCTCGTCGCGCAGGAAGTCGGCGCCGAGCGTCCATTTGTTGAAGGCGAATTTGATGTCGAAGGCGGTCGGCAGCGCCTTCTCGACCTTCTCGATCGCCTCCGGCGTAAAGCCCTTGGCCTTGAGCGTCGTGTGGTTGATCGCCGGCGCCTGGCCGAGCGTACCGTGGCCGACGGCATAGGTCACGATCTCGGCGATGTCGCTTTCGCTGTAGCCGAGCGCGCGCAGCGCCGCGGGCACCGCGCGGTTGATGATCTTGAAGTAGCCGCCGCCGGCGAGCTTCTTGAATTTCACCAGGGCGAAGTCGGGCTCGATGCCGGTAGTGTCGCAGTCCATGACGAGGCCGATCGTGCCGGTCGGCGCGATCACGCTCGCCTGCGCATTGCGGTAGCCATGTGCCTCGCCGAGCGACAGCGCGCGGTCCCAGGCGAGCCTGGCGTGTTCGGCAAGTCGCGCATCGGGGCAGGCCTTGTGGTCGAGCGGCACCGGCGGCGTCGCCACCTTCTCATAGCCGCTGCGCTCGCCATGAGCGGCGCGGCGGTGATTGCGCATTACCCGCAGCATCGCGTCGCGGTTCTCCGCGTAGCGCGGGAAGGCGCCGAGCTCGGCCGCCATTTCCGCCGTGGTCGCGTAGCTCACTCCGGTCATGATCGCCGAGAGCGCACCGCAGATCGCGCGCCCCGCGTTCGAATCGTAGGGAATGCCGGACGACATCAGGAGGCCGCCGAGATTGGCGTAGCCGAGGCCGAGGGTACGGAAGTCGTAGGACCGCTGCGCGATCTCGCGCGAGGGAAACTGCGCCATCAGTACCGAGATTTCGAGCACGATGGTCCACAGCCGCACCGCATGCTCGTAGCCTTCGACGTCGAAGCCCGTCATTCCGGAGCCGGCCGCAGGCCGGAGTCCGGAATCCATATTCGCTGACGCTGGGGTTATGGATTCCGGGCTCGCCGCTTTGCGGCGCCCCGGAATGACGGCGGTATTTTGCTGGAACGCGAGTAAATTCAGCGACGCCAGATTGCAGGCGGTGTCGTCGAGGAACATGTATTCCGAGCACGGGTTCGAGGCGACGATCGGCCCCGAGGCCGGGCAGGTGTGCCAGTCGTTGATGGTGGTGTGATATTGCAGGCCGGGGTCGGCGCTCGCCCAGGCGGCGTGGCCGATCTTCTCCCACAGCGCGCGCGCCTTCACGGTCCTGGCGATTTTCCCGGGCTTGGTGCGCCAGAACAAATCCCAGTCGCGGTCGGCTTCGACCGCCTTGAGAAATTCATCCGTGATCCGCACGGAATTATTGGAGTTTTGGCCGGAGACCGTGAGGTAGGCTTCGGAATCCCAATCGGTGTCGTAGGTCGGGAATTCGATGTCCTTGTAGCCCTGCTTGGCGAACTGGATCACGCGGCGGATGTAGTTGTCTGGCACCTGGTTCCTGCGCGCCGCCTTGATCTCGCGCCGAAGCACCGGATTCTTCTCCGGATCGAAGCAGTCGTCGCCCGAGCCCTCGCAGTTGACGCAGGCCTTGAGGATGGCGCGCAGGTGGCGCTGGTTCACCTTCGAGCCGGTGACGAGGTTCGCGACCTTCTGCTCCTCGATCACCTTCCAGTCGATGAACTGCTCGACATCCGGATGATCGGCATCGAGGATCACCATCTTCGCCGCCCGGCGCGTGGTGCCGCCCGATTTGATCGCGCCGGCGGCGCGGTCGCCGATCTTGAGGAAGCTCATCAGGCCAGACGATTTGCCGCCGCCGGAGAGCTTTTCGCCCTCGCCGCGGAGCTTGGAGAAATTCGAGCCGGTGCCGGAGCCGTATTTGAACAGCCGCGCCTCGCGCACCCATAGATCCATGATCCCGCCCTCGTTGACGAGATCGTCGGCGATCGACTGGATGAAGCAGGCGTGCGGCTGTGGATGCTCGTAGGCGGTGGCCGAGGCCACGAGCTCGCCGGTCTGGTGGTCGACGTAGAAGTGGCCTTGGCTCGGGCCGTCGATGCCGTAGGCCCAAAAGAGGCCAGTGTTGAACCATTGCGGCGAGTTCGGCGCCGCCATCTGCATCGCCAGCATCAAGCGCAGCTCGTCGAAGAAGGCCTGCGCGTCGGCCTCCGAATCGAAGTAGCCGCCCTTGAATCCCCAATAAGTCCAGGTGCCGGCGAGGCGGTCGAACACCTGCTTGCAGGAGGTTTCGCCGACGAGCCGGTCCTTCTCCGGCAATTCAGCAAGCGCGTCCGCGTCGGCAACGCTGCGCCACAGCCAGGAGGGTACGCTCTCCTCCTCGACCTTCTTGAGCCGCGCCGGCACGCCGGCCTTGCGGAAATATTTTTGCGCCAGCACGTCGGCGGCGACCTGCGACCAGGCCTCCGGCACCTCGACGTCATCGGCATGGAACACGATCGAGCCGTCTGGATTGCGGATTTCGCTCGTGGTCAGGCGGAAGACGATGTCCGCGTAGGGCGATTGTCCCGCCTTGGTGTAGCGCCGCTCGATCCGCATTTTCTGCCCCTTTCAGTCTCTGGTTTCTTAAGCGTCAGCGGCTTTGCGGAATGCCCGCTTTATATAAGCCGCCGACCGTTGCCCCGCGACGCGGCGGTGTGGATTCGCCCCGCTCGTCGATCACAAATCCCTCTTTGCCCGGCGCGCATGGCGTCCTGCCGCTACTCCAGCGACACACGTGGCCGATCCGGCAGCCGCCGGGCAAAGCAGTCCCCAATGCCTCGCGCCGGCTTTCGGCGCGGAGCACTCCCGCAAACTCTTTTTGGAGAGCCCGGCGGACTCCGTTACTTCCGCGCCGAACTTGTGGAGGCTAGGCCAAGCCCGCCGCGCCCGTCAAGCATTAGTATGAAAATCTGAATCAACCACTAAATGTGGGGATAGCGGGGACGAATCGGGAGGGATTTCGCAAGTATCGGATATCCGGCCCGAATCCGAAAGAGTTCTAGAAGCCCGGCCGATTCGTCATCGCTAAAGCGGGCGCTTGCGGCAATCGGGTTCCGTTTCGCAGAGCACGCCGCAGGATCGTTGAGGCTCCCTCGCACAGTCGCCTGGCGCAGTCTCGATCAGCGTGCTGTCGCGATGCGGCGGGGTTTTCTCGCTGATTCCGAGTGAGAGCGCCCGAGAAACCTAGCGTTTCGCTAAAGCCAGCCGCAGCGGTGCCTTATAACCTATTGAGTTTGATGCAGGAATCTGGGGTGAGCCAATGTTGCTCGGCGCGGTGTTCGCGAACTCTCGTTGCTCCGGCTGCCGTCGTAAACGGCCTGTGCCGTTTCGGCTCCGGCCCCGCGCCTTCGGCGTCGATGAGATTAACCTTAAAGAAGTCTTACTTTTCGCGTGGGTTCCGTTTGCTTGACGGGGCAGGAGGGGCGCGCCGATAACCTTTTGCTAATGGTGGGGTGTTGGTTCCAGCGTGCAGTCCGCGCGGGGCGCATCATTGCGTGTGCAGCCCTCGTGGCCGGTTGCGCCCAAGCGATCCGCAACGAGCCGATCAACCAGCCGCTCGCTCCCGGCGTCAAACCGTCGGTCGAGCTCGGCCGCGACGTCGACACCTATTTCGATGACACCGTCATCGCGCTGTCGTTCTCCGGTGGCGGCATGCGCGCGGCGGCCTTCTCCTACGGCGTGCTCACCGGGTTCGATGAAACCCAGGTGCGGACCGCCGCGCGCTCGATGTCGCTCCTCGACCGGGTCGACTTCGTCACCGGCGTATCCGGCGGGTCGGTCCTCGCCGCCTATTACGGGCTGAAAAAGCGCAAAGCGCTCGGCGACTTCAAACAGCGTTTCCTCCTGCGCAACGCGGAGGAGGGGCTGCAGACCGAGCTCAGCCTCATGAACGTCGCGCGCGGGCTCCAGGGCGGCGTCAACGACACGACGCAATTCCCGCAATGGCTCGACGAAAATCTGTTCGACCACGCGACCTTCAAGAGCCTCCTGTTTCAGCGCCGGCCCACGGTCTGGATCAACGCCTCCGACATCTACGACCGCACGCCGTTCGTATTCGGCCGCACCACGTTCGGCGCGCTATGCAGCGACTTGTCGACCTATCCGGTGTCGCTTGCGGTCGCCGCTTCAGCGGCGGTGCCGGTCGTGTTTGCGCCGGTCGTGATCCAGAACTATCCCGGCGGCTGCCCGGTCCCGTTGCCGTCATGGGTACAGCAAGTTCGCAAATCCGTGAGCGCTTCGCCGCTCCTTAAGCTCTACGCCGACGCGCTGCAGCGCTATCACGACGGCGAAGTCCGCTATGTGAAGCTGCTCGATGGCGGTCTCGTCGACAATTACGGCCTCGCTGCCTTCACCGTCGCCCGTCTCGTCGCCGATACGCCATACGCGCCGCTCGAGCCGGAGGAGGGCGTCAAGCTGCGGCGCCTGTTGTTCCTCGTGGTCGATTCCGGCCGCGCGCCTTCGGGCGCCTGGGTGCAAACCGTCGAAGGCCCGACCGGCGTCAATCTGATCACCGCTGCATCCGATACCGCGACCGAATCCGGCGCCGTCGGAAGCTATTCGGCATTTGCCGACACCATGAACCGATGGCAGGACGTGCTGATCAAGTGGCGCTGCAACCTTTCGCCGGCCGACCGGCACCGCTTCGGCGCGCCGCCAGGCTGGAACTGCCACGACGTGAGGCTGTACCTCGCGCGCCTGTCGTTCGATCAGTTGGGGCAGGAGCGCGCCGCCGCGCTCAATACCATCGAGACGCGTTTCAAGCTTCCGGCTGATCAGGTCGACATGCTTATCAATGCCGGACGCGACGCACTCAAGGCCAACGTCGTTTTCCGCTCGTTTCTCAAGTCGCTCGGCGCGCCGTTGCCGCGGGAGACGCCGGTCGCATCTCCCGCCGAGGGCGCGCAGGAGGCGGAAGCGCAGTAAAGGTTATTCCGCCGCAGCCTTCGAATGGCCGAGCCGGCGATTGAGCGTATCGAGGAGGCCCGCGGCGGCCTCGGCGATGACGGTGCCGGGCGGAAAGATCGCCTCGGCGCCGGCGGCCTTGAGCGCCGCATAATCCTGCGGCGGCACGACGCCGCCGACAACCACCATAATGTCGGGACGCCCGTTTCGTTCGAGCTCGGCCTTGAGCTCGGGCACGAGCGTGAGATGCGCGCCGGCGAGCGAGGAAATGCCGAGGATATGGACGTCGTTCTCGACGGCCTGGCGCGCGGCCTCGGCCGGCGTTGCGAATAACGGCCCGATGTCGACGTCGAAGCCGAGATCGGCGAACGCGGAAGCGATCACCTTCTGGCCGCGATCGTGTCCGTCCTGGCCGATCTTGGCGACCAGGATGCGCGGCCGGCGGCCTTCATTCTCTTCGAACTCGGCGACGCGTTTCTGCACCTGTGCGACGGCGTCCGCCATGCCGGCCTCCCGCCTGTAGACGCCGGAGATCGCCTTGATCTCCGCCCGATGGCGCCCGAACACCTGCTCGAGCGCCAATGAAATCTCGCCGACTGTCGCCTTGGCGCGGGCGGCGTCAATGGCGAGGGCGAGAAGGTTGCCGTTGCCGCCTTGCGCGCTGCGCGTGAGCGCGGTCAGCGCCTCGGTCACCGCCTGGGGGTCGCGCTCGCGCTTGAGCCGCTTGAGCTTGTCGATCTGCAATTGCCGCACTGCGCCGTTGTCGACCTTGAGGATCTCGATCTGGGCCTCGTCCTGCGGTCGGTATTTGTTGATCCCGATCACCGCTTGGGCGCCGGAATCGATGCGCGCCTGGGTGCGCGCGGCCGCCTCCTCGATGCGCAGCTTCGGCAGCGACGCTTCGATCGCGCGCGCCATGCCGCCCAATTCCTCGACCTCGCGGATATGGCTCCAGGTGCGCGCCGCGAGATCGTGCGTAAGCCGCTCGACATAGAAGGAGCCGCCCCAGGGGTCGATCACTCGCGTCAAGTCGCTCTCGCGCTGCAGCACGATTTGGGTGTTGCGGGCGATGCGGGCGGAAAAGTCGGTCGGCAGCGCCAGCGCCTCGTCGAGCGCATTGGTGTGCAGCGACTGGGTGCCGCCCTGCGTCGCCGCCATCGCCTCGATGCAGGTGCGGGTGACGTTGTTGAAGACGTCCTGCGCGGCGAGCGACCAGCCGGAGGTTTGGCAATGGGTACGAAGCGACAGCGAGCGCGCGTCCTGCGGCTTGAATTGCTGCATCAGCTTGGCCCACAGCACCCGCGCGGCGCGCAGCTTCGCCACCTCCATGAAGAAATTCATGCCGATGCCGAAGAAGAACGAAAGCCGCGGCGCGAAGCGGTCGATGTCGAGATTGGCGGTGAGCCCGGCGCGGACATATTCGACGCCGTCGGCGAGTGTATAAGCGAGTTCGAGATCGGCGGTCGCTCCCGCCTCCTGCATGTGGTAACCGGAGATCGAGATCGAGTTGAACTTCGGCATCCGCGCCGAGGTGTAGGCGAAGATGTCGGAGATGATGCGCAGCGACGGCTTCGGCGGATAGATGTAGGTGTTGCGCACCATGAATTCCTTGAGGATGTCGTTCTGGATCGTGCCGGCGAGCTTTTCGGGCGGCACGCCTTGCTCCTCGGCGGCGACGATATAGAGCGCGAGCACCGGCAGCACCGCGCCGTTCATGGTCATCGACACCGACATTTGCTCGAGGGGGATGCTGGCAAACAGCGTGCGCATGTCGTAGATCGAGTCGATCGCGACACCGGCCATGCCGACGTCGCCGGCGACCCGGGGGTGATCGCTGTCATAGCCGCGGTGCGTGGCAAGATCGAAGGCGATCGAGAGGCCTTTCTGTCCGGCGGCAAGATTGCGCCGATAGAAGGCGTTGGAATCCTCGGCCGTGGAGAAACCGGCATATTGCCGGATCGTCCATGGCTGGGTGACGTACATGGTCGGGTAGGGCCCGCGCAGAAAAGGCGCGATGCCCGGATAGGTATCGAGGCCATCGAGCCCCTTGAGATCGTCGGCGCGGTAAACGCCCTTCACCCCGACCGCCTCGGGGGTCAGCCACGGCGCGCCTGACGGTGCGGCGGCGATCGGAACGTCGGCAAAATCGATCTTGGCGAAATCTGGAACTCGGCTCATCGGTTATCGGCCTTTGCTGCCGAGAATATCGTAGGCCGCCTTGAGTGTCGCTAGCGCATCGCAGCCCTCGTAAATGAATGATTGCACGCCGACCGCGCGCAACGCCGCCTCCCGCTCGCGCGGCCGCCCGGCGAGATAGATGTGTTCGGCGCCCGCTGCTTTGAGCGCGGCAGCGGCGGGCGCGGCCTCCCGCTCGTAAATCCTGTCATTGGAGCAAAGGCAGGCGAACCTTGCGCCGGCGGCTTCATAAGCTGCTGCAAGTGGAGGGCGGTCCACGCCTTCGTCGCTCACCGCCTCGATGCCGCCAGCCTCGAAAAAATTCTTGGCGAAGCTGGCGCGAGCCGCGAATTCGGCGGGCATGCCGAGATTGGCGAGAAAGATCTTCGGCCGCGCGCCGGTTTCGGCGAGGATCGCATCGGAGGCGTCGCGCAGCTTCTCGAACGGTTCGGCGAGCCGCATCGGCGTGAGCGCAGGCGCGGTGACCGCGGCTTTGCTATCGGTCGGCAGCGCCACCGGGGCAACGTCGAGAACCGCGGGCGCGGTTTCGAAAATATTTGGAAATTCGTTGGTGCCGGTCAAAATATCCTTGCGGCGGGCGATCGCCTTTTGCCGCTTGGCACGGACGGCCGCGACCTGCTGCTGCAGCGTTCCCGATGCCAACGCCGGCCAGACGCCGCCGGCCTTTTCGATGTCATTAAACAGCGCCCATGCGGCAGTACACAGCGACTGCGTTACGGCTTCGAGCGCGCCGGAGCCGGCGGCGGGATCGGCAACGCGCGCCAAGTTCGATTCTTGCAGCAGAACAAGCTGCGTGTTGCGCGCGACGCGGCGCGCGAACGCATTGGGCAGGCCGAGGGCAGTGGTATGCGGCAGCACCACGATGCTGTCGGCGCCGCCGAGGCCGGCCGCGGCAACGGCGATCGCCGAGCGCAGCATGTTCACGTCAGGATCGCGGCGGGTCATGATGCGCCAGGCGGTCTCGGCCGCGATGATCGCCGGCCTTGGCGTCAGTTCGCAGGCCTCTTCGACGCGGGCCCAGAGTTTCCGCAGCGCGCGGAACTTGGCCATGCTCAGGAACTGCCCGGCGTCCGCGGACAGCCGGAAATAGATCGCGGCGCGCGCGGCATCGAGCGACATGCCGCCTGCCTCGAGCGCCCGCAGATAGGCGACTGCGCTCCCGAGCGCGAAGGCAAGCTCCTGGGCTTCCGCGCCGCCGGCATTATGGACGATGCGCCCGTCGGCGGCGACGAACGGCCCGCGGAAGCCGGCGGCGCAGAGTTCGCCGACCGTAGCCGTGAGCTCCCGCGATGTTTCGCTCCACGGTCGCGGACTGCTGCCCGTAACGGCAAAATGGCCGAGCGGGTCGAGGCCGGCGCGCAGATCGACCGCCGCCGCGGCGACGTTGCTGCTCCTCATCAGTTTCGTGAGGTTGTTGACGACATCCCCTTGTGCCGTCGGCAGATCGAGGTCGATCGTGACGCCGGCGTCGAGGTGAACCCCGTCAAGCACGCGGGCGAGGGCTTGCGCCGATGGATCGAGGCCGAAGCCGTTGGCGCTGACCGATCCGGCGAACACCAAAACCAACCCGGTTGCCCCGTTTTCCAGATCCTCGAGCGCCTGGGCGTTCGCCGCCGCGACGTCGGGGTGGTCGACCCGCTGCGTCAAAATCCAGGCCGCGCCCGGCGCCCGACCGGCAACCGGCTTTGCATCGGCAGCGCGGTCGTAGAGCGGTTCGATCGAGAGATTGTCGTAAGTCTTGCTTCTAAGCCGTTCGAACGGCTCGCCCTTGAGCACCGCATCGACGAGCTTGCGCCAATCCTCGCGTGTTGCTGGAGGAAAATCGCCGGCGAACGACAGGGTCTCGGGATCAGTCATGCCGCAAAATGCCATGCCGGCCCGCGCCGGCCAACCGCCGCCATGGTGGGCGCCACCTTTTGGGCGCACCGACCCGGCGGGCGCTCACCGCCGCGGCGGCAGCTTTTCGATGCCCCGCGCGTCCACCCGGGCCAGCGCCTCGCGCACGCGTACGCCGCCGATCGCGCGATCCGGCGCGATCTCGGCGAGCGGCAGCAGCACGAAGGCGCGCTCGAACAGGTGCGGGTGCGGCAGCGTCAGGTCGGGATCATCGAGAACGAGGTCGTCATAGGCCAGAAGATCGAGGTCGATTGGACGCGGCCCCCAGCGGCGTTCCGTGGTCCGCTCGCGCCCCAGCGCGCGCTCGCAGGCCTGGGCACGCGCAAGGAGTTCGCGCGGCGTCAAGGCGGTGGCGACGGCGATGACGGCGTTCACGAATGGCGGCTGATCGGTCAGCCCCCAGGGCGGCGTGCGGTAATCGGACGAGCGCGCATTAAGCCGCACCGCGGTGCCGTCGCATAGTATCGCGATGGCCCGCTCAAAGGTCGAACGCACGTCGCCGATATTGCCGCCAAGTGCGATGAAGGCCTCAGCCATCTTTGTGGTCGCGGCCGCGACCGGCCTGCACGCGCTTGACGATCATTGCGCGCGCCTGATGGCGGCGGCAACGGCCAGTGCCTGCGCCGTCGGCCCGACGTCGTGCGCGCGGATAAGCCTTGCGCCGTTCTCGACGGCGAGAAGATGCGCGGCAAGCGATCCGCCGATGCGCTCCGTCGGATCTGACGGGGCAACCGAATTGATGAAACGCTTGCGCGACGCGCCGACGAGGAGCGGAAGGCCGAACTCGCGCCAAGCCCCGAGCCGGGCGATGCAGGTGATGCTCTGCTCCGGCGTCTTGCCGAAGCCGATGCCGGGGTCGAGCACGATCCGTTCGCGCGCAATGCCCGCGCGCGCGGCGATGTCGAGCGAGCGGCGGAAGAATGCGGTCACGTCGCTGATGATGTCGAGTGCCGGATCGGCGGTCTTGCGGTTGTGCATGATGATGACCGGCACGCGATGCTCGGCGACGACAGCCGCCATGGCGGGATCGCCTTGCAGGCCCCAAACGTCATTGACGATGGCAGCTCCCTGATCGAGCGCCCAGGCGGCGATCGGGGCCTTGAGCGTGTCGATCGAGACTGGAACGCCGAGGGCGATGGCCGCGGGAAGAACCGGCGCAAGCCGCGCGCGCTCCTCCTCGAGTGGTACGGCAACGGCGTTGCCATACGGCCGCGTCGATTCCGCGCCGATATCGAGAATATCGGCGCCCTCCGCGATCAGGCGGCGGGCATGCGCGACCGCGGACTGCGGATCGAGAAAGCGGCCGCCATCGGAAAAAGAATCCGGCGTCACATTGAGCACGCCGACGAGGATGACGCGGTGCGGCTGCGCCAATAGCTGCGCCAGCAGATTGTCGCCGGGCTCGGAGACCGATGAGGTGATCGTGCGCTCTTTCGGGCTTGCCGCCATCCTTGGCCTTTGCGCGGTCGCTCGCGGCGAGTCAAGGCAGCCGGCCGGCGCGCGGCGGTGTGGAACCGAGTATCCGTCTGCGCTCAATAACGGACGGCGGGCGGCAGCTTCTTGGCGCTTTCGATCCAGCGCCGTACCGTGCTTTCCGACGGCAGCAGGCGCACCAGCCTGCGCCGGTCGTTGGCCTCCTTCATTTTTTCGACGAGCTTGTCCGGGTTGCGGTATTGCAGTTCGTTAGCGGTCTTGACCCCGGCCGCGCGCAGGAGCTCGGCATATTCCCAACCCACGCCCTTGACCCGCATGCGATCGGCAGCGGTCACCCAATCGAGCACGCGCTTTTCATCGGTGCCGATTTTCTCGGCGATCCTGATGCGCTGCATCGGCGTCTTGGCCGCGCGCAGCAGACTAACGGTCGTGCGAATCCCTTCCGATTTGAGGAGCACGGCGATATCCGCGCCGATCACACGAATTTCGGTGATGGGATATCCCATCGATGTCCCCCTCAGCCCCTGCAACGACAATCAGTTAAATACGCCCGCACTCATACAAATTGCGACAGACCGGGAATAGCGCCGACGAGTTGGCCGATCTCGGCCTCGCCGGCTTTCCCGCGCGCATAGGCGACGGACTGCCGGGTAATGTCCTGCGCCTCTCCATGCTCAGCCCGGCCGCTAGGCGCATGCCCGCGCCCATCACCCCGCCCATGCCGCCATCGCCGCTTTCGTCCGCGGCGCGTTGCATTCAGTCCTTGCGCACCCGGAAGCTTGGCCGGGAGCGCCCGCACCTTGCCCGGCGGCCCTTCCTTGGTCAGGAAGTCGAGGATGATGCCTGACGCCTTCTCGATTGTCGGCCGATCGACGCCGAAATCGGTGACGACGCCCGATGAACTCGTCCATGATCGGCCGCGAACCCCCACCCCGACGGGTTTTCGCCATAATGTACGCCCGCATGCGGCGTGACAAGCTTTGCGCGCGGTGCGCTGCAATGAAGCGGGCTGACCGTTGCAAACCTGCAACGCAAAATGGAACTAGCAGCGCGGGTGGAAATGAAAATCGCAGCGCATTATAAAAATTCTCGCGCGAACGAGGCTTCGGGGCGAAACGCAGCCGCGTTTCGCGGGTGAAAAGAGAGAGCCGGCATGGCGAACCCGGACCAGGACGGCAAAATCTTTCTCGGCAAGGGCGAGAACGACGAATATCTCGCGCTTGCGCTTGCCAACCGCCACGGCCTCGCCACCGGCGCGACCGGCACCGGCAAGACCGTGTCGCTGCAGGTCTTGGCCGAAGGCTTTTCTCGAGCCGGCGTTCCCGTGTTCGCCGCCGACATCAAAGGCGATCTCTCCGGCATCGCCGCGCGCGGCGAGGCGAAGCCCGAACTCGTCAAGCGCGCCAAGGATCTGGGCTTCGACTACGCGCCCGAGGAGTTTCCCGTCGTGTTCTGGGATCTGTTCGGCGAACAGGGCCATCCGATCCGCGCCACGGTGTTCGAGATGGGGCCGCTCCTGGTCTCGCGCATGCTCGACCTCAACGACGTCCAGGAAGGCATCGTCAACATCGCGTTCCGGTTCGCGGACGATGATCCCGAACTAAAGGCGTGCGAGGGCACCGACGGCCTGGTCGACCTGAAAGATTTGCGCGAACTTCTGTCCTATCTGTCGAAAAACGCGAAGGAGGTCAGTGCCCGCTACGGCAATGTCGCGGTGACCGCGGTCGGCGCCGTCCAGCGCCAGCTCCTGGTGCTTGAGAACCAGGGCGGCAGCAAATTCTTCGGCGAGCCGGCGCTTGCCGTCACCGACCTGATGAAGACCGATAGCAATGGCCGCGGCATCATCAACGTGCTCGCCGCCGACAAGCTGATGGCGAGCCCGCGGCTCTACGCGACGTTTCTGCTATGGCTCCTCTCGGAGCTGTTCGAGAAGCTGCCGGAGGTCGGCGATCCGCCGAAGCCGAAGCTCGTCTTCTTCTTCGATGAGGCGCACCTGTTGTTCAACGAGGCGCCGAAAGAGCTGCTCGACAAGGTCGAACAGGTGGTGCGGCTCGTCCGCTCCAAGGGCGTCGGCGTCTACTTCGTCACCCAGAGCCCGCTCGACGTGCCAGATAAGGTCTTGGGCCAACTCGGCAATCGCGTGCAGCACGCGTTGCGGGCGTTCACGCCACGCGATCAGAAAGCGGTAGCCGCGGCAGCGGAAACGTTCCGCCCGAACCCGAAGCTCAACACCGCTCAGGTCATCACCCAGCTCGGCAACGGCGAGGCGCTGGTGTCATTTCTCGAAGGCAACGGCACACCGCGGATGGTCGATCGCGCCTTGATCCGGCCGCCGTCGGCACGGATCGGTCCGGTCACGCCGGAGGAGCGCAAAGCGATCATCGCCAGAAGTCCGCTCAAGGGCAAATACGACGCGACCATCGACCCGCAATCCGCCTACGAGATCCTGCAGAAACGTCTTGCGGGCGGGCTTGCGCCTGCCGGCGCGCCGAGCGCGCCCGGCGCTCCAGGCCAAGCGCCGGCGCAGGGCGGATTTTTCCATAGGATCGACCAGTGGTTCGCCAATCTTTTCGGCATCGGCCGGCCTCACGGCGTGGCGCTGACCGCCTCCCAGCAGGTCGCCCGCAATGTCGCCCGCGCCGTGGTGGCCGGCGTCGCAACCGAGGTCGCGGCGGAGATCACCAAATCGACCGGCAGCAAGAGCGCCGGCACGATCGGCAAGGCCGTCATGCGGGGCACGCTCGGCGGCGTCATGAGACGGTGAGGCACGGAGAACATAGATATAATGACTGCATCATCGACGTTGCCCGCGGTCCTCGACCGCATCGACCGCGACCTCGACTCAAGCCTCGACCGGCTGTTCGCCCTGCTGCGCATCCAGTCTGTATCGACCGATCCGGCCTACGCAGCGCATTGCCGTACCGCGGCCGAGCATGTGGCAGCGGACCTCCGTAGTCTCGGTCTCGAGACGAGCGTGCGGGCGACCGCCGGCCACCCGGTCGTGATCGGCAAGAGCGGCGACGGCCGCAACGGCGGCAACGCGCCGCGCGTCCTGTTCTACGGCCACTACGACGTGCAGCCGGTCGACCCGCTCGAACTGTGGCAGACGCCGCCGTTCGAGCCGCACATCGAGACGCTCGACGGCGGACGCAAGATCATCGTCGCCCGCGGCGCCTGCGACGACAAAGGCCAAGCCATGACCTTCATCGAGGCCTGCCGCGCCTTCAAGGCCGTCACCGGCAAGCTGCCGCTCGACGTCACCATGATGATCGAGGGCGAAGAGGAGTGCGGCTCGAAAAATCTATTCGGCTTCGTGCGCGACAATGCCGCCGAGCTCAAGCGCGACCTGGCGCTGGTTTGCGACACCGGGATGTGGGACGCGCAAACGCCGTCGATCACCACGTCGCTACGCGGGCTGGTTTACGAAGAAGTCAGGCTGACTTGCGCCGACCGCGATCTGCATTCGGGGCTGTTCGGCGGCGCCGCGCGCAATCCGATCCATGTCCTTGCCGATATCCTCTCGGCGATGCACAAGCCGGACGGCTCGGTCGCCATTCCCGGCTTCTATCACGGCGTCCACGAGCTGCCGGCGGACATCAAGACCGATCTCGCCGGGCTCGCGCTCACTCCGGAGAAGTTTCTTGGTCCGATCGGACTGAAAATCCCGGCCGGCGAAAAGGACCGCATGCTGATCGAGCAAATCTCGACGCGGCCGACGGCCGAGGTCAACGGCATCATCTCGGGCTATACCGGGGAGGGCGCAAAGACCGTCATTCCCGCCAAGGCCATGGCCAAGGTCTCGTTTCGGCTCGTCGGCGCGCAGGATCCGGACAAGATCCGCACCGCCTTCCGCGATTTCGTGCGCGCGCGCATGCCCGCTGACTGCACCGTCGAGTTCGGCAATTTTACCAGCGCGCCGGCCTTCGACGTCGCGTTCGACAATCCGGCGCTGACCAAGGCCCGCGCCGCGCTTGCCGAGGAGTGGGGCAAGAAGGCGGTGACGGTCGGCGCCGGCGGCTCAATCCCGATCGTCAGCGACTTTAAGACCGTGCTCGGTATGGACACGCTCATGGTCGGCTTCGCGCTGGACGACGACCGCGTCCATTCGCCGAACGAGAAATACGATCTCAAATGCTTCCACAAGGGCATCCGCAGCTGGGCACGCATCCTGGCGGCGCTGGCGGGTTAGCGTCATTGTGCGTCCCGCTCACGCGAGAGGGAGAGGCAATCATGAAGTTCGTTGCTGTTGCCGCCGTCGTGGCAGCAATGCTGGCTCCGCTGCCCGTCGCTGCCGCGGGCGTCGACAAGCTCTATGTCCTCGATTGCGGCCACATCGCCGCTGCCGATCAGTCGCGCTGGTCGCCGGGCGTCAATGTCGGCGTGCCGATCGAATTGTCGGACAATTGCTATCTCATCCATCATGCGCAGGGCTGGTTTCTGTGGGACACCGGCGTCACGGACGCGGTCGCCGCGCTGCCGGGCGGGGCCAAATCCGCGAACGGCGCGCTGACGCTGACGCGCGCCAAGACTCTTGCGGGCGAGCTGCAAGAGCTCGGCGTCAAGCCTGTGGAGATCAAGGCAATCGGCATTTCGCATACCCATCCTGACCACATCGGCAATGTCGAGCTGTTCCCTCAGGTTATGCTCTACGTGCAAAAGGCGGAGTACGACTGGCCCGGCGAAGGCAGCAAGCCGCGCTTTGATCCCAAGCATCCGGTCACACTGCTTGAAGGCGACCGTGACGTCTTTGGCGACGGCTCAGTCGTGATCCTGTCGACGCCGGGGCACACGCCCGGTCATCAATCGCTGCTGGTCAGATTGCCAAACACCGGCGCGGTCGTCCTCTCCGGCGACGCCGTCCACTTCAAGGACAATTGGGACAATCGCCGCGTGCCTTCCTTCAACGTCAACAAAGAAGAGACGCTGGCCTCGATGCAGCGCATCGCCGACATCATG
>Ga0187769_10000332_pt1 | contig 25978 bp, 24 predicted proteins | sample 0116_SJ02_MP02_1_FD_133140 | JGI IMG/M metagenome (GOLD analysis project Ga0187769, IMG submission 133140) | Tropical peat soil microbial communities from peatlands in Department of Meta, Colombia - 0116_SJ02_MP02_10_MG | ecosystem: Environmental > Terrestrial > Soil > Wetlands > Peat | place... | reverse complement strand
CGAGGTGGTGGACAACTGCCAGCACGTGCTGCTCGGTTGCTGTACGAATCTCATCGATTTCTACCGGCGCATCGGGGTTGAAGACAAAATCCGCTGGTATGACCGTTTGTACTTCATCGAGCCGGGTGGAAGAAGGTCTGAGATCTCGCCGTCTTGGTTGCCCGCGCCGTTTCACAATGCACCGTCGTTTCTGAAAGCCCGCTCCCTCACGTTGGCCGACAAGCTGGGCATCGCGCGCGCCATGATGGCGATCGCCCCTGAGACGCTGCAGGATAGCGGCGAAAACTTCATGCAATGGTTGAAGCGTCACGGGCAGACAGAGCGCGCTCTTGAGCGCTTCTGGAAAGTGGTGCTGGTGAGCGCGCTCAACGAGGACCTGGAGCGCATGTCGGTGTACTACGCTGCGCAGGTTTTCCGTGAAGCTTTCCTGAAGTCGCGAGAAGGCGGTCGCATGGGCGTGCCACGGGTGCCGCTGACCGAGTTGTATGGCGCAGCAGCGGAATACGTTCAGGCACACGGCGGAGAGGTGCGGCTGCGCGCGCCGGTGGAATCATTTCGCGCCGAGCCTGCGCGGGTGCACCTTTGCGTAAATGGCACCGAGATGGCGTGCGATTTCGCCGTGCTGGCCACGCCCTTTGACGCCCTCGGTCGCATGCTGCCGGAAGGCGCCGGACCGCTGCGGGAGGTGATCACGCACTTTGAGACGTCGCCCATTACCGGCATCCATCTGTGGTTCGACCGCGAGATCACCGACCTCGATCACGCGGTCCTGCTCGACCGCACCATCCAGTGGATGTTCCACAAATCACGATTGCTGGGGCGTCCCGGTCCGAGCTATGTGGAGCTGGTGGTGAGCTCGTCAAGAACACTGCTCGAGAAGCCGCGTGCAGAGATCGTCGAAATGGCGGTGCGTGAGCTGGGAGAGTTCTTTCCCGTGGCGCGAGAGGCCAACCTGGTGAAGGCCACGGTCATCAAGGAAGTGCACGCCACTTATTCGGCTCTGCCCGGCTCGGATGCTTACCGTCCGCCGGCCGCGACGGTCTGGCCGCGTCTCTTCCTGGCGGGCGACTGGACGCGTACAGGATGGCCCGCCACGATGGAAGGCGCGGTGCGTAGCGGATATCTGGCGGCGGAAGCAGTCGCCCAGGCTGCGGGAAAAGTTGCGAGGTTTATGGTGAGTGATCTGAAGGCCGGCGGGCTGATGAAAACAGTGCGGTTGGCAACCGGTCTGCGTTTACCGTCGTCGCCATCGGCGCGATAAGCCGCAGGCAGCGAATCTCTTTAATAAGTCGACTTCTCCGAAACTCCCCTGACGGATGGTACTATTAGGACTCGCATGGCTCGTAGAACCCTGTTTTTGAACCCGCCCTCCTTTGAGAACTTTGATGGTGGCGCCAGTTCCCGCTGGCCCGCGACTCGCGAAATCGAATCCTATTGGTACCCGGTGTGGCTTGCCTATCCGGCAGGCATGCTGGAGGGTTCACGGCTGCTCGACGCCAGCCCGCACCACGTCTCGTGGCAGGAAACCATCGAGATCTCGAAGCAGTACGAGTTCGTCGTGCTCTTCACCAGCACTCCAGGCTTTCCGGGAGATTGCAAGCTGGCCGAGGCGATGAAAGCGGCCAATCCCGCGCTGAAGATCGCCTTTGTCGGCCCTCACGCCACAGTACTGCCGGAGCCGGTGCTGCGCGACTGCTCGGCGATTGACTTCATTGTGCGTCGCGAGTTCGACTACGCCACCGTCGAATTTGCGGAAGGCAAGCCGCTGGCGGAGATCCTGGGCATCTCCTACCGTCAGAATGACCGCATCGTCCACAACCCGGACCGGCCGCCGGTTGCCGATCTCGACGCTCTGCCCGACGTCACCGACGTTTATCATCGCGACCTCGACGTCCGCCGCTATAACGTGCCGTTCCTTCTGTATCCCTTCGTATCGCTTTACTCCACGCGCGGCTGCCCGGCACAATGCACCTTCTGCCTGTGGCCGCAAACCTTGAGCGGACATCCCTGGCGCAAGCGCTCCTCCGACGCCGTTGCCCGCGAGATGGCAAAAGCCAAAGAATACTGGCCGTTCGTGAAGGAGTTCTTCTTCGACGACGATACCTTCAATATCCAGAAAGCACGCACTATCGAGCTGTGCGAGAAGCTGAAGCCGCTAGGGCTTACCTGGTCCTGCACCTCGCGCGTCACTACCGACTACGAGACGCTGAAGGCCATGCGCGACGCCGGCTGCCGCCTGCTTATTGTGGGCTACGAGTCCGGTGATCCGCAGATCCTCAAGAACATCAAGAAGGGGGCGACGGTGGAGCGTGCCCGCGAGTTCACCCGTGACTGTCACCGTCTAGGCTTGGTCGTTCACGGGGATTTCATTCTTGGACTGCCGGGCGAGACCCGCGAGACCATCCGCCAGACCATCAACTTCGCCAAACAGCTCGATGTGGAGACCATCCAGGTGTCGTTGGCGCACGCCTATCCGGGAACCGAACTCTACGATTTCGCCAAAAAGAATGGGTTCATCGTCAACGAGCAGCAAATGGTGGATGAAGGCGGGCACCAGCTCGCTCACATCGAGTATCCCGGGCTGCCGCGCGAGGAAGTGCTGGCGGCCGTGCATCGTTTCTACGACGAATACTATTTCCGTCCCAAGGCCGTGTACCGCATTGTACGCAAGGCCCTGTTTGACACCGGCGAGCGCAAGCGCCTTTACAAGGAAGCTCGCGCCTTCCTTAAGCTGCGCTCGGCGCGCAAGCGCTACGTGGAGGATCGGCGCAGCGCATCCGGGGTTCCTAGCGGCCCTTCGTCCACTGAGCACGAGACGCGGGTGGAGACCGTCGAGGTGTAGGGGTTGGGGAGCAGGTCACTTTATCCTGATTGTCATCCCGAGCGGGGACCCGGTTCTGGCGCGAGCCAAGGGACTCATGCGTCCGTAGAAGCTGTGCCGCTAGAAAACCTGTGAACGTCCGCAGATACCTCGTCATCGTCGCCATTATTGTCTTCGCCTCATTCGGTGATATCAGCCTGTCTTATGGGATGAAGCGAGTGGGCGCGATCTCGCTTGCACGTTGGACGGAACTGGTCGCGGCCGTGTTCAACCCTTGGGTGGCGCTAGGCATTGTGCTCCTGCTTGGCTTCCTCGCCTCTTATCTAAGCGCGCTTTCCTGGTCTGATCTCACCTATGTCCTGCCCGCGACCTCATTTGGTTATGTTCTGCTGGCACTGCTGTCGATCTGGCTGCTCGGGGAGAAGGTCAATGTCAGCCGCTGGATCGGCATTCTGTTGGTCAGCTCCGGGGTCGCCATCGTGACCCGGGGACCAGCGGCCACCCATCGCTCGCGGGCGGAGTTTGCTTCGACTACCGGTGATAGCCAATGAGCGCCCTGCGTACCTGGAGCGCAATTGCCGCCATCGTCCTCAGTTCGACCGCCGGCGACGTGCTGCTGTCCCGGGCCATGCGCCAGATCGGCCACGTCGGCGAGCTGTGGCGCCGTCGGGGCCTGCGCGCTGTGCTCAGGGCGGTGGTTACTCATCCCAGCTTTCTCCTCGCGCTGTTCTTCATGGCGACTTCATTCTTCGGCCTGTTGGCGGCGCTTTCCTGGGCCGACGTTTCGCTGGTCGTGCCGGCAACCGCGTCGCTCACCTACATCACCAATGCTTTCGGCGCGAGCCTGTTTCTGCGTGAGCGCGTGGACCGCCGTCGCTGGCTGGCAGCCCTGCTGGTGGGCGCGGGAGTGGCCGTGCTGGCGGCGTAGGAAACATCGACACGGAGGACCGAGCTCTATTAATGGGGATTTCTCGATTATCATCTGCAAGGCGCATTCAAAGGTGCCCAACTAAGGATTTCCTGCGAGAAACTCAAGCACCGCTTTGTTGAACTCGGAGGGCTTCTCAATCGGGACCGCGTGGCCGGCGTCATCGATTATGATCACGTGCGAACCCGGAATCACGGTGTGGAATCTCTCTGCGTGCGACACCGGAAGGATCGAATCTTCTTTCCCCCATATGATTAGAGTTGGAGCGCGGATTGACCTTAGATTGTCACCGAGGTATTCAGCCTGTCGGTTAGCGAGCAGTCGTTGAATTGTGTAACCGTCACCTATTTGAATATGGTTTTGGAAAGTCCGCCTGACCAATTCATCGGTGACCAGCTGTTTGTGATAGAAGAAGCGTTCCAAGGCGGCTCGGGTCGCGGCGAGAGACGCGAAGCTAAAATCAACCGGCTTCGGTGTGTTGGTGGATGACCCCTCTGCAGGCGGCAGGCCAGTACTGTCTGCCAGAACGAGCTTCTCTACCATTTCAGGATGCTCAATCGCAAAACTGGCGCCAATCCAACCGCCTGTCGACTGCCCCACTATCAGCGCTCTCGGTATGCCTAAAACCCGCATGAACTCCTGCAGAAAGTCGACATAGGTTGCAACCTTGTAATCCATAGGGGGCTTGTCGGAATGGCCGCACCCGATCTGATCCAGGGCGTAAACGTGAAAGGCCGTCGACAACGGCCCGATATTGCGGGCCCATAGTTCAGCGCTGCTCCCGGTTCCATGAAGGAGGATCACAACAGGCCCTTTGCCTGATTCGTAGTAACGGATTTTTTGGCCGAAGACTTCGGCAGTTTGGGCGGGTGGCATCGAAGGCGATTGTTGCGCTGCCACCGTTAACCCCAGCATACAAACCCATACAACGATGCGCGCAAAGTGATGCAAGCTACGCATGGATAACCCCCCCCGCGCTGCCGCTGGATTATAGACAATGCACCGAGCCGTGTGGGGAGGTGTCTCGTAATTGATAACATCAACCTTGACACGGTGTACCCTACGCCCGAATCAAACCTTTAGGAGGCGACCATGGCTACTAACTACGACGCGATCATCATCGGTACCGGGCAGGCCGGGCCGTCGCTGGCGGTGCGGCTGGCGAGCAGCGGCAAGCGAGTCGCGATCATCGAGCGCAAGTTCTTCGGCGGAACGTGCGTCAACACCGGGTGCATTCCCACCAAGACCATGGTGGCCAGTGCCTACGCTGCGCAGATGGCGCGCCGCGCCGCTGAATACGGAGTGAATATTGGCGGGCCGGTGACAGTGGACATGAAGCGGGTGAAGGCACGTAAGGATGCGGTCTCGGGCAAGTCGCGGTCCGGCGTGGAGAGCTGGCTCAGGGGCACGAAGAACCTCCAGGTATATCAAGGCCAGGCGCGCTTCGAATCGGCACACGAGATCAGCGTCGGGCCGGAGCGGCTCCGCGCGGAGCAGATTTTCATCAATGTGGGCGGGCGCGCGGTGGTGCCATCCATGCCCGGCATTGACCAGACACCCTACCTCACCAATTCTTCCATGATGGATGTGGACTTTCTGCCGCGCCACGTGGTGATCGTCGGCGGCAGCTACGTCGGACTGGAGTTTGGACAGATGTTCCGGCGCTTCGGCAGCGAGGTGACCATCATCGAGATGGCCTCGCGGTTGATCTCGCGGGAAGACGAGGATGTGTCGGCGACGGTGCGAGAAATCCTGGAAGCCGAAGGCGTACACCTGCGGCTGAACGCCAAGTGTATCGCCGTTTCCAAATACGGCGATGACATTGCCGTGAGCGTAGACTGCACCGCCGGAGCGCCAACGGTGGTGGGCTCGCATCTCTTGCTGGCTGTCGGGCGGCGGCCCAACACCGACGACCTTGGACTCGATAAGGCGGGCATCGAGGTGGACAAACGCGGCTACATTGTGGTGGATGACCAGTTGCGCACCAGCGTCCCCGGGATCTGGGCTCTAGGCGATTGCAATGGCCAGGGCGCGTTCACGCATACGTCATATAACGATTACGAGATCGTCGCCGCCAACCTGCTGGACGGCGATTCGCGACGGCTGAGCGACCGCATCCAGGCCTACGCCCTCTATATCGATCCGCCGCTGGGCCGCGCGGGCTGGACGGACGCGCAGGTGCTGAAGTCAGGCCGACGGGCGCTGGTGGGTAAGCGTCCCATGACTCGCGTAGGCCGCGCCGTGGAGAAAGGTGAGACCCAAGGCTTCATGAAAGTCGTGGTGGATGCGGATAGCAAACAGATCCTGGGCGCGGCCGTGCTGGGCACGGGCGGCGACGAAGCTATCCATTGCATTTTGGATATGATGTATGCGAAGGCGCCCTATACGACGTTGCAGCGCGCCGTGCATATCCATCCCACAGTTTCGGAACTGGTGCCGACCATTCTGGGTGAACTTCAGCCGCTGGCGGGTGGAAAGGTCCAAACCGGATCGGCAGCCTAAGCGCGGTGCTCAGTGCAAGAGCTGGTGTCCGTTCTGGGCCTGAGCTCCAGCACGCGGGTGGGTGGCCAGCGAACTCAGCTCTTCCACGGAGACAGGTTTCTCTCCGGTCAACACTATTGCCGCCGACGGACACGCTTGGCGAACCTGCCCCTCCAATTTGTTGGCCAGAGAGGAATCAAGCAGCACAACGTCCGGTGGAAATAGCCGGAGCAGCGCCATGCCGACCTCGGGGCTGAAGGCCAGCATCACTTCATAGCCGGCGGAACGAAGCAGGGAAACCGGCTCTTCCGCCCTGCCCGCGTCGGGATCGATACAGATGATTCGGGGCATGGGAGAACTCCTATTCTGGGCGTCTGCTACTCCAGCCGCGCGGCGCTGATCCATGCCGGCCGTACACGCAGCAGGTCGAGCAGGAAGCCCAAAGCTGCAGACGTGACAATGACCGAGAGTTGAGGCGGGTTACTGGCAAGCGCAAAAACTGCGTACCTGACCAGGTCGCGCCCCAGATTGAATGTCGTCCGCAACGGGTTTTTCCTAGCTCGCACGGCCCTGCCTCATTCGGTATCCAGACGGCTCACGCCCCAGCTCCAAAGCCGCGAGGTTTCTCGCCCGGCGGGAGGTCGCGGAAGGCGGCCGCGCACGCCAGTACCAGCAGCAGTCCCCAGCTCAACAGCACCGCTGGCGCACCCCACAGCACGATTTCGAAGAGCGAGTTCATGAGCGCCTGGCCTCTGACTGTAGTAACCCAAACCCTGCCAGCCGGGGGTAAAGATTGCGTCAAGGGAAGGTAAAGTCTTGTAAATCAGGGGAAGCGGCCACATTAGAGCCTGGCTGGCGTCACTCACTGTTGTGATTTGCATCACTGCAAATCGTGCGGGTGCAGCCCAGCATTAGGACGTACGGAAGTTTGCCTTGCGAAACAATAGCGACGTTTATGCAGATGTCGTTCGCGAGCTAGCGGAGGCGCTGGATGCGATTGCCAGCTCGCAAAGCTACCCTGCGGGCCAAGTCTTGTTCCAACAAGGACAACCGGCAGAGGGCGTGCTGGTCGTGCGCCGCGGCGCGGTTCGCCTCTCCGCCATGTCGCATGGCAACGACCCCCGTCTGCCCTATCGCACGGTAGGTCCGGGATATGTGCTGGGCCTGCCGGCACTGTTCTCGGGCCAGCCTTACAGCTTGACCGCCGAAGCCCTAGAGGAGTGCGTTGTCGGCTTCGTCGAGCGGGAAAAGGCGCTGGAGTTGGTCCGCAAGCGTCTCGACCTGTGCCTTCAGGCTGCCGACCTATTGGCCCGCGAGATCCGCGGCCTTCGGGTATGGCAGGCAGGTCAGTTGGGCGTCGAGCACAGCTGCTGATGCACCAGTAATGGTCCGAATCCTAAAGCATTGCTTGATTCGCCCTTGCAAGCATGTTTCCGTGCGTCCTCGCCACGCGTGCCCTTACATCGCTGCGATCTCGTATAGGTAGTCCACGAACGAACGCACGGCGCCGTCCATGCCCCGGACATTGGGGTTGGCCGACTCGACCACGAAGTATTCGTCCGGGGCGTGGGCGCCGCTGCCATGTCCCAGGCCGAAGTGGGTAGCCGCGAGATGCAAAGGCTCGCCGGTAAAGATGTACCCAGGCCATGAGCCTGCGCTGCGCGGCAGAATGACAGGGTCGATTTCGTCGCGCTTGTAAACCGCAATTTGCGCGCGGATCAGCGCAGCGTCGGCGGGGGTGCTGTTGGGATCGTAGCCGCCGGTCATGTTGACCTCGATGTCGCCGAAACCGCGCTTGGCCAGGTGCGACTTGAGCGCGGCCAGAGCTCCCGACGCAGTCATGTCCGGAACCAGCCGCAGATCGAGCTTGGCCACGGCGCGGTGGGGAAGGATGGTCTTGCCGCCCGGGCCGGTGTAGCCGCCAACCAAGCCCTCGATATTCACCGTCGGTTGCGACTCCAGCAACTCCAGCGCCTGCTCCCAGCTCACGTCGTGCACCCAGTGCTCGACGCCGAGTTGCTTCTTCGTCGTTTGCTCATCGAGGCGGCGGGCGGCGTCAGCGATCATCGCCTTTTCATGCGCGGAAAGCGGACGCGCCTTGGCGGCGAAGCCGTCGATGGCGGGGTCGTTGCCGTCTTTGGACACCAGGGTGGCGAGCGCCTCTACCAGGTGCCACGCGGGGCTATCGAGGCGAGCTTTGTTGCTGGAGTGCACATCCTTGCGCGGGCCGCGGCCCCAGCGCTCTCCGCTCGAGACCAGCTCGCACTCGATCACCCCTTTGGCCCCCAGCGTCATGACCACCCGGCCATCGAGATCCTGCTCCGCCGAGGGCATGAAAACTCCTATCGTGCGCCTGAGCGCGGCCAGCACCTCCGGCCGGCGCACGACCTGCGGGAAGTGTGGCGAGCCGACCTCTTCTTCGCCCTCGGCCACCAACACCAGGTTGACCGGTGGCTTGCGTCCGGCGCCGCGAATGGCGTGCAACGCCGCCAGGAATGCTGACTCCGGTCCTTTCTGATTGACCGCGCCGCGCCCTATGACCACCTTCCCCACCCCGGGTTTGTCGGCGACGGCCGCTGCCCACGGCGGCGACGACCACTCCGCCGGATCCGCCTGCTTCACGTCGTACATGAAGTAGATTCCCACGCTGCGAGGAGCCCCCGCGTCGAGGGTTGCAAAGATGCCAGGTTGGCCGTCCGTGGGAATTTTGGTGACCTCTCCGAAGCCAGCGTCACGCAACATGTGCATGGTGAGGTCGCAGCCCTCCTCCACACCGCGATTCTCGGCAGCAATCGAGGGCTGGTGGATCCACTCCCGCAGTCGCTGTACGGCCTCGTCGTGACGCTTTTCGATCTCGGCGTAGATTGGCATGAGGTCAGGTGCATCGGCCTGCGCCAGCCGCGGAAATGCCACTGTCGCCGCGCCTATGGCCGCTGTTTCAAGAAAGGTGCGTCGGTCCATGGCGAGGGAGGATAGCAGGCGAGGCGGGGAATCGACAACTTTAGGGCTTGACAGCGGCGTGAAAGGAGGCTCTCGTGAACAAATTCGATTCGCGGTCGGCCGTCACGTCGGCAATGGTTGGAGCAGCTCTTTGGGTTGTGATCGCCGTCCTCCCTTTGCGGGGTAGAGTGCCGCTTGGCGTTATTGAGCTGCTGTTTCTGTTGGCACCGCTCGTGGTGGTGCCGTAGGTTTTCAAATGTTGCTCTCCCAGCGAGCGATGCACCCGCCAACGTTAGGTCGCATCGTTCGTATTCTGCGTCCTTTTGCGGCGGGCATGGCGGTGGTTTCGTGTTGGGCTTGGTGGCTTGGGCGATCGAGAGCCCTTATCGAAAGCACGTGGTGCAGCAAACGATGGGGGAAAAGCTTATTGGGGCAGCCTATTTCTCCGATACAAGGAGGGCGTCATGATGGTCGAGCCCGCCGGCACTTGCGATTCTCTCCCGGCCGAGCTCGCGCCGACAACTTTCTTCACGCCAGAGCAAATTCGTGAAGGGTTGCCGGCGGCAGGGCCCTTTGGGTTGCCCGATCTGAGGTGTTGTGCCTGACGATCTGCATCAACTGCCTCCGGAGGGGACGGCAGTCATCCTCTACGATGGAGTGTGTGGATTGTGCAACCGTGGCGTGCAGTTTGTGCTGAAGCGTGACCACAAAGGTGTGTTTCGATTTGCGGTGCTTCAGAGCCTTGCGAGCCGGAAGATCCTGGCGCGCCATGGGATCGAGCCGAACGCCCTGGATACATTCTACGTAGTGACCGACTACAGCCAGGCCGGTGAGCGCGTCCTCTCCCGGTCTGCTGCAGCCCTTTATCTTGCCGCAGGGATGGGCGGGATTTGGAAGGCCGCGATTGTGCTCAAAATTCTACCGCCTCAGCTTCGCGATGTGTTTTACGACACCATTGCCCGCCATCGTTACCGAATTTTTGGTAAGTATGACGCGTGCCCACCCGCAGAGGCGCGTTACCGGGACAGGTTCATCGAGGTAAGTTAGCTCAGGCAGCAGCCTGGTCAGGCGTTGCGCCGCCAACGACCCTGTGCAGCGCCTGCAGCAGGGTCGCCGGAGGTTCACCTTTGCCAACGCAGGCCGTGACCACGCCTTGCTGATGGCAAGGTACTCCACAGTAAGACGCCAGCATGATGATGGGCAGTGCCGGGCGGATGCGCTTCATCAGACTGGCGATCAGGAACGCGCCAGTCATGTGGCAATCAAGCAAGGCAGCCTCAATGGGATTGGTGAGCAGCGAATCCAGCGCGGCCTCGGGCGAGCCAACGAGAAGCACCGTGTGTCCATGCGCCCGGAGCCATTCCACCCGCGCCGCCAAGGCGTAGGTCTGGTCGTCGATACAAAGGATAGTTGCCACCCGGGAAAGCGACTTTAGCAATTAGGGGCAAAAGCCGTATGTGATCCGCGTCACATTGGAAACAATAAAGCCCAAGCCGGTGGCCTGGGCTTTTTTGAAGGGCGCAAGTAAGTGGCTAGGCGGCGGCCGCAGCGGCTTCGTCGAGGATCTTGGCCGCTCTGGCGACGTCGGCAACCCCGCAAATGAGCAGCGGGCTGTTGGTTCCCGGCTCGATGCCAACGTACGCGTAGTCAATGTTGATGTTGGCTTCTCCCAGCCGAGCTGCCACGCGGGCCAGTTCCCCCGAGCGATGACTCAGCCTGGTCTGTGCCACCTGGGTTTCGGTGTAGGTGAGGCGCTGGCCATCCAGCACCGTTTTGGTGGTGTTAGGGTTATCGCTTACGAGGCGGATGGTGCCTTTGCCTTGGTTGGTCAGAGCTTGGAAGCCCAGGATGTTCACTCCCTTGTCAGCCAGGTTGCGGCAGAGCTTTCCTAGCATGCCGGGCCGGTCTTCCATCTGGATGGTGAATTCTCGTGTGGTTGGCATCAAGTCACCTCCATCTGTTTCGGACCACAAGCAGTATCTACTTGCGACCCCGACAAAAATGCTACGCTCGACGAGGGCCGCTTTCAAATCGTGCGCGCACCGGTTTAGGGTGTGGATTTCCCTTTTGGGAACAGACATTGTCCAGGGATCTCGCCAGGCAGCAAACCAGGAGCGGTCAGCGCGGCTCGACGGCGCGGCACCACTTGGCCACCAGCCAGACCAGGACGCCGACACCAAGGACTTCTATCGGCCCGGGGGGGAAGAGCGCAAAACGGATGATCTCGGCGGAATGGTGGACGACGTCGTAGGTTGTCCAGATGATTCCTCCGCCGGCAACCAAGCTGCCGATCTGCTCCACTCGGCGGATAGCGTTGCTCTCCTTCTTGGCGCCGGAGTCGAGGTGAATGGCAGCATAGGAGACTGGCGGAGGCTGACTGTAACCTTCGCGTTCCTGCGGCCAGGGATCCTTTTCGTGCTGGACCGGGAGAGGCATAAACGTTGTCATTGTAGTGGCAACCTCGCCGCGCCAGAAGTTACAAAAGTGGTACGACCAGGTTCCTAGAGCAAACGCCTTAAAGTTGGGACTGTTCCGTTATGAGACTGGCCAGCTGCCTCGCGCATCCTCGCAACTCCCTCACGTGCTGTTCTGTGGAGCCAAGATGGAAGCTAAGCGCGCCTGTGTAACGACGGACTCGCGGGGGCGGGCGCGTATCCCACACCCAACGAATGCTAGGTGCGCAAACGCTTGCAAGTCGACGCAGCAGAAGAACCCTTAGCGTCCAGTACCCGTCGGCCCGGAAGCCTGAAACCGAATGTTTATGTCCAGCCTAACCTTCGATTTCGGCACTTCTTGCCTTGCCGACTGGGCACTCCCCCCTTGCATCTTCTCCCGCTCGCCACTACAACTGACAACTGGCAATTGCCAATTAAATCGCTGGGTCTATCGGAATGATACGGATCGTCTTTCTCTGGCACATGCACCAGCCCTACTACAAGGACCTGGTGACAGGGGAGTACCGTCTGCCCTGGACGCGCCTGCACGCCCTGAAGGACTACTACGGCATGGTGAAGCTGCTGGACGAATTCCCCAACGTCCATCAGACCTTTAATCTGGTGCCGTCGCTGATCGCGCAGATCGAAGACTACGTGGCCGGCACAGCGCGGGATCCATTCCTCGACGTGGCGTCGAAGCCCGCGGCCGAGTTGGCGCCTGCCGAGCGCCGCTTCGCTCTGCAGTACCTCTTCCAAGCCAATCCCACGCACATGATCGGGCGCTATCCTCGTTACCGCGAACTGTTTCACCACTTCCACAGCACCGGCGAGAATGTGGATCGCGCCCTGGGCTATTTCCGCCCGCAGGACCTGACCGACCTGCAGGTGCTCTCGCAGATCGCCTGGTTCGATGAATTTTTCCTGGAAGACAAGCAAGTGGCGGCGCTCGTGCACAAGAAGCGCGGCTATTCGCGCGAAGACCAACTGCTGGTTCTGGCCAAGCAAAAAGAATTCCTGGGCCAAGTACTGCCGGCATACACGGCTGCGGTAAAGCGCCGCGGGATCGAAATCTCAACCTCGCCCTTCTATCATCCAATCTTGCCACTGGTATGCGACACCGACCAAGGCCGCGTCTCGTCGCCAGGGCTGCCGCTGCCGCAGCAGCGCTTCCGCCATCCCGAGGACGCGGAAGAGCAGCTTCGCCGGGGCTTGGACCTGCACCAACGCGTCTTCGGGGTGCGTCCGCAGGGGGTGTGGCCATCGGAAGGCAGCGTTTCCGAAGAAGTCATCGCCATCGCGCACAAACTCGGAGTCAAGTGGATGGCCACCGACGAAGGCGTGCTCGGCCGCTCGATCGGATATTTCTTCAATCGCGACGGCGAGGGGCGCCTCGTGGGCGGCGGCGCTGACAAGCTCTACACCCTGTACCGTTATCAGAAGGCGCCGGTTGAAATGCACATGCTGTTCCGCGACCACACGCTTTCGGACCTGATTGGTTTCGTCTACTCAGGCATGGCCGCCACAGACGCCGCCAATCACCTCATCCATCGCATTAAAGATTGCGCGCACTCGGTTGGTGACAAATGGCATGACGTGATGGTACCAATCATCCTCGACGGCGAGAACGCGTGGGAGTACTATCCGCAATCGGGGCGCGAGTTCCTGCGCCGGGTGTACGACGCTATCCAGCGCGATCACGAGCTGGAAGCGGTTACGGTGAGCGAGGCTATCGCGCGGTCAGCCGGGCTTCCGCTCCTTACTTCGCTCGTGCCTGGCTCCTGGATCGATGCCAACTTCAACGTGTGGATCGGCGCGCCCGAGGACAACCAAGCTTGGGATTATCTCAGTTCCGCTCGCGACTTCTACGCGCGCGCGGCCACAGGCGCAAGTGAGGCGGCGCGGCGGCTGGCTTGCGAAGAGGTGCTGATTGCCGAAGGTAGCGACTGGAACTGGTGGTACGGCCCCGAGCACCACTCCGCCAATGATCGCGACTTCGACGAGCTCTACCGCAAGCACCTCTCCAACATCTATCAGGCGCTAGGCGCTTCGCCGCCAGCTTATCTTGCGCAGCCCATCGCTGGCGCGGAAGCACGGCCCTATTTCACGCCGCAGACGGCCTACATTCATCCCCGCATCGAGGGCGCAGTCATGCGCTATTTCGATTGGATTGGCGCCGCCATGTACACCGCCGACCGGCGCTCTTCCGCCATGCACGGCAAGCAGTTTTTGCTCGACTCGGTGCATGCTGGCGTGGACGAGAAATTCGTCTACGGCCGGCTGGACTTCACCGGCAAAGTCCCGGAGGGCGCCTTCGATCTGGTAGTGAACCTGGAGCGGCCGCCACGGGATGCGAAACAGAAGGGACGGGAACTGCGGCTCGACGTCGCCATCACTGACCGCGCCATTGTCTCTTCTAAACTGACCTCGGGAGAGCAGGGTACTGGCCTCACAGACTTGGCCCACTTGCGGCTGCTGAAGGTCTTTGAATTCCGGCTTCCACTCTACGCCCTGGAAGCCGCGCAGGGCGACCGCGTGCGTTTGCGCTTCAGTCTGTGGCGCGACCGCCTGCCCATCGACGCGCTGCCGGTTGAAGGCTGGATTGAGCTCGAGCTTCTTCCGGATGAAGAACTGCGTGCCGCCGCTTATTAGGGCGGAAGTCACAAATCGCACATCCAAAAATTACCAATCTCGTGAATAATCATCCTGTGCCCCGCCCGCCGGGATTCCTTTACCGCGAGCAAGAACTGTATTGCGAAAGCGTTCCACTCACGACGCTGGCGGAGAAGTTCGGCACGCCGCTCTACGTTTATTCAGCAACGACGATCCGTGAGCGCTTTCGCGCTTTCGACCACGCATTCCGCGGTGCCCGCCACACCGTTTGCTATTCCGTCAAAGCCAACTCGAACCTGGCGGTGCTCGCTCTGGTGCGCGGTCTGGGAGCGGGCTTCGACGTGGTCTCGGGCGGCGAATTGGCGCGCGTGCTCAAGGTGGATCGACAAGCCGGCGAGGATGTCGTTTTCTCCGGAGTAGGCAAAACTGCCGATGAGATCTCTGCTGCCCTTCGCGCAGGCATCCTGATGTTCAACGTCGAAAGCGAGAGTGAGCTGGCTGTGCTGGCGCGGTGCGCGCAACGGGCCAAGAAAAGGGCCAGGGTGGCGCTGCGTGTCAACCCCCACATCGAAACCGAGACCCATCCTTACATCTCCACCGGCCTGCGCGAGCACAAGTTCGGCGTGGCCATCGACCAGGCGCGGGAGATCTACGCCCGCGTCGCACGGGAGAAGTTCCTTGAGTGCGCCGGGATCAGCGTGCACATCGGGTCGCAGATCACCGACCTGGAGCCTTTCCGAGAGGCAATGCAGCGGGTGGCGGAGCTGGCGCGGCAACTGGCCGACGACCGACACCGTATCCGCTATATCGATGCCGGCGGCGGCCTGGGGATTTCTTACCACGGCAAACACGATTTTCCGCGTCGCGCCCAAGCCTACGCCCAAGCAGTGCTGGCTCCGCTGCGCGACCTGAAGGTCCACCTGCTGCTCGAACCCGGACGCGCCCTGGTGGGGCCGGCGGGTGCGCTCCTGACGCGCGTGCTCTACATCAAGAGCAATGACCACAAACGGTTCGTGGTGGTGGACGCGGCCATGAACGACCTGCTGCGGCCCGCGCTCTACGCTGCCTACCATGAAATCGTGCCTGCCTCGGACCGCGGCGACTCCAGCCGCACCGAGGTGGACATTGTCGGTCCGGTCTGCGAGACCGGAGACTTCCTGGCGCGCGATCGACCAATGCCGATGTTGAGCGAGGGAGAGTTGCTCGCAGTATTGGACGCTGGCGCCTATGGCATGTCCCTGGCTTCGAACTACAACACTCGTGGCCGCCCGGCCGAGGTGATGGTGGAGGGCTCCAGCGCGCGACTCATCCGGCCCAGAGAGACGGCGGAAGACATGATGCGAGGGGAAAAGAAGTAGCATTGTCGTTTGGCCGGGTTCTGAATTCAAAAAAGGATGTTGCATCAAAAGCGATGCAGGCGTATGCTAGCGGCCATAAAACACAACGGCCCCTACATCAGGTTCAAGGAGCGCCACCCTTGGCCAACGAGGAATGGGGACAACAGATTCACGACGCTATCGCGCGCCGCGACGCGGCCGCGTTGCACCGAATGGCTGCGGCTGCCGATAGGGAAGAGAGCCGCATGTGGCTGACCCTGTTGGCGCGGATGCTGGAGGTGGATACCCACCGCAGGCGTCGCACCATGCGGGTCCGCGGCATGGGTGTATTGGCGCCGATGCGCGGCGCCAGCCTGAAGCGCGCCGTCTAACCCTTGGTCAGCGGCAAACCCTTGTCCCGCCACACGCGGATGCCTCCGTCCATGGAGAGGACGTTGCTGTAGCCCATCTTCTGCAGGTTGTCGGCAGAGAGCGCGGAGCGGAAGCCCCCGCCGCAGTAGAGCACGATGGGCGTTTGGGGATCGGGCACGCGCTGCTCGATATCGCGCTCGATGACCCCTTTGCCCAGGTGGATCGCCCCGGGCAAGTGGTCTTTGGCGTACTCGCTTTCCTCACGCACGTCGACGAGCACGAACTGTTCTCCCCCGTCGAGCTTAGCCTTGACTTCATCCACGGTGGTTTCGCGGATACGCTGCTTGGCATCGTTGACTAGCTTCAGAAAACCTGGCGTGTGTTGCACGAGGACCTCCGAAATGGACGGACAGTATCTCTTTTCAGGCCGTCTCCGGCAAGTCGCTGACAGAACAGAACGCATCACAGGCAGCAACAGGATTGGCCTGTCGCCGATCCTCGGGCAACAGCTCAGGGCCTTCTGGGCGACCGCCGGTCGCGTGGAAAACCGCCCCGGGTCTGCCCACCAGCGTTGCGCATGATGGGCATCCCCGGGGCGGGGAGCACGACTCCCAAGGTCGGCGCACTCGCTTCTTAAAGCACAACCAGCGGCCGCATCATGTCGTGCTCTTCATGTTCCAGGATGTGGCAGTGCCAGACGTACTCGTGTCCGCCGGTCCTGGGGCTGACGGCCTCGCGCATGGCTGCGGCCGGCAACCTCGGCAGATTGAACTGCATGATCACCGTGGTTGCTTCTCCCGGATTCATCCGCACGGTTTCCTTCCACCCGACCTCATTGGCATCGGGCGGGGTTGGAGGGCCGGTGAACTTTAGTTGGCCCGGCACTCCGGTGAACGGCTGCCGCTCGATTACCTGTACATTGACCAAGTGGAAGTGGATAGGATGCGTGTCGCCGGTAAGGTTGAAGATCTTCCAGACCTCGATACACCCGGCGCGCGGCGTCTCCGTGGGAGTCGAGATGTACGGCAGCCCCCAGGTAGGAACTCCGGCGTTATTCAAACTCTCGCTGGTGAAGGTTCCTAGCCTCTGAATCAGGCGGCCGTAATCGTCGAAGTCTTCGTTCAGAGTCAACTTGCGATCGATCCGGCCCCTATACGGCACCGGGCCGGGCACGGAGGGATCACCGTTGTGGTAAAGCAGTCCGGGTTGATTTCCAGAAAGGAAATTGCTCTTCAACTGGGTGTTCAGTTGTGGGAGCCAGGCTGAGGTGGAGAGGCTATCTCCGGATCCGCTGGTGACGACAATTTTCATGAGTGTCTGCGTGTTCGGCCCAAAGCCCGGCAGCGTAGTGGGTGCGCCGCCGATACTTGTCTGATCTGGATCGCCGGTGAAGTAATTGTTTCGTGAGTCGCCCCCAGGGAAGGGCGCAGGCGCATCGTTGTGCAGGATCAAGGTAGAGCCGGGTGACACACCATTGAAGTCGACGACAACATCGGCGCGCTCCGCCGGAGCCAACAGCAGGTTGAAGGGACCATCGGGATTGGCAGTGTTTCCCGTGGGATCCGCTGCCAGGTCCAGCGGACAAGGGATGCCATTGGGATGCACGGCCACTGCCGGAAGGAACCCGCCCTCCGCGCCGACTTGGTAAATCTTCGGGCCCAGTGCGTTCAGGTTCGCCTCTCCGGGGACACTGGATGATTCGGCGTAGAGATTCAGGTGATAGAACCGGCTTTGGGAGCCGTTGAGGATGCGGAAGCGAACCCGCTTGGGAGGCACACTGGCCACCGGGTAAACTCCCCCATTAACCAGAATAGTATCCATGAAACCCTCGGCCACTACCGAGGCGGGCGTCGGCAGGAAGTAGTAGGACTTGCCAGGGAGCTTGGCTCCAAGACACGGACCGTAGTCCCATCTGCCTTTGGGGTTAAGCACACAACTGGGGTGGCGACCGGTTCCCCCCATTTGGTTAGGTTCATACACGTGGGGATACCACAGGTCGCCGGGCCGGCCCCATTGCCAGGTGGGGTCCTGGTCAAGAATGTTCTCAGGGACGAACGTCTTGTCTTGAATGACCAGCGGAGTTCCAACGAGATCGGGCAGCAGCCCGGAATTCACCAGACCGATTTCAAAATCATCGACCAGGACCACCGCCGAGGCGATTCCAGAGTAGGCGTTCGTCCGGGTGATCCCAATCGCGTGGTCGTGATACCACACCAGCCTGGCGCTCTGGTCCATCGGATAATAGTGGTTCGCCATCCCAGTCGGCGGGTTGGTGCCGGGCACGTTCATGAAACTGGGACCAGTCCTCCCCGTTGGGTCAAACCATTGGAAAGGAGTGCCGTCGCTGAACCATGGGGTAAAGCCGCCGTGCAGGTGGGTTACGATGCGGTTGGATGGCAGGTCTCCCACCATCAACCCGTTGGGACCCGCCATAATGGTCGGGTCAACGGGGATGAGCTGTTTGTTAGCAAGCTGATTGGTTACGGTGAGCAGAACCGGCGTGCCCCGCTTAGCCACGAAAACCCCGGCCAGATACTTCTGGTCGCGGGTGGACAGGTCATAGTAGCCCCAGAAATGGGTCGGCCTGGGCAGGTCGGGGTGCATATCCTGGTCAAAGAGTTTCACGCCGAGGTTGTACATATCGGTTTGCTGGCCTGCGAATGTTTGAGTCGTCTTGGTGGCCAGGGGCAGGTACTGGCCAATGTTGTTGGCTCCCGAGGGCCCCAATCCAGGCAGAGTGACGATGAACTTCCGGATGTTGGTCGGGCTCTGGGCAAACGCCCACGCCCTTCCCCCGAAGCCTTTGTACAGCGCCAGGCTGGCACCAGCCATGGTCGTCATCTTTACGAATTCACGACGGTTCATATGTTTTCCTTTCCGGCATGGGCAGACGGCAGACTGGCTGCCTCTTCCAGAAGCCGCTGAACAGCGTGCTGATGGTGCTGGGGCCTGGGAATTCTTTGACAGCGGTGCCTGGGGGAGTGGCTGAATGTAGAAGTGAGGTTCGCTGTCGCAGCACTAGATACCGCGAAGTCAGAAGCGATACAGTGATATATGTCACCCTAGATCGTGACTAGGAAGCTGCCGGGATCGACATGGATGACCGACAACTGCTCCGTGAGGCCTTGGCCGAAGCGAAACTCGGCTTAGAGGAAGGCGGCTTACCCATCGGCTCGGTGCTGGCCGATACCGGCGGGCGCATCGTGGCGCGCGGCCACAACCTGCGCGTGCAGACTGGCGATCCCACCGCGCACGCCGAGGTGGCGTGCATCCGTAACGCCGGGCGCCGCCGCGACTGGCCGCAGCTCATCCTGGTCAGCACGCTCAGCCCCTGCATCATGTGTACCGGAACCAGCTTGCTGTTTGGCATTCGGCGGGTCGTGGTCGGCGAAAACCACAATTTTCTCGGCGCTGAGGCACTCTTTGCTCAGCGCGGCGTGAATGTCCGTGTGCTAGACGATCCCGAGTGCATCGCCTTGATGCGGGACTTCGTTGCCGCGCACCCCGATCTGTGGAACGAGGACATCGGCAAGTAATTCGCCGTGAACCTCCCCAATTGCTCAGAGCTAGGAAACAAACGAGTGCTCCGGACGGCAGGATCAGGCATAATGCGGCATACCGCTAATCCAACTGGAGGTGTACCGTGGCAAGAGGTAGCATCCCTTGCACACTCGTCGTGATGCTGTGCTTTCTGGCCGAGCTCGGCGTGGCACAGCAGGCCCGTTCCACCCCGGCGAGCGGCAAAGTGCGAACTTACTATATCGCCGCCGACGAAGTGGAATGGGACTATGCGCCCGACGGTGTCGATCACATGACCGGCAAACCGTTCGCTGGCTACGCCAAGGTGCACACCGAGCGCGGTCCACACCGCATCGGCACTAAGTATCTCAAAGCGTGCTATCGGGAATATACCGACGAGAACTTCCAGACGCTAAAGCAGCGCCGGGGGGAAGACGCCTATCTCGGCATTGTGGGCCCGGTGCTCCATGCTGAGGTCGGAGACACCATCAAAGTCGTTTTCAGAAACAACGCCAGCCATCCATACAGCATGCATCCGCACGGGGTGGCGTACGAGAAGTCGTCGGAGGGTACGGCCTATGGAGGCGTGCCTTGGGAGGAGACAGGTGTGGTGGCTCCCGGCAAGACTCTCACCTATACATGGGAAGTTCCGGAGCGCGCCGGCCCGCGCCCCACAGATCCCAGCTCCCTGGTGTGGCTTTACCATTCCCACGTCGACGAGCCCAAGGACGTTAACGCCGGGCTGATCGGGGCCATCGTGATCGCGCGCCGGGGCTCGGCGCGCCCCGATGGCACCCCAAAAGACGTGGACCATGAATTCGTCGCCCTGTTCATGGCCTTCAACGAGAGCCAGAGCTGGTACCTTCAGCACAACATCGACACCTATACCACCGATCCTAAAGGGGTGAAGACGGACGATATCGCTATCGTGGATGACGCGGGCCACTACCTTCTAACTGGCAGCGGCTTCGGCGATACCACCATCAAGTGGTCGATCAACGGATACGTCTACGGAAACATGCCGATGATGACCATGAAACGGAACCAGCATGTGCGCTGGTACCTGGTGACTATCGGCGAAGGATTTAACTTCCACACACCACACTGGCACGGCAACTCGGTCACTACCGGTGGCGAGACTACCGACGTGGTTTCCATTTCGCCGGCCCAGATGATCACCGCAGACATGGTGCCGGACAAAGCCGGCATGTGGATGTTCCACTGTCACGTGAGCGAGCATATGGCCGCGGGCATGATGACGCATTACGAAGTCTTGCCGTAAAGACTGCCACAAGCGGCCTTCGTCGTGTGGCGGTCTACCCTTGACCATTTTGGTCTAGGGTGGCGCTTTCCGAAACTTGTTCCGTCTTCGCCCCTCGGAGGTAACACACCACTGGTCCGGCTGCCACCAGCCCTAGTCCCAGCAACAATCCGCGCGTCCAGCCCTGCTCGTCCACGCTGCGCGCCATCGCCGTGGCAAGCAAGACGGTGGGAGGGATTGCCACCACCACCGCGCCCAGCAAGCCACCGGGCACACGGAAGGGACGCGGCATCTTGGGCTCGCGCACTCGCAGCACGATCAACGCCACGAACTCCAGCACGATACTTAGGCCTGCCAGCATGACGTCGAGTTCGACCAGCCGCTCGAATCCTAAGCCCAGCGAGAGCGACCAGGCCAGCGCGCAAGCCAGGATCGATACCCAGGGTACGCCGGTGCGCGGGTCGGTGCGGGCAAGCACCCGCGGCAGCATGCCGTCCACGGCCATTGCCATGGGTACGCGCGAATAAGAGAGCACCAGAGCGTTCATCATCCCAAGCCCGCACAGCATGCCGCCAGCAACTACCGCCAGACCCAACCAGCGCCCACCGATCGCCGTTGCCACCTGCACCCACGCGCCGGTTTCCCAGGCGGCGGGAGCAATGCCGGTGCGCCACGCCGCTGCCACCACGATGATGTAGCTGGCCACCACTGCAGCCACCGCCAGCAGTATGCCCAGGGGGTAGGTCCGCTGTGGGTTCTCCACTTCGCCCGCGATGGTGGAGGCGTTGTCCCATCCCATGTAGTTCCACATCACTACCAGAACACCCATGACCAGCGGTAGATGAGGCGCAGGCGCCATCGGCGTTGTGGGCGCGTGCGGTTTCCCCAGCGCCTCGACCGCCATCACAGCAAACGGCGCCAGCAGGAGCACTCCCACCATTACTGATCCGGTACCTACCGAGCGCGCGCCCGCCAGGTTCCACAGCACGCACACGGCGATGACTGCCGTGCCCACTGCCATCCCGGTGTGACCATCGCTCAGGCGTGGCCAGACGCGCCCTAGGTAGAGCACGAACAGGGTAGGGTAGAGCGCCATGTCGAAGATGCTGGCTGCCAGCGACAGCCATGCTTCCTGGAACCCCCAGAACTGTCCCAGCGCCCGCCGCACCCATTCGTAATATCCTCCCTCTTCCGGGATGGCGCTAGCCAACTCGCCCACCATCAACGCGGTGGGCACAGCCCAGAGCAGCGGCGTGATCGCCAGCACCAGGAGCGCGCGAGCGTAGCCCGCGCTCTGCACCAGGTCCTCCAGGCCATAGGGCCCTCCTGAGACCATGAAGTAGGTCGCCGCCACCAACGGGAGGAGCGTCAGCTTCTTGCGCGAGATGGGAGATGGTCGCGCTGCCGCCACGCGCGCAGCATACCATCGGATCAGTAGTTGGCGGCGGCTTCGGGAGAGTGACCGCGCTTGTAGACGAGCATGGTGCGCTCGAATTCCATCACCTGCTTTCCGTCCTGATTGAAGCCCCGCGTATGTACGGTGACGATGCCCTGTCCCGGCCGGCTCTTGGAGGCCCGCTTAGCGATTACCTTGGATTCCGCGTAGAGCGTGTCCCCAGCAAAAACGGGATGCGTACACTTGACCTTGTCCCATCCCAGATTCGCTACCACCTTGGCGCTCACGCTGTGCACGCTCATCCCGGTTAGGATGGAAAAAGTGAGGGTGCTGTCGACCAGGCACTTCCTCCATTCGGTATGGGCGGCATAAGCGGCGTCGAAGTGCAGTTGCTGCGGGTTCATGGTCAGCAGGCAGGTCCAGATATTGTCGGTCTCGGTTATGGTCCGCCCGGGACGATGCTCAAAAACGTCGCCGATCTCCAGTTCTTCGTAATACAGGCCGTAGGTCTCACGGTAACGCTTCCGCCCCACCTGCTTGTACATGGAAACCAGTCGTTTCATGGACCACTCCTGTTAGTGCGGCGGGAGACATTCTACGGAGCAGATCTGAAAATTGTCATGTTTCGTTGACGAACAATCGCGGAGAGGACGCTTACGGGCGTCTACTGCAAGGTGCACGCGCAATCTGCCGGTGGGACGTGCTTCTTCAGGAACTCGGCTACGCGTTGGTACGCGTCGATCTGGTTTTCGATCCGGGCGAAACCGTGGCCTTCGTTCTCATACACCTTCAACTCCACCACGCCGCCGCGCTTCTTGATGGCTTCCGCCACCTGCTCGGATTCTTCCACAGGGCAGCGCGGATCGTGGGCGCCGGCCAGCAACAGCAGTGGCGCCTGGATGCGGTCTACGAAAAAAATTGGCGAACGCTCTTCCCACAGGCCCTTGTTCTTCTCGGGATCGCCCATGGTGGCCAGGTCGTACTGCTGCAGCAAGGGATCTTCGTTCTTCACCTCGGTGAACCAATTGACGAAGGGCACGATGGGCACACCGGCGGCCCACTCCTCGGGCGTTTTGGTAACGCCCATCATCGTCAGATACCCGCCGTAGCTGCCGCCCATCAGCACAATCTTTTTGGGGTCGGGATAGCCGGATTTCTTGATCCACTCGGCGGCGGCCACCACGTCGGCGAGATCACCGCCGCCCATGTCAAAGCGGTTGGCGTCCATGAATTCCTTGCCGTAGCCGGTCGAACCGCGGTAGTTGGGAGCGATGACCAAGTAGCCGGCGTTGGCCAGATATTGTGCAATGCGGTCGAAGCCATTCTGCGTCTGCGCGGTGGGACCGCCGTGAACGTACACGACGGCGGCGTTGCGACCGTCGCGCTGCATGTTATAGGGCACATAGACAAACGCCGAGATCGTCCACTTGCCGTCGCTACTCGGGTAGTGCACAAGGAAAGGCCTCACCAGGTCGCTGGATCGCACCCCGCCGACCAGCGAGTGTGTCACCTGGTGTGAACGCTTGGAGCCGAAGGTGTAGACCCAAACATCGTTCGGAGAATCCGCGCCATTGTGGTAATAGAGCAGCCGCGCACCGTCGCGGGTGAATGCCGACTCTGCGCCGCCCAGCGAGTTCACACCAGCGGGAAGGGGAAGCGTCTGCGAACGTTGCCCCGCCAGAATACGGTGACCTTGGTCAGGCTCAAGTTCGTGCAGCACCACCTGGATATTCCCGTCTACATTGACGGTCCAGGTAACACGACGTCCATCGGGTGAGAAGAATCCGGCCGAAACCTCCCATTTGTCCTGGGTCAGCCAAACGATCTTCTTCGAAGCAATATCGAGCAGCCCGACATTGTCGTAGCCGTTGCCGGCATTCGAGGTGATCAGCAGCTTCTTACCGTCGGGAGACCAGTCGGCGGCGCTGAAGTTGTGCTCACCCGCGTGGGGCGTAAGCAGCGTGCTCTTCGCGGTGGCAACCTCCACAACGAACACGTTGGAGTCCTTGCCGGCAGCGTGCTGCTGGGTGTAGGCAATCCACTTGCCGTCGCGCGACCAGATGGGCGTGTTGTTGCCCAGTTCGGCTGGCGTGCCAGTAGTCAGGTGGCGCACCTTGCGCGTGAGGATGTCCATCACGTCGATCTCGAACGTGGAGGAGGTTCGCGGCTTCACTTGGTAAGCAAGGTGGCGTCCATCGGGCGCCCACGCGGGGCTCTCCTCCGAGATTTCCGGCGTGTTAGTCAGGTTTTGCACGTCGCCGTTGGCAGGCGAGACCAGGAAGATGTCCCACTGCTCATCGCCGTCATGGTCGGAGATATAGGCGATCCACTTGCCGTCGGGCGACCAGGCGGGCGAGGCTTGGCGCTGGTCGCTGATCGTCAACTGCACCGGCCAGCCGCCCTCGGCCGGCACCAGCCACAGATTGTTGCGGCCGCTGATATTCGAGATGAAGACGATCTGCTTGCCGTCTGGGGACCAGGCGGTCCCGCCCACGCGGCGAACCATGAATAACTTCTCGATGGAGAGCTGCCACTGCTGCACGTCAGGATTGGCTTTGCTCTGAATCTGCCGCGGGTCCGTGATAGCGGTTGGGGTAGCTGTTTCTTGCTCGGCAAGCAGGTCGGTAGCCATGAAGACAAAAATAACAAAAGCAAGCAGAATGCGCATGCAGGCTCCAGGAGTCAAAGCGGCAGTTTACTAGAGTAAGTCGCCAGTCGTGAGTCGCAAGTCGCAAGCGGCGAATTACGGAAGGCCCCTCGGTACTCGGTAGTGGCTACGGCTTCGCCGCCTTGTGAATTTCCACCTTGCTCCAGGTCTTGTCGGCGGCGTGGCAGAGGTTCTCCAGCGGACATTCGGCGCATTTAGGTGAGCGCGCCATGCAGAGCTGACGGCCGTGCCAGATCACCTGATGGCTGAAGTCGATCCAGCGCTCCCGCGGGACAATACGCATCAGGTCCTGCTCAATCTTCTCGGCGGTCTGCTCGCGGGTCAGCTCCAACCGCTGTGAGACGCGCGTGACGTGCGTGTCCACCACCACACCCGTCGCATTGTGAAACCAAGTTCCAAGCACGACGTTCGCGGTTTTGCGCGCCACGCCCGGCAGCGACAGCAGCTTCTCCATGTCGTTGGGGACTTCGCCGCCAAATTCGCTGACCAGCTTTTTTGCCGCGCCCACCAGCGACTTCGACTTGTTGCGAAAGAAGCCGGTGGAGCGAATGTCCGGCTCAAGTTCCTCGGGCTTGAGCGCGGCGAAGTGCTGCACCGTCGGATATTTTTCGAACAGCACCGGCGTGACCATGTTGACGCGCGCGTCCGTGCACTGCGCCGACAAGATGGTGGCGACCAACAGCTCCCAGGGACTCGTGTGATGCAGCGCGCAGGTGGCCTTGGGATAGCGCTCATCCAGCCGCTTGAGGATTTCGTTTACACGCTCCGGTGCCAGCGGATCGTATTTGGCAGCAGGTTTACTTGGGCGTGGAGATGCTCGGGGTGCCCCACCCTTGGCTGCTTTTGCCAAGGGTGGGGTTTTTGTTCGAATCGTCGGCAATGGCTTGGGCATGCGCCGAGCGCCTTCGTGGCGTCCAGTCTTCGCCGGCTGACGCGGGATTGCGCCGCGCACCATCAGTGAAACCTCCGCAAGCGGGACAGATTACAATGAACACCACACCGGCTACAATTCCAGCAATCGGGGGTTCAGTGATGAGCGCAAGCAAGGCTGGCCTGGAGACCGCGCAGATGGCGCAGGTCCCGATGACCATCGAGGGCATGAGCGTACTGCACAGCATGGCGCGCGTTCGCTGGACGGCGTGGCGGGCGCTGCCGGGGTCGGAGCGTCAGGCCATCGCCGAGGAAGCCGCCGCCGCGCTCGCTCCCGCCGAGGAGGCAGGGAAGAGCGCGG
>Ga0187769_10000331_pt1 | contig 25988 bp, 23 predicted proteins | sample 0116_SJ02_MP02_1_FD_133140 | JGI IMG/M metagenome (GOLD analysis project Ga0187769, IMG submission 133140) | Tropical peat soil microbial communities from peatlands in Department of Meta, Colombia - 0116_SJ02_MP02_10_MG | ecosystem: Environmental > Terrestrial > Soil > Wetlands > Peat | place... | reverse complement strand
TTTCCCGTAGGGGCACGGCAAATGGGGCCTCCAGGTCGACGGCGAGTCGAGCCTGGGGGATCAGTGGTGCCCGGCAATCATGCCTGGCGACAGCCGACCGGCAGAAGCTTTTCCGGGTGCCCCACCCTCGTTTTGCGAGGGTGGGTCCCAGAGAAACGTCATGCACCCTTCCCTCGAGGAAGAGTGCGGCACCCACGCAGCCGAGAGAACTCAGTAGTTAACGCCTGGTGTGATATCCTCCGCCCGCGCTCCCATGCCAAGCGATGAATTCAACCATGAGCGAAAGGGTGGGCCACCCGCCCGTAAGATTCTGCTCTTGCTCTTTGGTCTGTGGGTCGTCCTCATGCTTGCCTTGTCTCCCCAATTCCTAGCAGTCCATCGCGAGACCAAAGGCGTGGAACGAACGTTCTCGCAGTATACCGATTCTCTTGTGAAGCAACGTTTTGACGAAGCGTATATGCAATGCGGCACCGAGTTTCGGAATGCGATGCCCTACGATCAATTCGCGAGCATGTATAGGTCTCTTCAAGGGGAGTACGGTCCTCTCAAGTCGACTAAACGAATCGCTTACCAAGTGCACGGAAGCGGTATGCCCATGCTTTGGAGAGCGGTTGTCGACGCCGACCTCGTCTATGAGAAAAAGAGCCTGAGGTTCGAGTTCGTTTTCCACAAGGAGGGTGACCGCTGGGTTCTATTCGGCGCGGAACAGATATAGGCGCGTGGCGCACCCTGGACGCTCGATGACCCGCACGCGGCCGATTCTCGCCACGCATCACCCATCCACACCCTATTCCATTCACGTGACGGACGAACTTAACGGGGTGCCGCACTCTTTGCGCTTTTCGCAAAGGGTGAGCCCCACGGAAAAAGTTAACACACACGTGCACTTGACACGCGCCCTCCCGTCTACAAACATGGACCATGGTCGAACAGACCGAAGTTGTGGCGCAGTTGGAGGCCCCACCAGGGGCAGGGATTGGTGTCCATTCTCCTCCGGGCTCAAGGTCGTCGGGGGTTTCTAACCTCCAGCCTCTACCTGCCCGCCGTGGCGGGCGATGCTCCGTCTTTCTTTGCCTCCCTGCTTCTCTGCCTTCCTGCCTCGGCGATGGCGTGGTGTCCAGCCTCCAGAACCTACCCGGAACACCCTTTCGAGTAGAATCGCCCGTAACTCACACAAAACAAACGTCGGGAGTCCGAGTTACCCGGAACTGGAATGGGGGTTCTCGCGAGTTCGCGGCGCGGGACACAGCGCAAATCAAGTGTCACACCCTGCCAGGCGATTCTGCACGCAAGTCATTGAAAACAAACGACGCGCGCGCCGATAAACCGACAAGAATTTCGCTAGGGCCAAACGGGTCACATATCAGGAGCTTGCCCGGCGGACAGGCAGCTCACGAGTCACGAGTTACAAATCACGAGTCACGGCCCTTCGGATTGTCACACCCCGCCGCGTTCGAGGAGGAGGCGAATGCCGCCATTGACCGTGCGGACGGAAATCACTCCGGCGCCCGCGCCGTGGCCGATCTTCCCGCGGAAGATGCGCGCCGCGGGCAGAGTAGTCGAAGAAGCGGAAGTGACGGGGAACTCGGAATACAGCTCGCCGTTCATGTCATGCAGCGTGAGGTCGGCGCGCGCGTCCGAAGGAAGCCCGAGCACGACCGAGCCGTTCACGGTCTCGAGATTCATCGGCGCATCATTGCGCAGCCGCCGCAGCTCGAGACGCAGGTCGCCGTTCGTGGTCTTCGCGTTGAAGTGCCCGGAGCTTTCGGTGACTTCCACGTTGCCGTTGACGGAGCGCAGATCGCCGCTGCCGTCCACGCCGTGGACCTGCACGCTGCCGTTGACCGTCGAAATGCAGTTCAGCAGCGCGCGCTTGGGAACGTGGATGACGTATTCGACCGCGACGTCCACTCCTTCGCCGTCCGGGTACCGCGTCTGGACGTCCACTTCGCCCGGCTGGTTCTGGATTTCGATTTTCACGCGGTCGAGGTCGCGCGGATCGTTCACCGCGGACTTCACGGCGCGCACTTCGACTTCATCGCGGTCCCAGCCCTCGACTTTCACTGAGCCGTTCACGTTCGCAAGCTGGAAGTGGCCGCCCGACGGGAGCGGCACCGTTTGCAGGAAAACCTGGTCGGTGGCGAAGCTCGGAAGCGCGAGTAAGAAGACGCCTGCGGCGAGCCAAGAGGTCTTCAACGCGCTATTGCGCAGAGATCGAGAATGGGCCCGGAACCGCTCGGATCGAATGATAGTTTCCACGACACGCCCCCTGTCGTTCGAATTCGAATTCCCGGAATCCTCGCGCGAGCTACGGCCGCGGCGGCACATCCTCCGCCCTCTGCTGCTCCATCAGATGCCGCAACTGCATTTGGAGCTGCTGCTCGAGCTGCTCCATCTGCTGCTTGTAGATCTCGTTCTGCTTCCCCGCGTCGCTCAGCATGACGCGAATGTTTCCTGCAACGGTTCGCAGGCGAAGAACCTGGCCGCCGCCGTTGAGCGCGCCCTCGGCGCGGAACGCGTGCGGGCCTCCCGCGTCGTAGCTGACCTTGAGCGGGAACGCCGGATCAACCATCACGCTGTGGCCGCCGCCGTTTTCCACTTGCGCGTCAATGGTTACGGGCAACTCGCGCGGCAGATGCACGACGATGTCGCCGGCGCTCGATTCGAGGTCGCACGCGCCGGACGCTTTCGGCTGCGAAACGAACCACGCCGTGATGCCGCCCGCGCCGGTGGAAGCCTTCACAGGGCTGTCCACCTGCGTCAGATATATGCTGCCACCGGTCGTTTCGAGGTTCGTGGGGCCGAAAAATCGCACCACGCGGATGCCGCCTCCGCCCGTCTTCGCGCGAACGAGGCCGGCCGCCTCGCCGATTTCAATTTCGCCGCCCGCGGTTTCGGCGGAAAGCTCGCCGCCGGAGTGCTCGAGAGCGATGTTTCCGCCGCCGGTCGAAAGACGCGCAGTTCCCTCGATGGAATCCACGCGGATGTGGCCGCCACTGGTGTGGAGCGTCGCGTTGCCCGCAATGGAGCCGATGGAGATGTGGCCGCCGCCGGTGTTGGCCACCAGTTCCCCGCCGATGTTTTTCGCCACGATGTTGCCGCCGCCGGTGTCGAGGCGCGCCGGGCCTCCGATGTCGCCTGCAGTGATGTTGCCGCCGGCGGTCACGAGCGCGACGCGGCCGTTGATTTCACTCGCGTCAATGTTGCCGCCGCCGGTCGAAACATCCAGGTTGACGTTCTTCGGAATGGTGATGAGGAGCGTGGCCCAGATGCGGTTCGTCCACCGGCCGTCGAGCGCTTGAGCTTTCAGAAGGACTCCGTCCGGCGTGTCGTGAGCGGACATCGTGAAACTCTTCAGAAGGTCCTCTGCATGAGAACGCGAGCCGTCTGTTTCCAAATGAACGTGGTAATCAACCCGCTCGGCATCTTGCGTGCGCACCACGACGCTGCCGATGTCCGTCGTGAGGCGGATGCGCCCGCCGTTGTGCACCGCGATCGAACCCGTCAGATCGGAGGTTGCGCGGGGGCCCGCGGGAGGAGCGGGCGAGGGCTTGCGACGCGCCGACGCATTCGGCGCGAGCAGAAGGCCTGCAGTGCACACCATGCCGAGCGATATCACAGCAAGGAAATTGCGGATGTTTCGCGCTGCCGATGATGCAGGAGCGATGCGCATCATCAGAACTTTTCGCGCGGTCCGAGGGCGCGGATGGCCGCCGCGCTTTGCAGGCGAATGTACGTGCTGGGATCTTTCTCGACGCGCTCGCGCAGTACGTTGATGATGCGCGGGTCGGAGGAGACTTCGCCCTTCTGCGCCATGTCGCGAAGAGCATCAATGGCCTCGACGCGGACTCCGGGATTCTGATCTTCGACGAGGGCGTCGAGCAGCGTGTCGCGGACGATTTCCTGCGGCTCCGCGCCATTCAGGGCTTCAAGAGCCTTCAGCCGGACCGCCGCGTTGCTGTCCTTGCGGACAGCGTTGCAAAGGGCGGAGCGGACTTCGGGATCGTTGCTGCGGCTTCCCAGACATTCGACAGCATCGAGGCGCAAATCAGGGCAAATCCGGTCGCCGCTGGCGAGGACATTGAGAAGCACGCTCTTCACATCGTCGTCATCCACTGTGCCGCTCACTGTCACCGGCTGAAGCGAACGAAGCTGGAGTTCGACGCGGCGGGGCTCATCTCCGCCCGCGGGGAGCACGTTGATTCCAGCCACATCAGCGGTGCGGAGATCGAGCGAGGCGGGGGCGGAACCAGAAAGCGCGCTCGACGTTGCATCGCCTGGCGCAGAGCTGCTCGAATTCGCTGGAGAACTGGCGGCGCCTGCTGCGGGATGACGCAGAAGCCGCGGAGCAAGGATGCCGACGCTAAAACCGATCAACAGCAGCGCAGCAGCGCTCCAGGCGGGACGCGGCGCAATCCAGTACGTGGGAAGAAGCAGGCCAAGCGAACGGCGCAGCCACCCGCGGTCTTCTTCGCGATCGAGCGCGTCATTCAAACCGGCGCGGCAACCGGCCAGAAGCGATGCACTGACCTCATCGCGATTTGCGCCGAGCAGCGCGAGCAGCGTTTTCTCGTGTTCCACAGCGGCGGAGCAATCGGCGCACTGACCGAGGTGCGAAGCAAGACTTGCCTGCTCGGCGGGAGCGAGTTCGCCGCCCGCAAGCGAGAGCGTAAGCAGCTCCTGCCATTCGGCGCAGGAGCGTCGCGCCATATCGTCGCCAGTCGTTTCGGCCTTCATGCCTGAGTCAAACTCCCTTGCGCCCCGATCGCCCGCTATCGAATAGCATCCAGGCTGGCGCGCAATTTGCGCGTCGCCCGGAAGAGAGAATTCTTCGCCGTTTCCTCGGTCGTGCCGAGCATGTCGCCGATGGCCCGCAATCGCAGGCCGTGATGGTGCTTCATCTCGAAAACCAATCGCTCGCGCGGCGAAAGGAGCTTCATGGCCTGTTCAATGTGACGCCCCAATTCCTGGCCGAGCAACTGCTTTTCGGGATTCGCCGTCGCGCTCAATGCCGGCTGGCGATCGAAGAAATCCCGCGTTCCGCTCTCGACGTCCTCAGAGACCGGCGCCTGGTCCTCACGGCGGCTGGTGCGCCGGCGGAGATGATCGAGCGCCACATTCGTGACAATGCGATAGATCCAGGTGTAGAAGCTGCACTCGAAGCGAAACCTGTGCAGGTTCCGGTAAACTCGCAGGAAGCTTTCCTGATAGATATCGCGGGCATCTTCGGGACGATGAACAAGGTTCAGTGAAAGGCGCAGGACTTCGCGGTCGTGCCGCCGCACAAGTTCCTCAAAGGCCAGCCGGTCACCCGCTTGAGCCTTCCGGACGAGTGCTTGCTCTTCAGCGAGCTCCACCGCCGCCTGGCGCGCATCTCCTTCGAGTGCGACGCTCATCCCCATTGTGTTTGCCGCCGGTTCGGAGGCTGTGGCAGTCTGTCCGCTAAGTTCCTGACTGCCAAGGCTTTCTGCCCCGGCTTCGAGCCTTTCTCCGGGTTCCAAGGGGATAGACGGCCAAATTGGCACTTTGTGAGCACCCGGCGAGGCCATTTTCTCACTTTCAGGCAGATCAACCAAGGTGTGGTTCCTCCCCTCGCGCGCTCCGAGTCTGTTGGAAGATACGAGAGCGGGCAGGAATAGGTTCGCGCGAGACGCTTCTCTAGTACAGCTTTTGGATGCGGACGGCTATCCGGTTTTTGCTGCCAAAATGGCGCGGGGTTCGGTCGCTAGATGCGGTCGCGCAGGCGAATGAGGCCGTACACGGCGAGGCAAACCAGGAAGTCAACGGCAGCTCCCAAGTCAATTTGAAATCCCTGGTGGTGAAGAGAACTCGGGAGATGCGGCGCGAGAGAAAAATAGTAGATCGCGTTGCCGATGAGGATGGCGACGAGATATTCAAGCCAACGCCGCCATGTGTTCCCAAGGAACAGCCGTGCCATCGGATTCGCCGCCGAAAAAGTGCGCCACTTCGCCGCGGCCGACACGCGCTCGGTCGGGCGAAGAATAGCGCCCGGCACATCTTAGAACAGCGAATCCACAGCGCAAATGGCGGATTGCTTCTGTCGGGCAGCGAATAGCGTCAGCCGTTCGCCGGCGTGATTTCCTTCGACGTGATTTCGTACTTGAAGTTGTCCGGGTCGAGGTGATCGATGCGGCCGTCGGCTGTTTCGGCCTGCGGATACATGAAGAAGCCGATCGGCTTGCCTGTCGAACCGGGCAGCGCGACATCGTGGCTGAAGTTGTAGGCCATCCAGTTCATTTCCCAGGAGCCGAACAGGCGCGCGCGGGCCTTCTTCACCATGTCGTCATCCATCGGGCGATTGCCGGGCGGCTCTTCGAGGACGACCTTGCGGACATCCGCGGGATCAACAGGGACCCAGCCGTGCTCCTGAAGATAAACCTCCGCGCGGCAATGCTGCGCCTTGGTGATCTTTTCCGAAGAGGCTCCGAGGCTTTTGTATCCCAACTGCGACTTGGCTACGCGGATGCCGTAAACATCGCGCGCCGGGAGACCCGCGGCGCGAGCGAGGCCGACGTAGAGCGCGTTGAGGTCGGCGCACTTACCGCCTAGATCCTTCGTTTCCAGCATGAAGCGGATATCGCCCAGGCCGCACCCGCGCGTTTTCGGATTGCGATACGTGTTTTCAACGATCCATTCATAGATGGCGCGGGCTTTGTCCGTGTCCGTATTGGCGCTGGCGACGATCTGGGCGGCCGTTTCCTTCACGATGCCATCGGTCGGAACCAGATTCGTGGGCTGGAGGAAGTACTGCTGCTCGTCATGGCTCGCTCTCGATACCTTGCCGGGCGCCGAAAGGCCCACGGCGAGGTCCCGCGTCGCGATGCGGCTGGTGACCGTGAGGACCGGCTTCGCGCCGGCGGGATATTCCGCATAGATGATGCCGAGCGATTGCGGCTTGTTCTTCAACATCCTTGCTGTGCCGCCGTCGGCATGAAACGTGTTGGAAAGAGTTTTCTGGAAGGGAGTATTGCTGATGAGCGCCGCGGGAATCCACACGCGCGTCGTGCCCGAAGGCTTCAGGATTTCGACATGCGTGGTTACCTCAAACGTGCGCCAGCCAATCGGTGCGGTGCTTTCCGCAAACAGCAGGCCTGCCTTCGGTAGCGCAAGACCAGCGGAAACAACGGCGGCGGATTTCAGAAAATCGCGGCGGTCCATGATGCCTCCTATTCGATTCGCGGAAGCCGATTATACGAGTCTGCCGCCCCCGGCTCAACAGGCACGATGCGCGGGCTCGACCTGACGATGCGGGCAAGGCGTGCTAGCAGGATGCTGAAGAAATCGTTTCAGGAAGCTTCAGGGGCTAAAGCCCTTTTGATTTTACAGGCTTTATGTCGCGGCTGCCCTTCGGCTCCGCTCAGGGTGAAAAGCCGCGACCCACAAAGCTCACCTCTTTTTCTTTTTCAGCAGCGTGATAGAGTGCCGCGCGAGGAGGCGACCGATGCGAGATGCAATCTGGAAGTGTCTGTTTGCGATACTCATCGCCGCAGCGCCGTTGTACGCGCAGCAAACTGGGCAGCAGGTCCTCGAGTCGCTCAAGCCAAGCGAGGGCGATTACGTCGCGCGCGATTTTCATTTCAAGTCCGGCGAAACGATGGCGGAGTTGCGGCTGCACTACACCACACTCGGGAAGCCCGCGCGCGATGCACACGGGCGCACGACAAACGCCGTGCTGATCCTGCACGGCACCGGAGGCAGCGGGCGCAGTTTCCTTTCGCCGAATTTCGCGGGCGTGCTATTCGGGCCGGGCCAGCTTCTCGATGCAAACCGCTACTTCATTATCCTTCCCGACGGAATCGGGCACGGCAAGTCGAGCAAACCAAGCGACGGCTTGCACGCGCACTTCCCGCAATACGACTACGACGACATGGTGGCCGCGCAACACGAACTCGTTGCGAGGGGGCTAGGCGTGGATCATTTGCGGCTTGTTCTGGGAACGTCCATGGGGTGCATGCACTCCTGGGTGTGGGCGGAGACGTATCCCGACTACATGGATGCGCTGATGCCGCTCGCCTTCCAGGCAGTGCCGGTGGCGGGAAGGAACCGCATCTGGCGGAAGATGGTAATCTAGGGGATTCGCGACGATCCCGAGTGGAAGAATGGCGACTACACGACGGAGCCGCGCGCGGCTGAAGAAATCGCGACGGACATGCTTCTGATAGCAGGGAGCGCGCCGCTGCAACTGCAGAAGGACTATCCGACACGCGATGCAGCGGACACATACCTCGAAGACTATCGCACTCGCAACTATGCAACCTTCGACGCGAACGACACTCTTTATGCCGTCAGCGCATCGCGCAACTACGATCCCTCAGGGAAGCTCGAGAAAATCATCGCGCACGTAATGTGGATCAATTCGGCGGATGATTTCATCAATCCGCCGGAGCTGGGGATCGCCGAGCGCGAGATCAAGAGGGTGAAAAACGGAAAGTTCGTGTTGCTACCCATCACGGATCAGACGCGCGGGCACGGCACGCATTCGCTACCGGCAGTGTGGCAGCAATACCTGAAGCAACTGCTCGAAGAATCGCAGCGGTAAGCTCGCCGCAGCTCACTCCGGCGCAAAAGCCAGCAGCGCATTTCCCGGCATGGCGCCGAAACCGGGATAGCCGGAGACGACGAACATCATTCCACCGGCAATGACCGGGCCGCCCACATCGAGCGAGCCGCCCTTCACGGGAACGCCGTTTATGGGATCGAACTCGCGGGCGGTGTCGAAGTCCCAAACGATCTTGCCGTCCTGCATGGCGTACGCTCGGAGATGGCCGTCAATGGAGCCGGAGAAAACGACGCCGGGTATCGCGCTGACGGCCTGGGACTGCGCGGGGCTGCACGGGCGGCGGTCACCGCAGCCGGGAGGAGGCGTTTTCCAGAGGAGCGTTCCATCGGCAAGTTTGTAGGAGGAAATTCCGCCGCCCTTCGTGGGGTCCGGTCCGAGACCCTGAAAAGCCAGGTCCGATACGGCGACGTAAGCATTCGTGCCGTCCGTGGCCATGCCCCACTGCACACCTCCGAGCAGGCCGCCCGCACCGGCGCGCTGATGCCACAGGAGCTTGCCGTCCGAGTCCGGATCGACGGCGTAAACGAGCCCGCTCTTCTGCCCGAGCAGGAGAATGCGCTTTTTCGAAGCCAGAGAGACAAGGATCGGAGATGCGCCCAGGTCGAATTCGGGATTGGTGGGCTCCGCGCAATTCGCAGCCGGCGGGACGCCACATTCGATCCTGTAGACGTCCGCCTTCTCAAACTGCGTGGACCAGAGGAGTTTGCCCGTCTTGAGATCGAGAGCGACGACGGCGTCGCTCGTTTTCGTGTCCGGCTCCGAGTAGTTGTCGCCGGTGCCGACGTAAATTCTTTTTTTGGCGGCGTCGATTGTGGGCGAGGACCAGATCGCCATGCCGGAGGGCGCGAAAATCGTGCGGCCAGCCGGCGTTTTGCCGCGGGCCGTCGGCGCGTCGGCCGCCATGTAGGCTTGCCAGATCTTGCTGCCAGTCATCGTATCCATCGCGACTACGCTGCCGCGAAAAGTGCAGCAGTCGTAGTCGGGGCGCCGGCGGGCCTGCTCTTCGCCGGAAGACACAGGAACGTAGAGGCGCCCTTCGAAATAGCTGGGCGTGCCGGTGATTGTCGTGGCGGGGTGGTCGTCGGCCTGCGTGCGCCAGAGGAGCTTTCCCGTATTGGCATCAAGCGCGTAGACCGCGCCGCCTGCATCGCCGAAGAAGACGGCGTCCGCGGCGCCGGACTTTCCGACCGCGACGCCTGAGCGCACGGGTTTGGCCGCCGTGGTCGCCCAGAATGCGCACCCCGTCGCAGCATCAAGCGAGTAAAGCGTGCCGTCATTTCCGCCGACATAGACGCGGCCGCGGAAAAGCGCGGGCTGCGAACGCACCATCCGGACGTTTGGAATTCCGAAGGCCCACTTCAGCTTGAGTTTGGGAACATCCGCAGCAGAGATTCCAGCTTGCGCGGCGGGCTGGAAGCGCCAGTTCGCGGGGCTCGCGCCCCAGCCAGTCCACGCAGGGGCATTCGTGGGCGACGGCTTGACGTTCGCGGCGCAACGGTTGGCGAGCTGGTCCGGCGCGACGGGCGAGGCGACCAAGGATGCTGTGGATTGAGCCAGTGCGGCGGCAGCGAGAGCGGCGCTCGCTGCAATCAGAGCTGCAAGCCGGAAAATCCTGTGTGCCGTGACTCCCATGCTTCTCACCCCCCTTGCGCGAGTTGGTTGAAATATACCGCATGTGGGACGGCGGAGGTTCTGAATCCGTTTCGGGCGGCGGCGTGGATCGTGCGCGAAGCAGTGATATAACTGTGCGCGTCAAAAACGCAGGCGAGGGACTCGGTGCGAAACTCAATTGTGCGCGCGGCAAATCGCGTGGCGGTGAGCGTGCTGGGAATCTGCGCTGTCACGTTGTGTGCGTTTGCGGCTGCGCAAAATGAGGCCGCTGCGAATAACGACGGCGAGGCGCTTTATCGCGAGCGCTGCGCGAGTTGTCATGATGGAGGAGCTGCACGCGCACCCGACCGGAACGGGCTGGCGGGGGCTTCGCAGGCGAGTATTCAATTCGCTCTCACCAAGGGGAGCATGGCCGCGCAGGGCGCGGCGCTGACTCCCACGCAGGTGGAGGAGTTGGCTCGCTATCTTTCGAAAGTCCCGGAGGCAAGTCAGGGATCGGCGGCAGGAGCCGGGCTTTGCCCCGCTGATGGCCCAGCGTTCGCACCGCGGGCGGGCGATCCGCAGTGGAACGGATGGGGCGAGGGGCTGGCGCAGCATCGCTTTCAACCGGCCGCGATGGCGCAATTGAGCGCGGAACAAGTGCCAAGGCTGAAGCTGAAATGGGCGTTCGGATTTCCCGACGCGACGCAGGCATATGCCCAGCCGACGGTTGTTGGCGGGCGGCTGTTTGTGGGAAGCGCGAATCGCAAAGTCTATTCGCTCGATGCGAAGACCGGATGCACGTATTGGGCGTTCGACGCGGACTTCCCCGTCCGGACGGCGATCACGGTTGCGGCGAGCGGACCGCGCTGGAATGCGTACTTCGGCGACCAGCATGGAAATGTGTATGCCGTGGACGCGACCACAGGAACCCTTGCGTGGAAGACGAGCGTGGACCAGCATCCGGACGTCCACGTCACGGGTGCGCCGACGCTGGCAAACGGCCGGCTCTACGCCGGAGTTTCGTCGCTCGAGGAAGTGAGCGGCGCAAGCGCGACCGCCGAGTGCTGCAAGTTCCGCGGAAGCCTCTCGTCGCTGGACGCGGCAACGGGCAAGGTTTTGTGGAAGAGCTACACGATTGCGGAAGCGGCAAAGCCGCAGGGAAAGAACAGGCAGGGCGTGCAGCTGTGGGGGCCTTCGGGCGCGGGAATATGGTCCTCGCCGACAGTGGATCTCAAGAAACACGTTGTGTACGTGACGACGGGGGACAGCTATTCCGATCCGCCGGCGGGCACGTCCGATTCGTTCATAGCGTTCGATATGGAAACAGGCAGGCGGCTGTGGTCGAGCCAGATGGTGAAGGGCGACGCCTACAACGTTGACTGCGACCTGCCGAAGGAAAAGCAGGTTAACTGCCCGGAATCGAACGGACCCGATTTCGACTTCGGGTCATCGGCGATGCTCGTGGATTTGCCGAATGGAAGGCGCGCATTGATCGCAGGAGCAAAATCGGGAGTCGTTTACGCGGTTGATCCTGATCATCGCGGGAAGCTGCTCTGGCAGAGGAAGGTGGGACACGGCGGGACACTCGGCGGGATCCAGTGGGGATCGGCGACGGATGGAAAGAGAATCTACGTCGCGCTGTCGGATGTCGTGCGGCGGGCGGCGGCGCAAGGATCGGCGGCTGGGCGCCCGTCCGTGTACGGCGTGCCGTATGAATTGGACTCCAAAGAAGGCGGCGGACTTTTCGCGTTGAAGCCCGGCACGGGAGAGGTTGTCTGGCACACGCCGCATCCGGGCTGCGAGAGGCCGGGGTGCAGCCCCGCGCAGTCCGCGGCGGTGACGGCGATTCCGAGCGTCGTCTTTTCGGGCGGAGTTGACGGACACCTGCGAGCCTACTCCGCGGACGACGGCCGAATCATCTGGGACGTGGATACAATTCGCGTGTACAACACGGTGGATGGGGTGAACGCCAGCGGCGGCTCGCTCGACGAGGCCGGAGCGGTGATTGTCGGTGGGATGCTCTACGTCAACTCGGGATACTTCTTCCAGGGCAGCACGGCCGGCAATGTTTTGCTGGCGTTTTCGGTGGACGGCAAGTAGCAGATTCCCTTCCGCGATAACATCCGTGAGATGACCATCGCGCTGACCAATCCGGTGAAATACCTGCGGGGCGTTGGGCCGCAGCGCGCGGCGGCGCTCGAGGAGCGCGGCATCTCGACGGTCGCGGACCTGCTCGGCTATCTTCCCTTCCGCTACGAGGACCGCATTCGCTTCACGCAGATTAGAGAAATCAAACCGGGACAGGTGTGCACGATTCGCGCGGCGGTGACCGAAGGCGGAGGAAGCGTGGTCCGCTTTGCGCGGGGGCGCGGGCCGGTGTTTCACCTCAAGGTGCGCGATGATACGGGCTTCCTCCACGCGAAGTTCTTTCACGGCGGGTATCTGCAGGGAAAGTTCAAGGATGGGCAGCAGCTCGTGCTGCACGGGAAAGTGGACATTGATCCATTCCGTCCCGCGCGGCTCGAAATGGTGAACCCGCAGATCGAGGTTCTGAACGCGGGCGAGCAGGGCTCCGCAGATTCAACGGAAGTGGGCCGAATCGTCCCGGTGTACGAAGCCATTGGCGGGATCAGCTCGCGGATGCTGCGGCGGATCATTTACAACGTGCTGGTGAACTTCGACATGGGTGTGCCGGACGCGCTTCCGCTGGAGATTCGCGAACGCTATCGCTTCCCGAGCCGCCGTGACGCGCTGCTCTACGCGCACTTCCCTCCGAAGGACGAAAATCTTGAGCTACTGAACAGCTTTCGGAGTCCTCCGCAGGTGCGGCTGATTTTCGAGGAGTTCTTCTACTACCAGCTCGCGCTGGCGCTGCGCCGCAACCGCGAACACAAAGAGCGCGGGATCGCCCTGCGCGTCCGCGAGGATAAAGTGCGAGAAGCGCTGAAGCGCATTCTCCCCTTCAAGCCGACGGCGGCGCAGAAGCGCGTGCTCGCGGAAATCGCCGCGGACCTCGAACGGCCGTACCCGATGCACCGGCTGCTCGAAGGCGACGTGGGAAGCGGGAAAACTATCGTGGCGCTCGAAGCCGCGACGATTGCCATCGAAAACGGCTATCAAGTCGCACTGATGGCTCCGACGGAAATCCTCGCGGCGCAGCATTTTCTTTCGGCACGGCGCGTATTCGCGCCGGCGGGCTACAAAGTCGAATTGATCGTCGGAGGCCCGAAGCGCGCGGAACGGGAAAAGGCGCTCGAGCGCATCGAAAGCGGTGAGTCACAATTCGTGGTTGGCACGCACGCGCTGCTCGAAGATTTCATGAAGTTTCAAAGGCTGGGGCTGGTGATCGTGGACGAGCAGCACCGCTTCGGCGTCCTGCAGCGCAAGCGGCTGATCGAAAAAGGCGCGTCGCCGCACGTGCTGGTGATGACGGCAACGCCTATCCCGCGGACGCTTGCGCTTACGCTTTACGGCGACCTCGATCTTTCCGTGATTGACGAGATGCCGCCGGGACGCACGCCGGTCGAGACGCGGTGGGCGCCGGAAACGCAACTCGGCGGCGTCTGGGAATTCTTGCGGCGAGAGATCGCGCGGGGCCGCCAAGCGTTTGTCATCTATCCCGTGATCGAGGAATCGAAGCAGGAACTGAAGGCCGCGACCGCGGAGTACGAACGGCTGGCAAAAAGCGTTTTTCCGAAGTTGCGCGTCGGGCTGCTGCACGGGCGGCTGAAGAACGAAGAAAAGGACGCCGTGATGGAGCAGTTCCGTCGCGGCGAGCTGAACATTCTCGTGGCGACGACCGTAGTCGAGGTCGGCGTGGACGTGCCGAACGCAACCGTCATGGTTATCGAGCATGCGGAGCGGTTCGGCCTCGCGCAACTGCATCAGCTTCGAGGAAGGATCGGACGAGGAAGAGAGAAATCGTATTGCATTCTGGTTGCGCCGAAGACCGTCGAAGGCGAGTCGCGCGAACGGATCGAAACGATGGTTGCGACGTCCAATGGGTTCGAAATCGCCGAGCGGGATCTGAAGTTGCGCGGCCCCGGCGAATTTTTCGGCACGCGCCAGCACGGCGACGCAGCATTTTCGTTCGCGCAGCCGCTGCGCGACCACGAGCTCCTGGAACTGGCGCGACGGGAAGCCTTTGCGCTTGCGGAGAATCCTACGAAGGCGGAAGAGGTGGTCGCGCGGCTGGAATCGCTAAGCCCGGCGTGGCAGAAGCGGTATCAGCTCGCCTCGGTGGGATAAGGAATGAAACCGTGCGTGTGATCGCAGGGAAATTCCGCAGCAGGCGCTTGAAGGGGCCAGGGATACTGCGAATTCGGCCGACGAGCGACCGGCTGCGCGAGACACTGTTCAACATTCTCGGCCCAGAGGTGGAGGACTCTCTATTTGTCGATCTCTACGCGGGCACGGGAGCTATCGGCATCGAGGCCTTTAGCCGGGGCGCGCGGCATGTCATTCTCGTCGAGTCCAACGCAAAAGCCGCGAAGCTCATTCGCGAGAATTTAGAAGCGCTCGAAATACGCACAGGCATTGAACTGATCGCCGCGGACGCGGTGAAAGGCTTAGAAAGGATTGCGGCGCGTCACCTAGTAGCGGATTTTATCTTTCTGGATCCGCCGTACGAAAAAACGGAAGAACACATTCGCGTGCTGGAATTTCTGGACTCTTCGCACCTGATCGCGCCCCACGGTACGGTGATCGTCGAGCATCATTGGCGTAGGGCGGTACCTGAGCGCCTAAGCCGCCTAGAATGTGTACGGCAGATCGAGGAAGGCGACGCTGTTCTCAGTTTTTTCAGCTTGGCCGCGGCTGCTTAGTTCTTGCTCTCTTCACGTGTGATTGCGGCAGCAAAGTTCTGATTTCAGGGGCTGAAGCCCCCAAAGAAGTAATGCTGGCTGACGGCGGGGTTAAAACCCCGCCCTTCCACCACCCCCGTAAGACGCGGACGTGACTCCGGTGCGTGCCTACCCCATCGGGTATAATGGGGGGCCTCATGCAGGTCCTGCCACGCGAGCCCGATCCACCGAATGGTTCCCTCGTGGAGCTCCCTCCCCACGCGCGTTTGCCGCGGCTGGACTTGGCCGTCGAATGGGAGTCGCCGGGCGAGGAGTTCCGCACGAGCCTGCAAGATTTCTTCGCCGGGCCCAAGGCTCCCACGGACAGCGAACTGGCAACGGACGGGACGTTCCGGATCGATTGGGTGCGCGGCCGCCTGCCGGTGAGGGCGTTTTTCGCGTCGAGCGTCTGGCATGTGATCGCCGTCTGGCTCCTGATACTTCCCATCTGGGGTTTCCTGCCCGAAGTGAAGCCGACGCTCGCGCCGGTACAAATCGAATTGCCGGTCTATTTTTCGCCGCAGGACTTGCCGCCGATTTCGCTCGCTGCGGCGACGCCGAAGCCCAGTCCGCCGCGCAAGCGGGCCGAGGACCCTCCCAAGCCGGAACCCGAGCGCGGCGCGGACGCCTATCATCCCCGGCAGACGATTCTTTCGATTCCCGTGCACGTGACGCATCCGCGCCAGACCCTGATCCAGCCGGCAGCGCCCGCCGAGCCGCCCAAGATTGTTCCGCCGTTGCCGAACATCGTGCAGTGGACGCCGGTCCAGCTCGAAAAGCCGAAGATTCAATTTTCAGCCGCTGCGCCGCGAATCCGCCGCCGCAAGCTGCAGGATGCGGCCGTTCCGGAGGTCGCCAATCTCGAGAAGAATTTGGGTCCACTAAACATTGCCTCGGAACAAAACGCCAAGCCGCAGATGCTGGTCAGCCCGATGTCCGCGCCGGTTATGCGGCAAGAGAGGCACGAAGACTCGGCTGCGCCGCCGGAAATCGGAACCTCGGGCGACGACGCAAGCCTTCACCGCGTCATCGCACTTTCTGCGACGCCTGCTCCTCCATCTCCGCAGGTCAGCATCCCGGAGGGAAATTTAGCCGCGCGGATTTCGATTTCTCCCGCTGGAACGCAGCCGGGAACTCCCAACGGATCGGACCACGCCGCTTCGGGCGCCGGTGAAGCTGCTGGAACGCCGGGCGGCGCGGGCGTTGGCGCCTCCACTGGCGCGAACGGCAACGCTGCCGCAGGAATCGGCGCAGGCGCGAGCTCGCTGCAAGCTGCTGTGAGTGTGAGTCCGAGTGTTACGCGCACGGGCAGCGGAGGAATTCAGCCGCCGGGAAGCCATCCGGGAAAGCTGATCTTGAAGCCGATGACGCCCGCCGAAGCTTCGAGCGCTTCGACGAGAGGTCCGGCGAATGTGGCGGGGTTCAGCCCGAGCCTTCCGCCCGAAAAACTTCTCGAAGGCAAGGAGATGTACACGCTGCATATCGACATGCCCAACCTGACGAGCGCTTCGGGCAGCTGGGTGCTGAGCTTCGCGCAGCTGGATGAAGAGGACGATCGCCCGCTCTTCAAGAGGCGCGGGCAGCTTTCCGGGCCGGTGCCCATCGAGAAAGCGGATCCGAAATATCCGGAAGAGATGATCAAGGCACACGTGCAGGGCGAGGTGGTGCTCTACGCGATCATCCGCAAGGACGGATCGGTTGACAGCATTCAGGTCGTGCGGCCGCTCGAGCCGCTGCTGGACCGAAATGCGATAGAGGCGCTGGCGCAATGGAAGTTCCGCCCCGGCGCGCGCGACGGCGTGCCCGTGGACCTCGAAGCGGTGATTCGCGTTCCCTTCCAATACCGCGATCCGCGAGATTACAGCGTGCGCTGAGGCTTCACGCCGCCAGGACTTCGATCAATCGCGATACGTGCTCCGAAGTGTTGTACAGATGCGGTGCGATGCGCAGCGCGTTTTCGCGCAGGCTGACCACGATCCTGGCCTCGCAGAGTCTTTCATAGCACTTGGTGGTTTCCTCCGGAGTGCGGGCAGCCACGCAGACGGCGGGTCCGCGCCTTTCGGGCGACTCAGGCGAGGCCAGCGCGAATCCGGGCGGGAGCCGGCGGATGATCTCGCTCACGACCCCGCCGATATGCTCCGCGATACGTTCCACGCCGACTTTCAGCACAAGGTCGAGAGATGCGTCGAGAGCGGCAAGGTTGGTGAAGCTTGCCGGCTCGGGTGAATCCCATCGGCTTGCTCCCGGAACAGCCCGCAGATTTTCGAGGGGCAACGAATGAAATATTCGCGCGCCTTCAAGGGCCATGAAATAGAGCGGGCCGAGCGGGAGCTTTTCGACCGCCTCCCGCGCCACCCAGAAAAAGCCGACGCCATAGGGGCCGAGCAGCCACTTGTAGCCGCTGCTGACGGCAAAATCCGCGCCCAGGTCGCGGATGGAGATCGGCATCCCTCCGGCACATTGACTCATGTCGAGGAGCAGCAGTGCGCCGGCATCGTGACACGCTCTTGCAACGCGTGCGGCGTCGAGGCGCGCGGCGTTGTCGAATCGCGCGAGGCTCGCGGATACAAGCCGGGTCCGCGGGCCGATGTTTTCAATATAGTCGTCCGCGGTGATGAACCGCCCGCGCGGCGAAATCACGCGCATGCGCAGCTTTCCCGCACGGTCATACGGAAGCCAGGTCGAGAAATGCGAGGGGAACTCGCCGCGGCCGATCAGGACTTCATCTCCGGGCTTCCAATCCATGCTTGTTGCGACGCTGGCCATGCCTGAGCTTGCGCCCGATGTGATGGCAATTTCGTCAGAGCTCGCGCCGATGATTCGCGCGATCTTTCCGCGGATGCGATCGGGAAGGTCGAAATGAATGCTGTCCGGGAGGCGATAGGGGTGTGTCTTCCACTCGAGCGCTTCGCGAGCCGCCTCCGCTGCGCACAAAGGAAGCGGGCCGTGATACGCGACATTCAGATAGGTGAAGTCTTCGAAATCGGCGAATTCCTTGGAGTAGTCGGGTGGCAAAGTTTCGACCTCCTGCGCTCGCGGTCAATTCTATTCGCGACGTGAAGAGGGGGAAAGGAACGCGGTCGGGCGCGGGACGGACAAATTGGACTGGAAAAGCAGCACGAAAAAACCAGGAGGGATCCTTCGGGGACCGACTACGTCCCCTCAGGATGACGATGCGCGCGGTTGAGCAAGAACGCGCGGAGTGCGATGGGCATCGTCAGAAGTGGGCGCGAAGTTCGCGGAACGTGGACAGGATCAGGAGCCTGCCGGTGCCGCTCTCGAGCTCCGATTGTTCGTGCTCCCAAGTGGCGGAGTGCGGGATAAAGACGGCGTTGAGGCCGGACTGCAATGCGGGATTGATGTCGCTGCGCGGACTGTTGCCGACCATCCAGCCGTGCGACTTGACGATCTTGAACTGCTCGATGATCCGGCCGTAGGTCTCCAGTTCCTTTTCGAGCACGATTTCAATCGCGTCGAAGTAGGATTGCAGGCCGGATCGCTCAACCTTTGCAGCCTGCTCGGCGGGCTCGCCTTTGGTCAGCAGGATCAGGCGATGGTGTTTGGCGAGATAGGCGAGGGTTTCGGGGACGCCGTCCAAGATCGGCGGCGGCGTCCTTTCGAGCTCCAGCGCCATCTGCTCAATTTGCATGACCATCTCGCGGCGCGCGGAATTCCCCGCGAGTTTCAGGTAGGTGTCCTCGAGCGAACGGCGGAAGCTGCGCACGCCGTATCCGTGCTGGCGGATGTTGCGCCGCTCCGTTTCGTTCAGAATGTGGCGGACGTATTCGCGCGTGTAGCCGAGGTGCTCGAGCTGGGAAATAAAATCCTCAATCGTCTTCTCGAAGAAGATGTTGTTTTCCCAGAGCGTGTCGTCGGCATCGATGAGAATGGTCTGGCGCGCCATGCAAAGTCCCCAAACACAAATTTTCCGTCAGAGACGGGGATAAGAGAAGGAAATTCTCCGAGTGACGCAGTGTGTTCGCAAGTATCCGCGGGGAACGCGCTAGGCAGAGGCGGGAAGGAACTCGTAGCGGTCGATGCGAGCGGCCACGCCGCGGCGGCCGTTGTGCGGCTCGACGCGGAGAACCCGGGCGTAGCAGCGGATGTGGACGTCGCCAGCGAGAGTGATCTGCTGCGGCAAAGTGAGCACGAACTCGATGGAACTGCCGGTCTCGACGCTCGCTTCGATGAGGAAGTAAAGGCCGCGGAAACTGACGTCGCGGGTCTCGCCCAGCTTCTCAGTCACGTTCCCGCCGTTGGAAAAGCGCACCCTCAGGGGGAGCATCATCGAAAAACGCCGGGCTGCCCGCCGCTCCACACCGTTTTCCACGCGCCCTCCCGAGGGCCAAGGCTGGGCCAAAGCTACCATCGCTCCTTTGACCGCGCAACGGCTTTTCCGGGCCGCATGGTTCGCCGAGCGGCGTTTGACCGGGGCGGACGCTGCCGATAGGATGGAATTTCATGCAGCACGCCGCGACATCGACCGATCTTCGAAAGCACCCGCGTGCGCGGCTGCGGCTCCCTGCGCGAATTCGCTGGCACGGGCCTCTGGGAATGCGGCTCGAAGCCACGGAAACGATCGATGTATCGCGCGAGGGCTTGCTTGTCCGTCGCGACGAGCCCTGCGATGTGCCGGCGCGGGTGTGGGTGGCGTTTCCGTTCGAGCCCGATGCGCCGGGTTCCGTGCAGCCGGAGATTCCGGCGAAGGTCGTACGCGTTGAGGGTGATCCCTCCGACGGCTTTCGCGTGGGTTTATCCTTGGGGCTGCCGCAGCGCGCGCCCGCGCGTCCGGACGGCAGCGAGCGGCGCAGGTCCGAGCGAGTTCCTTTCTCGCTCCCTATCTTCGTGCGGCCCGCCGGGACGCCGTGGCCTGAGGAGTCCATGGCGCGAGGCCTATCGCAAAGCGGCGCGCAGTTTGAGACTTCGCACATCTACGCGCAGGGAGACACGGTGCTCGCGCAAATCCCATGGGGCAGGTGGGCCAAGGCCGGGGAGATGCGCGGGCGCGTGGTTCGCATCGAATCGATGGACGACGGAGTCGGCGGCGTGCTGACGTCCGTGGCGGTCGAATGGCTGAAGCCCGGCGGATTTTGAAGCGCGCATGGCGGACGTCTCTCATCGAAGCTTCTTCCTCGCAGGACCCGCCGGCCGCCTCGAAGCGCTGCTCTGGACGGCCAAGGAAAAGAACCCTCGCTTTACCGGCCTCGTCTGCCATCCGCACCCGTTGTATGGCGGCACGATGCACAACAAAGTCGTCTTTCAGGCGGCCAAGGCGCTGCATGCGCGCGGCGCGCCAGTGCTGCGATTCAACTTCCGCGGCGCGGGGCAGAGCGAGGGCGAACACGACAAAGGGCGCGGTGAGCAGGACGATGTCCGCGCCGCCCTTAATTGGCTGGCGGCTGAGTTTCCGAGCAAGCCAATTATCCTCGCGGGATTCAGCTTCGGTTCGACGGTGGGCCTTCGAGTCGGATGCGGCGACACGCGCGTGATCGGGTTAATCGGCATGGGAATTCCCGTGGACAACGTGGATGTGAGCTTTCTGCGCTCGTGCGAGAAACCTAAACTCATCGTTCAAGGCGGAAACGATCAGTTCGGCTCGCGGGCGAACATCGAAGCTCTGTTCGAAACACTTCCTGAACCAAAGCGCCTCGCAATCGTCGAAGGCGCGGACCATTTCTTCACTGGGAAGCTCGACGAGGCCGGCAAAGCAATCGCCTCTTGGCTGGAAGAGAGGAACTTCTAGCTTCGCGGCTCGAAGAGCTTGAGGAACTGATCGCGCGGGGCGGGCTGGACGCCCACGAGCGCGAGATTCGCGCGCACGTGCTCGATGCGGCTCATTCCAACGAGCGCGGTCGTGACTCCGGGCACAGAACGTGCGAACTGCAGCGCCTGCTCGGAACTCCTCTCCAGGCCCAGTGCCGCGCCGATATATGGCGGAAGATTCTTCGTCAGCTGTCCTTGCAACAGGGCTGCGCTCGTGACGAGCGATATCCCCAGCGCGCGCGCCGCCTGCACCATCGCCATCGTCTTCCCGTGGACTACCTGATTCGGGCGCACGAGCGCCTCGGTCATCGCCAGATTCAACGGCAGCTGCACGAAGCGGAAATGGTGCTCCGACCCGGCGACTTCGCGAGCAATCAATTCTGTCTCGGCAAGGGAAAGGTAGCCCTTGGCCTTAGGCTCCTCGCGAAACGCGTTCCATGTGGCGAGGCCGTAGGCGCCGATCTTTCCGGCGGCAATGGCCGATTCGAGAAACGTGAAGGCCTCGCGCAATCGCCGCTGGAATTCATCGATTGAAACTTCGCCCAACTGCGTTTCCGGGTTGTGCAGATAGAAAACGTCCAAAGATTCGACGCCCAGGTTTGCGAGGCTGCGCTCGAGTTGGTCCGCGAGATACTTCGGGGTCATGCAATGACAGCCGGCGGCAATCTCTTCGGGGCGAAAGATGCCGCGGTCAATGTATTCCCGAGAGAAGTACTCGTTCGCATCTTTCGGCATATCGCCATCGGAGGTGAGGAACCCGGCCTTCGTGCAAAGGACGAGTTCCTCGCGAGAAAAGCCCTTCGCGGTTAACTCTTTAAGCGCCGCGCCAATCGAGCGTTCGCTGCGCTGAAAGCGATAGTTGATCGCCGAGTCGATTACGTTGATGCCGCCCTCAACGACGGCCGCAACTGCGTCTGCGTAACCCTTGTCGGTCGCCTCATCCGGTTTGCCGAGGTACGTTCCGATACCGAGAGAGGAAAGGTGCAGGCCGCTTGGCAACTCCCGAAAATGGCCGGCCGCTGCGCGGCCCTGGAATCGAGCCGCATATCGCAGCGTTCCCTGCGCGGTCGCGCGGCCGGGCATGCGTCTGGGAAATGGTTGTGTGGGAGAGGACATCAGGATATCAATCGGCTCGCAGTAAACGGCAGCGGACGAAGTATAGCAGAGTGCTCGCGCGGAACCGGCCGGTGAAAGAAACCTTCTGCTGGAGTGAACGGCTACTCGGCCGGATCGCCGATCATACCTTGCGCGCTCAGAAGCTCGCGCGCCTCGACACGGATCTTCGGCAGGTGGCGCGCAAAGGCAATCGCTCCCGCGATGCACAGGGCGCCGCCGATTGCGACCGTCCACGGCGCACCGATACGGTCGGCTGCACCGCCTGCGAGCAGTGAGCCGAGGGGCGCCATGCCCATAAACATCATCGAGTACACAGCCATCGTGCGGCCGCGCAGGCGATCGGGCACCATGGACTGGACCAGCGTGTTCGTCGAAGACATCTGCGTCATCAGCGCAAAGCCGACTGGAACGAGCAATGCGACCGAGAGCAGGTAGAAGCGCGAGAATGAAAAGAGGATCAGGCTCACGCCAAAGGCTCCGCAAGCGGTCGAGATCCAGCGTCCCAGTCCTTGCACCTTCGTTCGAGAGGCCAGAGTCAGTGCCCCGCCCAGCGCGCCAAGACCCGCCGCGCTGCCGAGCACGCCGAGCGTTCGCGCATCTCCGTGGAGAATCTTGACCGCAAATACCGGCATCAGCACCGAATACGGCATGCCGACGAGGCTCACGAGCCCAAGGAGCAAGAGCAGTGTTCGGATCGGCGCCGTTTCGCGCACGAAACGAAATCCCTCAGCGATGTGCTCGTAGGCTGTCGTTAGCTCGCGCTCGATTTTCTTGCGCGGGATTTGCATCAGAAAAAGCCCGACGATAACGGCGATGTAGCTCGCTCCGTTTGCAAAGAAGCACCAGCCCTCGCCGATCGTCGCGACGAGAATGCCGGCGATGGCCGGTCCGATAATGCGGGCTCCGTTGAACATGGAAGAATTGAGCGCGATAGCGTTCATCAAGTCTTCGCGCCCGACCATTTCCACGAGGAACGACTGCCGCGCGGGAATGTCAAATGCGTTCACGGCGCCGAGAAGCGCAGCAAGCACGACAACTTCCCACACTTTGATGCGATTCGTCAGAGTCAGAGCCGCCAGAATGAATGCCAGAATCATCGAGGCCGTTTGCGTGGCGATCACGACCTTGCGGCGGTTCAGGCGGTCGGCAACCATGCCTGCGAAAGGGGCCATCGGGAATACGGGAATCTGCCCGGCGAACGACACGACGCCCAGGAGCAGCGAGGATCCCGTGATGCGGTAGACCAGCCAGGACTGCGCCACGGTCTGCATCCAGGTGCCGATGAGCGAGATCAGCTGCCCGCTGAAAAAAAGCTGAAAATTGCGGTGCTTGAGAGAGCGAATCGTGTCTCGAAAGCGAGAGCGGACCCTCGTATTGCGGGTTGGCGCAGTCGCAGGTGTGTCCGCCTCAGCCATAACCTTAATTGTACGACGCAATACGAAGCAGCGCTGCCCTGGGCTTCACGTGTGTTCTGGCGGGCTGCCGCCGGACTGGGTTTCCGGCGGTGCCAGCAGCCTTCCGCATGCCCGCAGTATTCGGCGATAGGGCCATTCACCCTCGCGGAAGAGAATTTCGCCTTCGCGCGGCTTCGAGTAGAACCATCGCGCAACGAGCGACAGATGCTCAGCCAACTCCGGCGGCGCCGTCCGTAATCCATATCGGCTGCGCCAATCTGAACTGGATGACTCCATCGCTGGCTTTCCAACCTCCTCAACGGGCTGCGCATTCGCATCCTGCTGCGGCTGTAGCGCCTGCCGGAGAATCGCTTCGACGGAGCGCGGCTGGCTCGATATTTCGCCAAACCGCAAGAAGACGGGCTCAACGAAAAGCCCTGACAGTATCGGAAACACGAGGACGGCTTTTTCTTCGACTGCGCGCTCGAGAATCACGGCGTCCAGGTCTTCGATTCTCCGCGCGAGTTCCGGAAGGGCGCGCAGCGCGCTCGACACCTTCTCGATGCGCTTGTGCAGCGCGGCGGCGCGCTCAAAATCGAGGCCTTCGCTTGCGGCCTCGCGCTCCAGCTCCAATGATGCCGTCAGCGATTCGCCCGTGGTCGCAAGCGTTTCGACGACGCGGCCGACCTCGATGTCATACTCCTCCTTGCTGCAGCCTGCGAAGCACGGAGCAAGGCACATCTTCATTTCTGAATAAATGCAGCCGGGAAAATTCGGATCTCGGCGAATCTTGATCTGACACCGACGAACCTTGAAAAGGTCAAGAAACCCTTCTGCGAACGCCTCCGCAGCGCGTCGCGATCCAAACGGCCCGAAATAAAAACCTTCATCGGCGCGAATTCGCCGCGTGACATAGCAACGCGGATAAGGATTGCGCAGGTTGACTTTCAACAGAGCAGGAGGGCGGAGACGCAGGAAGTCCCGGTAGCGCAAGGGAAAGTGCTTCTTCGCATGGCCATAGAGCGTCAGCGTCTGCTCGAGTTTCGAGCCAGTCGTGCGGTAACGAATCTTGGAAGCGACGGTCCGGAGGTTCAGCCGCTTTGAGGGCCCTTCAGGGCTGAGCAACAAGCGCTCGGCAGCGCGACGGATGTCGGCAGTCCGCGCGAGATACGGCCGCGCGGAGGGATCGCTCATCTCGACCAGAAAGACGCCGGGATGTGAGGGCAGAGCCGCGAAAAACTCCGCATCGCGCTCCGGGTCAAACGCCAGTTCTCGATCGAGTGGAAGCACGCCGGAAGAATACAACGGACACAACGCTACAGGCTTTTCAAAACCCAGGAAGCGATGACGAGGCGCTGGATTTCGCTGGTGCCTTCGTAGATCTCTGTGATGCGGGCGTCGCGGTAGGCGCGCTCGACGGGATATTCGCGGCTGTAACCATTGCCGCCATGAATTTGGATCGCTTTGTGCGCCACGCGCGTGGCCATCTCGCTCGCGAAGAGTTTCGCGGAGGCCGCTTCCATCGAGAAGCGTCCGCCGGAGTCCTGTTTCCACGCAGCGCGCCGGGCCAGCAATCTCGCCGCATCAATCTCCGTCGCCATATCGGCGAGCATGAATTGAATGGCCTGAAAGTCGGCGATGGGATGGCCGAAGGCCTGCCGGTCGCGTGAATAGGAGAGCGCGGCTTCATAAGCTCCCTGCGCGATGCCGATGGCCTGCGAAGCGATACCGATGCGTCCACCGTCAAGCAGCGTGAGCGCGACTTTGTAGCCTTCTCCTTCGCCGGCTAGGCGGTTTCCAACGGGAACTTCGCAATCCGAGAAGGAAAGTCCACAGCAAGCGGTCGCGTGAATGCCTAGCTTCTTCTCTTCTTTGCCGACCGCGAATCCAGGCGTGCCCGTCTCGACGATCAGGGCGACGATTCCCTTCTCGCGTCTTTCGGGTTCGGCGTTCGCATAAACAATGGCCAGATCAGCGACTCCGCCATTTGTGATCCACGCCTTTGTACCATTCAAGACGTAGCGGTCGCCCTTGCGAACCGCTCTGGTCGCGAGAGCCGCCGCGTTCGAACCCGCTTGCGGCTCGGTGAGCGCGTAGCAACCGATCTTTTCTCCGCGCGCGAGAGGAACGAGGAACTTCTTCTTTTGCTCTTCGGTGCCGAAGAGGTCCAGCGAAGCGCACACAAGAGAATTCTGAACGGACAGGATCACAGCCGTCGAAGCGCAAAACCGCGCGATTTCCTCGAGGGCGACGGAATAGCAGACGTGATCCATTCCTGCGCCGCCGTATTTTTCGGGAATTGATACGCCGGCGAGCCCCAGCTCGGCGGCCTTGCGAATCAGTTCGCGGGGAAAGCGGCCGGTTTCGTCGAGCTCCTTCGCGAGAGGCTTCACTTCCGCCTCGGCGAACTCGCGGACGCTGTGCTGAAGCAACTTCTGCTCTTGGGTCAGTTCGAGATTCACCGGCAGCCTCCTGGCCCGCGCCGTCGCCGCAACATTTGTTCCATTTTACTGTGGAACGGCCGGGCCTGGGTGGGGCCCGTCCGTCTGGTTCGCCGAATTGCAACCCACGGCTGTACATTCCAAGCGGGACGGCGCGCGGTGTTTGCGGCGGCTTGCGTGAATCCTCTATAATTCACTTGGAATCAAATAGGTAAGTCTGAGGCTCCCCGATAACCCTCAGGCGGCCGGATCACCATGA
>Ga0187769_10000329_pt1 | contig 26015 bp, 26 predicted proteins | sample 0116_SJ02_MP02_1_FD_133140 | JGI IMG/M metagenome (GOLD analysis project Ga0187769, IMG submission 133140) | Tropical peat soil microbial communities from peatlands in Department of Meta, Colombia - 0116_SJ02_MP02_10_MG | ecosystem: Environmental > Terrestrial > Soil > Wetlands > Peat | place... | reverse complement strand
GCCCTGAACGGCCGAGGCGAGATCGTTTGCCGCCTCGTGGATGGCTCCGCGCGCAAGGGCACGAGCCGCCGAGCCGGACCGGCTGAAACCGACCAGTGAGATGTGCGGAAATTGCTGACGGAGCGCCAGCGCAAACGATCCGCCGATCAGTCCAGTCCCGATGATGGCGACGCGGCGAAAGGGAACCATCTTCAGCTGAGGCTCGTCATCGCGAGCCAGGTTGGCTTAAAGGCGTGAACGCGCAGGCTATCACTTTCGACCTCGGCCTGCCGCTGTTGACTCCGGCTTGATCCAGGACATCTGCGCGCGCAGCTCCTTGCCGACGCTTTCAATCGGGTGGTTCTTGTCACGCTCCAAAAGCTTCGCGTATTGAGGACGGCCCGCCTGATTTTCGAGCACCCATTCCTTCGCAAAAGCGCCGGTTTGAATTTCTTCGAGAATCTTTTTCATCGTTTGTCGGACATGATCATCGATGACGCGATTTCCACGAGTGAGATCACCATACTTCGCCGTTTCGCTCACGAACTTATGCATTTCCGCGATGCCGCCTTCGTAGATGAGATCGACGATCAGCTTTAGCTCGTGCAAACATTCGAAATAGGCCGACTCGGGCTGGTAGCCGGCGGCCACAAGGGTTTCCCAGCCCGCCTGAATTAGCGCGCGTGCGCCTCCACACAGCACGGCCTGCTCACCAAAGAGATCCGTCTCCGTTTCTTCCGCGAAAGTGGTCTGAATCACGCCTGGCCGCGTCCCGCCGATTGCGTGCGCATACGCGAGCGTACGATCAAAGGCGTGGCCCGATGCATCCTGGTGGACGGCGAGCAGACAGGGCACTCCCCGGCCCGCTTCATATTGTCGGCGAACCAGATTCCCCGGCCCTTTCGGCGCGACCATCGTCACGTCAACTTCTTTGGGCGGGGTGATCTGGCCATAGTGGATGTTGAACCCATGCGAGAACAGCAGCATCGCGCCAGACTTCAGATTCGGCGCGACCTCATTCCCATAAATCGCGGGCTGGGCCATATCGGGTGCGAGCATCACGATCACGTCCGCCCCTTCAGAGGCCTCCGACGGACTCACCAGCTTCCAGCCGTCCTGTTCAGCCTGTGCCCACGAAGCGCCGCCGCGACGCAGCCCGACCACGACGTCGAGACTGCCGTCGCGTAGATTCAGAGCATGTGCGCGTCCCTGGCTGCCGTAGCCGATGACAGCAATGCGCTTGCCCTGGAGCGCGCGCGGATTTGCATCCTTTTCCCAGAACATCTTGGCCATGGTTGTCTCCTTAGATTCGATCAAGCTCTATGCAGCGCTGGTCACGGCTCCTTCCGACGCCGACGACACCAGCTTCGCGTACTTGGCCATAACCCCGGTCGTGTAGCGCGAGACCGGTGGCCTCCACTGCGCGCGGCGCTCATCGAGATTCGCATCGACGTCAAGTCGCCGAGCACGGACATCGAGTGTGATCGTGTCGCCGTCACGAATGAACGCAATGGGCCCGCCGATGGCTGCCTCCGGCGCGACGTGGCCGACCATCAAGCCGTGCGTGGCGCCGCTGAAGCGGCCGTCCGTAACGAGCGCAATCGATTCGCCCAGGCCCTGCCCGACAAGCGCGCCGGTCACCGAAAGCATCTCTCGCATTCCCGGCCCGCCCTTCGGTCCCTCATAACGGATGACCACCACGTCGCCCGGCCGGATCTCACGCCGTTGCACGGCTTCAAAGCAGGATTCTTCTGAATCGAAGGCACGTGCCGGCCCGCTGTGAAATACGCGTTCATGACCGGAAAGCTTCACAACGCAGCCCTCCGGTGCGAGCGAGCCGCGCAAAATTGCCAAGCCGCCGTCTTTTTTGATCGGGTTCGAAAGCGGGCGGATCACCTCCTGCTTGAGGGTCTCGCGGGCCTCGCGAATCTCCTCAAAGAGGTTTCGACCCGACGACGTGATGCTGTCCTCGAGTAGGCCGGCCTCCTCAAGACGCCTCCCGAGCAGGCGCATTCCGCCCGCCGCGAACATGTCCGGTGCCGCAAAGCGACCTCCCGGCTTCAGATCGGCAAGGATGGGCGCTTTGGCCGCGATTCTGTCGAACTCATCAATGGTTAGCGGGACGCCCGCGTCGCGCGCAATCGCGAGCAGATGCAGGACGGCGTTTGTGGAGCCACCGGTTGCGGCGACCGATGCAATCGCATTTCGAAGCGACGCCAGAGTAATAATTTGTTTCGGACGAATATCTTTGGCGAGCAGATGCATTACGCTCTTGCCGCAATCGATTGCGGCCTGCGCCTTCCTGCGATCGAGAGCTGGGATTTCGTTTGCGCCCATTGGGGAGATGCCGAGAAATGTGATCGCCGTAGCCATGGTGTTGGCGGTGAACTGGCCACCGCAAGCGCCCGCTCCGGGGCAGGCTACATTCTCAAGTTCCCTGACGTCCTGTTCGCTCATCTTGCCTGTGGCATACGCGCCGGGCGCCTCGAAGACGTCTTGAATCGTCACATCGTGCCCGCGGTAGCGGCCGGGAAGGATGGAACCGCCGTAGAGCGAGAGCCCGGGAAGATTCAGTCGCGCCAGAGCCATCACCGTGGCAGGAATGGTCTTGTCGCACCCGCAGATCGCCACCACGGCATCGAACGCGTGAGAGCGAACGAACAGTTCGATCGAATCCGCAATCACTTCGCGTGAAACGAGCGAGCCCTTCATTCCCTCGGTGCCCATCGTGATGCCGTCGGAAATCACGATCGTGTTGCACTCGATCGGAGTGCCACCCGCCGCGCGCACGCCTTCCTTCACTTCCTCGGCGATGTAGCGGAGGTGCATATTGCAGGGTGTGACATCGGACCAGGTGTTGGCGATGGCAACGAGAGGTTTCGCCAGATCGGCGTCGGTGAGTCCGGTGGCCTTTAGCATAGCGCGCGCCGGCGCTCGTGCAACTCCCTTTTTGATCACGTCGCTGTGCATGGTTCCGTCGATTTCGATCTAAAAATAAAAAGCCCCGCGACCTGTTCCGGTGCGGGGCGCGTATGGCTGACCTTAGCTTAGGAAGGTGGCCCCCACCCGATCGCTACGTATACGGCTACAGGAATCGATCGCGCCATAGAGTAACGTCTCGCTTGCCAATCGACAATCGCTTTCCGCCGCGCTACGGCTCCCGGATAGATCGGAAGCAGCAGGCCGCGGTGAGCGCCCCTATTTCGCCCGAATTCGCGATATGAGTCAAATTTGTAATTCTTGCGGGCGGCATAACTTGCGTTTATGCGAACGACCCCTTGACGCCTTCTGGTGCGTTCTGTATATTGCGAGCTGGCACCAAGATTGGGACCGGAAGGATAGCCCAGAGCGCGCGATGAAACGGTTCTCTCGCTACTTCGCCTTTACGTACCGCTTCTCCTTTACGGGGGAGCGGGCCGACGAAACGCGCGCGGACAAGACCAGTCGCTAAAAAGCCGCACTAAGTTTCGACCACGGCCGCGATCCTCCCAGCGAGGGCGCGGCTTTTTTGTTGTTTGCAGCCCACATCGTCGCGTTGGCGGGCGGCCGCGTATTTTTGAAGGGGGCTTATGAAAATTGACGATTGGCGACGCAAGATCGACGCGATCGATACGGCCCTGCTGCATCTGCTGAACCTTCGTGCGGAGCTGTCGCTCGAAGTCGGCCGCATGAAGCGCGAAGCAGGCGTTCCGTTACGAGCTCCCGAACGCGAGCAGGAAATCTTGACGCGTATGAAGCAGGCCAACCCCGGCCCGCTCGACGGCAAAACGATCGGGAAAATCTATCAGCTGATTCTCGATGAATCGATTCGTACACAAACGCGCTTTGGCTACAGCCTTCCGACACTTCCCAAAGCTCGAAGCGGTCGCGGCAAAAGCGCAAAGTCGGCGGGGCGATGAATCTGGAGAAGAATGCTCGTGTGGCGTTTCAGGGCGAGCGCGGCGCCTTTAGTGAGGAGGCGGCCGTGAAGCTTCTCGGCGAGGAAATCTCGCTCGTTCCGCGCCCCACGTTCGAGGCGGCTTTCCGAGCCATCACCGACGGTGTCGCGGACTACATTCTGGCGCCGATTGAGAACAGTCTGGCGGGCTCGGTCCACCGCTCATTCGATCTTCTCTTGGATAGCCGGCTGCATATTCTGGCGGAGGTTATCATTCCGATCGTGCACAACCTGATTGCCGCACCGGGAGTGAAATTCGACGAAATTGCTGTGGTTGAATCCCATCCCGTCGCTCTGGCTCAATGCGAACAATTCTTTCTGGCTCACCCCCACCTGAAACGAATTGCCACCGAGGACACGGCCGGCAGTGTGCGCGAGGTGGTCAAGTCCCAGGATCATTCGCGAGCGGCCATCGCCGGTAGGCGCGCCGCGGAAATGTACGGCGGTCACATTCTTCGTGAGCACCTGGAGGACCATCGTGAGAATTACACGCGGTTCCTGCTGCTTTCGGAGTCACAGGCCGCTTCGGAGAACGCCGACAAACTTTCACTCGTCTTTCAACTCCATCACCGGCCCGGCGCGCTCTATCACTCCCTCGAGCCATTTGCACGGCGCCACGTCAATCTGATGAAGATCGAAAGTCGGCCGGTGCCCGGCAGCCCGTGGCAGTACCGCTTCTATTTGGATTTGCAGGCGTCCCGGCACGACCCGGAAGTGGCCGCGGCGCTCAGCGAATTGGAAAAGCTGGTGGTAGATTTGCGGATCCTCGGATCGTACGTTTCCGCTCCGCGATCCGACAGCAGGAAATCTTAGGACTCTGCGAGGGGAATATGATTTTCAACATGTTGGGCGAGGCGACCGAAGAGCAGATCAATCACATCGTGGACCGCATCAAGGAATGCGGTTTCGAAGCCCATCTCATCCGGGGAAAGGAACGGACCGTGATTGGAGTCGTGGGCAATAGCGACAAGCGCCGCGAAGAGCTTCTCGCACTCAGCTCCGCACCTGGCGTGGAAGAAATCGTACGCATTTCGCATCCCTTCAAGCTGGCGGCACGGAGCGTACGTCCGGAAGGCAGCGTGATCGATCTGGGCAAGGGTGTCGCGGCCGGCGGTTCGGAGGTGATCGTTGCCGCAGGGCCGTGCGCTGTCGAATCGTCTGAGCAGATTCACACCATCGCCGCGCGCGTCGCCAGGGCCGGCGCCAAGCTGCTGCGCGGCGGGGCCTTCAAGCCTCGCTCCTCGCCCTATAGCTTTCAGGGTCTCGGAGAGGCGGGGCTGAAAATGATGCGCGAGGCAGCGGACCAAAATGGTCTGCTTGTCGTCAGCGAAGTGATGGACCCTTCGCAGATCGAAATCATGCTCCCCTACGTGGATGTGCTGCAGGTAGGGGCGCGCAACATGCAGAATTACCACCTGCTCCGTGGGCTCGGCGAAGTCGACAAGCCCGTATTACTGAAACGCGGCATGTCCGCGACACTCGAAGAACTGTTGCTGAGCGCCGAATACATCATGTCCGGGGGGAACTACAAAGTGATTCTGTGTGAGCGCGGAATCCGCACCTTCGAGACATATCTGCGCAACACGCTCGATATCGCCGCGATCCCCGTTATCAAAAGTCTTTCGCACCTTCCCATCTTTGCCGATCCGTCGCACGGTACGGGCCGGCGGGACAAAGTGGCGGCGATGGCGCGCGCGGCCGTTGCGGCCGGGGCCGATGGTCTCATCATTGAGGTGCATCCCGATCCCGAACGAGCCCTTTCCGATGGCGTGCAGTCACTCTACCCGGATCAGTTCGCACAGTTGATGAAGGAGATTCACCTCATCGCTCCGGCCGTCGGACGCTACGTCGCCGAGCCAGAGGCTGCGGCCTACGGGGGCGTTGCCTCAGGGGCCCGCTAGATGAAACCCGTACTTTTGAAAGATTGCGCCTGCTTCTGAGCTGAGCAGGAATGCGGCGAACTGCTTTGCGGCCGCGGGATTCTTCGAGCCCTTGATGAGCGCGACCGGATAGATGACCGGCGCGTAGGATGTTTCCGGGGCCCGAGCCACAATCTTTACCTGCGAGGACATCGAGAGTACCTTTCAGGCTGACTCGATAGGAGACGGCTCTGCCGGAGGAGGGGCCAAAGCGAAGCTCCCGAGGCACACAGCGAGCGACAAAGCCGCAATGCTTTCGAGGACGCGCCAGAACACAGACCTCCTCCCAGAAGACGCTCTTCTGCGTCAGATCCAATCGATATAACCCGCTTGAGGAGGCTGCGTTCAGACGCGAACGATCATTACCTCGGTGGATTTGATGAGCGCGGCTGCCTTATCCCCCACTTTGAGGCGCAGCTCGCGCACCGCATCGGCCGTAATGATGGAAGTGATTTTTTGTCCCCCGATCGAGAGTGTCACTTGTGCCATCAAACCATCGATCTTCACTTCCGTAACACGGCCGACCAGTTGGTTGCGCCCGCTAATCTGCCGAAAGTGTGCTCTGCGTTCCTCGACCGGCAAGCGCTCGGAATGAAGGTGCAAGAACTTGTCCAATTCTGTTTCGGGGATCCGATGATGGCCGCCGGCCGTCTTTACCGTGGCGAGCTTCTTCTTGTATATCCACTGCTTCAGCGTGGGATAACTGATCCCCAGCACCTTGGCGGCATCGCGAGGGGTTAGCAGCTTGGAAGTGCGGATCACGTTCACTGGACCATGTTTCTAGCCTACCTTGACCCGCCGCGTCAACCGCCCGAGCGTGCTTGGGCACCCGACGAGGGTCCGTATGCCCCCCGTTTAGGGAGTCGCTTCCGATTGCCGGCGGCCGCATTGACAGGGTCCGCCGCCCGGGCTATCCTGCTTAGGATGAGCCCAGTCCAAGCCACGGCTCGCTGTGGTTGTTGTAGCCCGCGGAAGATGTGTGCGTTGCCGAGGGCGCTGGGATCAACAAGCTAAGTTAAAACAAAAACTGGGCTTGAACGCGGCCCGCCCTCGGAGGAGATCCGGGAGGCGGGTTTTTTGTTATGGCTAGGGAAGAATTCATAATGGATCTGGACCCTCAGGACCGAGTGGAGAGCAGGTCGGGCCGTCGCGACCATCTGAAGATGCTTGAGGCCGAGAGCATTTTCATTTTGCGCGAGGCGGCGGCCGAGTTTGCCCATCCTGTCATGCTGTATTCGATTGGCAAGGATTCTTCCGTGATGTTGCGCCTGGCGCAAAAAGCGTTCTATCCAGGCAAGATTCCATTTCCCCTCCTGCATGTCGATACCAGCTATAAGTTTCCTGAAATGATCGAGTTTCGCGATTGGTATGCCAAACACGTCGGTGCCGAGCTGATCGTGCACAAGAATCAGAAAGCGCTGGACGAAGGTGCGAATCCCTACACGCTCGGTACGCAGAAGTGCTGCGGGTTGCTGAAGACCCGGTCACTGCTGGACGCGCTCGCCGAAGGTGGATTCGACGCGGCATTCGGGGGTGCGCGTCGCGACGAGGAGAAGTCACGTGCCAAGGAACGCGTCTATTCATTTCGTGACGCCTTAGGCCAGTGGGATCCCAAAAACCAGCGGCCTGAGCTGTGGAGCCTCTACAACGGGCGCCATCACAAGGGCGAGAGCATTCGCGTGTTTCCGCTCTCGAATTGGACCGAACTCGACGTCTGGCTCTACATTCACGAGGAAAAGATTCCCATCGTGCCGCTCTATTTCGCCAAGGAGCGGGAAGCCGTGGTGAGGGGCCATTCGATCCTCCTCACGCAAACCGGCGTCCGCTTGTTGCCTGGCGAGAAAAAGGAAATGGTGAAGTGCCGGATGAGATCGCTCGGGTGCGTGCCGTGCACGGGTGGAATCCGATCCGATGCCGATACAGTCCCCAAGATCATCGAGGAGATGATCTCGTTTCGTCGCTCGGAGCGTGAAAACCGCGTTATCGATCATGACGAAGAGGGCTCGATGGAACTCAAGAAGCGGGAGGGATATTTCTGATGTCCACAACGAGGCCCGAGTCAGCTCGCTCGGCTCCGACGTCAGTGTCGCCCGCCGCTGCCACGGGAATTGCCGGTTCGCTCACCCGAAACTCCGAACTGCTGCGATTTTCGACCGCGGGAAGTGTGGACGATGGCAAATCGACGCTCATTGGCCGCCTACTCTACGATAGCCAATCGGTTTTCGAGGATCAGCTGGCCTCGGTGAGAAAGAGCAAGATCAATCGGTCGAGTGGTCCGATCGATTTTTCGCTTTTAACCGACGGCCTGCGGGCCGAGCGCGAGCAGGGAATCACCATCGACGTTGCCTACCGCTATTTCGCGACGCCCCGACGCAAGTTCATCATTGCAGACACGCCCGGCCACGAGCAGTACACACGCAACATGGCCACCGGCGCCTCGACCGCTGAGGCGGCCGTTGTTCTGATGGATGCCACAAAGGGTGTTCTGCGGCAGTCACGCCGTCATGCCTTTATCGCCCATTTGCTCGGCGTCGAGCACATCATCGCCGCTGTGAACAAGATGGATCTGGTGGCGTTTTCCGAGGAAGTCTTCGAGCGCATCGCGGCGGACTTTCGCGCCTTCGCCGATCAGTTGGGAATCGGCGACGTGTACACCGTTCCGGTGAGCGCGCTAGAGGGCGACAACGTGGTGCGGCCAAGCAAACGCATGCCCTGGTTTGAAGGCCCTGCCTTGCTGGAATACCTGGAGACGATTCCGGTCGATCGTAAATCCACCCAAGTGCCGTTGCGCTTGCCGGTGCAGTATGTGATTCGGCCAGATGCGAGCTTTCGCGGGTTCGCTGGCCAGCTCGTGTCGGGCGAACTCGGCCCGGGAATGCCCGTTATGGCCCTGCCGTCTCGCGTGAAGACGCACATCCAATCGCTGGTCGCGTTTGAGACGGAAATGGAGTCCGCCACTTCGGGCGATTCCATCACCATCACCCTAGCGGATGAAATCGATCTGAGCCGCGGCGACATGCTCGTCGACCCTCAACACGTGCCCTTGGTGGGCACGGAATTACAAGCGATGGTTGTCTGGATGCATTCCGAACCGCTCGATCCCCACAAAATCTATCTTTTGAAGCACACCACGCGCACGGTACGTGCTCGCGTTCATCAGATTCGTCATCGCGTCGACATCAACACGCTCGAGCACGTGCCGGCCACGAAACTGGACATGAACGATATCGCTGCCGTCGACGTAAAAACGACACTTCCCCTGTTTTTCGATCCGTACCGTCTGAACCGCTCGACCGGCAGCTTCATCCTGATCGATCCCTTGACGAATGCCACGGTCGGTGCCGGCATCATTGAGCGCGCGATTGACCACGGCCAAGGAGTGCGCCCCGGCGCGACAGGCCACCGCAAGCGCACCACTAGAGACGAGCGCCTGCTGCGCTACGGACATCCCTCAGCGGCCATCTGGCTCAAAGGCCGGCCGCACGTGGCCGAATTGATCGAGCGCATGCTGTTTGACGAAGGCTGGCACGTCCAGCTCGCCGGCCCGAATGACTTTTTGGCGCACGAGCTGGCGACTGTCGCGAAAGCGTACCGCTCCTCCGGCCACATTACCATCTTCTCGCCACTGGACGATGGCACGGATCAAAAGCAGATCGTCCGCGCGATATTCGGTCCAGACTCCTTTTTCCATGTGCGGATCGATGATAAGACTGACGAAGAAGCTGCCCAGAAAATTGTGGGCATTCTGCGCAAATGGCGCGACACCCACTCCGACAAGGGAAAAAACAAGCCGTGACGACGCCCCTGCTCACCGAAGAATTTGAGAGCCTCTCGGTGGATCGAATCATCGACCGACTGCTCGCCGAGCACGCTTCGGCCGCGGCACGGGGCTCCTTCTGCATCACTTGCAGCTTTCAGGCTGAAGACATGATCGTGCTCGATTTCCTGCGGCGGCGACTCCCGCGCATTCCCGTGCTGTTTCTCGACACGGGCTATCACTTCGCCGAAACCTACGCCTATCGCGACCGCATGGCCAGCGCTTGGAATTTGAACCTTCAGAATCTCTCTGCGAAGCAGTCGGTTGCCGAGCAGGAGGCCCAGTTTGGAATTTTGAACCGCACCGATCCCGCTCGCTGCTGCCATCTTCGAAAAGTCGAGCCACTATTCGGAGCGCTCGAGGCTTTCGACGTTTGGTTCACGGGGCTGCGCCGCGAGCAATCCCCTACGCGCAAGAATCTGAAAGTCATCGAGCATCACGAACTTCCCAGCGGCAAGAAACTTCTGAAGGTGAATCCTCTGGCGGCGTGGACCTGGGGCCAAGTCTGGAAATACACGGCCGAACACGCGATCGATTCTCTGCCGCTTTACGACTTCGGCTATCGCAGCATCGGGTGCGAACCCTGCACTGCGATTCCGGCCGAAGGAGCGGATGCACGCTCGGGGAGATGGGGAGGCCGGAAACTCGAGTGCGGAATTCACACGGAGTCGAGGCGGGAGGATGAATGAACCTCCTCATCGGGCTTGCCATCGCGCTCGCTGTGGGGCTAACGGGCATTGGCGGCGGCAGTTTCACCGTTCCGGCCCTCGTTCTCCTGGTTGGCATGCCTGCTGAAACGTCGGTCGGCACGGCCTTCGTTTTTGCAGGTGTCCTCAGGCTGGTGGCAGCACCCTTTTATCTAGCGGGACGTCACGTGCACTGGCGATATCTGTGGCTTCTCACGCAGGGTGCGGTACCAGGGCTTTTGGTAGGGACGTACGCGCTTCGATGGCTCAGCCATGGCTCCAATAGCCCGATCATCGTCATTCTGCTAGGAATGCTGCTGACCGCATCCTCCAGCATCACGTTCATTCCGGCGGCGCAAAACCGCACTTTCACGAAGAAGAATTCGCGCTGGCTGCCGTGGCTCGCACTGCCCATCGGCGTGGAGGCGGGATTTTCTTCCGCCGGTGCCGGTGCTCTTGGGACGGTGCTTCTGCTCAACTATTCCGAGATGACGCCACCGGAGGTAGTCGGCACCGACATTTTATTTGGCCTCGTGTTGGCTGTGCTCGGAAGTGCTTTCCACTGGAAGTTCGGGTCGATCAGCAGCCGCGTCCTCATTCAGCTACTCGAGGGCGGATTGCCCGGGGTCATCATCGGCTGCCTGTTCGCGCGTCGCGTGCCGGCTCGAAAACTGAAGCTTGCGATCGCCACGATCGCCATCTTTGCGGGGCTTCAACTCATCTACAGCGGCTCACGCAGCTTGTGGGGAAGATCTTCTCTCAGAGCGGCCATGGCGGCCGACCGTTCTCGTCCCTATTTGACGAGGCACTGCTGAGGACTCTAGAAAATGATTACTGTCCTCCTGATTTGCCCGTTGCTTTTCCCAACTCCTGCTCGATCTCGCGGGCCATTTTTAGGTGATCCTCGAGCGTTGGCAGGGTCTGCAGGGCGAAATTCTTGATCGCTTGATTCTGACCTCTCGTTGCTTCCTGCTTAAAGGCAGTGACGTCATTCTGATGATCGCGGACCATATCCCGAGCGTAAGCACGGTCAAAGGCCTCTCCGGAAAGCTCGGAGAGCCGGTCATAGGCTTTCTGATTCTTCTTGCTGAGTTCGGTCGGCAGCTTGACCTTCTCGCGCAAGGCGACATCCTTCAGCTGTTCGTTGGCCTTCGAGTGATCCTCGACCATTCGCTTCCCAAAGCTTTTCACAGCATCGCTTGACCCTTTTTCTTCTGCCAGCTGGCCGAGCTTGACCTCGACCAAACCGCCCTGAGCTGCATCCTTCACGAAGTCTTCGTCGCTGAAGACGCTTTCAGGGGTGGGCACGGGCTGATTCTGCATGCTGGGGTTGGGGTTCAGACCTGGCGAGGGCTGCCCCTGCGGATACTGTCCTTGCGGCGAATTCATGCCCTGACCGTAAAGCAGTGCCGCCACGAACAAAGCCAGGCCGACTGCTGCTGACCGCTGAGCGATTCTTCCGAGCAGATCGTCTTTCATAGCACTGGTCCTCCCGAGCCTAGCCTAGGGTAGCAGCTGCGTACGGACAATCCAGTAGTTTTGGTAGGGCTCTTGGGGCGAGCGGGTACCCCTTAGGGAGTGTTTCTCGGTCGGGATCGATGGGTGCAGAAACTGGCGTCGTTAGATGTCGAAACCAAGCTGCAGCTTGGCGGCTTCCGACATGCGGGCCGGTCCCCAGGGCGGATCGAATACGATTTCGACGTGAACTTCTTTCACGCCGGGAAGCTGGGCAAGTTTATTTTCCACGTCGGCTTTGAGAACGTTGCCCATTCCGCAGCCTGGCGCGGTCATCGACATTTTGATGTCGATGCGGCGGCCACCGCCTGCGAGCGGCTCGGTGACGCAGGAATAGATCAAGCCGAGATCCGCGATATTGACCGGAATTTCGGGATCGTACACCGTCTTCAGTTCATCCCAGACCATCTGCTCGCTGAACTCGCGTTGTTCAGAAGCGGCAGACTGCACAGGAGCAGGCGGTTTGAGGCCCAGCGCGTCCGCGTTCCTCACATCGATACGGAATAGGCCATAGTCGCTGGCGACTGTGTAGCTGCTGCCGAGGAATTGCATCACACGCACCCCTGCGCCGGCCGGAAGCTTGGCTGGCGCGCCACTCGGGATCTCAATCGCGTCGCATTCCCGGCTGAGCGTGATATGTCCGCCTGTCGTCATCGCCTTGATTTGCAAACTACTCCGTGGTTGTTTCTTGCTTGCCTTCGAGCGCAGCCTGCAGCGTATGCCAGGCCAGCGTCGCACATTTCACCCGGGCCGGAAATTCCGAGACACCAGAAAAGACGGTTAGTTTTCCCAATTCCGCATCGCCGTTGGAGTGTCCCAGACCCGTGACAAGCTTGTGAAAGCTCTCAAAGAGTTTTTCCGCTTCGGCCACAGATTTGCCTTTCACGCTTTGGGTCATCATCGATGCGGATGCTTTGGAAATGGCGCAGCCAGAGCCCTGAAAGCTGACGTCACGAATGGAGTCACCGTCCAGGGTCAGGTAGACGGTGAAGCGATCGCCGCACAGCGGATTGAAACCCTCGGCCTTGCGGTTCGAAGCAGGTGATTCGCGATAGTTCCGCGGGGCCTTGCTGTGTTCAAGGATCACGTCCTGATACAGATCGCGGAGGTCGGACATCACGCGAACACCTCTCGCACCTTCTCGATTCCCCGCACCAGTCGATCCACTTCCTCTTTCGTGTTGTAGAGCGCGAAGGAAGCCCGCGCCGTGGCCTCGACTCCAAAGTGTTGCATCACGGGCTGCGAGCAGTGGTGGCCGGTGCGAATGGCGATCCCCTCCTGATCAAGGATCGTGCCAATATCGTGCGGGTGAATGTTTTCGAGCGTGAACGAAAGCACGCTGGCCTTCTCTTTCGCCGTACCGATCACACGCAGGCCCGGAATCGCCGCAACGGCGCTCGTGGCGTAACCGAGGACGGCGCCTTCGTGCGCGCCGACGTTATCTATTCCGAGACTGCTTACGTAGCGGAGAGCTGCACCGAGGCCGATGACGCCCGCGATATCCGGCGTGCCTGCTTCAAATTTGTAGGGCAGGCGGTTGTAAACGGTTTTTCCCAATGTCACGGACATGATCATGTCGCCACCGCCCTGATATGGCGGCATTTTATCGAGCAGCGCGCTCTTGCCGTACAGGACGCCGATTCCTGTGGGACCGTAGAGTTTATGTCCGGAGAAGGTGTAGAAATCGCAGCCGAGCGCCTGCACGTCGACTTGCAGATGTGGCACTGCCTGTGCCCCATCGACCAGCACGGGCACGTTCCAGCCGTGCGCCATTTCCACGATGCGGCGGATCGGATTGATGGTGCCGAGTGCGTTGGAAACGTGCGTAATCGCGACCAGCCTCGTCTTGGAGTTGAGCATGCGCGAGAATCGGTCGAGGTCTAATTCGCCCGCATCATTGATGGGCGCCGCACGCAGTGTGGCACCGCGCTCATCACAAAGAATCTGCCACGGAACGATGTTCGAGTGATGCTCCATTTCGGAGATCAGAATCTCGTCGCCGGCTTCGAGGTGAGGGCGCCCGTAGCTGTGGGCCACAAGATTAATCCCTTCTGTCGTCCCGCGAACGAAGATGATTTCCTTGGAATCTGCGGCATTCAGAAACTGTTGTGCAGTCTTGCGGACCGCCTCGTAGTCACTCGTTGCCCGCTCGGAAAGGTAGTGCACGCCGCGGTGAACATTCGAGTTGATTTCCTCATAGTAGCGGGAAATCGTTTCAATCACCGTGCGGGGCTTCTGACTGGTAGCGGCGTTGTCTAGATAAACGAGCGGCTTGCCATGCACCTTTCGTTCGAGAATGGGAAAATCGGCGCGAACCCGCGCGAGGTCGAATCCCGAGCTGGAAACGGTCTTGGCCCCCATACTCATGATGCTGGCTCCTGATGCCTCCAGGCACCACTCTGGTAACCCAATTCGTGCTGTATGAGATTCTCTACGAAGCTGTGCGCCAGACCCGTCCTCATTCGATCGAGGCATTCACTGGCGAACGCAAAGAGCAAAAGGCGGCGTGCCGACGCTTCGTCAATGCCGCGCGAGCGCAAATAGAAAAGGGCGTTTTCTTCAATCTGGCCGATGGTGGCGCCGTGCGTGCACTTGACGTCGTCGGCGTAGATTTCAAGTTGCGGCTTCGTATCGATCTGAGCGGTATCGGAAAGCAGCAGGTTGCGGTTGGTCTGCTTGGCATCGGTCTTCTGAGCGTTTTTGTGAACGATGATCCTGCCGTGAAAGACGCCGTGAGCATGTCCGTCGAGGATTCCGTTGTAGAACTGGCGGCTACTCGAATGGGGGCTGGCATGCTCGACGAGCATGTAATTGTCCAAATGCTGGTGATGACGGCCCAGGAAGAGGCCGTTGATCAGGCACTCGCCACCCTCCCCTGCTAGCACCGGATGCACGTTGTTCCGAACCAGCGCGCCGCCGGCCAGCACAGAATGTGAGGCGACGTCGGCCGTTCGGCCCTGCTGAATGCGAAGCGTCGAAACATTGAAGGCTTGCTCATCCTCGCGCTCGATCATGTAATGAGAGATCACACTGTGATCGCCGGCAATGAGCTCCGTGGCCGTATTGCACAGCACCCTTTCGCCGCGGCCGAGCGAAATGTAGTCCTCGATGATGGTGATCTGGCTATCTTCGCCGGCGACGATCAAGTTGCGAGGGTGGCTCACGACCGGGGCCTCGTGAGCGGTCGAGATAAACAGCAGATGAATCGGCGCTTCGACGACCGCTCCCTTCGGCACGTCTACGTAGGCACCGTCTTCTAAAAACGCTGTGTTCAAAGCCGAAAAGGGGTCCCGTTGGATATCGAGATAGCGACCCAAGTAGGGCTCGACGGCCCCGGGATCTTTCGCTATTGCGGCGGCGAGGCTTCCGACTCGTACGCCCTTTGGCAAATTAGACGAGGAAGAAAGCGACGCGGCCCAACGGCCGTCGACGAAAACAAGCTCCGAAGCGGCTCCAGCGAGATGATAGGCGGACACCTCGGCTGGCGATGGCCAGTGGTGGCCATTGCGCAGGAGACGAAAGGGCGTTTGTGCGATTGTCGAAAGATTCGTAAACCGCCAATCCTCATCGCGCAGGGTAGGGAAACCGGTCTCACCGAAGCGCGCAAAGCCCTGCTGGCGGAGCTGGCGCAGCCAGGAAGGCTCACGGGCAGCGGATTTCTCAAGCCCGCTGAAGTGTTGGGCGTAATTTTGAAGAGCCTGTGCGGTCGTTGCCAACGTGATGTCCCTCACTGCCCGATTCAGGCTGGGCTCGCCCCGCGCCAAGCGGACTCGACGGCGGCGTAACCTTGCTCCTCCAACTGCAATGCCAGCTCCGGCCCGCCCGAGCGGACGATCCGGCCATCCACCAATACATGCACAAAGTCCGGAACGATATGGTTCAGCAGGCGCTGATAGTGCGTGACGACAAGAATCGCACGCTCGGGACTGCGCATCTGATTGACGCCGTGCGCCACGATCTTAAGTGCGTCGATGTCCAGGCCCGAGTCCGTTTCGTCGAGAATGGCAAGCCGTGGTTCGAGCACAGCCATCTGTAGAATCTCGTTGCGCTTTTTCTCGCCGCCTGAAAAGGCCTCGTTCACGGAGCGATTCACAAACTTTTCGTCCATGTCCAGCAGCTTCATCTTCTCGCGGAGCTTGGGAAGAAAATCCATCGCGTCCATTTCATCTTCTCCGCGGTATTTGCGGATGGCGTTGACCGCAGAGCGCAAAAAGTAGGCGTTGCTAATCCCGGGAATCTCAACCGGATACTGAAACGCCAGAAATAGGCCCTCGCAGGCAGCCTCCTCGGCTTTCATTGCCAGCAGGTCTTTGCCGTTGAACAGGACTGTGCCGGCCGTGATTTCGTAAGTCTCACGGCGGGCCAGCACCTGTGCGAGAGTGCTCTTGCCGGAACCATTGGGGCCCATGATGGAGTGGACCTCGCCGGCATTCAGTGCGAGAGTAACGCCCTTGAGAATCTCGTTGCCATCCACCCGGGCATGTAGATTTTTGATCTCGAGCAAGCTCATCCGTCTTTGCTGTCATCCTTTCTTTTGAGCATCTAGCGCATTTCTTGGATCGCCCCGAGGCGATTCGAGATGGGCTTATCCGACACTTCCTTCGAGGCTGACGCTCAGCAGCTTTTGCGCCTCGACAGCGAACTCCATCGGTAGCTCCCGGAAGACTCGTTTGCAGAAGCCGTTTACGATCATCGAAACGGCATCTTCGGCCTTCAGCCCCCGCTGCCGCAGATAGAAAAGCTGATCCTCGCCGATTTTGGACGTGGAAGCCTCATGCTCCATGCGCGCCGTCGCATTCTTCACTTCGATATAGGGGAAGGTATGCGCGCCGCACTGGTCACCGATCAGAAGCGAATCGCATTGTGTGTAGTTTCGTGCGCCGGTGGCTCCTTTCATGATCGCCACCTGCCCGCGATAGGTGTTCTGACCGTGGCCAGCAGAGATACCTTTCGACACGATCGTGCTGCGGGTGTTCTTGCCGATGTGAAGCATTTTGGTGCCCGTGTCGGCCTGCTGATAGTTGTTGGTGAGCGCCACCGAGTAGAATTCACCCACGGCATTTTCACCTTGCAGAATGCAGCTTGGATACTTCCAGGTGATCGCGGAACCAGTCTCCACCTGCGTCCAGGAGATCTTCGAGTTCCTGCCGCGGCACGCGCCCCGCTTCGTGACGAAATTGTAGATTCCACCCTTACCGTTCTTGTCGCCAGGATACCAGTTTTGCACGGTCGAGTACTTGATCTGGGCATCGTCGAGTGCGATTAGCTCGACGACGGCCGCGTGGAGCTGATTTTCGTCGCGAATCGGAGCCGTGCAACCTTCCAGATAGCTGACGTACGCCCCTTGGTCCGCAATGATCAACGTGCGTTCGAATTGTCCGGTCTCCGCCGCGTTGATGCGGAAGTAGGTTGAAAGTTCCATCGGGCAGCGTACGCCCTGGGGCACGTAGACGAATGATCCATCGCTAAAAACGGCTGAGTTGAGCGTCGCAAAGAAGTTATCGGTGTAGGGAACGACGCTGCCAAGATACTTTTTCACGAGATCGGGATGATTCTGAATCGCTTCGGAGAACGAACAGAAGATGACTCCTGCCTCGGCCAGCTTTTCCTTGAACGTTGTGGCAACCGAAACACTGTCGAAGACCGCGTCCACGGCGACACCTGCCAGCATTTTCTGCTCTGCGAGTGGGATGCCCAGCTTTTCGTAGGTCCTCAAAATCTCGGGATCTAGCTCGTCCAAGCTCTTTAGAACGGGCTTCTTTTTCGGTGCCGAGTAGTAGGAAATCCCCTGATAATCGATCGGCGGGTAGTGAACATTGGCCCACTTCGGCTCGGCTTCGGATTTGTGAAGCGTTTCCCAGTGTCGGTACGCCCGGAGCCGCCATTCCAGCATGAACTCCGGCTCCTGCTTTTTACTGGAGATGAGACGAATGATGTCTTCGTTCAGACCTTTCGGAGCACGGTCTTCGTCGATGCTTGTGACGAAACCCCACTTGTACTCCCGTTGGGCCAATTCTCGGATGGCATCAGTATTTGAACTCATTGAATCCTCTCGGAGGCGATGGTCGGCACAACTCGCCCTCGTGTGTCCCGGATGGGAGTGAGTTGCAAGGGATGCGCCAGATCAAAAAGCGTCACTTTTTCAAGCACGCCTCGGATGGCTTGATTGATGATCTGCTGATTGCTCTTGATCGGGCAGCCGGACTCCAAGTTGCACAACCCGCTCACCTCCGTACTGCATTCAGTGAGCGCCATGGGCCCCTCCATCGCGGCGATGATCTCCAAAACCGAGATTTCTTCCGGATGCCGCGCCAGAACATATCCGCCCCGGATCCCACGATGGGAGACCAATAGGCCTCTTTGCAACAGCTTCTTGAGAAGCTTGCTGACGGTGGAAAGAGGTAGACGAGATTCCTGGGCGAGGTCGCGCGCCGTCCGGAGCGGAGCACCCTGGTTTCGGGCGATACAGGTCATGAGGACCAGCCCGTAGTCCGTTAATTTTCCTAGCCTTACCATCCTGAAGCCCCAGCTCCTCAATACAGGACCAATCCAGTACGGTTTTCATTCTATCAGCCTCGTAACGCTGATAGCAAGTCCCTTTCTGCTTCCGGCGTCGGAGCGACTTCAGAAGCGTCTGGTGTATAGTCTGGCTCCGAACAGAAGCGGTCGCTCAGTCGGCGAGCAAGGGGGTGGTCGACGATGAGGCTTCGGATCGGCGTGGGGCGGAGTTCGGGGGTGCTCGTTCTGATGCTCGTTGTGGCCATGCTCGTCCCGGCGCGTCTGCGCGCCGATGACAAGACAACTTCTGGCGAATTTCTCATCGATCCACCGACACTTCTGTCACTCGGTTTCGAATGGCATATCTTGGGTGATGACAATCGCAATGCAAGGGTGGATGTGACGTACCGAAAAAAAGGAGAGCCGCAGTGGCGCCAAGCCCTGCCGCTATTGCGCCTGCAACACGAGTCGGTGCCCGGGGGCACACCGCGCGATGGCGCAGGCCATTATTTCAGCTACGTGGCGCCCAACATGTTCGCCGGCAGCATTTTGAATCTCGAGCCAGGAACGGCCTACGAATGTCATTTTGTTCTCTCCGATCCGGATGGGGTAAAAGGCAAAGCGGAGAGAACGGTTGTGGTAACCACGCGAAAAGAGCCGCAGCCCGCCGAGGGTGGCCACATCTATCACGTCTACCCATTCGGCTATAAGGGAACAAGGCAGGAGCCCGCGTTCACGGGTCTTTTAGCGGCCTATTACATGGGCGCGGATGAATCCGATCACTCGAATGCGTTTCCGCCGCGCGTTCAGCCCGGCGATACGATTCTGGTGCACGCGGGAATTTATCAAGACCACAGGTTCGTTTACGGTGGCTTCGATCGCACGGTGGCAGCCTACGGCACTCCCTTCGATGGCACCTACTATCTGACGCAGAGTGGCCGACCCGATAAACCCATCGTCATCAAAGCCGCGGGCGACGGCGAGGTGATCTTCGATGGCGACGGCTGCCAGAATCTCTTCAACCTTATGGCCGGAAACTACAACTACTTCGAGGGCATCACGGTCCGCAATACGAACGTGGCGTTTCTGCTAGGAATCAAGAACATCGCAGGATCGAGCGGCTTCACGTTGAAGAACTCGCGGATTGAGAATGTCGGCCGCGCCATCGAGGACGATTGGTCGGGCTCGAAGGATTTCTACATTGCCGACAACGTCTTCATCGGCCGTCATGATCCGAACAAATTGCAAAGTTGGTGGACGCCCGCCGTTTGGGCAAAGTTTCCGGGTTATCCGGCGCTGATCACATCCGAGTATGCGATCAAAATCTATGGCCAAGGCCATGTCGTGGCTCACAACTACGTCGCCAATTGGCACGACGGCATCGACATTGCCACGTACGGCGATCCCGACGGCACGCCCGACGAACTCCGGGATCGTGTGCCGATCTCGATCGACTTCTACAACAATGATATTTACAACGTGGCCGACAACTGCATTGAGGCTGATGGCGGTGCGCACAACATCCGTGTGTTCCAGAATCGCTGCTTCAATTCGGCGGGTGGCGCTTTGAGCGCGCAGCCGACTTTTGGCGGGCCGCTCTACTTCTATCGAAATCTCGTTTACGACACGACCACGGGCGGCCCCTTGAAATTGATTGATACGCCGGCGGGAGTACTTATTTATCAGAACACGCTTTTCGGCCAGGGACGCCTAATGGGGCCTGCCTCGAACGTCCACTTCTTGAACAATCTGATTTTGGGCGATGGCTGGGCGGACCCAGTTCTCAATCTGCGGACGTTCACGAACTACTCGACCTCCGATTACAATGGGTTTCGCCCGAACCCAAACGTCGAGGACAGTTTTGAATGGAATTCACCCAAATTCGATGTCTCGTCGGATTACGAGGGCCAGCTGGTGACACGCCATTTCAGCTCGCTCAAGGAATATAGCGAGGTAACGAAGCAGGAGCAGCATAGCGTTGTGGTCGACTACGATGTGTTCGTCAATGTGAAGATGCCGGATAAATCCGATCCGCAGCGCCTCTACAACCCAGAGGATTTCGATTTTCGGCTCAGGCCGGGCTCAGCCGCCGTGGATGCGGGGGTGCTCCTTCCGACCATCAATGACGATTTCACCGGTCGTGCACCGGATCTCGGCGCATACGAGGTTGACCAGCCTTTACCGCATTACGGCCCGCGACGCGCACCCCCTGGCCCATCCGAAGCCTCCTCGCCGCGCTCGGTGACTGGACCACCTCCAATCCGGTAAGGGAAGTCGGCGCTTACTTTGCCAACAACACGTTCACGGCTTTGACGATCACCTCGACTTGATCGCCCTTCTTGATTCCGAGCTCTTCAAGCGATTCGAGCGTCATCACAGAGGACATGCGCGACGGCTGCGAAATGTTGACCTTCACCAGGCACATCAAACTGCCCTTTTTGATCTCCACTACTTCGCCCAAGATGCGATTCCGCGCTCCTATTTTCATCTTTGCTCTCCATGATTTGCCGGACTGTCGCCCGGTCCTAAGAAATTACTCCTTTTTCATCCGGTGACAACGCGGCCAGGGATTGCAACGTCAGACTACGAAAAACCGTCTTGGCCATCGGGAGACCCCCAAATGCGCAACGAACGGGAATGCGCATTAGAGATCGCGGCGACCTTCCATGGCCTTCAGCATAGTGACTTCGTCGGCATACTCCAGATCGGAGCCGACCGGGATGCCCATGGCAATGCGCGTGACCCGAACGCCGAGAGGCTTGATGAGTTTCGAGAGATAGACCGAGGTGGCCTCGCCTTCTGCTGTGGGATTGGTAGCGACGATAATTTCTTCGACAGTGCCACTCTTCAGGCGCTCGATCAGACTCTTGATTTTCAGCTGATCGGGCCCGATGCCTTGTAGCGGAGAGAGGGCGCCGCCAAGCACGTGATAGACGCCGCTGAACTGTCGCGTTTTCTCGATGGCCTGGATATTCGTCGCGTCTTCGACGACACAGATGATGTTTCTGTTGCGCGTTGCGCTCGAGCAGAAAATGCACGGATCGCTGTCGGTGATGTTGTTGCAGATGGAGCATTCCCGAACCCGATCCTTGGCCTCGCGGATCGCGTCGGACAGCGCCAGCGCTTGCGCGCGGTCCACTCGCAGCAAGTAGAACGCAAGGCGCTGGGCCGTTTTCTGTCCGATACCGGGCAGGTGCTTCAATTCGTCGATCAATCGTGTGACCGAGGGTGAAAAATCAGGCATGAATTTCTCAGAGGAGATTATTGCAGAGTCCTGTCCGTTTTGGCCACCGATGAAACGCAACTCCTCTTAGCGCCGTCTAGAGTGGGAGACTTCGATTGCCTGCCCGGTGCGCGAGCGTTACAATCGGCGCTTCGTGGGATCAACAAGGGAACCGACTCTGGAGCTCTTCCACAGCGGAAAGGGAGGAAAGACGGAATGCAAATGAGAAGGGTGCGACCACTCTCAGTGTTATCGATTCTGCTAGCCGCAGTTATGAGTCCTGCTTTCGCGCAGCAAGGCCCCCCGCCGGGAGGGGGACGCCCGGGAGGAGGTGGGCCAATGATGGGACCGCCCCTGCAGCTGTCTAGCTCAGCATTCGGCGATGGGACGATGATTCCCGACAAATACACCTGCGCGCCAGGCGGAGCCATGACCCAACCAGCGAACATGACTTCGCCACCTCTGGCGTGGGTCAACGCGCCGGCGGGTACGCAGAGTTTCGTTCTGCTCTTGCATGATCCTGATGCGCACGCAAGAAAAGCCTTTAACGACATCACCCACTGGATGATCTTCAATATTCCCGGAGACGCTACGTCGCTGCCCGAAGGTGTCAAGGCGGACTCGACCGTGGGCGTGCAAGCGGCCAACATCACGGGCCAGCCCATGTTCTTCGGTCCCTGCGCACCCCCGGGCCCTTCGCACCATTACACATTCGAGCTCTTCGCGCTGGACACGAAGCTGGATCTACCGAAGGGCGCAAGCCGCGATGACGTGCAGAAGGCTATGGACGGCCATGTGCTGACGGGCACGGTGTTGATCGGACTGTTTCACCGCACCAGCATGGGACCGCCGCCACAACACTAAGGCCCCTGTTTTCAGGAAAAGGCGGAGCTGTGGCTCCGCCTTTTCTTTCTGGGAATCGGAACTCAACGGAACGCCTCAGTTATAAGGGGTTGGGGAAATCGGCGGGTGCATTTAAAGCTGTTTCTAGAATAGACCGGGGATTTTCATACCCATGATGCCGGACATGCCGCCGGTGAGGTCCTTCATCTGTCGTGACAGCTCTTCATCCACGCGACGGTTGGCCTCGTTCACGGCCGCGAGCATCAACTCCTGCAGCATCTCTTGATCTTTGCTCTTGAAGATTTCCGGTTCGATGCGCAACTCGGTCAGCTGCTTCTGTCCGTTCATCTTCACTGTGATCATCCCGCCGCCGGCCGACGCCTCGACACTGATTTCGCCGATGCGCTTTTCAAGAGTCTCCTGCACTTGCCGGAACTGCGCGAGCATTTGCTGCAGGGCTTTTACTTCCATGCGCTATTCCTCGCCGGGGCGTTTGACCCTGGAAATCTGACCGCCGAATTTCTCGAGCATTGCCCGAACGATCGGATCCTCTTCAAAACGGGCCCGCAACTCACCGCTGCGAGCTCCTCGTGGCTCCAGTTTAACACAGACGCGCAAAGGCTGACCGAAGACTTGATTGACGACTGTGCGCAAACGCTCCATTGCCTCGCGCGGAAGCATTTCCGTAAGCGTGCGATTCTCGGTCGCGAAAAAAATGCGAAACTCTCCGGCTTCCGCCTCGCAACGCGTGGCCTGTTCGAGAAACGACGACAGCAGTCGCGAATTCTGCAAAGCGCTTTTGACGGCATCGAATTGCGCTCGAGCCAAACCGCTTGCGGGATCCTCCGCAGCGCGGGCGACAATGCGAGGAGGCGAGGCGGGAACCGGGACCGCCGCTGCGGCGCGTGTGACCGGAGCCGAGTTCGGGTCCGACGTCGGCGCCATGCGAACGGCAGCGCCCGCAGAAGAGGACGCGGCCGACGGTGTTGAGCGCGTGCCGGACGCGGGAGTGGCAGAGGCAGAGTGCGCAGACTTTGCCGAGCGATGCTCGCCGCGGAGCTCGCGGATGGCCTCTTCTAGAGGCACAAGCCTCTGGGCGTTGATCATTTTCAACAAGCCGAGCTCAAGGTGCAGGCGTTGATTGGGCTTGCGTCGTAGGTCGTCGTCAGTAGCAAGAAGAATGTTAAAAAAACGAGTGAGGTCCTCTTCGCTAAACCACGCGGCCTGCTCGGCAAGGCGCGGACGTTCGTCCTCCGTCGCGGCAATTAACTCGGAGCTGGCACTCGACACGCGCGCGACCAGCAAATTGCGCACGTGGCGAATCGCTTCGCGACAGAAGTGCTGCAGGTTCTGGCCCTCGGTGATGAGGCGATGAACCAGCGAGAAGGCGCGTTCCGAGGATTGAGCTGCGATCGCGTTCACGAGTTCGTCGAGACAGCTCTCGGCGACAATCCCAAGCAGTTCCCGCACCTGCCCGTCGCTGATCGTTTCGCCGGCGTACGCGATCGCCTGTTCGAGCAGGGAGAGTCCGTCGCGGAGACTGCCTTCCGCTGCACGCGCAAGCACAGCGACGGCACCGGAATCGATCTGGAGATTTTCTGCCTTTGCGATTCTCTCGATCTGCGCAGATATCTCACGGAACGTCAGCAAGCGAAACTGAAAAAGCTGGGCGCGGGACTTAATGGTCTCGACGAGATCTTCGGCGCGAGTGGTGGCAAGGATGAACACCACGCGCTCGGGAGGTTCCTCAAGGGTTTTGAGCAGCGCATTCGAGGCTTCGTCAGTCAGCTGATGAGCTTCGTCGAGGATGATGACTTTGTAGCGCGCAGCTGCCGGCGCGTAGCGGACCATTTCCCGCAACTCGCGGATCTGTTCGATGCCGCGGTTCGATGCCGCATCGATTTCGAGAACATCGAGCGAGGTCCCTGCAGAGATCTCGCGGCAGGAATCGCAGGTGTTGTCGGGCTGCGGCGTCGGTCCCTTCGCGCAGTTGAGGCCTTTTGCGAGAATGCGCGCGGCCGTTGTCTTTCCGACTCCGCGCACCCCCGAGAAAACGTAGGCATGAGCGACGCGATTTGATTCGATCGCGTTGGCGAGCGTCCGCGTAACGTGTTGCTGGCCGACAATCTCGGCGAATGTTTGGGGTCGGTATTTGCGCGCGATGACTTTGTAACTCATTCGAAACCGCTCTGTCTCGCCCGATACCGCAGAGCTACGGCCTTGGATAGGAACTTCGGGTACTCCGCGGCACACGAAGCTGATCCGCTACCGTTGCTCCCTTCCGGGCCTGGCGGGGTTTGCGGAGAATCGTTGCACAGAGCCCGAAGTTCCGCCGATGGCAGTGCGCAGCAAATCTTCCTTTGCCGCGACCGCTTCGCGAGTCTAGCACAGCGCTCTGCGCGGTGAAAGCGAGCAACGGAACGGAAAAAATTGACAAGGAAAGGCAAAAAGCAGCAGCGATGGACCGTACCGTTCCTGCAGACAGACCCAACGGCGGTGAGCTCTGGCACGAGGGCGCTTGTGAGAACCGCGAAGGAGATTCTGGAACCGCCGCCGCTATGGCGACACACCAGAGATTCCGCGCGTTTTCGCGGGCCTGCGTGGCTTAACCGCTCGTCGGGAACAAACCTATGCCGGCCGCCAACCGCCTCTCATGCCGACCCAGAATGTAAACAGTTCCGAAGTGCTTAGTTGCCTCCGGAAGTGTAGGACGCGTTGTGCAAAAGCGATTCGGGAAGCGCGACGGTTGAGTCCATGCGTACGAGCATTCCCGATTGTGCAGGCAGCTCGATGTCCTTACCTTTTTTCGCTACAACGTACACGCCGCTGCCAATCAAGCCAATCCACGTGCCCCGCATGACGTTACCGAAGATGAGGCCGACCGTTGAGCCGCCCGTCGTGCCAATGGCCATGGCCACGGCGTCATTCTTCACGCTTCGGTCCTCTTTGACGATTTCGCCCTCGACCGTCTTAAGGTCCTTGCGGCGCTTGGTGTTGTCCGCTGTGCCGCTATAGAGCGATAGGATGCTCATGTGGGCAGGGAAAATGCGGCTTTCGACCTCGATCGAGTTAAGCGTCAAACTCATCGATGCTCCGCCTCGAAACATGGAGAAGTATTTCGGGCGGGTCACGTCGTTGATGACGCCATGAACTTTGGCGCCGGCCGGCAGGATCAGTTGGTTTCCGGAAAAGACGGGTTCGGCGACGATCGCGACGAAGGGATCGCCGTTGTGAGCCACGCTCGAACTGAGCCCGCTAGCCAGCGTGAGACGGATTTGGGTGCCTGGGGTGATTTGAGTGGATTGCGCCTGAACTGTGGATGCCAACAACAGGAATGATGCAAGCAGAGCCACGATGCAAATCGTAACCAAACGCTTCATTTGGATCCTCCTATGACCCGATTCGAAACACATATGTGTTTCTGTGGATGATCGACCCCGATGCGAAAGAGGAAGTTCCACCATCGCGAGGGGCGAAATTCCGGAATGACCCCTCGCAGCAATACGGCGAGTCGTCTCCGGCTACCCCGTGTCGTGGGGATTGACCGCTGGCGCAGCGGTGTGGGCGCGGAGGATGCACCCGGACGATACGATACACG
>Ga0187769_10000328_pt1 | contig 26093 bp, 25 predicted proteins | sample 0116_SJ02_MP02_1_FD_133140 | JGI IMG/M metagenome (GOLD analysis project Ga0187769, IMG submission 133140) | Tropical peat soil microbial communities from peatlands in Department of Meta, Colombia - 0116_SJ02_MP02_10_MG | ecosystem: Environmental > Terrestrial > Soil > Wetlands > Peat | place... | reverse complement strand
GAAGGCTTCCGGCGGCAGGATCACCGGCATGCGGTCGTGCAGGGCGGCCAGCGTGCGATTGGCGTTGGTGGTAACGATGGCGGCGGTATCCATTTCCTCGCCGTTGGGCCCGGTCCAAGTTTCCCACAGACCGGCGAAGGCAAACGGCCCGGATCTCTTCAGCCGCACGAAGTAAGGCTGTTTGCGGCCGCCGATCTCCTTCCATTCATAAAAGCCATCAGCTGGAATGAGGCAGCGCCGCCGGCGCATGGCGTTGCGGAACGCCGGCTTGTCGTTGACCGATTCGCCGCGCGCGTTGATCATCAGCGAGACCGTCTTCGGGTCCTTGACCCAGCCGGGCACGAAGCCCCACCGCATCAGCGCGAAAGTCCGCTTGCCGCCCTCGAGCCGCACCACCGGGATCGGCTGCGTCGGCGCCACATTGTAGCGCGGCGGGAAATTCGGCTGCTCGCCATAGCCGAACGCCGCGCGGAGCTCTGCCGGCGACGATTTGATGACGTAGCGTCCGCACATTGAGATAACCCGAATCCGCGGCGGCGAAGAGGCGACACCAAGGGCGATCGCCCAGCCCGCCGATCATAGCAAAATGGGAGCGGCCTTTGCCGAAATCCATGCTCGCATCTGTGGCGAGGGCTCGCAGCCGATGCCACGCGGGCTGCCACGGCTCGGCTCTTTTGTTTGATCGAGATCAAGGTAACCGCGCTGCGATCAGCTACGTTGTGTCACCCAATAAGGGCTGGGCGGCCTTGACCGAACCGAAATAGCTCCTGGGCACCTATTCGGCTCCGGTCTTGGCCGCTTCGATTGGCCGCCTCAAATGAGAGCGATGGGGAGCGACAAGTGAGTTCACACCCAGACGCGCGGACCTCGGGGTTCGTTTATCGCTGTCCGATTACGGGCAAGCTCGTCCAGGGCTGGACCGCTGAGGATCCTTACGAGAGCGAGGCGGACGCGTATGAGTCGGTGCGTTGCATCGCCTGCAGGCGCGTGCACATGGTCAATCCGATTACAGGCAGGGTCTTCGGTGAGACGACAGGAAGTGTCTCAGCCTGAATCTTGTAGGGCTTCGCGGCTTGCCACGTGTGCCTCGCAGCGCCGCCTTTAGCCGGCCAACAAATCCGCTGGCTGTGAAATCAAGAGAGGACCCGGGCACAACCCCCGTTGCATGCCCGGTGCCCCCCGTCGAGCCGTCCCCAAGCACTTGGGCGAAGCCGGAACGCTCGGAACGCGCATTCCATAGTATCCGAGCGCCCCAGCTCTGCCTGGGGAAGCCCCCCGACCTTCGGACCGTCGGCGGGCAAGGTGGCGCTCGCTCGGCGCGATCTTGGCGGCACTTGGGCTATCCACACCTTATTACCGGTTCTTCCGGGGACGATGTCGCGCGAAAGCTGATGCGATTGATCGACGGTAAAGGGGTCGAGGACGCGGCTAGCCCGATGGTTTTCACGAGCGATCGGAAACACCGATATGCTTAAAAGCAGGAGCGACGAATGGGAGCGGCCTTTGCCGAACGAGCGCGCCGAGCCGCGAACTTATCCGACGCGGCCCTATCTTGCGGTGAGCGCCGCGATCTTCCGCGCCGAGCGCGTCCTGATCGTGCGCCGGGCGCGGCCGCCGGCGCAGGGCCTCTATACGCTTCCGGGCGGGGGGGTCGAGCTCGGCGAGACTCTCGTTGCGGCGGTCATCCGCGAAGTGCGCGAGGAGACCGGGCTTGCGATCGAGCCGGTCGCGCTCGCCGGCTATCGCGAGGCGCTCGTGCGCGACGCGGCCGGGCGGATCGAGCGGCATTTCGTCATTCTGCCGTTCGCGGCGCGCTGGCTGTCCGGCGAGGTTGCGCTCAACGCCGAATTGGCGAAAGCGCGCTGGCTCCTCCCGTCGGAGCTTGCCAGCCTCACCACGACGGAGGGCCTCGCAGACATCGTCGCGGCGGCGCGCGAGCGGCTCGCCGCGGCGTCGTAGAAAGGTACCGCGCGCTGGCGCCCCGACCCGCGGCATCAGACTCCCTTGGCGTCGGCGGCGTTCGCCGACTATGCTTAAGGCAAGGCCATGCTTCGCATCGTCGTCGTTGTTGCGCTCGCGACTTGCCTCGGCGCGGGGCAAACGCGCGCACAGTTTTTCCCGCAACCCCAAGTTCAGCCGCGAGCCCAGCCGCAACCGCCGGCGCAGGCCCCGGCTCCGCCGCCGCCGCCGCCGGCCTCGGCGCCCTATGATCGCGAGCTGCAGCGGCTCTCCGAAATCCTCGGTTCGCTGCATTTCCTGCGCGACATTTGCGGCTCCAATGAAGGGCAGAAATGGCGCAACGAGGCCCAGGCGCTGATCGATGCCGAAGCGCCTGGCGGCGAGCGCCGCGACAAGTTGGTGGCGAGCTTCAACCGCGGCTACCGCGCCTTCCAGCAGAGCTATCGCAGCTGCACGCCGGCGGCTGATTTTGCCATTCGCCGCTACCTCGAGGAGGGCGCCAGAATCGCGCGCGAGATCACCGCGCGCTACGCCAATTGAGATTGCCGCCGTCATGGCTGGGGCTCCGCCGTCAGACGTCGATGCCTCGCTGCAGAACCTGATGGAGATCGAGAACTCGACCGCCCTTTTTGGGATCGAGATTTGTTTTATGATTTAGCTCGGGCAATCGCGGGCATAGGGCGCCGAGTTTAAGCTTGCTGCCGAACCGTCATTGCAATACGGGCGCGGCACCGTTATATAGCGGCCATTCGCGATTGCGCCTGACCTTGTAGTCTCGGCCTTAGCGGCCTTTGCCAAGAACACGCAAAATCCGGATATGTGACCCATGCGAAATGGTTTGTATGGGCAACGACGCCTTTGCGCGTTTTTATAAGGAGGCCATTGATGGCCACAGGTACCGTTAAATTCTTCAATGCTCAGAAGGGCTATGGCTTTATCGTTCAGGATAATGGCGGCCCAGATGTGTTCGTTCACATTTCGGCCGTCGAACGTGCCGGCATGCATAACCTCAACGAAGGTCAGAAGCTTTCGTTCGATGTGCAGGCCGATGGGCGCAGCGGCAAGTCCGCTGCGCAAAACCTGCAAGCGATCTAAGCCTCGCTCGGAAAGACGCCAGCGCGCAAGCGCTGGCGTCCTTCGCGAAAGGAGATTGCCAGTCGAGCTGCAACGCGCTCGATCCGATCCAGTACATGGGAGGATGACGTGGGCGTTCACAAATTCAAGATCGGTCAGTCAGTAAATTACACGTCGGCGCCGCCCGGCGCCGCTCGTGGGAGCGGCATCTATAAGATCACGCAACTTTTGCCGCCCGAGGGCGATGACTTCCAGTACAGAATCAAAAGCGCCGCCGAGCCGCATGAGAGGGTGGTCAAGGAAAGCCAGCTTGATCGCGCCGGATAATTGCCGGAACGCTGATCCAAGGATATGAATAACGGCGTTTAATCGCGCCGTATTTGATTGCGCCGTATCAGCCGAACTATTCATGCCGAAGCGCAGAGTGGCCCGCGTCAGCCGCTCAACGACCGTCGTTTTGCCGCCGCAGCATCATCCCCCACTGCAAAACGCGACGGCGTCTCGAAAACCGCTGGTCGACGAAACGGTTTAGTAATTCCAGGCTCAGATCGATCGCGTTAACCCTGCCTCAAGGTTCGACCTAGGCACCCGGCCCGTCATGATAACGTGCTGCGGATGGGGTTGATTTGCCACGCCGTGGCGGCAATGTGATTGCGAGAACGGGCGATGCAAATTCTCGCGGCTCGCGAGCCAGTGGCAGATCACGAGCAGAAGCGCCAGGCGCTCGGCTATCTGCAGGAAGCCTGGGCCGAGGCCCATCACGACGGCATCGACGGCGATTGCCTGGCGCAGACCGCGCTGTTCCTGGCGCTGGCCGAGCTCATCTCGACCTATGGCGAGGAGGCAGCGGCGCGCTACGCCGAAAACCTCGCGCCGCGCATCCGCAACGGCGAATTCTCGGTCGAGCAGTCGCGGCAGTAGCCGCCGGCACGCTTTAGCCGGGTACCGGTCAGCCAGGGCCGGCCTCGGACCGAGCGCCCGCAATCCGTAGAAGCCGCAGAGCACGTTCTCGACGTCGGTCAAGGCGATGCCGCGCGGATTTGCCTGCGGGCGGCGGCCGGCAAACCCTTGAGGGGAACCGCCAGGGACCCTAGTTTTGCCGCATGGCCCGAAAGTGGCTCGCATGAAAGCCGCCCTTCTTGAGGACCGCGGCGTGGTCAAGGTCGCCGGCGAGGACGCCCGGCACTTCCTGCATGGGCTGATCAGCGCCGACGTGCTCGATCTCGCGCCGGGCGCGGCGCGTTACGGCGCGCTCCTGTCGCCGCAAGGCAAGATCATCGCCGATTTCATGATCGCCGAAGCGCCGGCCGCGGACGGCGGCGGCTTTTTTCTCGACGTGCCGCGGGCGATGGCGCCGGCGCTCGTCGCCAAGCTCAACCTCTACAAGCTGCGCTCGCGGGTCATCGTCGAAGACCTCTCCGACGTGCTCGGCATCGTTGCCGCCTGGGACGGCGGCGGCGCGGCCTCCTCCGGCCTCGCCTATGCCGATCCGCGCCTGCCGGCGCTGGGCATGCGGATCATGGTCGCCCCGCATCGCACGAAGGACGTGGCCGCGGCGCTCGGCGCGGCGCTCGTCGATGCCGAAGAATACGAGGCGCATCGCATCGCGCTCGGCATTCCGCAAGGCGGCCGCGATTTCAGCTATGGCGACGCGTTCCCGCACGAGGCCGACATGGATCAGCTCGGCGGCGTCGATTTCGCCAAGGGCTGCTATGTCGGCCAGGAAGTGGTGTCGCGGATGGAGCATCGCGGCATTGCCCGCACCCGCGCGGTCGCGGTGCGCTATGCCGGGGCGGCGCCGCCGGCCGGCGCCAGCATCACCGCCGGCGAGCGCCAGATCGGCACCATGGGCTCGGCCGCCCAAGGCCGCGGCCTTGCGCTCGTTCGCCTCGACCGGGCGGCCGACGCCTTGGCGCGGGGCGAGCGGCTCCTTGCCGGCAACGCCGCGATCGATCTGGTCAAGCCCGACTGGGCGCATTTTGCCTTTCCCGGCGAGCCGCCTCCCGGCGCCGGCCAGTCCAAGGCCGCCCAATGAGCGCGGCCCGTTCCGCCGATGCGCTGGTGCGCTGCCCGTGGCCGAGCGACGATGCGCTCTATATCAGCTATCACGATGAGGAGTGGGGCGTGCCGGAATATGACGACCGCGCGCTCTACGAAAAGCTCGTGCTCGACGGCTTCCAGGCTGGCCTCTCCTGGATCACGATCCTGCGCAAGCGCGAGAATTTCCGCCGCGCCTTCGATGGCTTCGTGCCGGAAAAGATCGCGCGCTACCGGCCGGCCAAGATCGAGCGGCTGATGGGCGACGCCGGCATCGTGCGCAACCGCGCCAAGATCGAAGGCGCGGTCCTCTCGGCGCGGGGCTGGATCGAGGCGATGGAGAAGGGCCCCGGCTTCTCGAAGCTGCTGTGGGACTTCGTCGACGGCAAGCCGAAGGTGAACCGCTTCCGCAGCGTGCGGCAGGTTCCGGCGGAGACCGCGATCTCGCGGGCGATGTCGAAAGAGCTGATCCGGCGCGGCTTCAAATTCTGCGGCCCGACGATCGTCTACGCCTTCATGCAGGCGGTCGGCATGGTCAACGATCATCTGGTCAATTGCTACCGGCACGAGGCGGTGCAGAAGCACGGCCGGAAAGCCTGATCGTCATTGCCAAGCCGGGACAGCAAGCCGGCGGACGTTCGCGGAGCCGACGCCCGCTTACAGCATCGCCGTCGCGGACTTGCGCCCGCTCGGCTCGAAGCCGAGCCGGCCGTAGAATTCGCTCAGCCGATGGCGCTGTTCGCCAGCCGGCGTGATCGTCACCGAGACCGCCGAGCAATCCTGCGCACGGCACCAGGCCTTGGCGCGCTCGATGAGAAGCCGCGCCAGGCCGCGGCGACGAAATTCCGGCAGGACATAAAGGTCGCCGATCTCGCCGAGCCGACCCCACTCGACATAAAGGACGGTCGAGACCGTGATCACCGCCTGCGCGTTGCCGTCCTCGACCGCGAGCGCGCACCAGCAAAACGGATCGGCAAGCATGCGGTCGAGATTTTGCGCGATGCGCGGCCGCGGCGTCGCAAAACCTTCCTCGCGGAAGAACCGCGTCAACAGCGCGATTGCGGTCTCGCGCTGTTCGCCGCTGACCGGCCCGATAGCGATCGACATTGCCTATTCCCGGTTGGCGGAGTCATTGGCACCGATAAGGCGCGCGAGGCAATCGCGCTCTGGCTTGCGAATGATCACAAGGAAGATAGCCTTAAGTGATGCCGAGGCTGCCGCTCTCCCCCGCTCCCGCCGCCAAGCCGCATGCGCGCCCCGCTCGGGCCCGACTGCCGCGCCGCAAACCCAAGGCGGCCGCGAGCGCCGGCGCGGCCGCGCGCGCCTGGCAGCGGATGCTGTCCGGACGGCGGCTCGATCTTCTCGATCCGTCGGCGCTCGACATCGAGATCGAGGATATCGCGCATGGGCTCGCGCGCGTGGCGCGCTGGAACGGGCAGACCCGCGGCGCCCACATCTTTTCCGTCGCCCAGCATTGCCTCCTGGTCGAGGCGCTGGCGCGCGCGCGGGCGCCGACTCTCGATCGCAGCCGTCGCCTCGCGGTGCTGCTGCACGACGCGCCGGAATACGTGATCGGCGACATGATCTCGCCGTTCAAGGCGGTGATCGGCGACGCCTACAAGGCGGTGGAACGGCGCTTGCTCACCGCGATCCATCTGCGCTTCGGCTTGCCGGCGAAATCGGCGCCGGAGCTCGACGACCTCATCAAGGCCGCCGACCGCGCCGCGGGCTATCTCGAAGCCACCCATCTCGCCGGCTTCGACGCCGCCGAGGCGCGGCGCTTCTTCGGCCGGCCGCCGGTCTATTCCGCCGCGATCGAGCGCGACTATCTGACGCCGTGGCCGGCGCAGACCGCGCAAGCGCGCTTCCTCGCGCATTTCAAAAGGCTGTTTGATCCGTCACGGCCGGGACCAGGTCCAACCTGAGCGGCTGCGGCCGAAGGTCATACTTGTGTCGCGCCCGATACCCATATGAGATGCAGAAGCGATTCCACCGGTAAAATCGTTCGATGATCCATGTCTGCTCGCTGGCGCGCCTCTATGCAACGGTCGAAGAGACCGGGGCGCGGCACGTCGTGTCGCTCATCGGCGATGAAGCCACGCTCGAGCGGCCGCTCGCGATCGAGCCGGAGAACCATCTCTGGCTGCGGCTGCATGACATCTCCGCGCCGCTCGACGGCTACATCATGCCGGACGAGCGGCACATCGCTGAGCTCCTGGATTTCGTGCGCTTATGGGATCGCCGCGCGCCGCTGGTGGTACACTGCTACGCCGGCATCAGCCGCTCGACCGCGAGCGCCTTCGCCAGCGTCTGCGCGCTGAGCCCGCATCGCGACGAGGCGAGCATCGCGCAGGCGCTGCGGCTCGCCTCGCCGACGGCAACGCCGAATATCCGCATCGTCTCGCTCGCCGACCGCCTGCTCGGCCGCAGCGGCCGCATGGTCGCGGCGATCGAGACCATCGGCCGTGGGTTGCTCGCCGCGGAGGCCGAGCCATTCCGGCTTGAGCTCGAGTGAGTTGAGTGCGCGGTGATCCGCGACGATGGACTAGGAATGCGCCTTGCTTATTCGCCGGACGGTCCGGCCCGGACGATATTCATCGGCTGCGCCGCAGTCGCCGGGTGGCCGAACATGTGGGTGCGCGGGTTGCTGCGCTGGTAGAAGTCGCAATAGGCGAAGCCGAAGCCGGCGAGCGAGCCGCGGAAGCTGCGATAGTCGATCTTCTCGACCCGGAAGCACGGCTCGAGCGGCAAGCCGTTGAGGTGAGCGCAGACCGAGTTGCTGTTGACCCGGATGGTGCCGGCGGGCAGAGCGGCAAAGCGCAAGTCGCCGCGGCCGCCGGGCCGGATGGTGCCGACGACCGAACCGTCGGAGAAGATGCGGCCCATGCCGGCGGTGCCGTCAAAGCAGGTATAGGCGAAGAGCTTGCCGACGACGAAGGCGCGCGCCTGTTCCGGCCCGAGCTCCTCGGCGAAAGCAGGCGCCGTGGAGGCAGCCGCAAGCACACTGGCAAAGACAATGACGGCGACGCGAAACGACATTGGCGACCCCACTAGCAACCCCATTTGCGACGGCGCGATCTTGTTAACAAAACTTCTTAACCGTCCCCTTACCATAGCCCGTCTCGATGATGGTCGAACTTCGTAGCCAAATTCTGAACGTGTTACCCAATATTCACCACAATTCGCCCGCGCACTTTTCCGGCGATGATGCGTGCGCCGGCGGCGATCACGTCGGCAAGCCCGGTTTCGCCGGTCATGGCCGCGATTTTGCCCCGGTCGAGGTCGCTTTCGAGCCGCCGCCACGCCTCCTGCCGCAATGGCAACGGGCACATGACCGAATCGATGCCGAGGAGCGAGACGCCGCGTAGGATGAAGGGCGCGACACTCGTCGGCAAGTCCATACCGCCGACGAGCCCACAGGCCGCGACCGCCCCGCCATAGCGGGTCATCGACAGTAGATTGGCGAGCGTCGTCGAGCCGACCGAGTCGATGCCGCCGACCCAGCGCTCCTTGGCGAGCGGCCGCGCCGGGCCGGTCAGTTCCTGGCGCTCGATGATCTCGGCGGCACCGAGGCCCTTGAGATAGGCCGCCTCCTCCGGCCGGCCGGTCGAGGCGATGACGGAGTAGCCGAGCTTGGCGAGCAGCGCGATCGCGACCGAGCCGACGCCGCCTGAGGCGCCGGTCACGATCACCGGCCCGCGCGCCGGCGCGACGCCGGCGCGCTCGAGCGCCATCACCGCGAGCATCGCGGTGTAGCCCGCGGTGCCGATGGCCATGGCCTCGCGCGCACTCATGCTTTGCGGCAGCCGCACCAGCCAGTCGCCCTTGACGCGCGCCTTCTGCGCATAGGCGCCGAGATGGGTCTCGCCCAGGCCCCAGCCATTGAGCACTACCTTGTCGCCCGGCTTCCAGCCGGGATGCGTCGAGGCTTCGACCGTGCCGGCAAGGTCGATGCCGGGGATCATCGGAAAGCGGCGCACCACCGGCGACTTGCCGGTGAGCGCGAGGCCGTCCTTGTAGTTCAAGGTCGACCATTCGATGCCGATGGTGACATCGCCCTCCATCAGATCCTTGTCGTCGAAATCGGTCAGCCCGACGCTCTGCCCGGTTTCAGTCTTGGTGATGACGATCGCCTTGAATGTGCTCACGCTCGCGCTCCCGACTTATTCGTCATGGCCGGGCGTAGCCGTTGGAAGAACGGCGTCGCTTCGCTCGCCCGTAGCCGTTCGAAGAACGGCGTCGCTTCGCTCGCCCGTAGCCGTTCGAAGAACGGCGTCGCTTCGCTCGCCTATGCCCGGCCGTCCACGCCTTCGTGCACGGCAGTCTCTAAGACGGGGATGCCCGGCACAAGGGCCGGGCTGGACTGACCATCAGGCCGCGAGCCCGGCAACGCGCGGCACCGGCTTCTCCACGATCGGCAGATTGATCAGCGCCGAGAGGACCCCGAACAGGATCGCGAGCCACCACACCGCGTCGTAGGAGCCGGTGCGGTCGAACACGAAGCCGCCGAGCCAGACGCCGAGGAAGCCGCCGATCTGGTGACTGAGGAAAGCGAGCCCCGACAGCGTGCCGAGCCATTGCGTGCCGAACAGGAGCGCGATGATGCCGTTGGTCGGCGGCACGGTCGAGAGCCACGTCAGCCCCATCGTCGCGCCGAAGACGATGCAGGTGGACGGCGTGACCGGAGACGTGATGAAGGCGAGGATGGCGACGGCGCGTGCCAAATAGATGATCGAGAGCAGATAGCGTCGGGGCATCCGGTCGCAAAGCCAGCCGGACGTGATCGAGCCGACGATGTTGAACAGGCCGACGGTCCCGATCGTCCAGCCGCCGATCGAGGCCGACAGTCCGCGGTCGACGAGGTAGGACGGCAGGTGCACGGTGATGAAGGCGATCTGGAAGCCGCAGGTGAAGAAGCCGAGCACGAGGAAGACGTAGGAGCGGTGCGCGAAGGCTTCGCCGAGCGCGTGGCGCAGCGGTTGCGGCGCAGCCGGCGCCGTCGGTTGCGTCGCTTGCGCCGTATCGGCTCGCGGCGTCGCCAGCGCGAGCGAAAGCGGCAGGATCGCGCAGACGCCGACGGCGAAGATCAGGAGCGCGGTCTGCCAGCCGAATTGGCTCATCAAGAGGACCGCGAGCGGCGAAAACAAGAACTGGCCGAACGAGCCTGCCGCGGTGCCGAGACCGAAAGCGGTCGAGCGCCATTGCGGCGGCAGCAATTTGCCGAACGCCGCCAGCACCACCATGAACGACGAGCCGGCGAGCCCGAAGCCGATCAGGATGCCGGCGGAAAGATCGAGGAACGCTGCGCTCGTCGCATGCGCCATCAGCGCAAGGCCGGCGGCGTACATCAGCGCGCCGATGCTGAGCACGCGCGTCGCGCCGAAGCGGTCGGCAATCACGCCGGCGAAGGGCTGGCCGACGCCCCAGAGCAGATTCTGCAAAGCGAGCGCGAAGGCAAAGACGTCGCGGCCCCAGTGATTGGCGGTCGAGAGCGGCGACAGGAAGAATCCGAGCGTCGAGCGCGGGCCAAAGGCGATGAGCGCGATCAGACAGCCGAAGCCGATGATCACCGCCGGCGTCCGCCAGTCTCCGGCCTTGGTTGCGGCCTTGATTCCAGCGTTGGGCACGCCGAGTTCCGTCCCGGCGGTTTTGGTTTCACTGCTCATCGGTTGATGTCCCGGCTTCGGCCCGCGCAACGCGGGCAGTTATAGATGCCGGAGGCTAGTCGCGAAACTTTGGGCGGCGCGGCGGCACGCATGGCTGCCCCGCGCCGGGCGGTGAACTAAGAGCGTGACTGTCAGAGCTTGGCGACCGGCTCGCTGACGGTCGTCGAGATCGCGGCCGGCGACAGCGCGGCCTGCGGGATTTTCGCCGCGCCCGCGGGCGGCGGCGCCGCCGCGGCGGGGACCGCTTCCGGCTTCGCTGCGACCGGCACCGCGCCCCAGATCGGCGCGTCGGCGCCGTCGCCCCAGGCGCGCGGCCGGTAGAAGGTATGGACGCCGAGCTTGTACATCTTCTTCATTTCGTGAACCCAGCTCGGGTGTACCCAATAGGCGTGATAGTGCGTGGCGTGCCCGACTTCGGGAAGCCAGATCTTGCCGTCGAGCGTGTCCTTGGCGACGCGCTTGGCCTGCGCCCACATGTCGAGCTCGTCGATGCGGCTCAAATCCTTGCCCTCGCAGGCGAAGGTGAACTGGCAGGCGAGGTGCCGATCGGCGTTCTGATAGACCACGCCGCAGACATTGTTCGGGTAATATCCGGAGAACACCCGGTTCATCACCACCTGCGCCACCGCCATCTGGCCGGGCAACGGCTCGCCGCGCGCTTCGAAATAGACGGCGTCGGCGAGACACTTCTCGGCCTTGGCGCGCGGCTTGCCGGAGAGGCCGAGGCGGACCGCCGGGCTCTCCATCCGGAGCGCGTCGCCCTTGTCGGCGACGGTCTCGCCGCCGACGCCGCCATCGGCGCGCCCTTCGAGCGCCGAAAGCTTGATGTCGGGATCGCGCGACACCAGGACCGGCTCGGCGCCGGGCGCCCATTGCTGCAGCCCGTCGGAGGAGCCCAGGGCGGCGATGCCGAAATAGACCTGCGCGTTGCGCTCCGCCGGCTCCTCGTCGAAGAACGAGAGCGCGCTCAATGACGGCGGCCGCGCCGCGCCCGAGCTTTCATTGTCGCCGGCTGCCGGGATTTCCGGCGGCCGGTCGGCAAGGGCGACATCGTCCTCGGCATCGGCGTCCGCGGCGTTGCCGCGCTCGGCCGGCGCCATCGGCATTGCCGGGAGCGCGGCGGTCGTCTGCTCGTCCGCCGGTGCCGCCGACGGCGAGGCGTCAAGCTGTTCGGCGCTCTTCGGCCGCGGCGTGCCCGGCATCGGCGCGCGCATTGGCGGCGGCGAGGATGGCGCATCGATCGGCTGCAGCTGCGGCAGATGCTCGGGTTCGCTCGGTGGCGGCGATTGCGGCAGCCGATCGCCCTTGAGCCGACGGTTCACGGTCGGATATTCGACCTCCGGTCCCGGGCGCACCATCGCCGTTTCGTCGACCGACCACAGTTTCACGTCGAGCGAGCTCGGGTCGAAATTGACCGGCTGAGCGGCGGCGGGTTCCGGCAGGTCGGTGCCGAGCGGGCGGGCGAAGCTGAAAGTCGCGGTTTCAATGGTGCCGAACGGCGAGGCGATCAGATGCTCGCGCCAGCGTTCGGCAACCCCGGGCGGCCGCGCCAACAATCCCGCGAGATCCTGATAGCCGACCGTGGTCGGCGTCAACGCCGCGCCGAACGCGCTGAGCCAGAAGGGCGCGATGGAGAAGGCACCCAGCGACCAGGTACGCAACGCAACCATAAACCCCTCACGCACACGCGTTCGCTTCGACGCGACGCGTCCCCAGTTTTCAGCAGACGCTGCCGCGGTGGCGCGAATGCGACACTTTCATTTATTGTCGAATTAACCTTGCAGACGCGTTAATCGCGGAGCTTTTCTCCGTCATCGCGAGCCAACGGGCGGGCGCGCGTTCACGCGCGTAAACGCGCTATTGCCCGAAGTCGGGGCACCCCATCGCGCCGGCGCGATGGAACCCCGGGCCGGCCCGACGACAGGCTCAGCGACGCGATCCCGTTGCGACGGACGAGCCTGGATTGCTTCGTCACTTCGTTCCTCGCAACGACGGTGCCCTCAACGTTGCTATTTCATTAACTAAACGGCAATGCGCTCGCGGAATACTGCCGCGCATAAAGGCCGCGCGACATCATGGATATATTCGCTCCGTCTTGGCCGGGCTGGCAGTCCGCCGGCCTCCTCATCGCCATCGCCCTCGTTCTCGCCGGCGGCATTGCAGCGCGGCGGATGCACACCAAGCTCCGGCATGTAACCATGGCGGTCGATTACATGACGCAGGGCCTGTGCATGTTCGACAAGTCGACGCGCATCATCATCTGCAATCAACAATATCTGCGCATCTACAAGCTCTCGGCGGAGGTCGTGAAGCCCGGCTGCACGCTGCGCGGCCTGATCCAGCACCGCCGCGACACCGGGCTGTTCAAAGGCGACGTCAATTCCTACGCCAGGCAAATCCTCGACAGCGTCGCCACCGGAAAGAGGTCGGACTGGACCATCGATGTCGGCGACGGCCGGATCGTGCACGCGATCAACGAGCCGATGCCCGATGGCGGCTGGGTCACGACCCACGAGGACATCACCGAGCGGGTGGTATTGCAAAAACGGCACGACGATATGGCCGAGCAGCAAAAGCGGCGCCAAGCCGGCGACGCGCTGATTGCGGCGTTCCGCGCCAGGATGGAGACGCTGCTCAAGACCTTCGGCGGCAGCTCGGCATCGCTGAAATCGACCGCGGCGGCGCTGTCCGCCGCCTCCAATCACACCTCCAAATGCGCCGAGAGCGCGGTCGCGGCCTCGAATGAGGCCACGACCGGCGTCAACACCGTGGCCGGCGCGACGGACGAACTCTCGACCTCGATCGAGGAGATCGCCCGGCAGATCACGCAGACCAATACCGTCGTGCATGTCGCGGTCGACGAGGCGCAGTCGACCGACGGCGAGATGACGACGCTCGCGGCAACGGCGCAGAAGATCGGCGACATCGTCAAGCTCATTCAGACCATCGCCGAGCAGACCAATCTGCTCGCACTCAACGCCACGATCGAGGCCGCGCGCGCCGGCGAAGCCGGCCGCGGCTTCGCCGTGGTCGCCTCCGAGGTCAAATCGCTCGCGGTGCAGACCGCCAAGGCGACCGAAGCCATCATCGGCCAGATCCTCGCCGTACAAGGCTCGACCGCGAGCGCGGTGGAATCGATCCGCCGCATCACGCAGCGCATGCGGGAAATCGAGCACTACACCTCCGGTGTCGCCGCCGCGGCCGAAGAGCAGACCGCGGCGACGCGCAACATCGCCATGAACGTCGCCACCGCCGCGCAGGCGACCCGGACCATGGCCGCGATGCTCGGCGACGTCGCCGGCGCGGCGACCCAAACGCATAGCTCGGCCGGCGTGGTGCTCGACAGCTCGCAGTCGGTCGACGCCGCGGTCGCCGAACTGCGCGGCTGCGTCGAGGAATTTTTGGCTGGCGTCGCGGTTTAGCGTTCCGCCTTCCCCGCCTTCGCAGCGCGGAGGAGCGGCCGGCCCCCGTATTGTGTTCGATGTCCCGACCCGGGCCGGGCTATGAGGCCGCGGCCGGCTTGCTTTTGCCGCCCCGGCCGGGCTTTCATGCACGGCAGCGACCAACAACAGCGCGGGCACGTCGCCGACCAAGTGACCCGTCTCGTGTCCGTCAAATGTGGCTTGCGCCGCCATGATGCCGGCGTGCACGATGCTGGACCAGATGGTGAATGAGATCAGGCTGCGATTTTCGGAAGGATTGCGCGCCGCGGCGATCAGATAAGCGCCGAGAACCGCGTACACCCCGCAGATCATCTGGAAATAATATTGGCCGTGGCCGCCGTGCCACTGCCATCCCGATGGCCAAATAAGGCTGAGCGGGTAAATGGTGAAGAAGATTGCGCCGACTGCAACCAGGGCAATCTTGAGGAGTTTTTCGCGCGTGATGCCGTCCATGTGAACCTCCTGTCCGTAAGCCTGCCGGGACCCATCGGGCTCGCCGGCCGCCTGGCTGATTGATCGGCATCTAACGAGGACGGGCGTCAGGACAAATGACCGCTCGTCCAAATCGCCTGCTTATTCGTCCAAATCAGCGCAGCGGCTGTTCTGGTGCGAGCGTCAAGCCGCCGGAGCGGGGCACACCGGCCCTGGTTACAAATGCGCACCGATCGTGCACCATAGGGCGAATGGCCGCTGCGTTTGTCGCGAAGACGGGAGGGTGAGATGGAGATGCATCAGGTGCGCTACTTTCTTGCCGTGGCGCAGCATCTCAACTTCTCCCGCGCCGCCGAGGAGTGCGGGGCGGAATGATGCACAACAGTGATGTGAGCGAAGCCAAACCTTCAGATGAGATGGTGACAATGTGCGGTCCTTCAACCAAGTTCGCTTCAGTTGCGCTCACGATGGCTGCACTCATCGCCGTTGCGGAGGTCGGCCCGGGTGCGCTCAGCGCTAAAGAGCTGCGCTTGTCGGATCACGGGCCGGCGCCGGAATTTACCGGGATCTCCAACTGGCTGAACTCTTCGCCCCTGCCAGTGGCGAGTTTGCAGGGGAAGGTGGTCCTGATCCAGTTCTGGACCTTCTCCTGCATCAACTCGCTGCGCGCGTTGCCCTACGCGAAGAAGTGGCACGAGACTTACAAAGACAAGGGTTTCACCGTTATTGGCGTTCACTCACCGGAGTTCGCCTTCGAGAAGGAGACGAGCAACGTCAAAACCGCGATTGAACGCTTCGGTATCACCTATCCGGTCCCACAGGACAATGCGTTTCGCACCTGGAACGCCTACCGAAACTATGCCTGGCCGGGAGAGTACCTGATCGACAAGTCGGGGAAGCTCGTCGCAATCCAATTTGGTGAAGGCAACTACGGTCAAATAGAAAACGCGATCGCAAAGCTCGTCGGCGCCAGCGTTTCCGATGCCGCGCCCGACGATCCGGGCCTGGGCGCTATTGGTTCACCGGAGATGTATTTCGGCACCGAAGAAAACGTCAATGGCGTTCTTGAGAAGCGATTGCACGCCAGCGCCATCGTGAGCGCGCAGAGCGCCAGCGCTGGGGAGCGGGTCTACACCGCGCCGGATGACGTGCCGCTCAATCGCTTCGCCTTCTCCGGGACGTGGAAGATAAGCGCAGACAACGCCACGTTGCTGACAAACGACGGTGAAATACTTCTTCGGTTCCGCGCGCCCAAGGTAAACATCGTGGCGGGCAGCCCGTCATCGCAACCGCTATCGATCACGGTCGATGGTCAGCCCCAGCCGCAAGTCACGGTCCAAGACAGCCAGCTCTATTCTCTCTATAGCGGCCCGCCCGGCGAGCACCTATTGCATCTGAAAATACCAAAAGCGGGCCTGAGCGCTTTCAGCTTTTCGTTTGGCTAGAGCAACCGGCGAACGCGACGCCGCGAGCATGTTCATTGACATGCAATGACGCTCATGGCGCCGATGGCGGACATCGAGCGAGCGTTGTCTGACGGCGGAAGTTGTCTGATTGCGGAAGTTGTCTGATGGCGGCTTATCCGCTAGCGCCGGCGATAGTGCAACGCCACGATGCCCGATTTGAGCCGTGTCGCGGCCACGAACTTCAGGCGCGGTGATGGCTGCAGGCCGGGAAACAAGTATGGACCGTGCCCGGCCACCACGGGGTGGACCACGAAGCGATATTCGTCGACGAGGTCCAGGCGCTCGAGCGCGGCCGAAAGTTTGGGGCTACCCACCAGCAGTCCGCGCGGCGTCCCCTTCTTCAACGCCTTCACCGCCCGGGTCTGGTCCCCTTCGCCGTGATGCGTGTTGCTCCACGGGAAATCGTGGCGCGTCGTCGAGACCACGTATTTGGGCTTGGCTTCGAGCTTCTTCGCCCAGTCGCGGCTCGACGGTGTCGCCTTCGGGTCCCGCGCCACTTGGGGCCAGGCGTCCTCCATCAGCTCGTAGGTCCGGCGCCCGAAGAGCATCGCTCCCGCGGCGTCCATCACGCGCGTCCAGTAGCGGAGCATCTCGTCGTTGGCGACCCCTTCGCGGTGGTCGCAACACCCGTCCAGCGTCACGTTGAGCGCGAAGGTCAGAAGCCCCATGGCGCTCACTCTCTCCCAGGCTGTATGTCGCTGCAAGCCTGGGCGAAATCGAACCCTCGCCGAGGACGCAATCACGAACCCGCCAGCCACTACAATTCGCGGGCACGAGCAGACGTCGCCCGGCGTTACTCGCAAGCGCGAATTTGGCTCGCGCATGGTAGAACTTGGCTCGCGCAATGATATGAGACGCGCTCCCGTAAGAGGCACGAGCGCACTGCCGCAAACGCCTTGAAGGCGGATCGTGGCCGGGGCGGCGCACTGTGCTTGACTTGCAGGACTCCGGATTACTAGGATCGCTCACCGGGCCGGGAACAAGCCGGGTCAACCGCGCGCGGCGCACGGGCGACACTTTAGGGAGGACCTCATGACATCCAAACTCGTTTGGACAATGCCGGTGGCTGCCCTGTTTGTTGTCGGCAGCTTTGGAATTGCTCGCGCTGATACCAGCAGCGTCAAACTTCCGCCCCCGGTGGTGGTGGCCAAATCAGGCACCCACTGCAAGGACGATCCGAACTGCATCAACCGGTACCACTACGCCATCAAGCCTGCCGCTCATGTCCAGCCGGGTCAGCTCTTCATCCTGGAGACCCGCGACGCGCTCGATTCCGACCTCACCTTCGATTCGAAGCCCCAGGACGTCGCGGCGGTGAACCTCAACCTCGTCCACCCGCTGACCGGTCCCGTCTCTATCGATGGGGCAAAGCGCGGCGACGCCATTGCGGTGACCGTTGTCGATATCGCGCCCGATGATTTCGGCTACACCACGATCGTGCCGGGTTTCGGCTTCCTGCGCGATATCTTCAAGGATCCTTTCATCGTCCATTGGCAGCTCAACCGCCTTGAGGCGGTGTCCAAGGACCTGCCGGGCATTGCTGTACCGATGAACGCCTTCATGGGCACGGTTGGGGTGCTGCCGGGCAAGCCAGAAATCGACAAATGGCTCAAGCGCGAGAAGGCGCTGGCCGATGCGGGAGGCGCCGCGCTGACGCCGCAACCCGTCGATGCGCTGCCGGCCGATCTCTGCGGCACCAACGGCACGATGAAGGACGAATGCGTACGCACCGTTCCGCCGCGCGAGAACGGCGGCAACCTCGACACCAAGGAGACGGTGGTCGGGACCACGCTGTTGTTCCCGTGCTTCGTCGACGGCTGCGGAATCTTCGCCGGCGACGTGCACTTTGCCCAGGGCGGCGGCGAGGTGTGCGGCACCGCTATCGAGATGGGCGCGCGAGTGACGCTCAAGGCGGAGATCAGGCCCGGCATGGCCGCGTTGCTGTCGACCATGCACTTCGAAGGCGGCGCGCAGCTCAAGCACCTGGCGCCGTCAAGCTTCTACGCCGTCTCGGGACTGCCGCTTAAGCCGGAGGGCGAGGTGCCATCCTTTGACACCTATCTCGGCGGCCAAAAGATCGCGCCGTTGGCAAACCTTTCCGAGGACGTCAGCCTCGCGGCGCGTAACGCTACGCTCAACATGATTGACTTCCTGGTGAAGACAAAGGGCCTCACGCGCGAGCAGGCTTACGTACTGACGAGCGTAGCCGTCGATCTCGACATCGCGCAGCTCGTCGACGTTCCTAACTTGGGCGTTACCGCGTTCTTGAACCGCGACATCTTCAAGCCGTAACCATCAAGTATCGGCGTTGGACCGGACGGTCCGACGGTGTTGATCGGCGAGTATGACGCGGCGCACGTGGCTGATGTTGGGTGCGACTGCGGCGGGGTTCGTTCTCGCCGGTCACGGACCAGTTCGGCTAGTGGATACCGGCGGGCGTATGCGGCCGGCCGGTCCTCAGCTCGCCGATTTGAACCCCGACCGGATGTGGCCGGTCTACCGGCGCTATCACCTGCTGATAGTCAGCCAGCGTGACGACGCCAAGAACACGGCCTTGGCGACGGCGACCGCTGACATGTTGGTGCGTTTTTTGCCGGCGTCGCGGGCGCAGGTGACCAGTGCCCCCGACGAGCGGCGCGTCGGCGTCCTGATCGCCACCGTGCAGCAGGACGTCGCCATCATGGCGAAGGAAGGTGCGGAAGCACTTTTCCTCGGCAAGCCGCCGTTCGCCGACATCGGCGGCGCGCAGATTCGGGCAATGGTTTCGCTCGGCAATTACCTGTTCGTGTGCCGGCCGGACTTCAAAGCGCGCCACGCTTATCTCATCGCACAGGCGCTGGCTCAGCACTCAGAGGGACTCCCGGCGCGCGCCGGCGCGCCAACGGGCGCTGTCCCTGCGCATCCGGGAGCGGAAGCCTTCTTCGCCGGCAGAGAAATTCCAAATGAGTGAAGTTCCGGCCCGCGCGAAGCCGGCAGCCGGGGGCCCGCCGTCGCGGCTCATCTGCCCCAGCCGTAGGGCATGCTCGTTGCTCGCTCTTCTGATCGTCCTATTTCACGGCATCGGCACGTATGCGCTGCGCGCACACGACATCATTGATATCGACCAGGCGAACACCCTGGTTGCGGCCGTCGACGCCGCGGCGACGCGGCTCAAGACGGCGGCAGCGACGGCGGCCGAGGGCCAAGCGCGGTTTGCGCTTGGCATGGCGCTGGTCGAGGCGACTGCGGTTCTCAATCGCGATCTTGCCGCTCACAACGGTCGGCTCACCGTCAACGCCGAGTTGGTGCAGAAGAGCCTGGCACAGCGCGACATGGCGCCTGCCTTCGACAAGGCAATCGGGCGCTACCGGCTGCCGCGGGCCCCGCTGATTGATGCTGTTCGCTTTGCGCCTGATGCGCCTTACGCGCGGCAAGCCCGCTTCGAACTGCTGAAGGCCGGCTTCTACGAGAGTTTTGTCATCGATCCCTTCGAGCTCCTGGGCATGCGGTTCGACGAGCTCGAGCGCCAGATCGCCGAAGCGGCAACGCTGGAGGCGGCGCTCTCAAATCGGGATGATGCCGAAGAAGCGGCATTTATCCACGCAGTCGATCTGGCCCGAGCCGCTCGCGTTGCGCCCGTGGCCGTGACCGCGCAGGCGTACGCGGGTAAGGCACGCATGGCACTTGGCGCGTTCGCCGACAGCTATCCCGAGAGCATGCGCGCGGCCGCCGCCCGGTTGATCCTCAAGGGACTTGGCGGAAGTTAGCGATGGATGACGGAAGCCGACCGTTTCTTCCATGAAAATGCCGGGCGCTCTTATTCTCGCGGGAATAGCGTTTACCGCCCTCGCCGCCGTACCGGCGCAAGCGCACAACGCGGGGGTTAGCACCTCGCGTATCACCATCAACGAGCGGTCGGTCCGCGTCGAAATCAACGCGCTCGGACGCGACTACGAAAAGGCGGCCGGCGTTCGCTTCGTCGAGCCCGGATCGGGGCTGATCAACCCGGTCGCGCTCGCGGTGATGGCGCCGGCCGTGCTGACCTATGTTGGCGACCACGTCGCGGTTCTTGCAGGCAGCCGGCCTTGCGCGCGCGAAGCGCCGACAGCGCGGCCGGCCGACACTCATGTCCTGGTCACGATCGCATGGGCCTGTCCCGCCGATGGCGACCTCCGCTACCGCGTGACCCTTTTTCAGGACGTCGATCCGGCAGCCCGTCATGTCGCCGTTGTCGCGACCGAGCACGGCGAACGCGAGTTCGTGCTCGATCGGGACGTGCCTGAGATGGACCTTTCGGGTGCCGGCTCCTCGACACCGCAGGTCGTCGGGCGATTCGTTAGAGCCGGAATCGAACACATCTTTCTCGGCTACGATCATATCGCCTTTCTAGTGGCGGTGATCCTTTGGGGGCGCAGCCTGTGGCCGCTCGTCAAGGTGGTCACGGCCTTCACCGTTGCCCATTCGCTCACGCTGAGCCTTGCCGTACTCGACGTCGTGCGATTGCCGTCATCCGTGGTTGAACCACTGATCGCGGCTACCATCGTCTTCGTCGCAGCGGAGAATTTCTTCGTGCACGATATCCGTAAACGATGGCGAGCCACCTTTGTGCTGGGCTTGGTGCACGGCTTCGGTTTCGCCGGCGCCTTGCGCGAGTATGGCTTACCCACCGACGCGGTGGCGCCGGCGCTGGCGGCGTTCAACATCGGCGTCGAGATCGGGCAAGTGACGATCGTCGCCCTCGTCTTCCCGCTGCTGTTGCTGTCCGACCGGATCGGCCGCAGCAGTGCCGCGAGCAAAGGGCGACATCCCGCGGTGGTCTACGCCTGCTCGGCGGTGATCCTCGCGTTCGGGCTTTACTGGCTGATCGAGCGTACAGTGTTTGCGTGAGCCGCCGCCGCTTACGCGCACACGCCCTGGCTTCCCGTCCCTGCGCCCTTCCCCAGGGCCGCCTGCGCGGCGGCGAGCCGCGCGATCGGCAGTCAATGAGCAAAGAGGCCGGTCATGTATTATAGAGCGCGCGCAACGCGCTCGATAATTCCCTTTAGTTCCGGGACGCACGAACCGCAATTCGTGCCGGCGCGCAGCGTGCGGCCGATATCGGCGACATTCACGGCACCGCCGCTCGCAATCGCTTCGCGGATCGCCGATAGCCTGACGTCAAAGCAGGCACAGATCAAAGGCCCGTCTTCGGCCGCCGCGCCGGCCGTGCGTCCGGCGTACACGATCCGCCGTACCGGCGCCGCAGAAGCACCCGACTCGAACAGCGAGCGTACCATGTCCCATTGTGGCGCCTGATGTGCGGGGCCGATGAACAAGCAGCTATCGAAGCGACCGGAGCGGAACACGGCGAAACGCGCAAAGCCGTGCGCGTGATCGCTATAGGCGGCGAGTTCGCCGTCTTCAGGCAGACGCCGACGCATCAGGTCGTGCCACGCTGCCGGTGCCTCATTGGTCGCAAACAAAAGACCGGTGCCTCCGGCGACCGCCAGCCGGGCAAACCACGTGCCCTCAGGCAGAGGCATCGAATGACGCGTGAGGGCGAAGCCGCGATAGGCGAATTCGACCGGTTCGACACGCGCGGGCGTGGTCTTCGATTCCGGTTGGCCCGAAATCGGATCGTTTGCCGCCTGCACCAGATCGCCAACGCGCGCTTGCGTGGCTGTGGCGTCGCTCCAATGGATCGGCGCGAAGATAGAGCCCCGCCGTTGGCCGGCGCCGTGGGACACCATCAGCGTCGCGCTGCCGTGCCGCGTCGAAACCTTGGCGAGACTGCCGTCGGTGAGGCCCGCGAGCTTGGCATCAGCTGGGTGGATCTCGATGAACGGTTGCGGCGAATGCGCGCCGAGCCGCGCGCTCATGCCGGTGCGCGTCATCGTATGCCATTGATCGCGCACGCGCCCGGTGTTCAGGCGCAGCGGATATGCATCGTCCGTCCGTGTATGGGGTTGTGGCGGCTCCGGCGCAATGAAACGTGCACGACGATCGGAGTTGAAAAAACCTCCCTCGCCGAAGAAACGCCGCTCGCCTTGCGGCTCGCCGACCCGAACCGGCCACATGACTGGATCGAGCCGGTCATAAGCCTCGTCCGAGAGCGTCGCCAGCGCACCGATGTCAAAGTCGCGACGGCCCTCATTCTCGAAAGCGGACAATGCGGCATGTTCGCGAAAAACGTCGGCCGGTCCACGGTAGGCGAATGCGTCGCCGAAGCCGAGGCGCTTCGCCACCTCGCTGACGATACGCCAGTCGGGCCAAGCCTCGCCCGACGGCGGCAGGAACGCCCGCTGCCGCGAGATGCGCCGCTCCGAATTGGTGACGGTGCCGTCCTTCTCGCCCCACGCGGCGGCCGGCAGCAAGACCTGGGCGCCCGCCGCAACGGTGTCATTGCTGAGAACGTTCTCGGAGACGACGAACAGCTCCAGCTTCTTCAATGCCGCACGCATCGCCGCCGCCCGCGGCAACGAAACGGCCGGATTGGTCGCCATAACCCACAATGCCTTGATCGTCCGACGCTCGATGGCCTCGAACATATCGACGGCTTTGAGGCCCTCACCTGTGGCGATGCGCGGTGCGCTCCAGAATCGGCGCACGCGATCCGTCTCGATGGGTGAGAATCCCATGTGAGCGCCGAGCTGGTTGGCCAGGCCGCCGACCTCGCGTCCGCCCATGGCGTTGGGTTGGCCGGTGAGCGAGAAAGGCCCCGCGCCCGGGCGGCCGATGCGCCTGGTCGCGAGATGAACGTTGATGATGGCATTGACCTTGTCGGTGCCTTGCGCCGACTGGTTGACCCCTTGCGAAAAGGCGGTAACCACGCGATCCGTCGTGCGAAATAGCTCGAAAAAGCGGGCTACGTCGCTCTCGTCGAGGCCGGTTGCCTGCGCGGTCGCCGCTGCGCTCGGCGCGATCTCATTGGCGCGACGGAGCGCTTCGACGAAGCCCGTTGTGTGTCGATCGATGTATTCATGGTCGAGCGCTTGGGTGGCGGCGAGGTGTGCGAGCAGACCGCAGAACAACGCGGTGTCCGTGCCGGGCGCGATCGCGAGGAAAAGCGCTGCGTCTTTCGCCGTCGCGGTCCGTCGCGGATCGATGACGATCAGTTTGGCGCCGCGCTGCTCCTTGGCCGCGATCATGCGCTGATAGAGGACCGGATGGCACCAGGCGGCGTTCGACCCGACGAGGATGATCAGATCGGCTTCGTCGATATCCCGGTAGGTGCCGGGTACGGTGTCGGCGCCGAATGCCCTTCTGTGACCGGCTACCGTCGAGGCCATGCACAGGCGTGAGTTGGTGTCGACATTGGACGAGCCGATGAAGCCCTTCATCAGCTTGTTGGCGACATAATAATCCTCGGTGAGCAGTTGACCCGAAAGGTAGAACGCGACGGCGCCGGGGCCGTCGCGATCAATGATCGCGCGCAGTCCGCTGGCGACGACGTCGAGCGCCTCATCCCAAGTCACGCGAACGAGCGAGCCGTCCGCGCGCCGGACCGTGGGGTGCAGCAGGCGTTGATCGAGCGAAAGGGTTTCGCCCAGCGCCGAACCTTTCGAGCACAATCGACCGAAATTGGCGGGATGCGCCGGATCGCCCGAGATTGTCGCCCCACCCCCGCCGTCGGATGCCGCGAGCAAGCCGCAGCCTACGCCGCAATACGGGCAAGTGGTGCGCACCGGGGCTGGAGGCTGCAGCGGGGCGCTCATATCCGCTTGCCGGCGCTCAGCGATCATACCGATGCCATTGCCGGCGGCGCCCAGTGGCTCGCCCGCTCCGCGTGGTTACTCAGCCGCCGCGAGGCGGCCATAGGCTTCGCTGATCATGAATTCCGAAAGGACGCCGTAGGCCGCGCCCCATGCCGCGGCCAGGTCCGGCGTCCAGTCTTCGCCGAGACCCCGCTCCAACGTCCACAGCAAGGCAGCACCCACCGGCTCGTAGTCGGCGGCCTTCACGCCATACGCGACGTGTCTCTTGGCGAGCGCGCTCGCGGCCGGGAGGATGCTTTCAAGATTGCCAAGCCCGTTGACCACGACGCCGAGCGTCGCCATCAACTTGCGGCCCTGATCATCCATGTCGCCGCGGAACAACCGCTTGACCGCAGGCGCTATCTCAAAAAGCCGTCCGTAGAAGAGCGCGGCGGCCTGTTCGGAGATGGACGCAACTTTCATGAAGCTCATTTGGATCGCCTTTACTTGGAGCGGCGTCATTGAGATCCTTCTCCTCGCTGTTTCCCCGGCTCCTCGTTCGAAAACCGCCATTGCCCGAGGCTCAGGCGTCATCCACGCATCACACACGCGCCTCGGCGAGACTTGCGATATCGGGAGAAAGGACACTCTTGCGCAGGTAGTACCACCACGTGAGCGCCAGACAGGCCGCGTAAAACGTCAGATAGATCTCCAGCGCCAAATGCGGGGTACCGGTAGCGGCGATCGAGGCGCCAAAGCCGCGTGGAATCAGATAACCGCCGCACGCACCGATGGCGCCGATGAACCCCAGCGCAGCGCCGCTCTCAATAACGGCCGATTTCAAAGCGAGCGCTCGAGCGGCATCGCTCAAACCTCCGGCTTGGCGAAGTTTCTCCTCGCGGAAAATCGAAGGAATCATCCGGTAGGTCGACCCGTTGCCGATGCCGGTCGTGACAAAGAGAATGAGAAACATTGTGACGAAGCCGGTAAAGTCCCTGACCTCTACGAAGTACAGAACACCGATGGTCGCCGCGCCCATGGCGATGAAATTCCAGAACGTAACGATCGCGCCGCCGACTTTGTCGGCAAGCAGGCCGCCCAACGGGCGCGACAGCGAACCCAGGAGCGGCCCGACGAACGCGATTCCGATTGTAATCTCGGGAAATTGGATCTTGAGCAGCAGCGGAAAGGCTGCCGAGTAGCCGATGAAGGAGCCGAATGTCCCGATGTAAATGAAAGACATGATCCAGGTGTGCTTGCGTCCGACGATGGCGAGTTGTTCTTTGAGCGTCGATCGCGCCGTCGTGAGATTGTTCATGAAGAAAATCGCGCCGAGGACGGCGATGACCAGGGGTAGCAGCCACATCAGCCCGGCGTTCTGCAGATAGATGCCGCCCGGGCCCGGGCTTGCCTGGTAAAGATTGATAGCGCCGACGCCCAAAAGGATGGGCGTGAGCAATTGCACGCTGCTGACACCGATGTTTCCGCCTGCTGCGTTCAATCCCAGCGCCCAGCCCTTCATGCGATCCGGATAGAAAAAGGAAATGTTGGTCATGCTGGACGCGAAATTGCCGCCGCCGAGACCGGCTGTCGCCGAGACCAGCAGCATCAACCAGAACGGCGTTCCGGGCTGGGTCACGAAATACGCGAGCGCAATCGCAGGGATGAACAGCGCCGTTGCGCTGAAGATCGTCCAGTTGCGACCGCCGAAGGTCGTTACCGCAAAGGTGTATGGAAACCGCATCAACGAACCGATCAAGCCTGGTAGCGCGACGAGCTGAAACAACTGATCGGTGCTGTAGTGGAAGCCGGCCTGCGGCAGCTTGGTTGCGACGATGCTCCACAGCAGCCAGATCGAAAAACCGAGATGCTCGGCGACGATCGACCAGACCAGATTCCGGCGAGCGATGAATTTGCCTTTGGCTTCCCAGAAACTCTCGTCCTCCGGATTCCAAGCTGAAATCCACGTCTGGTCCTGGCCTTGCATTTTCTGGCCTTGCATTCGGAGGTTCCATTTTTTGGCGCGCGCACGGATCGGCGCTTGAAAAGCGGTGTCCACGCCCGCCTCGCAAGGCACGTGCCAATGATCTCTGGCCGAAAAGTGAGGAGTTTCGTCCGGTTAGGCGGACGCCGGTGCACGCTTCTTATGCGCCGCGAAACAATTTTGTGCAGTGCAAAATTTTTGGGCGAAACCCGCTGCGGGTCATTAGCGGACGTCGCGCTCCGCCGAATGCCCCCAATAGATGGGGTAATCGGCCGGCAGCTTGTGGATAGCTGAAGATTTTGGGTGCTGCGCTTCAGGCTGATGGTGAAACGAGGTCCGTGTGAACGGCCTCAAGCATCAGAAGGAGAAGCGCAGCATGG
>Ga0187769_10000327_pt1 | contig 26096 bp, 26 predicted proteins | sample 0116_SJ02_MP02_1_FD_133140 | JGI IMG/M metagenome (GOLD analysis project Ga0187769, IMG submission 133140) | Tropical peat soil microbial communities from peatlands in Department of Meta, Colombia - 0116_SJ02_MP02_10_MG | ecosystem: Environmental > Terrestrial > Soil > Wetlands > Peat | place... | reverse complement strand
AGAGGAAATGGATTGCCGAGCCTCATTGCGGATTCGTAGTTCTCTCGAGCACGCGGGTAATCGCGCAGAGCGTAATAGATCTGGCCTAGATTGGCATAGGCCGAGGCGCGAATGCGGCTGTCGGTCGCCAGATGCAGCGTCAGCTCATAGCGCGCAATCGCCTGCTTCAGATCGCCGTGCTGCTGGGCGTAAATCCCGAGGTTGAGCTGGCTGACGCTGTCGCCCGGCTCAAGGACAGAGGCCGCGCGGAAATGCCCAACCGCCTGCTCGTAATTGCCCTGCCTCGCAAGAATCGCGCCCATATTATTTTCTGCGACGAAGTTGTCCCGTGTGACGGCAAGCGTACGGGTCCAAAGGCTGAGGTCATCGTGCCAGTACGACACCTGGATGTGGGCGAGCGCGGCCAGCGCAAGCACTGCTCCAACACTCACCGCAGCCAAGAATTTCGGCGGAATGCGACTGTTCGTTTGACATTCGGATTCTGCCCAATCCGCCATGCCCCAAACCACGATGACAAAGAGGCCAATTAGCGGAAGGTAAGCGTAGCGGTCGGCCATCGCCTGGTTTCCGACCTGCACCAGCCCGATCATGGGCACCATCGTGCCCAGGAACCAGAACCATCCAACCGGCAAGTAGCGATGCTCGCGATATTTGACCACGGCTGCGGTAGCGATCAACAAGAACAGCGCCGACGCAATCACTTCCCAAGGCGGCAGGCTACGAGGATAGGGATAGAGGACCGAAAGGTGGGATGGCCAGAAGGCCTTCGCGATGTAGAGCACGTAGCAGACGATCGCGTTTTCCAAGCGCATCAGAGGTGGATGCGTGGCGGTTGAAGTTACCGCTCCTCCCGCCGTCTGGGCCAGCACTGTGATGACCGCGCTGGCGGCGGACAAAGTTAGCAGAGGAATTTTTTCGAAGCAAAGGCGCCAAAACGGGAGGACGCTGCCCCGGCCGATGCCAGAGGCCCCAGGACAGGCCAAGCCGGTGTCAGGAGACCTCAGACGTCCCAGCGGCCAATAATCGAGCAGTAGCAACGCGAACGGCAACGTGATCACCGTGGGCTTCGACATCAACCCCATGGCGAATAGAGTCACTACCACCAGATATCGCCCAACGCCCGGCTTGCGGGCATACCACCCGTAAGCGCCCAACGCCAGCAGGAAAAACAGCATGGCGAGGACGCTCTTGCGATCGGCCATCCACGCTACCGACTCGACATTGATCGGATGCACGGCGAACAGGGCTGCAACCATCAGGCTGCGACCGCTTGATCGCGTAACGCACCGAAGCAGCAAGAACAGTAACAGCACGTTGGCGACGTGGAAAAGCAGACTTGTGAGATGATGACCAGCCGCATGGAGTCCAAAGAGCTGACAATCCAGAGCAAGTGAAAGCCAGGTGAGCGGAAACCAGTTGGCCTCGTCGAAAGACGTGAACGCCCACCGGATTGTCGCCCAAGACAAGCCTGCCTGTACGTGCGCATTAGTCAGGACATAGCGGTCGTCATCGAAGTTCACGAAGCCGTTGCGCGACAAGCTGCTGTACGTTGCAAGCGTAATCGCGGTCAGCAACAGACACGCGATCAGCGTGCGCTTCGCGGGAGAGTGGAAAATCCCTGCGCTATTCTCGCGGCCGCCCGCCGGTTTGGCCGCTACGAAAGGCATGGGATGACCGTCAGTCGCTTCTTTCGCATTCTTTACCTGTCAGGATCAGATGGCTCCAAGATTGATCTGGTGGAAGCCGTGTCTTCTGCGCCTGCCTGCCGCGCTTCCTTCGACAAGTGTGGAGCACCGGCAGTCAATTGCAAAGGAAAATATCTGGAAGCCAAGCACTACGAGAACTCTTGCGATCCCGAAGGAATGACGGGAGCCTGGCAGAAGGAAATAGGGGAAACCAGTGGCCCAGCGGCCAGTGTGCAACCTTCTGCACATCTCATCAGATTCCCACATGCCTCTGTTGACAAGCGCCTTTCCGAGGTTCACACTGCGGTCGTCAAAATAAAGTGGTGGCTCCCCTGTTACCTTCCCCGAGCCTCCAGCAAGAAAAGAACACTATTTTGCGACTCCAAACGTGGAGGCAATTATGCGCGCTCTCCGGATGCCAACGTGGACGCTGGCGCTGCTGCTCGTCACGGTATCGATCTCTCCGGCCACGACCAATTACGCCTATGTGGCGAACAATTCGAACAATACGGGAAACACCGTTACCTACATCAACACCAGTACCTATGCGACTGGCACGATTCCTCTCGCAAAGAGTGGTCCAACCGGGCCCTGGGGCGTAGCGGTCAACCAAGCAGGCTCGATCGCCTATGTCACTAACTATGGGTCGAATACCGTGTCGGTGATCAGCACCAGCAAAAACAGCGTGACGGCGACTGTTTCTTTGCCAACCGGGGCAGGGCCCCAGGGCATCGCCTTGGCGCCGAACGGTAAGACGGCTTATGTTGCCGACGCAGGATTGAACCAGGTTTCCGTCATCAACACCAGCAGAAGGAAGGTCACGGCGACAGTTGATGTCGGAAATAGCCCGAGCGGGCTCGCGGTGATGCCGAACGGCACATTTGTTTACGTCGCCAACTCCGGTTCGAAAAGCGTCTCCGTCATTTCGACGTTGACCAATGCTGTCGTCGCTACCATCTCGGTTTGCGCAGGTCCGTCCGGCGTTGCGATCTCGCCGGACGGAACCACCGCGTATGTGCCCTGTTCCGCCTCTGGGGCAGACGCGGTGGACGTGATTCGAACCGCCGACAACACACTAATAAACACAATCAATATCATTTATAACGGCGTTTCTCATGGCGCTTTCGGTTCCGCGGTCAGCCCGGATGGTCAGTGGTTGTATGTTGCCTCTGGCGGCTCCGATGACGTGGTCACGGTGATTAATACCGCAGCCCAAACGGTGGTAAACGCCGTTCCGGTGGGGATAGGTCCGCAGGACGTAGCTTTCACCGAGGATAGTGCTTTCGCCTATGTGACTAACTCTTCGTCCAATAGTGTTTCGGTGATTAATACCGCACCCCCCCAAGCGGTGGTGCAAACCATCAGTCCGGTGGCAGGCGGGCTGGGCGTAGGCGTGATGGGCACGATCACAGTTTCTACGTTCGCCGGCGGATATGTTGGTGACAACGGCAAGGCCACCAGCGCCACCATTGATAGCCCTACCCAGACGGTGCAAGACGTGGCGGGCAATTACTACGTCGCCGACCGATACCAGCACCGCATCCGCAAGGTTACGCCCACGGGAAGCAAAGTTACCACCTTCGCTGGAACCGGTATTTGCGGGTATAACGGCGACAACATTTCCGCCACGACTGCCATGCTCTGCTTTCCTACTGGATTGGCGTTTGATACCTCCGGCAATCTTTACGTGGCCGACGGCGGCAACATGCGGGTCCGCAAGATCAGCACCAGCGGCAAGATCACGACGGTGGCCGGGACTGGGGCGAACGGCTACAGCGGCGACGGTGGTCCGGCAACCAGCGCTGAGCTCAGTAATCCCTGGACTATTGTTTTTGATAGCACAGGAAATTTGTACTTCTCCGAGATCACTAACAACATCGTGCGCAAGGTGAACACCAGTGGCACCATTTCCACCTATGCCGGCACTCCCCAGGTAGCCGGATTCAGCGGCGATGGCGGTCCTGCAACCTCCGCGGAGATGAATGAGCCTCGCGGCATCGGGTTTGACTCGTCGGGAAATCTCTACATCGCAGACAGCAATAACCGCCGAGTCCGCATTGTGTCTGCCAGTGGCACCATCAATACGTTTGTCGGAACCGGAAAGGCGGGCTGTGCCGGCGATGGAGGGCCGGCTCTCAGCGCCGCTATCGGAAACCCACGCGGCATCACCGTGAACAGTGGCTACCTTTACGTCGCCGCCTTCGGCTGCGATCGCGTCCGCTACGTCAACCTGAGTAGCAACATCATCAACACGTTAGCAGGTTCCTCGATCGGCTATGACGGGGACAATAATCCCCCGCTTTCCACCCGCTTCAACCGGCCCAACGCTACGCTGTTCGATGCCTCCGGAAACGCGCTGTTTGCCGACACTCTCAATGGCCGCGTTCGCAAATTGGCGGGCACAGTCGTCACCACGTTTGCCGGCGGCTACATCGGAGACGGCCAAAATGCCACGTCGGCAGCTCTGGTCTCCCCGCAAGGAATGACTTTTGACAAATCCGGCAACCTCTACATCGCTGACCGCGGCGGCAACCGGGTGCGCAAGGTCAGTAGCGGGAAGATCAGCACGGTCGCGGGCGACAGCATCAACGGGTACACCGGCGATGGCGGGCCAGCCACAAGTGCGGAGTTGAACTTACCTCAGGGGGTCGCAGTGGATTCGTCCGGCAATGTATTCATTGCTGACACGGCCAATAACTTCATTCGCGAGGTAAATACGTCGGGCATCATTACTACCTTCTGTGGCACTCCCAACTCCTGCAATGCCAGCTTCTCGGATCTGCTCCAGATGGCGATCGACTCCAGTAACAATTTGTACATCGCGGATGATGTTCAGTGTGTGATCTGGAAGGTGACGGATCCGGGTGCGGTGGTGAGTGTTGCCGCTGGCATGACGGGTCAGTGCGGCTACAGCGGCGACGGTAATCCGGCCACCAGCGCTAAGTTGAACAGCCCCGCTGCGGTCGCCGTGGACAGCAGCGGCAATCTTTATATCACCGATACCGCTAACCATGTTTTGCGAGAGGTGGATACATCCGGAATTATCCACACCATCGCCGGCAACGGAACATGCAACTATAGCGGAGATGGCGGACCTGCCGATGAAGCCGAATTGTGCACGCCCCAGGGGATTGCCGTGAGTGGCTCAGGAAGCTCAGAAATCCTCTACTTTTCGGATATCAGTTATGACCGCATTCGCGCGATAAGTGGGGGCATCATCACCGCGTTCGCCGGATCGAACGCATCGTTCAACGGCGAAGGTCTCTGGCCGTTATACACCGCTCTGGACGATCCCGTAGCGCTTGCAGTAGATTCCTCGGGTGCGGTGTACGAGTTGGACGATCTCGACCATCGCGTCCGCAAGATTCCATAAGTTCGGAATGACAACTTCGGCAAAGCCCTCCGTTCGCGGAGGGCTTGTTTCCTCGCCTCACGGCCTCCAACGTCCGTTCGACACATCTTCTACGCCCTCTTCTACGCTCGTGATGAGAAGAAGGCCCGTCCACTACCGTTTCGCTTCTGGTTAGGGCAGCAGATTGTGCTCACGTAGCTTGCGGTAGAGGTTGCGCTCGCTGATTCCCAGAATCTTGGCAGCATTCCCGCGGTGGCCCTTGCTGGCCTCGAGTGCCGAACGGATATGCGTTCGTTCTGCTTCCTGCAGCGTCGGCAGCGAGGGGTCCGGGATTGAAGAGTTTGTTGGTGCAACCGGCTTCGCATTGCGCAAGGCGACGGGCAGGTGCTCCGGCTGAACGCATGATCCTTCACACAGCACCAGCGCTGCTTCGACCACGTGCAGAAGCTCGCGTACGTTACCCGGCCAATTGTGACGCCGCAGGAGTCTTAATGCTTCCTCGCTAATCTGCTTGCTCGATCCGAAGCGCTCGTTGAGTGCGGTGACGAACTGTTGAGCCAGCAGATCTACGTCGGCTCCCCGCGCCCGCAGAGGAGGAACCTCCACCGTGATTGTGCTCAGACGGTAAAACAGGTCCTCGCGGAAGAGGCCCTGCCGTACCATGGCAGGGATATCGCGGTTGGTTGCGGTGAGGATTCGGACATCCACGCGAATCTCCGTAGTGCCACCAACGTGCCGGAACGTGGACGTGTCGAGCACGCGCAGCAACTTGGTCTGGGTCGCGGGGCTGATCTCGCCGATCTCGTCCAGGAAAATCGTTCCGCCATGAGCGACCTCGAACAATCCGGGCTTGGCGCGCTCCGCTCCGGTGAAGGCCCCGCGCTCATGTCCAAACAGCTCGCTCTGGAGCAGGCTTTCCTGCAATGCGGCGCATTCCACCACGACAAAAGGCCGGGAGCAGCGGGGACTGCGCGCGTGAATCAGCTTGGCCACACGTTCTTTACCCGCGCCCGTCTCGCCTGTAATGAGGACTGTTGTGTCGCTGGGAGCAACCCGATTGATCAAGTTGAGCAGGTGTCGGAACTCCGGGCTCTCGCCAATAAAGGAACTGCCCAGATCGGGAGGAGTGAGCCCACGCTCAAGCAGATTCGCCCGCTGCCGCAGCGCCCGACGCTCCAGGGCCCGTTGAATGCGAATGTCGAGTTCGTCCAAGGGACAGGGTTTTACGACGTAATCAAACGCACCGATGCGGATCGATTCGATGGCGGTATCGATGGAGCCGTGGCCAGTCAGCACGATGACCTCGGTGGCGGGTGTGCCCGCGTGAATAGCCTTCAGCGCCTCCAGACCGCCCATGGCCGGCAGGCGCAGGTCGAGCAAAACGACTTCGGGTTCGTCTGCCGCGACTCGCCGGACCGCTTCTTCGCCCGAGCCCACAGCGGTGACTTCGTAGCCGAGACGACTCAGTTCGCCCGCCATCACCTGCCGGAATGCGGCATCGTCATCGACCAGCAGAATGGAGGATGGCTTCACTGTCCGGCCTCCTGCTCTGGGTCTTGATGGATCGCCGGTAACGCAACTTCGAAAGTCGATCCCTTTCCGGGAGTGCTCTCGACCAGAATATCGCCGCCCCAGCTCCGCACCACGCTCAACGACAAGAACAGCCCAAGGCCAGTTCCACCTTCGCGCAAGCTGAAAAACGGCTCAAAGATTTTCTGCCGGCACTCCGAAGGAATCCCGCATCCTTCGTCGGTGATGCGGATGCGGACGTCGTCGCCCCCTCGGACGCAGACCGTGACCGTGCTGCCCGGTTTCGATGCCTGGATGGCGTTGAGCAAAAGATTGATCAGCAGATTTTGCAACTCAGCTTCGCCGGCCCGGACGTGCAGGCTGGTCGTAAGCGGCTGCACCTCGATACGCACCGAGTGGGCGCGGGCCGTGGGATCCACGAGCAACTGCGCGGCCGCGATCGCCTCACCCAGATCTACGATCGCTCCGTCATGGCGCTGTCCTCGCGACAGACGCAGGAAGTGCTGGGTGATGCCGCGGCAGCGCAGGATCTGCTCCCGCGCAATCGAAGCGTTCTCACGGATTCTCGCCGAGTCCATCCGCCCATCCCGAGGGGTGGGAGATTCCCGGAGGATGCCCTCAACGCAAGTTAGCACGGTGGCCAGCGGAGTGTTCAACTCGTGCGAAAAGCCGGAGGCCAGTATCCCGAGGGATGCCAGGCGATGGGACTCGGCCAGGTTCGCCTCCGCGGCACGCCTTTCGGAAATGTCGCGCCACACTTCCACTACCTGGGCCAAATGGCCGGAGGCATCCAGAATCGGCGACGCGTGGATCTCCTCCCAGGCCACGGTTCCGTCACCCCTGCGCCGCTCGCAGATCCGGACCTGGCGCGCTCCCGAACACAGACATTCGAGCGTAGGGCAATCGGATAAGTTGCATGGGCCCGGCCCTATTTCACGGCAGCAACAGCCCAAAACCTGCTCGCGAGAACTGCCGGTACGCGCCAAGAAGGCGTCGTTGGCCGCGATAATCTTTCGCTCAGGATCAAGGACGACGATTCCGTCATCAATGCTGTTGATCACGGTTTCGAGCCGTTCCCGCTGTGTGCGGACTTCACCCACCAGTCCGGATACAGAATCGGCCATGGTATTGAACTCACGGCCCAACCAAGCCAGGATATCCGAGCCTTCCACGGGGACGCGCCGCTCCAAGTCGCCTTGGGCGACCAGGCGTGCCGTGGTTTCGAGGCGCTGCAGACGGCGCAAAACCGAAACTCGGATCACTATCGCGATGGACCCCACGATGAAGAAGGTCAACGCACCCGTACTGGCCACCATCCAACGCAAGTCCCGCGTCATATCGGCACGGACTTCGCCGGCGTTGTAATCCAGAATCAGAATCCCGTTAATTTTCTGTACCGGATCGTGGCATTTGTGGCACTCCTCGTGGTTACGAATCGGGACCACGGTTCGCAGAATGGTCCCGCCCGCGGTCTCAATGACGCGGCTCGATCCCCTGCGCTCGGGCGGATCGCGATGGCAGGCCTGGCAGGTGGGAGAGCCGATCCGGAAATCCTCCCCGCGGGCCAGCGGCGCACTCGAGTAACGCTCCACGCCGTTGCGGTCCAGCAACACGAGTTGTTCGACGCGCGCCTGTTTGCCGAATCTCTCAATCATCTGTGCCATCAAGGTGCGGTCGTTTTCCATCATCTGGTGTTCCAGGGCAGTGCGGATCAACTCGCCTTCGGCGAGCGCGTTGGTGCGCGCCGTTTCAAGAAGACTCTTGAAGTGATGGACCGAATAAACGTAGGCGGCGGCCGTGCAGGCCACTACGACCGCTGCCGTAACCCCCAGCGCCAGGCCAACCGTCATGCTGGCAAAACGCAGCTTCATCACACTCCAACCAAGATGGCGGGATCATGGCACACGGATTCGCCGCCGTCAACGACTGACGAATTGTCAGGTGCGGCCTGACATGGTGGCAGTCCCACTCTGGAGAGCGATCCGCATGGACTGAAGAAAAGGGACTTAGCTGATCGTCCTGACGGAACCCCACGTGCAACGGGAAACGCAAAGGAGGGTTTCTGGTCATGGAAATGCTCTTGATGGGTTTGTGCATGACGGTATTTGGTTTGGCGGTCGCGGCGGTTGCGTTTGGAGCGGCGACGCGTCCGGAATCCTCAGCTCCAAAGGTTCAACCCGCGCTTCCCGCAGTGAAGGTGACCCCGGCCCGCTTCTTCTCAGACTATGTGGTGCCGCCGATTCCGCCGCAGCAACCGCGGGTGCCGATTGAGGTTCTGCTGCAGCAGATCGAGAACCACGTTCGAGTGGAACAGGCCGCAGCGGAGTCGTTCGTCGAGTTTCCCACCCATGCCCTGTTGCATAGCAAGACAACGTCGCCATTTGTGAACTGAAGGAACTGCCGATGGCGCACGAACTGCTGAGCGGTCTGTCCCCCGCCGAAGTCGGCCAGGTGCTGACGCTAGGCACCAAGGTGACCGTGTCCAGCGGAGCTTCGCTTTTCCGGTTGGGAGACCCGGCTGATCGCATCTTCCTCACCGAGCGCGGCCGAATCCGGCTCACTCTCCCGATGCAAGTGCGGGGCCGAGAAGAGGACATTCTGATCGAAGAAAAATCGCCTGGCCAAACGGTTGGCTGGTCCGCCCTGATTCCACCGTACCGGTTCACCCTTTCTGCCACCGCGTCGGTTGAGACGGAACTTATCGCGCTGTCGCGGGAATCGCTCCAGGCCTGTTTCGAAACCTCACCGGCGGTTGGTTACAAAATCGCTTTGAATTTAGCCGTCGTCGTGGGGCATCGTCTGCAATTGGTCCAGGCGATGTGGTTGCGCGAGATGCAGCGTACCGTCGAACTGCGTTCGGCCTGACCGGGAAGCGAATTGAAAAGGTGAGCATGGAATCGAAAAACCGGGGAACAGCCCATCCCAGTGGCCAGCCACCCGCTCTTATACCTCGCCGACGGTTTGTCGAAGTGTTACTGGGTAGCGGGTTCTTGGCAACGGCTGTTGCTTTTGTTTATCCCGTTTTGCGGTATTTGGTTCCTCCGCAAACTGCCGACTTGGGCGGCGATTCGGTTGTGGCCGGCAAGGTCGGAGAGTTAAAGCCCAACAGCGGGAAAATATTCCGTTTTGGCAGCCGTCCCGGTTTGTTGATTCGCACGGTCGGCGGGGAATACCGTGCCATGTCGGCCACGTGCACGCACCTCTCTTGCACGGTCCAATACCGGGACGATCTGCGTGAGGTCTGGTGTGCCTGCCACAACGGCAAGTACAACCTCGATGGCCGAAACATTTCCGGGCCCCCACCTCGCCCGCTGGAAGCCTTTGACGTCCAGGTTCGCGGCGAGGAGATCTTCGTGCGGCGGCGGCGGGAGGCCTGAGGTGAGTCCTTTACGCAACGTTCGCGATTGGCTCGACGAGCGCTTAGCGTGGGACGACCTGATCGCTCCGCTGCGCAAGAAAACTGTTCCACTCCACCGGCTCTCCTACTGGTACTTCCTCGGCGGCATCACTCTCTTCCTGTTCGTCATTCAGGTGTTGACCGGGATATTGCTGCTTCTTGACTACCGGCCGGGAGCGAACGAAGCCTTCGAAAGCGTGCAGTACATCATGACGCAGGTGCAGTTTGGCTGGCTGATCCGTTCGATCCATTCCTGGTCGGCCAACCTGATGATCTTTACCGCTTTCGCGCATATGTTCAGCGTGCTGTTCCTCAAGGCATATCGCAAACCACGCGAACTGACGTGGGTCAGCGGAATGGTCCTCCTATTCCTGGTCATGGGGTTTGGCTTCAGCGGTTACTTGCTGCCCTGGAACACGCTGGCCTTTTTCGCTACCAAGGTTGGCACCGAGATCGCGGGACAGGTCCCCATCATCGGCAAAGCCATGGTGATCTTCCTTCGTGGCGGCGAAGAGGTAACTGGTGCTACCTTGACCCGATTCTTTGGATTTCATGTGGCCGTTCTGCCGGGATTGGCAACCTTGCTGATCCTTGTGCATGTTTTGTTGGTGCAGCGCTTGGGCATGAGCATGCCCCCCAAGTTGGAAGCGGAGTGGAGTGCGGATCTCTCCGCGAAGCGGGAGATGAAATTCTTTCCAAACTTTGTGCTGCGTGAACTAATGGCCTGGTACGTGGCGCTGGGAGCTTTGGGCGCTTTGGCGGCGATCTTCCCGTGGAACCTCGGGGTCAAGGCCGATCCTTTTGCCCCGGCCCCGGCGGGAATCAAGCCGGAGTGGTACTTCCTGTTCATGTTCCAGACCCTCAAGCTCATCCCACCCAAGGTGTGGTTCATCGACGGAGAGGTTTTGGGAGTACTGGCTTTCGGCCTGGTTGGCCTGCTGTGGCTGCTGCTGCCTTTCTTCGAAAGTGACCAACCGTCGCACACCAAACGGTGGATCACAGGGCTTGCCGTTTTTGCTCTGGCGTACGTGACAGGGATGAGTGTCTATGGCCATCTTGCGAAATGAGTTCCGACGGTTCGGCGCAGCCCGCTATCTGGTGGTATTTGCCTTTGTTGTGCTTGCAGCGCCCCTGACTCGAAGCCAAACTAAAAACTCCTGCCTGGATTGCCATTCTGCTCTGCCCGAGCCGCTTGGAGTGACCCAGGAAAAGTTCAGCCAGGACATCCACGCCCAAAAAGGTCTGACTTGCGCCAGTTGTCACGGTGGCGACCCGGCGAGCGACGACCCAGACAAGTCAATGAGCCCCAAGGCGGGATGGAAAGGCAAGATTGATCGCAGACAAATTCCCCAGTTGTGCGGAAGTTGCCATTCCGATCCAGCATACATGCGCCAGTTCAACCCCAGCTTGCGCACAGACCAGTTAGACCAATATCACACCAGCGTCCACGGCAGGCGCCTCGCAGCCGGTGATGCCAAGGTGGCAGTATGCACCGACTGTCACAGCATTCATGATCTAAGAGTACCCAGCGATCCACGGGCGACCGTCAATCCGGTCAACATTGCCAACACCTGCTCCCGCTGCCATGCCGACGCAGATTATATGAAGGGATACTCTATTCCCACGGATCAGTTCGCAAAGTACAGCACGAGCATTCACCATGAAGCGCTGGCCGTGCGAGGCGATCTGAGCGCGCCGACCTGCACGACCTGTCATGGAAACCATGGCGCGGCGCCTCCGGGAGTGGACAAGGTTGAGAATGTGTGCTCAACCTGTCATGTTTTCCAGGCCCAGATGTACGAGAAAAGTTCGCACAAAGCTGCCTTTCAGGCGGCTTCGCTTCCGGGATGCGTCGTCTGCCACGGCAACCATGCCATCAGCCATCCAACAGACGCGAAACTTGGCCCGGGCCCTGAGGCCGCCTGCATGCGGTGTCATACTCCCGGTGACGCCTGCGATCAGGCACGGGCAGGATTGCTCGCCGACTTGACTCGCTTGGACGATGCCATCAAAAGCGCGGACCAGGTTCTTGCTGTCGCGGAGTCCTCCGGCATGGAGGTAAGCGAGGCTCGTTTGGGACAGAATCAGGCACGGGATTCGCTGACCAAGGCTCGAGTTACAATCCACAGCTTCCGGAAGGATCTGGTAGACCAGGATATTCAAGCCGGCTTGAATATTGCCGCCCAGAACTTGCAAGCCGGTCAGAAAGCCATGGTGGAACGCAACTATCGTCGCGTCGGCCTGGGCATGTCGCTTATCGCGATCGGAATCGCGTTGGTCGGGCTTCGCTTGTACATCAAGAAGATAGAGAGCTAAAACTCACGGGTACCGCCTTGATGTGGAGAGACCATAGACTCATCGCACAGAGCCAACGGAACCGACCATGAATTTGTCGCAATCTGAGGTATAGGCGAGCTTTCCTCTTGGGCTCTGATCTTCTCTCTTTTTCCTAACACATCGGATTGCTGTTAGGCGATTCGGAAGCAACAGTGGCATTGTTGCGTTGTTTCGGTGCATCCGTGTGCGCCTACTGCGCGCAACTTGGCTTCCACATGCGGGGAGGGAGAAGTCAAATGCCCACAGTGAGTTCTTTCGTGTACAGGATTCCAAGTAGAGGGCACGACTTCCCAGTAAAGAGAAAACCGACACGATCATCGGTGAGGGGGGAACGGCGGTATTCTTCGACCGGCAATGACGCTGCGAATCAGCTGATGCGCAGCGCAGGATTACGCCGACCCGAGGTTGCAAAATGCCGTATCCGGCAGTGACGACATTCTTTGCGGGATCGATGTTCAGTCGTAGGATTCAGACATGGGTTCCCGTCGAATTTATGCGGCGTCGCCGACCCAAGCGTCAGATTCGATTGCGTTGGGAAATGTCGCGAACCCAGACTCCCTCGAACTGTCTGTCGTTTGTTTCTTGCGGTCCTGAGATAGCGGTTTCTCCAGTACTCCCAACCCGAGCAGTTCGCGCATTCTTGCCTTTGCCTTATGGAGCTGCGACTTCGATGTGCCGGCTGAGCAACGCAGTCGCCGTGCAATCTCGTGATGTTCGTATCCTTCGAGTTCGTGAAGAACAAAGACAGTTCTGTATCCGATGGGCAGTTCCTTCATGGCGCGAGTTAGAGCAATTCTATCGATGGTTGCGGAAAGACGGCCATCGGGTTTCCCAAGTTCTCGTCTTGGCGCGTCAGGCTCATGACTGAACGGTTCATCAAGCGATAATTGCGGCAGTCCTTTCCTGCGAAAGTGCATCAGGACAGTGTTGACGGCAACCCGATAAAGCCAAGTGGAGAGAGCCGAATCTCCGCGGAAGCTTGCCAGCTTGCGAAACACTTGAAGGAACGCTGCCTGGGTAAGGTCCTCAGCCTCCGCCGTGTTGCTGGTCATCCTCAGGCAAAGAGAATAGATTTTGACCTTGTGAGCGTTATACAGAGCGGCAAAGGCGTCGGAATTGCCCTGTTGGGCCATTCGTACAAGTTCGATGTCGGACATACGCTGGGCGGGGCGGTTAGAGTCGTTTTTCACCCGGAATCTCCTTTCGGTAGTCGTCATGAACGTTCGATTTCTTACATCCACGTTTGCAGGGTATGGACTACGACGCCGAACCGTCCATCCGGTCATCCGGGTACGCGACCTAATTCCTTGCTGTAAGTTCTTAGCGAGAGAACGATGGAATGCGAGATAAACGCGCACTCGCTTTTCCTGCCGGGAAACGGCTGTCCGACAGTGCTCAGAGAAACGGCTGCTGGACAACGTGGACTATATTGTTACGAACCGCATAGAGCACCACATCGCTGACCGAGTGGAGGTCCAATTTGCGCATGATATTCGAGCGGTGCGTTTCCGCAGTCTTGACGCTCAGGCCCAGAGCTACGGCGACTTCCTTGGAGCTCTTGCCTTCGGCCAGCAGTTGAACGATCTCGCGCTCCCGCGGAGTCAAACGGCCGCGCGCAGGCATCTTCTGATGGGATACATCGTCCCGCCGCAGATACCCGTCGAGCACCATAGATGCCACCTTGGGAGTGAAATATATCTTGTTCCGGCGGAGCGCTTCGACAGCGGCGACCAGGTCGCGCGCGGCGTCCGATTTCAACAGGAATCCGCGTGCTCCCGCATTCAGCACTTCCTGCACCACCTGATCGGAATCGTGCAAGGTGAGGATGAGAACCTTGATCTGAGGGTTCGCCTTCAGAATCTGGCGCGTCGCCTCCAGGCCATTAAGGTTGGGCATACCGATATCGAGAATCACGACTTCGGGCTTCAACTCCAGCACCTTCTCGACGGCTTGACGCCCATCACTCGCTTCGCCGCACACTTCCCAATCAGGCTGGGCGCGCAGCAGAGCGCACAAACCTCGCCGCACTACTTCGTGATCATCCGCTAACAGTATTCGAAAGGGCATGGCAACAGTACCTCCCACAACGGGTTCATAGATCAACAATCTCCCAGGGGATGCGAAGCTTCAAACTGCTAGTCTCGCCTTCAAACCGCTGAATTCTTGCCTCAGTCCCGTCCACAAGAGTTGCATGAATCCTGCCAATTCGAGAATTATCACTAATCGGCCTCTTGGAGGCTCCGGCCGCTTTAACGGATGTAAAACTTACCTCACAACAAGTGCATCTTAGGAAATCTAGGGAAAACCCCACTTCAAGCCACTGGAAGGATAGCCCTTTCAAGGGGCAAAAACAAATAGGGTCAATGCCGTATTTTGCGTTGACCCCATATTTCTGACACTATTCGCCTCTCTATTCGCGTGGGAGAACTGCTACGAGGAATGAGAGGACGCATCTGGGTCTTCCGTTCGCTGAGGATCCGGTTGATTTCACGAAGAAGGTTGAGCAACTTTCTTGGGTTCTGCTCCTTCATCACCGATCTGCAGAGATCGTGCCAATCTGCTGCTCCAACCTTGGCCACGTTGCACCTTCCTGAACATCCGCGCGGAGTTCCCGGACGTTCTTCCCACGATCACAGTTGCAAGCTTTGTTCCACACGCTTTTGGGGTAGATCTCGAATGTCGGCAAGGGGTTAAGTCGTCTACAGGATTTTCGGGAGGAAGAAGAATCTGCTCGATTAAACAAAAATCACGCCGTCGCCAGCGCCGCCGGAGAAGCGGAAATCGTGGTCGGTATGACGATCTCTAAGATCGTGCCTGGACGGGCGTTTCGCATTCGCAATTCTCCGCCGAGCTGGTGCGGGCTGGTCAAGCCAACCCCGAGAATTGAACGCTGAAGCCCGAGCGAGACCGCACTCCGAGGATTCTCACCACAACAACTGCGGTGATACCCTACGGTGTTTTCTGTATGGCCCAACCGCACGCGACCAAAGTGCGACTGACAAAGGTCCGCCCTTCCTGAGCGGCCTGAATGGCGACCAAGAGATCGCGGCCGGCGTCAGACTTGACCACATAACCAAGCGCTCCGACCGCCAAAGCATCCTGGGCTATCCTTAAAGAGTCGTGCTGGCTCACGAAAATAATCCGGGACTCAGGCGAGACGTTACGGATGCTCCGGGCAGCATCAATGCCGCTCATTCCGGGAAGACTGATATCTAACAGAACGATGTTAGGATGGAGTTCGCCAGCTCTCTTGACCGCTTCTTCACCATCAGCCGTCTCACCCACGACGACGATGTCGGGGTTGGCCGAAAGAGCCGAGCGAATGCCGCGCCGAGCTATTTCGTGATCATCCACAAGCAAGAGTCGAATCAAGGCCATGGCATTTTTCCACAACAGGTGTAACTTGGCAGGATTTGGCGTCCCCAATGCCAACAGGGAAGCCGCCTTGGGCACACACTTCCCTCTTGCTTTTCCGTCGGTCCCGCTCAGCGCGGCGCCACCGGCCCAGCATAGAAGAATACTCCCACAGTTTGAGCGATGGCGATATACAGTCATTACCTGATTGATAGCGGCGGAGCGGGGGTTGACCACGTGCTGCGCAACGGGCACAAGCACCGGCTGACAGTTGCCGCTTGGAATGCAGGTGAAGTACACATCCGCCGGAGTTCCACTCGCACAGGCCGGGCCACAGTCCTGGGGATATAACCCCACGCCGACGATGCCATTGGCTCCAAGCGCCTGTAGGTTGTCTTCATCCACGCCTCCATTCGAACAAGATATAGGCACGGCAAAACCGGTGGGATCTTCGATCAGTTGGATACCGGCGCTGCTTGCCACCTCGCCGGCACGTTCGCCTGCGCCACGGAGCCCCAAAGGAAGGACCCATCGACAAAGGACGAACGGGGAATAAGACCGCAATTCCCGCAAGGCTCGCAATCAGGGCTTTCACGGTGCTATTAAGATACGGCGGAAAGGCTGCTGCTGCCTTTTCCGCGAAACGGATACAAACTAAGCGGCGTCGAACCACTCATTGTTCGGACCGGGGGTTGCACGCGCGCTTCGTTCGTCGAGAGCCTTCACCAGTTCGGAGATCAGCGTCCTTAGTTGCTCTGAATTCTCTTCTTTGCTTGCTGCCTCGCAAAGGTCTTGCCAGTCACGCTTCTGGACTGTCATGCGTGTCTCCTTTCCAAATCTGTGAAGAGAGCGGGCCTCTTGCGCAGTTAATAATAGCCACGCCGTCGCCCGCTAGTGTGCAAACGGAATTCCAATCCGCAACCGCGAGGAAATGGCCGAGCGCCCAGTAGGTTAGCGCCACACGCCCCTTCTCTGAAGGGGTCAAGCTGCCCCCGACGCCCGGTAATTTCTGTCCAGCTGCCACCAAACTGTGGTAAAGCAGGTGCAGCCTCTGCGGATCGTCCCTACAGCATTCGCTGTATGTACTGCCTCCGGTCGTCGAAGGTAGAAGTGATTGTAGGAAGAACAGACGCGCAAATCTCGCCTAGTTTGGCCGTCGCGCAGACCATGGGGAAGGCTTCGGGAGGATGCCTAACTTTCGTATTTTGATTGCCGACGACCATGCGATTGTGCGGCAGGGGCTGCGTTCATTGCTCGAGTCTCATCCGGGCTGGGAAGTGTGTGGCGAAGCCTCAGATGGCTTGGAAACCGTGATATGCGGTACGCAATAATATTGTGCAGGCGTTTCCAGCCGCGCCTCCGTCTACGGGTGTTCTCCACGGGAACGGAATCCGCGAAGTGGGCGGGGGCGGTGAACCTCCCGAAGTTGACTCCGTTTAAACCAGTCACTCATCCAATCACGGCGACTTCGCTTTGCTCTGCGGTCCCACATGGATCTCGTTTGATCGCTCCCTGTGCCAACTGCCCTCGGCAATCCGCCGTCTAGGGGCAATTCCTTAGGATGCGTACCGGAACTACTGTATGCACTCAGGTCCCTAAGAAGAAAATGTCGCGTTATCACCGGCGACAACGTCATTCGTACGCATTTCTTGCATCTGAGTACCGTGCAGTCGAACGTTAGAGCGGTCGATCACCTATCACTGACGAATGGTGAGCCGAAGCTATTGCTCCACGGCGCCCGCACTAGTTGGGAAGGCAAGCCGATCAAAAATCGAGTACTGCTTTCACTCCCGGACGTGGAGTTTAACTTTCTGCGTCCGTTCTTGAGCTTTCAGCCCTTTCCACATCATGCCAGCCTGCACGAACCCGGAGAAGAGCTGGAATTCGTGCATTTTCCAAACCGAGGCCTTGTTTCTATCGTGGTCGCTACCAGAAAGGGCAAGACGGTTGAAGTGGCAGTCGTGGGGTACGAGGGACTAGTCGGCACGGCCGCCCTTGTCGGTTTGAAACAATCTCCTGACCGGGCGATCGTGCAAGTCGCAGGCGACGGCTGTCGGATTCGAGTTGATGCTCTGCAAAGTGCCTTATCAAGTAACCCGCACCTGCAACTCATCTCCAGCCGCTACGCTGTAATTCAAGGTTTGCAGTCTGCCCAAGTTGCAGCCTGCAACCGGTTTCACGGAGTCGAGCAGCGCCTTGCGCGCTGCCTACTGGTGCTGCAGGACCGGCTTGACCAGGGCCCTTTGCACATCACGCATGACTCTCTTGCAACGATGCTTGGGACTGACAGGCCAAGCGTCAGCCTGGCGGCCGGCGTTCTTCAGCAAAAGGACGTTATCGAATACACGCGCGGCGCCGTTAGCATCGTGAACCGCAAACTTCTCGAGGACGAAACCTGTGAGTGCTACGCCATAATCGAACAATTGAACGAGCTCCTACGGAATTAACTGACCACAAAGACCTATCCGGTGTGAAGTTTGGGACGAGATATGGGTAAGAAACTCGCAGTAAGCCGGGGAGAACTCGTAGTCTTTCAGGCCGTTCCTGGTCTTGAAGCTTCGGCCACCTGGCGAAAGGCTTTCAGGTCCCTTCCAAACATCTCTAAGTCCGGGGATCTCGAAGCTCAGGCAACCTAAACTTTGCTGCAGTCGTCAATAAGAGGAAACTCGTCGGGGAATTGACCTGTCTCTATCCTGCGTTTCCGGCTTGGAGGCCGATCCATGCGATTACTCAGTGTTCGGCTGATTGTGTCCCTGATCCTCGGCATAGCAGTCGTGTCTTTCGCTTTCTCGTACTACCAGGTGGTGGGAGAGAAACGCGCCCTGCGCAGTGAACTGGAACGGCGTTCCGAGGTTCTGGGGGAGAGTCTTGCGAGCAACGTCGAGAAATCGTGGCAGGCGGGGCCAGACCGTGATTTGGAGCGGTTAGTCCAGCGTTTCGGCAATCGTGAGCACCTGGTGGGCGTTGCGGTCTACGACCGCCAGGGCAGATTGGTGGTGATCACTCCGGAGCTGGCGAAGATACTGAGCGCCCCTCCGGAGTCGCTGATGCAGGCCGTTGTCCAAGATCAGAACAAGAGCGTTTTCGTATGGCTGGGGAAAGAACAAGTGCACATTCTCAGCTTGCCTCTCCAAGAAACAACGCAGGTGGTAGGAGGGTTGGCCGTGGTGCACGACGTCGGTTATATCCGCGCGCAAGTGTTACGCGTTTGGCGCGAGGCCTTTGTTCGTGTTCTCGCACAGGTTTTTCTGATCGTACTCATCACGCTCCTTATCGTGCGCTGGAGTATAGCCGGACCGATCGCTCGAGCTGCGCAATGGATGCGCGCGCTCCATACAGGAGGGATCTCCTCCCGAAACGAAATCCCCGATTTGGATATGTTCCATCCTCTGGCCAAAGAAGTCGCGACGATCGCGGAAAGCCTCAAGCAGGCTCGAAGTGCGGCCGAGAATGAGGCTCGGTTGCGAGAGGCCGGCGAATCATCGTGGACGGCGGATCGGCTCTCTGTGCAGGTCCGCACCCGCCTCGATGGCAGTCGCCTGTTCGTTCTCTCGAATCGCGAACCTTACGCGCATCATCGAAATGGAAAGACGATCGAAGTCGCCGTTCCACCCAGTGGCTTGGTCACCGCGCTTGAACCCGTGCTAAACGCCTGCGACGGAACGTGGATCGCTCATGGAAACGGCGACGCCGACGCCGAAGTTGTGGACTCGATGGACCGGCTCAGGGTCCCCCCCGATAATCCACGCTACACGCTCCGCCGCGTGTGGCTGACCAAAGAAGAGGAAGAAGGCTATTACTACGGATTCGCCAACGAAGGACTTTGGCCCCTCTGCCACATCGCTCACACGCGGCCGATTTTCCGGGTCGGTGACTGGGAACAATATGAAGAAGTCAACCGCAAATTCGCGCACGCGCTGCTCGAAGAGGCCGAAGGCACACCTCAACCGGTCGTCTTAGTTCAGGACTATCACTTCGCCCTCCTGCCTCGAATGATCAAGGAGCAGCGGCCCGATGCGCGGGTTGCCATCTTCTGGCATATTCCCTGGCCTAACCCCGAGGCCTTTGGTATTTGCCCGTGGCAGCGCCAGCTTGTCGAGGGTCTCCTCGGCGCCGATCTCATCGGCTTTCACATACAGTCGCACTGCAATAACTTTTTGGAAACCGTGGACCGCGTAGTCGAGTCACGCGTGGATTGGGAACATTTTTCGGTCCAGCGCCAGGACCACCGCACCATCGTTCGTCCTTTTCCGATCAGTGTGGACCTGGTGGGCGACAAGACAGAGCATGATAGGAACCAGGGGTCCATTTACAAAGAACGCGCCGCCCTGCTCCGAGACTTGGAAGTTGAAGCGACGCTGCTTGGGATCGGGATAGACCGAGTGGATTACACCAAAGGAATCCTTGAGCGTTTCCTGGCGATCGAGCGCTTCCTAGAAACGTACCCAGCCTACCAGCGGCAATTTACATTTGTGCAGATTGGAGCGCCGAGCCGTACGCATATCAATCGCTATCACGATCTGCTGGTCGAGGTTGAATCGGAGGCCAAGCGGATCAACCGGCGCTTTCAAACGGCTAAGTGGAAGCCCATTGCGTTTCTCAAGCGGCAGCACAGTCACAAGGAAATCATGCCCTACTATCGCGCCGCCGACCTCTGCCTCGTTACTTCGTTGCACGACGGCATGAATCTGGTAGCCAAGGAATTCCTGGCAGCACGGCAGGACGAAAACGCGGTGCTCATCCTGAGCCAGTTCACTGGTGCCGCGCGTGAACTGCGGGATGCTCTACTGGTGAATCCTTACGACACCGATCAGATGGCGGAGGCGATCCGAATTGCGCTGGAGATGGAACCCGAAGAAAAACAACTGCGCATGCAGCGCATGCGCAAGATCATTCGCGAAAACAACATTTACCGCTGGGCGGGAACCCTTATCACAGAACTTTGTGAGGTTCGTTTGGATGAGACCGAGGACGCGAAAGAAAAACTGCGAGCGACTGCCTGATTCGCTGTTTCTTGTTGGAGGCCGTTCGTGCTGAGATCTGATGCGCAGTTCCTAATCGAGCCGTTCTTGAAGGCCGTGGCCCTCGCCTCCGGGAGATTGCTGATGCTCGACTACGATGGGACGCTCGCGCCATTCCACGACGAGCGTGATAGCGCGTTTCCGTATCCGGGAGTCGCAGCGACATTGCAGGACATAATACGAGGAGGTCATACGCGCGTTGTGATTGTCTCCGGAAGGGGAGTCGACGATCTGATCCCGCTCTTGGGGATTCAACCGATTCCCGAGATCTGGGGGGGCACGGCCTCGAGCGCCGGCGACCCGATGGCACAGCCGAAATCGCCCATGTTGAGCAACGCCATCTCGAGGCCCTATCGGACGCCCGCCGCTGGCTCGAACACATGCAAGTGCACTCTTCGGCCGAGTTCAAGACCGGAGGCGTCGCAGTACATTGGCGTGGACGAACCGGCCCCGAGGCGGAGGAGATTCGAATGCGCACGCTGATGGGCTGGAAACCGATTGCGGGCCTAGCTGGCCTCGCTTTGTTCGAGTTCGATGGCGGCGTTGAGATTCGAGTGCCGGGACCTGACAAGGGCGATGTGGTACGAAATCTGCTCGAGGAAATGGGACCGGGCGTAGCCGTCGCTTACATGGGAGACGATTCCACAGACGAGCGCGCCTTTCGAGCGATCCGCGACCGTGGATTGAGCCTGCGGGTGAGCCCGCAGTGGCGGCAGACGGCGGCGCAGTTGTGGCTGAAGCCGCCGGACGAAGTTTTGGATTTCCTAAAGCAGTGGCTCGAGGCGTGCCGCGGAGGTGATGTCACGAGCGGTACGATGGCCGGCGTGGCGGGTGGATGATGGCTTTGGCGACTCCAACCCTGCCTTTGAGAACGGCGGCGCGGCCGTTCTTTTTTAACACGTCAGCGCATCTGCTGCGTATCACCAAATACAGGGCGAGTACGCTTTCCGAGCTCCTTGACGCTTTGCGAGAATGTCCCGAGGATTCGATTTTCCAACACACCTTTCGGACTATGGAAGAACACCACTTTCTGCGTGAAGGCTTCTCTAATGACTTTGCGCAATGGGTGCTGACGGCCTGCAACGAACCGCGGCTGGCAGAAGGCCTCGCTGGCGTGGACGTGCGGGACTTCACCTCCGTGGAGGAATTGCGAAGGCGGTTTGTCGACATCCTGGAAAACTACCTGCGCGACGACCCGGATGCTGGAAGGCAGATTGCCCGGAAGACGTTTTATTTCTGTGCCTCCGACATGGTCATCATGCCAACCAGTTTTGAGGCGCACACGATTCAGGAGTTCGCAGAAGGTCTGCGCCAAGTAAGCGTGCACTCGATTCACCATCACTTCATCGAAGCCCGGCTCAGGATCAAACTTATGTCGAACGATTTTTCGCAGTGGTTGCACGAGGACGCTGGGCTGACTGAAACTGCGCGCGCCCTAAACCGGATTGACATCTACACTGCAACGTTGGAGCAGGTACGGGGACAGATTGTTCGGATCGTGGAAAGGGCACTGGCATAGGGCCATCGCGTCTGTGTGTCGCGCGCGCAACCTCGATCACTGGCTGGTGAGGCAAACTATGGAACCAGGTGAAGCGCAACGCGTTGGCAACGTGACCATCGCGGCGGATGTCGCCGATCAGGTCGTTCCTATCCGCCGTGAGCGGCGCTCCGCGCCTCGCACCTGGGAAACACCCCCGGCTCCCGCGCCCGCGCCTCATTTGGATGATTACCAGAGCATCGTAGGCCCCGCAGTCATCGAGGAATTGCGGTTTCTTGCGGGGGAACTCAAGGGCAAAACGGTGAAGATGGTCAACTCCACCGCGGTGGGTGGCGGTGTCGCCGAGATGCTGAACCGCCTCGTTCCCCTTCTTGGTGAAGTGGAAGTTAATACCCACTGGGATGTTATCACCGGCGGAAATGACTTCTTCGAGATCACGAAAGCGTTTCACAACGCACTTCATGGCAGTTCCTATGAGCTTACCCGCCATGCTCAGGAAATCTTCTTGACTTATAACGAGCAGAATCGAAGTCGCATGCAGTTCTCCGAGGATGTCGTAGTTGTCCATGACCCGCAACCGGCTCCGTTGATCGCTTCGCGAGATGGGACACCCTCGTGCTGGATATGGCGCTGTCACATCGACTTGTCCAACCCTCACCCGCAGGTTTGGGGGTTCCTCCGGCCCTTTATCGAGCGCTACGACGCGGCCATCTTTTCGTCGCAGTCCTTCGCCCGCCAGCTGCCCATCCCGCAGTACCTCTTTTACCCATGTATAGATCCCTTGTCGGAAAAGAATAAGGAACTGGAGGAGAGCTTCATTCAAAAGGTGTGCGATGAATTCGGAATCGACCGCTCCCGGCCGATCGTGACGCAAGTCTCGCGCTTTGATCGTCTCAAGGATCCGGTAGGCGTCGTAACGGCTTTCAAGCTGGCTCGGAAATATGTGGATTGCCAACTTGTACTTGCCGGCGGCGGCGCAAGCGATGACCCGGAAGGAGCGATCGTTCTTCAGGAAGTCAAAGACGCTGTCGCTTCCGACCCTGACATAATCATCCTTGACCTGCCGCCGTGGTGCGCGCTCGAAATCAACGCCCTACAGCGCGCTTCGACGCTGATAGTACAGAAGTCTGTCAAGGAAGGCTTCGGACTGACGGTGACAGAAGGGCTGTGGAAAGGAAAGCCGACCATTGGTGCTGCGGTGGGGGGAATTCCGAACCAGATCATTCACAAGCTTACCGGGATGCTAGTGCACTCGGTAGATGGGTGCGCGTATCAGATAAGGTACCTGTTGACTCATCCAGAATTTGCTGCGCAGCTGGGCAGGAACGGATGCGAGCACGTAAAAGAAAACTTCCTGATAACAACCAATGTGCGACGCTGGTTGTTGCTGTTACGAATACTGCTGCGCAGCGAAACCTGATCATCAAAGGAAGTGTCGCTTGCCGATCTTTGACCAAATACATTCCTTCCTGTAGGGCAACTTTTTCCACTGGACTCCGAACAAGGCTCGGCCTCATCAGCCCGCCCGCTGTATCGCACGGTAAACAAAGCGACTCTTTTTGGCACGGTTCTTGCTCCCGATTCAAATCGCATGCAGGTGGACGTTTCTATGAAGTGGATAGAACCTCTAGAACGGTTTGTGGAAGCAATCGTCATCTTGTGGCTCTTTAGCATTTTCTTCAAACCGCTATCGCGTCCTTCCAGACAGCTGGAGGACTGGGAGGCGTCATGTTAACTGTGCACATTGAAAACATCGGCGACATGGCGATTATCGAGTGCGAAGGACGAATTGTGCGCAGCGAGGCGGCTTTCAAGTTGCGCAAGGCTGTCACCTCACAAGATGACGTTCGAACCATAGTGCTTGATTTGACCGAAGTTTACGCTATCGAAGGTGGTGGTCTTGGTATGCTCGGCGTTCTACAGAAGTGGGCGATTGACCAAGGCATTCAACTCAAGCTCTACAATCTCACCTCCTCCGTAAGGAACAGGTTGGAGCACAACGACTGGATGCGGTTCGACATTGCTTCGTTCGAAGAAGTGATGGCTCTTCTGGCGCGTGCTGACACTCAATACTCCAAAGCCGCATGAGTTGTGACAGTTTTTCTTGTGTTGGCGTGGAAACTCACGTGGAGGGCCAGGTGAATCAACGGTGGACAGCACTTCGCGCTCAGCCGATTGCGGACGAAGACCGCGTGGATATACTTTGCGAACATCGCGGTCAGGCGCTATCAGATTTCCTTCGCCAGATGAAAGAACATAACGCCGACGTTGTTCGTCCCTCTTCCACCAAGAAGCACCGGAGGGCAGTAGCGCGTAAGTCTCAATTATCCGCCAGCCACCCTTTTGCTGCTGAACAGAAAACGCCCCAGACTCATTGAGTCATACTGGAATGATTACGATTCTCACATGGCCGGGCCAAACAACTAGATCCCCCGGCTGCAGCCTCGTGACAGGCTTAAACTGCTCGATTTCAGCGTAAAGCTCTGCAGAATTCGAATACGGCGCTCTGCAGCTTCATATTGCTCTTTTCCGAACTGACTATAGACCCTTCCGCCTCATTCGCCGCTGACAACTTCAGATTCGAGATTCCTACAACGCCATGCGTTTCTCCCGTGATGGGCTGATCTGCATTCGTTTGGGTTTGCGCGCCGCTTGGCCACTCTCCCTCGCCTGCAGAAGGACTCGGCATTGACGGTGGAGCCCCGCCCTATCCTGGCCGGCCGCCACCAATCTCCGAAGGCATTCCAGCCCCGCTGGGCTGCAAGCCCGGTTGACCGGAGCCCTCACCTTCAGCATTGCCTCTCACTGAAGAGGGCGGCGCGATAATCGCCTGAATCGTCATCGGCAAGGGTACGTCTTCCCCGTTCTTCATCACCGCATGGTCAAATTCGATGCCGACTTGTGACTTTCTGCTCTTTCGTCCGTAGCTGCGCTTCCGTGACGTGCCCGATCACGTTCGTATCCTTGGGCACAATCACCTCGCGTGCCCGCTTGAAAGCCTGCACGACGCCTAACGGATCCTAAAGCGCCTAGCAGTTTGAAGCGAACGGTATATTTGACGCACACTCAGTACGCAGAAGATCTGCGCAAGTTTTGCCGTTGAAGTCAAGTTTCCCGAGCGAGCCAAGGGATTTTCTCGAGATCGCGGTGCCGGGGCGACCAAGGACCTCCAAGCTTTTAGGAAGCGGTCTCCCGGTCCACAGTTGCAACCTTGCAGCAGCTCTTCAATGCCTGAAGCATGTGCAGTGCGCTATCCAACGCCTGCATTTCGGCCGCGTGGTTGCCGGGCTCGCCGAATAGCATGCGCGCACGTTCTACGATTTCAGACTCTGCTCGAGCGATAAGTCCTGGAACCTTGGCGCTGTCATCTTCAAACAGAGCCGCGGTGTAAAGACCTTTCCAAACCAGATCTTTCGTCTGAGAGGAAGAGATCGCCATTGCTGCCTCCACGTAACCTGAGATGAAAACGGCCGAACCAGGTGTACCTGGCCGGAAGGGGTTGATGATGCATCATTCTGCGGCTCCGCGAAATACGGTTCTCACCGCATAACCATTTGGTTAACAGCGTCTTAGGCGAAGGCAGGGCACGAAGCTCATCTGTTTGCGCGTTCTCCGAGAATCCCCAACGAACACGCAGGTGTTTCAGTTTGCTCAATTGAGGCTCTATTGCTGACATGTTGTTTGACCAAGCCTCGCGGTGAGTCGGACCGCCACGCCTGGAAATCACTTTTGACTAAACTCTTTGGTCAGTAGCGTGTTTTCTAGCCACAGCGATCAGTGGCTGACAGGAATTGCTCACTGCTCGATTGTCTGCCCAGAAGGCGGAGGCGCGCCGAAACTGCTCTAACGTAGGCATTCCGACAGAAGCCTCCAAAATCTGCCGACTGACTACTTCAAGTGATGGACGGATGGCAGGTTCGGT
>Ga0187769_10000324_pt1 | contig 26231 bp, 32 predicted proteins | sample 0116_SJ02_MP02_1_FD_133140 | JGI IMG/M metagenome (GOLD analysis project Ga0187769, IMG submission 133140) | Tropical peat soil microbial communities from peatlands in Department of Meta, Colombia - 0116_SJ02_MP02_10_MG | ecosystem: Environmental > Terrestrial > Soil > Wetlands > Peat | place... | reverse complement strand
GAAGACCGGTGGGCCTCATGCTCCTCCCTTCTTAGTGGATTCCTAGCGTGATCAGCATCATTATCACGACTATGCCCATGGAGATCGCGATTGCACCGGCGAAGTATGCTACCCAGAATCCAATGTTCCTCCAGTCGATGTCGAGGTGCCCCGCTCTCGTCACCGGTAGCCCGCTTCCCTGTGCCGTATCCGACTCCCGATTGAATGGCCCCTTGTCTTCAGTTCGCTTTGTTCGGGACAAAATGCCACCTTTGCTCATATACTGGAGAGGTCAGACTGTCTGATCTCGCCATTCACTCTCAAGTGAGACATCGTCTCTTCACCCTGACAGGAACCTCCACCGACCAACGATTGGCGGATTTTGCGGGCAGTTCCGAGACTCATCGTCGACGCGTAGTTCCTTTTTCGGTATTTAGTTCAATTCCGAGGTGGTTCCCAAATCATTATTGAATGACTCCAAAATGTCTTGTCGGGTCTTTCTGATTGGCTGCTAGAGCGGGCCCGGTGGGATTCGAACCCATGGTCTCTGAGGCACGCCGCTTCAGCTCCGAAGGCTGACGCCTTAATCCGTGCTAGGCTACGGGCCCGAAAGGGCCGCCGGTGGTGTTGTTAATTAAGACATGAGGCGCGCGATTTCAGAGGCGAAGGGAGGGCGGATCAGGCCCCTATCGGTGATCATCGAGCGCACCAGCTCGGGGGGTGTCATGTCGAACGCGGGGTTCGCAACCGGGACCCCCTTCGGGGCAATGCGCCTTCCTCGCACCTCGAAGACCTCCTCAGCCCCTCTCTCTTCGATGGTCACCTGGTTGTGGGTGCGCGACAGGTCAAAGGTCGAGCGCGGCGCCGCAGGGTAAAAGGGGACGCCGTGCCTCTTGGCAAGCACCGCCTCCTGATACGTCCCTATCTTGTTGAAAACGAAGCCGTCCCTGGTTATCCTGTCTGCCCCCACTACCACCTTGTCTACCCTCCCGAGGCTCATCATGTGCCCCACTGCGGTGTCTGCGATGAGGGTGCAGGGGATCTGGTCGCGGGAGAGCTCAAAGGCGGTAAGACGCGCGCCCTGCAAAGCGGGGCGGGTCTCGGGAACCAGCACCTTCACGAACTTCCCCTGCTGGACCGCCGCCCTGACAACCCCCAGCGCCGTGCCGTAGCCCACGGTGGCAAGCGCGCCTGCGTTACACTGGGTGAGCACCGTGTCCCCGTCCTCGATCAGGTCTGCGCCGTATTTGCCTAGCTTCATGTTCGCTTCCACGTCCTCATCCTCCATGGCCCTGACTTCGTCAACCACAGAGTCCTTCGCTTCCCGGGCCGAGCTGGAGGCCTTCGCCTTTCGCATCACCCGGTCAATCCCCCAGAAGAGGTTCACGGCCGTCGGCCTGGTGGAGCGAAGGAGGGTTGCGCTCGCTTCCATGTCTCGAATCAGGTCAGGGAGACGGTTCGCCTTCGATCTCTGGGCGGCAAGGGCCATTCCCATGGCGGCCGCGACCCCTATCGCCGGAGCCCCCCTGACCACCATGGTCCTGATCGCAGTTGCGACCTGTTCCGGAGAAGTATAACTGACATAGGCGAACCTGGCTGGAAGCGCTGTCTGGTCTATCATCTTCACCCTTCCTCTGTCCCAGGTAACGCTTCGCAGCGTGAAGAAGTTGGCCAAGGGGAAGGCCGATGCGGCGGCGCTCTAAAAGAGATTTCCGGGGACATGCTCACCTTCATCTTCATATAGAGTCCGGAAGGCGTTCTGAAACCAGGACCTTGGAAGGAAGCCCAATACCGGAGGAGCAGGTAAGGCCCTTCGCTGCCCTCCTAGACAAGGGAGTGATCACAGTGACGGAGCGGGACAGATTCAGCGAGCTGGAGGAGTCAGGGTACGGTGGCAGGGAGGGCAAGGGGCTGGCGCTCCGAGACTATGAGGCCCTCTACCTTCTCTACGTGAAGAAGCTTGACCTAGCCGACTCGGACGGCCGCAAAGTGAGCTTCGAAAGGCTGGCCGAAATTTCACAGAAAAAAGCCGAGGACTTCTGGACGAAATTCGTGATCTACCGCGACCTGAGGAGCCGAGGTTACGTGGTGAGAGAGGGGTTCGGATTCGGCACGGACCTCAGGGTCTACGAGCGGGGGGACTACCCGAAGAAGCCGGCGAAGTACGTCGTCTTCGCACTGGACGAAGGGATAGAGAAAGGGATGGCGGACCTTCAGAAGTCGGTGAAGGAGATGGCGAAGATGGGAAAGGAGGCGATCATCGCAGTGATAGAGCGCCGCGGCGAGGTAATCTACTACAAGGTCAGCAGGGCCAGGTTCTGAGCCGCCGATGAATCCCAGGGGCGCCTTCGACCTCGTAAGGCCTGTGAACTGCGCAATGATAGGATTCGCAGTTGTGGTGGGGGCGTTCGTTTCGAAGCCGCCCTCCGTTTCCGCCCTGCAGCTGGCGCTGGGATTCCTGACAGGGGTCTTCATCTGCGCCTTTTCCATGGCTGTGAACGACGTCTACGACGTCGAAGTCGACCGAGTGAACCGCCCTGACAGGCCCATCCCAAGCGGGAAGGTGTCAGTGGCTGAAGGGACCAGGGTCTCATTCGTAATGCTCGCAGCCGGCATGGCCTGCGCAATCCTCTCGCTCAACCCGCTCGCTTTGGTCATCGCCGCGGCCTACGCCTTCCTGTCGTGGTTCTACAACAGCAGGGCGAAGAAGACCGGGCTCGTCGGAAACCTCATCGTGGCGTCGTCGCTTGCGATTCCCTTCATCTACGGAGGGGCGGTAAGCCGAGGGTCGATCGCGGGCTCTCTGCTGCTCCTGATGGCCCTGACCGCGTTCTTCTCCGGAGTGGGGCGGGAAGTGGTAAAGGCCATGGCCGACGTCGAGGGAGACGCCAAGAGGGACGTAAATTCCCTTGCAAGGAGCAGAGGTCTCGCCTTCGCGTCGAAGGTGGGAGCGCTCTTCTTCCTATTCGCCGTCCTGACCAGCTGGGTGCCACTGGTAACGGGGCTCGCCAACCAGGTGTATTCTTTCGGGGTGGTTGTCCCAGATGCGATCTTCCTCTACCTCGCGGTAACCATCGTTGCGCGGCACGAGCCCGCCAGCGCCTACACAGTGAAGAAGATAGCGCTGGCCGGGATGACTGTCGGACTTCTGGTGTTCATCGGGGGCGCTGTATAGTTGTGGAGCGAGAAATACCGGCCTGAAAGCTTCGAGGAGATGGTGGGCAACGAAGAGGGGAGGGCGAAGCTCCTCCTCTGGCTGAAGAAGTGGAAGCCGGGTGCAAAGGCGGCCCTGCTCGTAGGACCTCCAGGGACCGGGAAGACGACTACCGTGCACCTGGCAGCCTCAAAACTGGGATTGCAGCTCGTGGAGCTCAACGCCAGCGACTCGAGGACCAAGGACAAGCTGGCCAAGAAGGTGGGAGAAGCCATTTCGAGCACGAGCCTCTTCGGGGGGACGTCTCTCATCTTCCTCGACGAGGTCGACGGCTTGGCAGGGAGGTCGGACTACGGGGCCATCGAGTACATCAAGGACGCTGTCAAGAGAAGCAGGGGCCCAGTGGTGATGGCGGCCAACAACCCGGAGTCGGACGAAGTGAGGAAGCTAGGGAGCGCCACCACCAAGATAGAGTTCCGCAAGCCTGAGGTCAGAGAGGTGGAGCTGAGGCTGGAGAAAATTGCGAAGGAGGAGGGGAGGGACCTCGGGAAAGAGGAGATCTCCAGAACCGCAATGGCGGCCAACGGCGACCTCAGGGCCGCGATCAACTTCCTGCAGTCCGGCATCCCCGCGCAGAAGGATGAAGAGATGACCGCGTCAGAGTCGGTGAACGCGTTCTTCGACGCCATTGACCAGAAAGGGGCACTTCGCGCGCTCCGAGCCTATCCTGGCCAGCCGAGGGACAAGATCCGCGACATCTTCACCGCAGTCTCCAGGTCGAGGGTCCACGAGGAGCGGAAGGGGAGGGCGCTGGACGTCATTTCAAGGGCGGATGTCCTGATGGGGAGGATCATGCGGGGCGGAGACTGGAGGCTGCTCAGGTACCTGGACCCGATGCTCGCATCGGAGCTGCACGGGGCCCTCGGCGACGGAGGCCCCAGGTACACCCTGGATGCAGTCCCCTGGCCCCTCCAGGTCAGGATCTGGAACGACTCGAGGAAGCTGAAGGACATCGCCCTGCTGGCCGGGAGGCGCCTGGGGGTGAGCCAGAGGGGGTTCCTCGTCGAGGACATGCCCTACCTCCTCCTGATGTGCCGGGATGCGGAGTTCAGAGACGAGGTCGTGAAGAGCCTAGACCTAGAGGAGAACTACGCGCTTTTCCTTTCGAAGGAGTCCGCGAGAGGGGGCAGGCGTCGAGCGTAGGAGCCGGGGGAGAATGCCTGCCCCGCCTCCTTCCAGTCTGTGTAGAATCTCGTCAGGGCGCCCACGAACGGGTTCGTGCTGTCGACTCGGAAGATCCTGATTCTGTTGAAGTGCTTCTCTGTCAGTATGCCTGACTTCGTCAGATAGTCCAGATGGCGCGCTGCTGCGCTGTGGGAGAGCCCTGATCTCCTCGTGATTTCAGATATGTTCAGCTCCCCGGTTTCGAGCATTATGGTGAGCACCTTCGTCCTTCCGTAGGACGACATCAGCTTCTCAAGTTCTAATTCCTGCCACCATCCCCTTCTCGAGCTCCCCCATCAGCTCCTTGGCGGAGACCAGGGACAGCCCGATCATCGTCGTCCTCCCACGTACCCCCTTCCCGGACAGCTGGGTCTCTATGATCCCCTTCCTGGAGAGTTCGTTGATGTCGCTCCACACCTGGGTGTGGTGGTAGGCAGCCACGTTCATGCTCTCGCAGAGGGCCGAGTAGCTCTTCTCCACCTCGCCTATGGTCACCAGGGTCGAGTCACGGTTCTTCAGAAGGGTGGAGACGGCCATCAGCAGAAGCTTCTGATGGGTGGTGAGGTATGCCAGCTCTTCCTTCCTGAGTTGAGGCGGGAGCGAAGCCTTGGCTGACCTGATGTGCTCCGGCAGGACCCGGGGGGATTCAGAGTCGTCGGCCAGCTTCCCCGCCCGCCAGACGAGGTCGAGGGCGTAGCGCGCGTCCCCGTACACGCCAGCGATGCTGGCTGCGAACTGTATGGCGTCGTCGTCCAGGCACCCGTCGTTGAACGCCTCGCTCCGGGAGGCTATTATGTCGGCCAGCTGGTCGGAGGGATAGTGCTCGAGGGAGATTTCGTTCCACTGGAGCGAGCTCAGGGTGCTCAGGTCCACCTTCTTCAGGTAGTCTGTCGTCTTCGAAATCAGGATAGAGGAGAGGACCTGGCTCCCGGGCGCCATCTCTCTCAGGCGGGTTATGGTGTAAAGCGAGGACGGGTCTGAGAGCACGAGAGAGTCGACCTCGTCGAAGGCTATCACAAGGTGCATCCTGTTGCTCCTCAGCTCCTCGACCAGGGCGGTCAGGAGCTCCTCGAAGCTGTAGCCGCGCGTCGGGTAGTTCTGGCCAAGGGACTTCAGCGCCTTCACCATTATCGCCTGGAGGGTCCTGTCAATCCTGCAGTTGACATGCACCGCCTTGACGAGGTTCCCGTAGAGGGCAGCCTTCCTCGGCAGAGACTCCAGGAGGAGCTTCTTCGCCAGCATACTCTTCCCGCTGCCCACAGGGCCGGTGATCATGACAACCTGGCTCGCCTTGGAGGCGTTCTGCGCGACCCCCTGGAAGTAGAGCTCGAGCTTCTTCAGCTGGGCTTCGCGATGAGGGATCTGGTGCGGCAGATACTCCTGTAACAGTATCGACTCGTCGCGGAAGACCGAACGCGGGGGTGCCATGAGAGAGCCTGGCGATTCCGCCTTTTCGTCTTATAACCTTGATTATGCGTTTCATAGAATATTGGGTGGAGGGCTGTCTGAAAGTATTCTGACAAAACAGAAAAGAACGTGCGCAGGGCAGGCCGAGCTGTGAAGGCAGTCCGCTTCCACAAGCACGGGGGCCCGGAAGTGCTGCGCTACGAGGAGGCACCGGAACCGGTCCCCAATGCAGATGAAGTCCTCGTAAGGGTGAAGGCCTGCGCCCTGAACCACCTGGACCTGTGGGGAAGGAACGGGCTCCCGAATGTGGAGATACCGCTCCCGCACATTCCTGGCAGCGACATCGCCGGGGTCGTCGAATGGGTCCCGAAGGAAGAGAAGCTCTTCCGAAAGGGAGACGAGGTGATCGTAAACCCCGGTATCGGGTGCGGCCGTTGCGACAGGTGCCTGATGGGGTACGACAACCAGTGCCGGGATTACACGGTGATAGGGTACAGGGTGGACGGAGGGTATGCGGAGCTGGTGAAGGTGTTGAGGACCCACCTGATCCGGAAGCCCAGGGCGATGGGGTTCGAGGAGGCGGCTTCGATACCGGTCGTGTTTGAGACCGCGTGGCACATGCTTGTTACCAAGGCCCAGGTGGGGCCAGCCGACACGGTGCTGGTTCTGGCGGCGAGCTCAGGGGTCGGCTCCGCAGCCGTCCAGGTCGCCAAGTTGCTCGGCGCCAGAGTCATCGCAACCGCAGGGGATTCGCAGAAGATGAAGAAGGCGAGAGACCTTGGGGCTGACTTCGCGATCAACCACTATGACCAGGACGTCCTCACTGAGGTGATGCGAGTGACCGGGAAGCGGGGGGTTGACGTGGTGATCGAGCACGTAGGCAGGGCGACCTGGGAGGGGAGCTTGAAGTGCCTGGCCAAGGGAGGGAAGCTGGTGACCTGCGGGGCCACGAGCGGCGCGGGGGCCGCAACTGACCTGAGGTACGTGTACAACAGAGAGCTGACCATCTATGGCAGCTTCATGGCGAGGCTAGGGGAGCTCCTGGACGTGGTAAGGATGTTCGAGGCAGGGAGGCTGAAGACCGTGGTGGACTCGGTCTACCCGCTAAGGCAGGCGGCCGAAGCCCAAAGGAGAATGGAAGGGAGCAAGCACTTCGGGAAGATTGTCCTGAAGGTCTAGTCGACTATCTCGTAGGAGTGGGTTATCTTCGCCGTGGGCTGCAGGGTTGCCCCCACGCTACAGAACTTCTCAGTGCTGTCCCTGATGGCCTCTTCGACGTATTTCTCCTCGAGCGACTCCCCTGACAGCACGTACTTGATGTGAATTGAGGTCCAGGGCTTTGGGAGGCCGTACTGGGGCCTTTCTCCAGACAGCAGGATCTTCAGAGACCTCAGCTTCTGTTTCCGCTTGTGCAGGATTGCGACGATGTCCATCCCGGTGCAGGCGCCCAGCGAGGTAAGGAGCGCCCTCATGGGGCTCACCCCACTGGCGATCCCTTCGGAGGAATCATAGACCACCGAGTGTCCGGCCATGTCGGTGCCGAGGAAGACGTTGTCCCCGCTCCAGTTCACCTTAGCCAGCCAGGTCTTCTCACTCAACCTCTATCACCAACGGTTTGGAGCGAGACGACACCTGCCCCTTCTCGATGAAGCTCCTTCTGCCCCACTTGCCTGAAACGTCCGCAACCAGCTTGTGCTTCCCCACCCCGAGCGAAGACGCTGGGATGTTGAATTCCTTTTCCACGTCGAGCATCTTGGCCTTGGCGTCTTCCACGCTGTGGGGTATGATTGGCGCCCCCCCGGTCTCGGGGACGATCATGGCCCAAATCCTGTAGGGAAGATCAGGATCCCGGCTCCAATAGAAGCTGGCGCGCCTCACTGCTTTCTTGATTTCAGCAACCTGGCGCGCGCGCAAGCCCCCCTGGACTCTGACTTCCAACTTGATGGTCAACCTCAGAATCTTGTCGAAGTCTTCCCAGGCGACAGTCCAGACGTCGGGATGGAAGGCCTCCCTCAGTCCACCGATGATCCTGAACCCGGTGATCAATTTGATTTCGTCCTTCACAGAGTACGCCTTCCTGTCTGAGTCCAGATGAACGGCCTCTATCCTCGTCGGGCGCCAGGAGTAGTCCCCCCGCCTGTTCTTGAGAGGCAACCTGGTTGGCCGCCAAGAACCCACCCGTTAAATGTTTGAGGCGTTCGGTCTCTCCGAAGCTCGGCCCGCTCCCTGCTTCATGTGTTCTCCCATATTTCGAACCTACTTGGGATAACGCATGGTCTGGCTATAGGTTCCCCGATGCATATTCTTAATAAAGTAGGTCAGTCCGGGGATGGGCGTATGCCGGGAAACGATGCGGATGATGACATCAGTAGCTCTCATGCCGCAGATTTAGAATCAGCACGGCTTAAATCGGAACGAGATTTGTATCGTCGCGGGGGTCTGCGAAGCGACGTGGGGGTGACTCAACAGGAGCTGGAAAACGTGAATGCCAAGACTGTCCAGCTAGTGAAGGTCCTTTCACAGGTCGGCCCTGACATCCCCGAGATATCGCGAAAGCTCGGTCAGTTCAAGGAATCGGTACGATACAGGTACAAAGAGAAGATACTCAACAGGGGGATCGCAGTCCAGGCTGCGGTCGACCACGAGAGGCTGGGTCTAAAGAGGCTGATGCTCATCGCCGAAGTCCCCGAGCCATACAAGAGCTACGCCCAGGCTATCTTCTCTGCCATGAACGAACTCTGCTACGTAATCGGTTTCAGCAGGACACTGGTCGGAGGCGAGGAGATCATCCATGTCAGCGCTCCGGCCCAGAAGATCTCAGAGGTTCGCGACTTCTTCCTCTCCCTGAAGGAGAAGGGCATGTTCTCGAAGCTGGAGATCCTAGAGTTTGATTGGAGGAGAGCCGTTCCAATGAAGGCTGAATTCTACGACTTCGACACAGGCCGTTGGGACTTCGAGTGGCAGCAGGGAGGGGCGGATGACTTCGAGTCTGCAACCTACGCGCCGTCTGCTCCGTGCAAGTTCGACTACGTGGACCTCCTGATCATCAAGGAGCTCCAGATGGACGCCAACAGGTCCCTGAAGGAGATTTCAGACAAGCTCGGGATAAACTACAATAAACTCGCATGGCACCACACGTCTCACGTGCTCGCCCGGAACATGATCTCCGGGTACAGCGTCAACTGGATGGGGACCAGGTACGACTACACCCTCGAGAAGGTCCTCCACAGGAAGCACAGGTACTTCGTCGTGGACATTTTCGTCAGGAACGTGAACGACCTCGAATCGATGACCCTCAGGCGCAACATGAATCGGCTCCCCTTCCTCTGGAGTGAGGCGGGAGGGCGCAACTACTACGCAGCCCTGGCGCTGCCAGTCGACAACGTGGTAGAGGGGCTCCAGTACATCGGAGCAGCCACTAGCACAGTGAGGGACAGGGTGAGCCTCTATCCAGGAGACCAGACCGAGGCTGCGAGCTTTACCATTTCTTACAAACTGTACGATCCGGCATCAAAGCTCTGGACGTTCAACAGAGGAGAGCTTCTCGAGAAGTTCGAGAAACTGATGGTGGAAATTAAGGCAGGGGCCACCAGAGAAGTCTAGTGGACTCCCCAGCCACCAATGATTTCCAGCGGTCCGATATTCAGGCCCAGGGACGCAAATACTAGGCTCGCACCGCTGAGGGCGACCATTCCGAGCCGTATCTTCTCGTCTAGGGTCATCTAGTGGACACCCCAACCGCCGATGATTTCCAGTGGCCCAGCCCTGATGCCTAGAGTTGCGAAAACGAGGCTCGCGCCGGTCAGTGCGACCATTCCGAGCCGTATCTTCTCGTCTAGGGTCATCTAGTGGACACCCCAACCGCCGATGATTTCCAGCGGCCCAGCCTTCAGGCCCAAGGACGCAAAAACAAGACTTGCGCCGCTCAGAGCCACCATTCCGAGTCGTATCTTCTCGTCTAAGGTCATGCTGGCGGGGGGTAGGTTCCAGCAGTAATTAAGAACTCGCTTACGCACGAGCGCAGAGTGCTAAAGTTAGGCAAATTCTAAGCCCGAAAGCGCCGGTTCGGGCCGGGGGCAGCTTTGCCCTTGGGTCCAGGCGCCCGCCAAGGCGTAAATAAGAACCCGAAGGCGTGGTTTCGAACAGATAAGGCCGTGAATGCGACCGAGAAGCACCCGCACATACCCGCCCGGAACCTATTGGACAGAATCGTGCTCGGAGGGGGAGACGGAGCGATTGAGGGCCTGGCGATGACTTCGGCTCTGAATGGGGCTGGGGTGGGGTTCGGGACCATAGCCCTGGCCGGTCTCGCCTTCGCTCTGGCGGGGGCGCTCTCCATGTTCTTCAGCAACTATCTGTCACGCAAGTCCGAAATCGAATCCCTGAAGACCGACATATCGAGGGAAAGCCTCGAGATCGAGACCGAGCCCGAGGAGGAACTCTCCGAGATGCGCGACCTCCTGCGGAAGGACGGGTACGACGACCAGGAAATACAAGTCATTCTCCAAAGGCTGAGGAAGGACAAGGCGCTGTGGCTGCGCGAGATGCTCCGCCGGGAGCTCAAAGTGAACGCCGAAGACGTGAAATCTGACCCGTTCGTCGGCCCTCTCACAGCGGGGCTTGCGTTCCTTGTTCTCGCTCTCTTGGCTGTGTTCCCCTACGCGCTGGCTGTCGCCAGGACCACGGCCCTCCTGACGTCGTTGGCGCTCTCTCTGATCGCCCTGTTCGCCCTGGGCTCCAGGTTGTTCATCCCTCGGAACTTCAGGCCGCACGCGGGGTTCGAGTCCGCTGCTGTCGGCGGGATAGCGGGTGCCCTTCTCTTCGTCGTCGGGCTCCTCGTCTCAAGGATCTAGCCGCTTTCACCTTCATTAACTGGGAGAACCCCACGAGCCACCGTGTCCGAGATGGCTGGGAGCACTGAGACGGTCTCCGCGCAGGAACCTCCTCGGAGCGCCCTCTCCGAGCTGTTCGACCGGCGCCGCCTGTTGGCGTTCTTAGTCGCGCTTGTCGCCGAGTTCGCGATATTCGTGTTCGGACTCCTGACGCCCCTTTCAGTCCCCGCGCAGCAGACGCTGGAGAACCAGACCAGCGTCCAGTTTGCCTCGGTCCCTACGGCCAGCGCCCAGCAGTTGCTCACGCTCATCTTCACCCACAACGTCATGCTGGCTTACCTCGAGCTGGTCCCGGTGCTCGGGGCGTTCGTCTTCGTCTACTCCATCTACGTCACGGGCCTCGTCGCCCAGGTGATAGCTGCATCTGCAGGGTATCCGGGTCAGCTGGGGGTCATCCTGTTCGTGTTCCCCTACTCGCTGGTGGAGTTCTCCGCCTACGCCATAGCCGTCGCCTCCGGGGTGATGCTTCTGCTTGCCTGGAGGAAGAAGAGGCTGGGCAGGGAACTCAGGGTGTTCCTCCTTGAGCTGGTGGCGGTCGCTGTCGTCCTGGTATTGGCGGCGGCCATGGAGACTGTGACGAAGTTCTCCCCCCTGGCCGGGCTCCTGCTCTGGCTCCCGACGGGGCTCGGCGTCGCCGGGATAGTGCTCTTCTCGAAAAGGAGGCAGCCTTGAGGTACCGCTACCTCACATTCGACTGCTATGGCACTCTTATCGACTGGAGGGCGGGGATCGAGGCAGGGCTGCGGTCTGCCCTGGGTCAGGTGAGCCTCTCGGGTCAGGGCCTTCTAGATGCCTACATGGAAGCGGAAAAGCGCCAGGAGGCGACCTACATGAAGTACAGGGAGGTCCTATGTCGGACCGCCCTTTCGATTGCGCAGAACCTGGGCGTCGCATTGAGTGAGAGAGCCGCGGACAAGTTCGCGGCCTCAGTCCCAAGCTGGCCCGCATTCCCGGACACCGGCAGTTTCCTCCGGGAGATGGGGTCGAGGGGATACAAGCGGTACATACTCTCCAACGTGGACAACGACCTCTTGGAGGGCACAATACGGAACAACGGCCTGGAGGTTGACGGTTACGTGACTGCAGAGGATGTCGGGAGCTACAAGCCTAACTCCGCTCACTGGAGAGAGTTCTTGCGCCGGGCGGGTGCCAAGAAAGGAGAGGTGCTGCACGTGGCTCAGAGCGTGTTCCACGACATCGCCCCGACCCAGAGAATGAAAATCGCTGCAGCCTGGGTCAACAGGTATGGGGAGGCCCTGCCTAGGGACATCTCGCCGCTAATCATCTGCGACAGCCTGGAGAGTCTGGGCGAGCTGCTCGAATAGGGGAACGAGTCCAGCTAGGTCCCCTCCCCGAGAGTGGTGGCCATTTTCAGCACGTCCGTCCCTCTCTTCGTGAGCTCGTAGACGACCCTTTCTCTCCCTCTCGCTGCGACCGTCCCCGTCCTCCTGAGGAGGCCAAGGGTTTCTAGCTCCTCCAGATGCTGGTAGACACTGGCGGTCGTAATGGCCCGCTCGAGACTAATCCGTCGCCACATTTCGTAACCATATCCGGGCCCCCTGCTCAGGAGCCGCAGGAGCGCCAGCTTTGTCCCTCCGATTTGCGAAACCGGAACGACGTAGGGTGTGGCGATTGCGGCCCTCCTTGTCTCGCGCACAACCCGGGAGACAGACCGCGGGTCTTTCAGGCCCGCCCCTGTGACCACGCACACGACTGTCTGGTCGCGCTGTATCGTCCCATTGTGGACGGCCGCCTCGATGGAGGCGATGACGGAGGCGGATGCGGACTCGGCGAAAATCCCCTCTGTCCGTGCGAGCAATCCCGTTGCCGCCAGAGTCTCGGCCTCGGTCGTCGAGATCAGGGCGCCATGGGAGTCCTTGATCGCCCTCGCCGCTTCTACATGAAAGTAGGGCTCCGAGTCCTCCAGTTCTGCGAGCGACGCGCCCCGCGACGGGCGGCTCGCCCCCCCTACTCGTCTCGCAGACTCCACTCTACCTTCGACCTGGACCCCTATCAGGCTGCAACGAGAATTGTTCGCGAGCCCTGCGTCCTGCAGTTGGGTGACCGCCTGCCATATCATGCTTAGGTGCCCTCCGGTCCCCACCGGGACTACGATCACGTCCGGCGGACTCCATTGCAAGTCCTGAATTATCTCGAAGGCTGTTGTCTTCTCCCCCTCGAGTAGGAACGGATTCCCTGCCGTGACAGCCAGGGAGCGAGCGGCAGACCGCCTTTCGGGTCGCGCCGAGGCGGTTGTGACTTCTGCGCCGTAGGCAAGCATCTGATACAGCTTCCCTTGGTCGGTGTTGGGGTGGACCATCACCCGCGAGTCCACGCCCGCCTTGGCACAATATGCGGCGAGCGACGCGCCTAGGTTGCCGGTTGTAACGCAGGTGCACTCCTTGATTCCCCGCTCCCGAGCCAGGCTGATCAGGACCGTCACTCCCCTGTCCATGAACGACCCGGTGGGGTTACGACTTTCGTCTTTGATGAGCAGACTACGCAGGCCTAGCTCCCGGCCGAGCCTTTCGGCGGGGAGCAGCGGGGTCCCCCCTTCTCCGAGAGTGACGACCAGCTCCGGGTCGACGGCAGGCAGGAATGCCTTGTACCTCCAGACTCCTGCGGGGAGGGCCTCCAGCTCACTCCTCTTTACCGCCGGCCCTGGCACGCTCTCGAACACGACGGCGGAACCGCACCGCGGGCAGCTGGGAGAAAGAGACGAGGACTCGCTGGGGGAGGCGCAGTTTACGCACCTGAACCGGTGCATGGCCTTTCGCACATGATACGCCGATATATAGGTTGAAACTTATATATTCTGAACCTCCGTTCGGCCCGCAGACCGGGGATGAACACAAGGGAAGTCGCTGGGGCGACAATCTTCACCGCATTCGTGTTCGCAGCCACATTCAGCTTCTCCGCAACAACCTCCACCGGAGGTTACTTCGACATCGGCGAGGTGATGGTCTACATCACGGCCCTGGTGATGGGGCCCTACGTGGGGGCGTTCGCCGGCGGAGTAGGGTCCATGCTGTCTGACGCGCTCCTGGCCCCGCAGTTCGCACCCGGCACGCTCGTCATAAAGGCGGGGGAGGGATTCATAGTGGGCTATCTCGGCCAAAAGGGGTTCCGGGGACTCCCGGACGCATTCCAGAAGAGGATGGGGGCGATGCTTGGGTTGGTGGTGGCGGCCATCGTCCTGGTCGTTGGGCTGGTCTCCTTTCCGGACGTCTCGCTCTCGCTTGGACAGGGTGGGTTTACCCCCACCGCCTCGACCCCTGACGTCTCGCTTTCATTGGCGGTCTGGCTCTTTGTTGCCTTTCTTGCCTTCGCCCTGACCGTGTTCGCAAGCTCTCGAATCGGACCAAGATTCACCTGGGTGGCCCTTGCGATCTTCGCTGGCGGAGCAGAGATGGTCGCGGGTTATTTCCTGTACGAGACTCAGGTCCTCCGGCTCGGGCTCGTCTCTCCCACCGCGGAGATTCCAGTAAACGTTCTGCAGGCGGTGGTGGGACTCGTAATCGCCCCTCCGGTGGCGGCCAGGGTGCAGAACATCTTCAGGAAGGACCTTCTGGGAGGAGCAAAGCGGGGGACTGAGTTCGGCCAGGGCAAAGGCCGACCATGACAAGAAGGCTCCATTCGGGCAAGATACCGATCAAAGTGCTGGACAGGACCGTGCTAAGGCTCACGGGGGCGCCTTCGGCCTACGTGGTCACCCCGCCCCGGGCAGGCCTTGATTTCGCTGCAGTCAAATTCGGAGGAGGGTTCATGATAATCTCAGCCGACCCGATAACGGGGGTGACTCCCCGCATCGGGGAGTATGCGATCAAGGTCAGCGCCAACGACGTCGCGACGAGCGGAAACAGGCCTCAGTTCGCGGAATCCGTGATCCTGCTGCCGGAAGGGTCCTCTGAGGAAGCGGTTTCGGAGATCGCTACGCAGATGGATGGAGCGGCAAAGGAGCTGGGGATGGCTATCGTCGGAGGGCATACCGAGGTGACGCCAGGGCTGACCAGGCCAATCGTGATCGTCACGGTCATAGCGTTCGCCGACAGCTATGTTTCTTCCATGAACGCCAAGGCCGGAGACACCATCATGATGACGAAAACTGCCGGAATAGAAGGGACGGCGGTCCTCGGAAGTGCGTCGGGGTCAATGGGCCTCCCCCAGGAGACGGTGGCCGGTGCGAAACGGCTCCTGAGAAAGCTGAGCATAGTAGACGAGGCCGTGGCAGCGAAGCGGACGGGCCGCGTTCACGCGATGCACGACTGCACCGAAGGAGGAGTGCTCGGAGCCGTGTACGAAATGTCCCTTGCTTCAGGAGTTGGATTCGAGCTCCGCAAAGACCTGATTCCGCTGGCCCCCGAAACAGCAGCCATCTGCCGCAAGTTCTCGGTCGACCCTCTTCGGTTGATAGGGTCGGGCTCGCTCCTGCTCGCCGTCGAACGAGGTGCCGAGGACGAGGTAGAAGATGCGCTCGCTCCGGTCTGCAGGGTCACGCGGATAGGCCAGTTCACCGGCGGAAAGAGAATCCTGATCGAGTCGGGGGGCGCGAATGAGGTCGTGAAAGAGGCGCCTGAAGACGAACTATGGCGCCTGCTCTCTGCCACGGCGCGCCGCAGCCACAGGTTGTAATCCATCGGACCGCTCTTCTTCCCACTTCGCCTGCGAATGGGTGGCCCAGGAAAACTTCCTCTGGAGAGACTTGCTGTACACCTTGGCCCAGTCGAGGCCGACGTAGTCGCACCACGCCTTGAAGAGGCGCGGGTCGATGTAATTCTTCATGGAAGTGTTGAGATTGTAGTTCTTGGTCCTCACGAAGAAGTCGACTTCACGCCTGAGCCGGGCCACGCGCTTCGGGTCTTTCTTCGCCTCGGCCGCCGCGAGCTTCTCGCGCTTCTTCCGAAGGGTTTCGTCCCAGGTCTTCGGAGGGGTGCGCTGGTGGTTACAGAATACGGCCGCCTGGAGGTTTGCCTCTTTCGCATGATAGATCTTGTCTAGGTCGTCTGCGTCCTTGACGTCCTTTGATAGGAGCACCTCCCGGGCCCTTGCTGTTGCGTGGTGGGTCCTGAATACCTTGGCTGTCGCCCCGCGGACTATGGACGAGAGGTACTGGTTCACGAGCCCCGAGTTGACATTGTGGAAAATCTCCTCGTTAGGTCTCTTCCTTGCCATGAACTCCCTCAGGTTCCTTGCGACCGAAGGGGGGACCGGTTCTGACTTCGTCCAAGCGACGCTGTCCTTTCCGAGGAAGTCAAACTCTGCCATGTTCCCGCTGAGTTTGACGTGCTCGACCCGCAGGGTGCTGGCCCCCACGGTATCGGCCTCGTCCTCCTCCTTCTCGTCTCCCACCCTCATCCCCATCGTGTCGATGAGATAGCAGACCGTGGCCACCTGGCGGATGGTCTCGTCTCGCGAGTCGAGGTCCTTGAGAATCCGCGCCTTGATACGGTGGATGTTTGAGCCTACCTTGCGGGCGTTGTCGTACTTCGCCCTGCTCCTGGATTGCTGGATGGGAGAGCTCTCGTGAAGCCAGACATACTTCTCCTTGTCGGTGAGCTTGTCTATCCACTTTGCCATCCACATGGAGTTGTGGTCGTGGACCACTTCCTTCCACCTCCCTGGCGGCAGGGGGGATGATTCCCCGAGGTTCAACACGACGTCCGATTGCTGAATCCTAGGCTTCCACTTCCCCCTGAACGGGTGCTGGCCCCGGCCCATGAAGAGGCCCGGAGGCTCAACCATCCAGTTCGCTATGTCGACTTCCTTGCCGTCGAGGACCGCCCTTCCGAATTTGGCCTTCAGCGCCTCCCTCTGCTCTTTCCTTGAAGCCGCCTGTGCCTTCTTGGCGTCCTTCGACATGCTCTCCTTTACCGCCTTCTCTTTGTCCACCTTGGCGAAGAGCTCAGAGAAGTCGACCTCGGAGAATCTAGCTCCCTTGCACCACGAAGGGAGCTGCTTCAGGAAGTCTTTCATGAAATTTGATGTGAAAACCTGGTCTTGGACGTACGGTGTGTCCTTCTTCTTTGACAGCTGGTAAGCCATCTCCTCCGCAAGCGGAGAGAGCTGGATTTTGGTCCCCCTGACGCTGACGCTCAGCCCTTCGGGCTCGTAGGCGGGCGGGAGATGCACGCCGTTATGAGAAAGGGTCGTCCAGTATGCCTTCATGAATCGGATTGGCCTGTTTATGGGCCGCGTGTATTAAAATCCATCAGCAGCGCGTTGTTGCCAGGGTTAAATACGCGAGAGGCGGAGTTCCCCAAGTTTCCAGCTTGTGGATGGATCTACAGGAGTTCGGGGTCAGGACGCCGAAGAACCCGTCTATGATAGTCGCCGTCTCCACGTCAATCCCCCAATACAGGCCGCTCTATTCCCAGGCTAGGGAGCTCGGAGACTACATGCTGCGGAAGATGAAGTTCGAGAAACTGGCAACAGTTCGGACATCCGCCTTTCCGCCTGAAGTGCTTGTCAGGGAGAGTGGAGTCACCACCCTCCCCGAGTGCAGCTTCTACGTTAGCCGAGGGAAGCGCGACCTGATCCTCTTCACGGGTGACACCAGCCCCATGGACGAGCAGTATGAGTTCGCCCAGTTCCTTCTCCGAAAGGCGAAGGAGATGGGGGTCGAAGAACTCTACTCCGTAGGCGCGAGGTGGGCTGAGAATCCGCTTCCCCCGGAGGCGGACCCTCAGGCGAGCGGGTTCGCCACCGATTCAAGGGGGGTAGCCAACTTGAAGAAGCGCAGCGTGAAGATTCTGGGGGAGGAGCCGGCTCCGTTCTTCGCTTCGATGGTGGTCGCCATGGCGAAGGACTACGAGATCAGGGCGTACAAGCTGTCCGTCGACCACGGGGAGCCGAGCCCCCACGTGAAGTCGGTGATGAAAATGCTGGAGATACTGAGCGACATGGCGGGGTTCGATGTCGACCTGAGCGAGCTGAAGGCAAAGGCGCTGCCTTCTTCGCCCCCTCGGATGCAGGGCGATAGCAGCATCTACCACTAGTCCGCCCCGACTCGGTCCGCGCGCTACAGCTCTAGGTCAGGCGCCCTTGGCGAGACGCCTGCCCACCACAGCCATCGCGAGCCCGACCCAATAGGGAATGTAGTAGATTATGGGGTCGATGCCCCCCACCTTGTAGACAGAGTAGCCGAAGGAGATCAGCAGGCCAAGGAACCCTCCGGCTCCGCCGAGGAGGATGATCACTCGGCCGATGCTCGTGTGCCTTCCCAATACGATGAGGCCCCCCACAATGACTGTGATTCCTCCCAGCCCTATCACCAGCTGGACCAGAGTGATTGCAATTAACGCGACGCTGGCGAACATCCCTCCTAAATCGGAGATGTGGGGGGCCGCATACCCCAGGGCCTGATACAGGAAACCTCTGCCGGCGTAGCCGCTTATCACCATGAGCACCCCTCCGATGACAGCCAGCAAGCCTGCAAGATGCCGTCTGGGGCTCACGCCCGGTCGATTTCCGGAGCCGCTAGAATAGCCTTGTGCTGAAACAGGGCCCCTAACCGGCGACCGAGATGTTTATCCGTATCATAGATTCCGTGGCCGAAGAAAATTGCACGCGACCAACACGGACAGCCTCCTTCAGAACACCCTTGACTGGGCAATGGAAAGGATGAAGCAGAAAGGCTACATTGTGAGGTCCAAGGTGACGCTGAACGTCGAACCAAGCCTCGCGATAATGGGGTACGCAAGGAAGGAGGGCCACGTACACAAGATCATGATTTCAGAGTGGGCTCTGGATTCGGAGATGCTTGGCGGGCTGGTGCTGCATGAGCTGTCGCACGTCTACTTCACCGAGCGAGGGGCGTGCACCCACGACAGCAGGATCCTGGACGAGGTGCTGGACGAGTTGAGGGCCAAAGACGGGCTCCAGGTAAGGGAGATGGAGTGCCTCGTCGACGCCTTCAATCACCTCCAGAACATCCTGGTGGACGACATAGTGTTCGCCGTGATGGGGGACAAGGAGTTGGGCACAACAACGAAGTTCTTCTCAGAGTGGGTGACTGACAGGCCGTCCGGAGACCCGGTCGCAGACGCGGCACTGGTCTCTAGGAACGCCTTCGCTGTAGCTTCTCTGAGGAGGAGGGAGCTGCTGGACCTCAGCCCCGGGGGAAGCCCTATCGAGAGCGAGATCTATTACAAGAACAAGAGCCTGCTGGGATCTCTGGGCCCTCAGGCAGAAGAGGAGTTCAACCGGATCGAGAAATTCCTCGAGGAATCCAAGGCAGACTGGAACGAGAGGGAGTTTCGCTCTGCCCTGGGAGCTTATTTCGACATGGTCCTTGGCCTGATGAGGGCGACTTCGAAACTTGACGACCTCAGATAGGACTGGGCAGCCTGCGGCGTCGAGACGCCCCTCGGTGGGGAAGATCATCGTGGTCCTGGCTGTGGTGTTAGCCACGGTGTTCGGCCTCTATCTCGGCTACCTCGCCTTCGCGAACAACAGCTTCCCGACGCAGGAGATGCCGTTCGGAAACTATGCATCGGTCGTATCTTCGACATTCAACGGCACCGAGTACGCCTTTGTCATACAGTGGAACAATGCAACGTACCTCCCCCTCTACGCCCAGTTGACCTCCCCGGCCACAGATGAGGCCAACACCCCGGTCTGCGGGGTAGGGCTGACGAGCGTGACAGTGGGCCAGCAGGTGTTCATGCCGTTCACCATCAGTCCAGCGACGGCGGACCTCTCGAACGTGGACCTGTCCATCGCGGTCGGATTGTCACCGTCGTCCCCCGTGTTCACCATCGTCTATAATGTGGCCAGCATCTCGGCAACCAACACCCCCATAACGCCCTCGAACATCACCTGCCAGGAACCGCAAGGCTCCTAGGCCGAGTTTTCTGTCGCGTTTTGAATTCGGCAGCGGCAAGTGCTGCACCTGCGGTCTTGAGGGTAGGAGCTCTCGGGAGCCTTGCTGTTGCGCACATTATCCTAGTCGCTATCACGCGCTGAAGATTGGGAACCCCGGGGAACGGGCGTTCACCTTCAGCTTGGAACGGTCGTCTCAGGGGCCAGGATGATCCCACCTTAGGTTACGATTAACTCGCCGCTCTGCATTGCCCAATGGATGGTGCAGAAAATCTCGCAGTAGATTCGGAAGTCCCCCTTCTCGTTGGCGACGAAGGAGACGTGTATGACCTGTCCCGGAACTATGGACACAATGGTGTTGTCGTAGTAGTGTGTCACTTGGAAGCCGTGAGCCTGGAAGTCAGTGTTGCAGACGGTGATGTTGACAGTCTGGTTCTGTTGAACTGTCAAGACCGGCCATGAATTCTCGGGAACGCCGTGGTCGACACTGTCATTGTACCCCCTTCCGCTCGCAACGACCAGAAACCCTCCAGGCGGCTTCACGCATCCGGCCGGCAGACTACCGGTGGAGGCTGTGGAAGTGGTGTTCCTCCCGCTGCTTGCCAAGAAGAGGGCGACCGTAACCGCTGCCCCGATCACTATTACCCCGACGAGTGCTACAATTGCTAGCTGACTCTGTCTCATCCAGCGTCAGAACCTGCTCACGAATGGAGCAGGGCCGCTGTATAAAGGCATGCGAACCCCAAAAGAATCGTAATGGCGACCTTGGTCGATTCAAACCGTGAGCTCGTCCCTTGGAAGAGCGGCCGGGTGAGCCTCATGGCGGCGTACACCGATGTTCCAAGCCCCAGCGCGAACACGTATGTGAAGTCAGCGCCCGGAAATGCCTGGATGAGATAGTAGGCGATTGCCCCTCCTACTATTCCTGGCAATGTGAATGCCAGGGTGAGCACAAGCGTGTCCTTCAAGCGTCCCGAGGTATCACTGGCGTGCCCCTTGGCGTAAATCCAGTAGGCAGCCCCGACCATCATGGGTTCGAGGGTCTTGTGCAGGACGAAGGCAGCCCCCGCAGTGAGACCCCCGAATGCGTCCAGTAGGTTAGTGCTCGATGTGGTCGCCGCGGTCGCTCCTATTCCCGCTCCCTCACCGAATCCGTGAATTCCCACGGCGAGTGCCACGAGTATGGGAATCGCGAACCCAAGTTTGAGGCTCTCCCCTCCCTCGGAGAACAATCCGCGGTCGAAGTAGAACAGAGATATTACACCTATGAGGAACACGATCCACAAGGCGACCTGCAGGATTCCGCCAGTGAACCCTTCGCTCACTCCGAGGAGCGATGCGTCTCCGATCGTGTCGGTGAAGAACCAGAGGTAGAGTCCGAAAGCGAAAGCCGCTAGATACTTGGCGCTGAGAAACCGCGCTGCCGCTGATATGATCAGGAGCCCTACAAAGGTTGGGAAGAGGAAGGTAGCGAGGACTGCCCCGAAGGTCTCAGCGAAGCCGATCATTGAGGATCATTCACCTCTGACGCCCCAGAGGGATGGCCTGGCCCTGCAGAGAGCTCAGACGCGAACCCGGACAACCCGCGTGCAAAGGTGTAGTTTGTTTTTCAGCCTTGTGGTTCAGATGGCGAAGAAGGTGAAGTCTTAAATTGAAACGGCAGGATTCGATTAGGGTCATTTGTCTCTGCCGTTCCTAAGTACCTCTGACCCAGACGACATAATGCACTTCGTGTTACTCCTTCTTTCATTCGCCCTGATGGTCATCTCTACGAATGGATACTGGAGGAGGAGGAACGGGAGATACTTCTTCCTAATGCTAGCCTTCGTCTTTTTCTTTCTGGATCAGGCGGTGACCTTCTATCAGGAAATAGATCTCGGCGGGATGCTGATTGCAATCCCGTACATCAGCCTCCATCTGGTCCATTTCCTTGAGCTCCTGATGAGCGTGAGCTTTCTCGCTGCTCTTCTCGGGCCATACTCTCCAGCACCTAGAGAGGTTAGCAGAGATGAACTCTGAGAATCTCAACAGGCTGCAAATAAGGCGGATCGTATCGCTCCTCCCAGGAGCTCACGTCAGGTTGTTGTCTAGATTGGTTGGGGTCTCGTTGAACACAGCCCACTACCACATTCTCAGGCTTGAGAGGGATGGTGAAGTGACTTGCTGGAGGGATGGTGGACACCTCCGAGTCTATCCCCCGTGGGTTAAGGAAGTGCGGACCAGGAAGGTCTATGCGCTGCTTCAGCAAGGAGCGGCGCGGAAAATTCTTCGAACGATGAGCAGGGACGCGAAACCAGGACGACCTTTGACGAACAGGCTGATTTCCGACGCGACTGGCCTCTCCAAGTCTACTGTAAGCGAGTATCTTTCTCTCTTTTTGGAACTGCAGATCGCCAAGAGGGCGACTCCGCCGGATGGCGGGACCACATTTGAGTTGGAAGAGGCTGACAGGGACCGGCTTCTCCTCATTCAACGGTCGATGGACAAGAGCCTCATCCAGAAGGCCACAGATAGCTATCTAGACCTTTGGGAAATGTAATGGAAGGCGGGGTTGTGGTACCCCAGCTACCTTGACAGCTCATGCTATGTAGGAGTGCAGCAAAGCGGCGAAATAGACGCAGAGGAAACCGGCCGTGAGCCACAACCCAGCCTTGAATGACCTGCCTCCGAGATTGTCGTTGGAGAACAGAGGTCCAGCCATTCTCAACATCGCGTAAAGCAATGCGCCGGTCCCTAGCGAGAAGAAGTAAACGGCATCAAACTGATAGTAGTACCCGACCGCCATTGCCGCGATAGAAGGGAGTGTGAAAGCGAGCGTCAGCCATGTGACGCTGCGCAAGTGGGTCCCGATTCTTGTGGTCTTGGAACCTAGGAACAGGAGGTAGAAGGAGCCGATCGCCATGGCCTCGAGGAACTTGTGAATGACGTAGGAGGCCCCCGCGGCCTCGCCTCCAAAGGCGGTGATCAGAGTGTTGAATGGAGTCGTGGCGGAGACGGCACCAAACGCAAACCCCTCTCCGAGCCCGTGCACACCCACTGCAATGGCCAGGAGCAGCGGCGTCGTGATTCGCCCTACATCAATGATGGTGTTCGAAAAAACAGATCGGTCCATGTAAAGGAAAGGCACCACGCCTGCGACGAAGAGAACTATGATTATGACCTGCTCCCACCCGCCGGAGAAGCTCGCTTCGACGTCAATCTTCCCGGCTTCGTCTATGACGTCGGTGAACACCCACAAGAGGACCCCCACGGAGAACGCCAGGAAATAGGCGGGTCTGAGATAGCGCCCTACAATCAGCGAAGCGAGGAGCCCACCGAAGGCAGCGGCAGCAGTTGCTACGACCCACGCGGCAAAGCTGTCGCCGAAGGGGAGCACAATATTCAGGGAGTTGAATGCATTTTAGCTCTTCCCATGTCCCACGTCTAAAGCGAAGCGACGCTGGCGCTCACGGACTTGCCCGGTGTAGCCCAAGGGCTATGGTATTCACGGCAAGAGGCTTGGTTTCCCCTCACGTCACTGTAGCGGCACGACGATCTGTCTGAGTGATTTATGTCCCAGTAATCGGCTGGATTGGGAGCGGTTCTCCCTGTTCGCCAGCCGCACAACCGCACCCCTGAACATGGCCGCCGCGCCTTAGGGTCCCTCTGTAGAGCCCATCTTCCAGCTTCTTCCCTGTCTTGGCTTCCCAGGCTTCGATGGGCATGCCGTACTTCTGCTGGATGCGGTCCCTGTACCATTCGGGGATGACGTTGAAGCTGCAGAAGGGGATGATCCTCAGATCTGGCGTGAGATAGTGGATGTCGCACCTCTGAAGCCTCTCCTCGTCCTGGTTGTACTTGTCCTGGAAGTGCATCATTCCGAGGAACATGCTCTTCAGGTGGAACTGCCCCACAGCAGCGTAGTCATGCTTGACCAGAGCGTCGGTCAGGAGCTTTGCGAAGCTGAGGCTCTTGGGCTGCTTCTCCTTGTTGACGAAGGATGAAATCTTCGTCAGCACCTTGGCAGCAACTATGTAGCGGTTAGTCCCTGAGTAGATCTCCTCACTCTTCTCGTCGAGATATTCAATCATCCCTGCGATGTCGACGAACTCGGGCAGAGGAACCAGCCTCTTCTTATCTGGGTCGTTGAAAACGTAGGTGCCTGCGCCGCAGGCGAAGTGTATGGAGAGCTCGTACTGCTCCTTCTTGGTGAACGCCTCGATGAAGCCAGTCACCGGCGAGCAGGACGGGACTGGGAACCATCCGTCCTTGGTTATCATGCCGTCTGTCTGCTCTTCAATCCTTTCGATACAGTCGGGGATTGTGATCCTGTACTTGGCCCTCTCGGTCTTGGTCAGCCTTCCCGTGAGCGACACAGGCTGGAAGTTGACCGCGTGGACGGTGTCGATGTTCTTCTGGCCGAAGCGGATGATACCCCCCAGCTCGTGGTCGTTAATCGACTTGATGACTGTCGGGACCAGGACGACGCCGACGCCTACCCTGCGGCACGCTTCGATGGCGTAGGGCGCCTCCCAGTGGTTCTTCGGGTTGGTCTTGGGGGTGACGCCGTCGAAGCTCATGTAGAGGTTCGAAACGCCCGCATCCTTCAGGCGCTTCGCCAGCCCCGGGTTCAGGGCGAGGTTGATCCCGTTCGTGTTCAGCTGAATGTGGTCGACCCCCTCTTCCTTCAGTATCTTGATGATGGTAGGCAGGTCCTCCCTGATGGTCGGCTCGCCTCCGGTGATCTGGACCGAGTTGCCGGCGACCGGCCTCTCTGCCTTCAGTGAGCGGCCCATCTCGCGGATCTGGTCGAGGGTGGGCTCATAGACGTAGGCTCCCTCCAGTCCCTTCTTTACGTAGAAGAAGCAGTACCAGCAGGTCAGGTCGCACCTGTTGGTCACGATGATGTTGGAGAGGCCAGTGTGCGAAAGGTGGTTCGAGCAGAGGCCGCAGTTGGCGGGGCAGGAACAGACGTCCATAGGCACGTTGGCCGCGTGGGTTCCCTTCCCGTCTTTCCAATAGCGCGAAAACTTGCTGTACATCTCATAGGAACCGAAGTAAAGCTCTTCGGTCTCCCCGTGCTCCGGGCAGGTCTTCGTCATCCAGACCTTGTTGTCCCTTTCGAAGACCAGGGCCGGGAGGATCCGGTTGCAGTCCGGGCATATGGACTGCGTTTGGCGAATGAAGTTCCCCTTCGAGACTTCTCTCTTCAGTTCTAGACTAACGTCTGCGATTTGGGCCAACTAAGGTTCACCGAGACGTCTCCCTGCGCGTTAGCGCATATAAGCATTTTAACTTTTCAGAGGGTGAAAGGTTAAGAATTCCTAGTCCTTGGCCGAGGGCGCTTGGCCGGCTTTGACGCCTTTGACTGCTATGAGCTTGCCCACCGGGGTCAGGATGAAGAGGGTCCCGCAGGCCTTGCACTTGCGATAGATGTTGACGCCGTCGTCAGTCTTCTGTTCCCCCATGTACTCAAGAGATTCGTGCTTGCAGGCGGGCATGCATACATGCCATGTGCTGACGGGATTTTAGCTTTTGGGAACGAAAACCCCACAAGGGGCCCAGCGGCATGAGCCTCAGTGAAAGGGCGTCTGCATCGCTCGAGGGACTGGGCCTCACGGGGAGCGAAGTCAAGGCGTACATCGCCCTCCTAAGGGGAGGGAGCATGACCGCCAACGACGTCAGCAGGGAGGCGAGAATCCCATACTCCAAGGTGTACGACGCGCTCGAGTCGCTGCACATGCGAGGGTGGGTAGAGGTGCAGAAGAGCAGGCCGATAATGTACACCGCCAAGCCTCCGGACGCAGCCCTGGAGGAGCTCAAGGCAAGGAGCGAGACGGAGAGGAGAGAGAGGGAACAGGTGGCCCTGGAAGAGCTCATGGCGATCTACGTCAGCAGAGGAGAGCAGGAGAGGCCCGACATCTGGATAATGCGGGGGACCAACGAGATACTATCGAGGGTGAAGAACCTGCTGCTGAACTGCAGGGTGGAGCTTCTGATCGCCCTCCCGCCCCAACTGGTCTCTTTCACAGACAGAATCGAGCCTCTCATGGCTGCGTTGAAGGAGAAGGGGGTGAAGAGCCTGATACTGACCTCTCCTGAGCTCCCCCGCGAGGCGGCTGAGGGGCTCGGCAGGTATGCTGAGATAAGGACCCGCAAGACGATGTACGGAGGCGGGCTGGTTTCCGACTCCAGGGAAGTTGTGTTGTTGCTCGCCGGCGGTGAGCAGGGAGGGCTCCCCCTCGCCATCTGGGCGTCTCACCACGGGCTGGCTAGCTTCGCAAAGGACTACTTCGAGTTCCTTTGGAACTCGCCGGAGACGACGAAGCTGTGAAGCCAGCCAACAGTGACCTAAGGGACGAGGAAGATGTCGTCAAACGACTGGGTTCTGATGCGGGCCTGGGGCGGGACGACGCAATGCTGTACCTCAGGCTGCTTCGTCAGGGCCAGATCCCGGCGGCAGACAAGGGCAAAGCTGTGACGCTTCTTGACAGAGGGATGGCCATAGTGTCAGGCGATGGGAGAAGGATAATCCCGGTCCACCCTCGGCTGGGGATTGCCAACCATTACCGGACCTGGCGGGAGGCGCTGGTGCGGGAGATCAACGAGAGGAGAATGAGGGTGGACAGGTTGATCCTGGAGTTGATCCCCCTGTACGAGGCCGCAACGGAGAAAAGCTCGGGCAAAGGGGGCGGTTAGCTGGCTTTGACTACCAACGAGCACCAGCACGAGATAGTATTTCTGGGCATGGTCAATGTCAACCGCGATAACTACCT
>Ga0187769_10000322_pt1 | contig 26254 bp, 20 predicted proteins | sample 0116_SJ02_MP02_1_FD_133140 | JGI IMG/M metagenome (GOLD analysis project Ga0187769, IMG submission 133140) | Tropical peat soil microbial communities from peatlands in Department of Meta, Colombia - 0116_SJ02_MP02_10_MG | ecosystem: Environmental > Terrestrial > Soil > Wetlands > Peat | place... | reverse complement strand
ACGTAGAAATGGGTATCTCCAACGAGATCTTCCCGCAAGACCGGCCGCTCCCGGAAGAGGAACAACAGGGGCATGGCCTTCCCCCCAACTGTATGAATCTGAGTGGAACAGGATACCCTGAGGACACCACGAACTTCGCACCGACGATTAGTAGCTGGGACAGGTATGCGCAGTATGCCTCGATACCGAGCGATGTCGTGGCGTTTGCAATGTTCATGCGACTGCTCGCACCGCCCATACCTTCGATGAATACACCGGGGGGCTTTGATTCGATTGCTCGCGGAAGGGCTCTATTTAGCGCCATCGGTTGCGCCACCTGCCACACCCCAACGATCAACTCTACACAGCCCTCCAACTTCACGTGGTCTCTTGGAAAGGCGTCGGTGAATGCATTTTCCGATCTCGAGATCCATCACATGGGTACCGGCCTGGCGGACAACGTATCGCAGGGCGGTGCCGGAGGCGACCAGTTCCGCACAGCACCGCTATGGGGCCTGGGCCAGCGTATCTTCTTCCTGCACGATGGCCGCACAACGAATCTGCTCACCGCCATTCAGGACCACGAAAGCAGTGGCTCGGAAGCGACGCAGGTGGAGGAGAACTTCGATACCCTTTCACCCGGGCAGAAGCAAGATTTGCTGAACTTTTTGCGCTCGCTGTGATGAGTTGTCACGATCCTTACGGGCGAGACATGAAAGTGCCTCGCCCGTATTGGTTTGTATCAGGAGACAAAGGCTGGCGTTTCCTGATGCTTCTGGGCTTATCCGTTTCGCTGTTTGCCCGTGCCCAGGGTGGCGCTTCAAGCGGGCGCGATCCGCAGGTGAAAAAGCTGCCGACGGGCATGATCCTCGTGAGGGGCGCCTGGTCGAGTGCCAGCGATTCGGTAACTCCCGTTCCCGAGGACGGGAGTCTGACCAACCATGTTTATACCAACCCGTATTTCGGCCTCGCCTATCCTCTGTCGCCGGACTGGACCGAAAAGTACAGCGGCCCGCCCCCTTCCGACAGTGGCTACTATGTGCTTGCGCAGATAAGGCCTAAGGACACGTCCCAGCAGACCCTTCGAGCGACCATTTTGATCTCTGCCCAAGACCTCTTTTTCACTCTGACGCCGACTCGCAATGTAGTTGAGTTGATCCATCACACCGCAGAAAATCTGCCGCCTGAATACAAAATAGAGAAACCACCGACAGAGGTCCGAATCTCGGGCCGTTCGTTTATCCGTTTTGATTACGGTTCGCCGGTAGCCCAGCTACATTGGCGTGTGCTGGCGACCCAAATTCGATGCCACATGGTCCAGTTCGTCTTTACCAGCCGTGATCCTGCATTGGCGGAAGGTCTCATTGCGGAGATGAACCACATAACGTTGCCGCCGCAGACGGACCTCATGTCGGGGACGGGTGGGGGAGAGGCGCCCGTGTGTATCAAGGACTATGCCAGCGGTGAGAATGTTTTGAAGAAAGTGGATCCCGTTTTTACCGAGCGGCAATTCAACCCTGTTCCGGTTCGAGTCATCATCGATGAGGAAGGGAAGGTAAAGCAGATTCATTTTCTCAGCGCTTTCCCTGACCAAGCAAAAGCCATTACCGATGCACTTTCCCAATGGAGGGTCCGGCCGTACCTGCAGGATGGACGCCCAGGGGAGGTAGAGACCGGCATCATGTTTGGGCGGGCCGCACCCGTAACCACACGCTTATCGACCGATCGAATCCAGTGACGAATCTTTCTTTGTGTAACAAGCGGGGGCTCCGTGTTCAAAGACAGATCCGAGCATTGACTCTAGTGGCTCTCTTTTCTGGAGTGGCACAGGGCGCGGGCGACATAAGCGGAACGGTCGTTAATCAGAGCCGCGGCGAACCTGCCGCCGGCGATGACGTCATCCTTGTTCAGCTCGATCCGTCCTTCGACGAAGAAGCGCACGCGAAGACGGATGCCCACGGGCGGTTTACCCTCCCTGTGCGATATCCCGACAAACGATATCTCGTGCGCGTGGTTCGTCAGGGCGTGAGCTATGATCAGCGCGCCTCGGCGGGGGACGCGCTCGTGATCGCCGTATTCGACACCGCTCGGAAAGTGCGAGACGTCACCGGCACCATCGAAATTCTCCGAGCGGGCGTTGAAGGAAACCTGCTTCACGTTTCCGACATGTATGAGATCCGCAACACATCCAACCCGCCACTGACAGAGACCGGTGGGCACACGTTCGACGCGTATCTGCCGGCAAATGCCCAGGTGGATTCCGTTCTCGCCGCAGGTCCCGGGAAGCTGGGCGTGCTGATCGCCGCGGCGCCTGTTTCGGGCCAGCCTGGACACTGCGCGGTGGATTTTCCCTTACGGCCCGGGGCAACCCGGTTTGCCTTCAACTACGACCTCCCCTACGATGGCCATGCCACGTTCGAAACAAGGCATGCATATCCCCTTGAGCAGTTGGCGATCATGATTCCGCCGACCATGAAATTTTCATCGCGCGCGGCAGCCTTCGAGATCCTTCCAGTTGACAGCAGCCGTTACCAGGTCCTGGCAGCGAACCACCTCAAGGCAGGAGAGGGGCCGGAGTTTGAAATCTTTGGAGCCGGAGACCTTCCGCCTCTCGGAAATCAGGACAAATCCGAAGCCTGGGCACATCCCCCGCTTCCATCCCATGCCACATCATTGGCTCTCGGTCCCATCGTCGAGCCTTCTCTGGCCTGGATCGATTCACGATCGAAGCCGATCGAACCGCCTTCCCAGTCGCTCGCCTTGCGTGGGGTGATCTCGGTCCTTCTTGCTCTGTGTGCTGTCCTGATTTGGCGCGTGCGCACAGGTTTGTCTTCTGATAGGCACGGTGTACGACGGGGTCATCCCAGCAAGCCGGGCGATATCGCTTGCCCCTGAATGGTGCCCTGCTGACGGCAGAAGCAGGATCTTTTCGAGTTCGTCGTGACGACCCATCGGTGCCGCTTCATTTCTGAAAGTGCGGCATCACTTCGGTTGAAAAAAGCTCAAGCGAGCGCACGCTTTCCTCGTGCGTGAGGTCTCCGTAGGCGAAACGCACGATGGCGTAATTGGCTCCGCTTTGCTCTAATTCCTGCTCGATTCGGGCGCGAACCGTCTGAGGTGTTCCGGTGATCAGAGTCGAAGCGCTGGCGCGAAGCACCTCTTCGAGGCTTACGTGTGAAGCGTTGTATTTGCGCCAGAGATAAACGAGGCTTTCGTAGAAGCCTTTAGAACCGAACTTTCCGCGCTCCTCCGCCTCGCGCTCGGTCTCCGCTACGTAGACGTTTCGCGCGATGCCTACCTTGGGCATCTTCATGGCTTTGCCGCCGTGCGCTTTATTCCACGAATCCTTGAAGGCGTCGATCACGGCCCGTGCCTCCGGTGCCGCAAGAAGCGATGCCATGTTGATGTTCTGCTGCCCCAGACGCTTGGCGCTCTCGGGGCTGTTCGTGGCGTACCACATCGGGGGATGGGGCCGCTGCAGGGGCTTCAGTTCAATTGGCACATTCCGAAAGTTGAAGTACTTCCCGTGATAGTCGACGACATCTTGAGTGAGCGCGGCCATCAGCACCGCCATCGCCTCGCCGTAGAGAGCGGGGGCTTCCTGTTCGGTGACATTGTAAAAGCCAAGCTCTACGCCGGACACCCCGCGCCCGGTGCCGACCTCAAGCCGCCCGTGCGTGAGATGATCCAGCATGCAGATTTCAGCTGCCAGCCGCAGGGGGTTGTAAAGCGTGGCGATCAACACCAAGGGAGCAAAGCGGATATTTTTCGTGATGCGCGCGGCAGCCGCTAGAAAGACCAGCGGAGAAGGCGCCAACCCGAGCGGCGTGAAATGGTGCTCGGTGGGGTGGTAGGTGCGGAAGCCAGCCTTATCGTATAGCTCCAGGAGCCTCAGACGGCTGTCGTAGGTCTCCGCAATCGGCCTGCTTTGTCGGTCGATGTGGTCGATCACGCCGAAATCCAGTTTCATTCGGTCCGCTTTCCGGGAGCATCCATCCCCATCGGCTAGGTCCAAGAAAGGCTTTGGAGTCCAGAACTCTACTCCCGACCTCCTCGCTTGGCAAATGCGCCTGGTTTTGGCGTTGCAGCCGCCGCAAATCGAACGCGGCAACCCCGTCCTGGACGCGGAAATGGGTGCTATACTTAAAAATCGTTTTCTCGAGCGCCGGTCAAAGGAGCACGAGCATGGGAGTTCAATTTCGGGAGCTATGGAGCTGGGTAAGGCACCGAAAGGCGTTTGCATTCCTCCTCGCGACGATCACGCTGTGCATCGGCATCCTCATCGGTAGCGTGATTTCCGGCCGCGCGCTCGCCACGCACGCCCAAGGGCCGAGTGGTGCTTCGCTGCTCGCGGTACCGGACCCGGTAAGCCTTTCGAGCGCCTTTGCTACGATCAGCAAGAGTCTCGGTCCGGCGGTCGTGAATATTTCAACCACTCAGGTCATCGAGAAGCCCAAGGCAGGCAGCAGGACTCCGCGCGGAGGCGGTGAGAGTGACCCTTTTCAGGACTTTTTCGATCGCTTCTTCGACTCACCAGATGACGGCCCGGACGCGGAGCGCAGTTTGGGGTCTGGGGTGATCGTGGACAAGAAAGGCTTCATTCTCACGAACGACCATGTGATCGATGAGGCCACGAAGATCCAGGTGGCTCTCGACGGAGATGGCCATCATTACAGCGCCCATGTTGTCGGGACCGATAAGGACACGGATCTCGCGGTAATCAAAATCGACGCAGATCACGATCTCCCGGTGGCCAAGCTCGGCAACTCCGACGGCGTGCAAGTCGGCGATTGGGTTCTCGCTTTCGGCAGCCCGTTCGGCCTGAACTCGACGGTTACGGCAGGCATCGTTAGCGCCAAAGATCGTTCCAACGTCGGCCATCAGTTTCAGCGTTTCATCCAGACCGACGCGGCGATCAACCCCGGAAATTCCGGGGGACCACTGGTCAGTATGGCCGGCGAAGTGATCGGCATCAACACGGCGATCTATACGGGCAGCCGAGGATTCGAGGGGGTGGGATTCGCACTGCCCTCGAATGCTGCAATTACGGTTTATAACCAGCTGATCACCACTGGAAAAGTGGTGCGGGGCTCGATCGGAGTCACGTTCCAGGAAGAGAACAGTAATAATCCCGTGCTGATGAAAGAGCTGGGTGCTCCCTATGGGATTGTCATTCAGGCGGTCGAGGCGGGCAGCCCGGCGGAGAAGGCCGGCTTGCAAGCCGGCGATGTCATCACCGATGTGAACGGCCGCCCCGTGCATACGGGTGCGGACCTCGTGAATCCAATCGCGCAGACTCCCATCGGCCAATCCGTCGAACTCCACTATGTCCGGAACAAGGAAACGAAGGAGATCACCCTGACCGTTGCCGATCGCGCAAAAGTGTTTCCGCAATCTGCGCAGGACAACGGAGGGCAACCGGACCAGTCCGAGGAGCCCAGCCAATTCGGTCTACACGTCGAGGAGCTGACACCCGATCTGGCGCGTAAGCTCGGCATGGGAAAGCTGAGCGGTGCGGTGGTCACCCAGGTGGAGCCCGCGAGCTTTGGGGAGGATGTCGGATTCGCGCGTGGCGACGTGATCGTGGAGATCAACCACATCCCGATCAACTCGATTGCCGACTACCGCGCGCAGATGGCGAAGCTCAGGCCCGGCGACGACGTGCTGTTCCGCATTGCCCGGCATGCCGATGCCGAAAAGGTGCTGAGTGTGTTCCTTGCCGGCACCGTGCCGGCCAAGCCATAGCCGATCGGGCGCGAGACAAGCAGGCCGCTTGCCAGTATGTCTTAGCCGTGTCATACTCCCGGCCCCCCGCGCATTCAGTCCCAGATGAAGGAGCCGCGGCCATGCCAATCTTAGGCCCCCTAACCTCGCGTTCCGTATACGCAGCAAACTTGCTTCTGGTTGTTTCGGGCATTGCCTTTGCGGGAGGCGCCACCCCCTCTGCTTCGCCACATCCCAAGCCCGACCGTCAAGTCAAGGTGTGGACAAACGAAGATGTCGAGGCTCTTGGCCCGCGATTTGCGCCGGCAAACGAGGCGGTGCCAGTTGTTCCCGGAGCCGCCGCGGAGGTGACAGCCAGTGGAGTTCGAGCTCCGCTTCCATCCGAACAAAATCCACAATGGTATGCGCAACAGCTCGTCCTGCTCGAAACGGAGTTGGCGAGCGTGTCGGACCAGCTGTCAGACACGAGCTCGTTATCGCGCCAATTCCGCGCGGCAAGCGCGAGTGTGCAGACGGGACTCAACATCGTGGCGCCGTGTCAAGGCATAACCACCGACAATTTCATTGCGCTACTCGAGACGCGTCGCCAGGAGATCCTCGAGCAGATTGACGCTCTTGGAGATACGGCGCGAGCGAACGGTATGCCCCCAGGAATCTTGGTCGAGGGCCGTGGGCGTGTGAGCGCCGTAACTCCAGCGACGCCGGAGGAACAGGCACGGGCGCTCGTCGAGCACTATGAGAGTCTTTCCGATCAGCTTGCGGACACCCGGCTGACGATCGCCAGCATGCACGCCGACGCCGCCTCTCAAGGAGCGACCTTGCTCCAGCCGCGTGCGCGCTGGGGTGGCAACATGACCACGAACTTGTTGCAGAACCTCTACAACCAGCAGGGTGCGTTTGAGAGCGAGATGAACGCGACTGAAGACCAGATGCGTCAAGCGGGCCTGAGCGCTCCGTAGAAAGGGTGTCGATGGCTCTCAGCGGGGGCTTGCGATGACCGCTGGTTCCCGCGACGGGATGTGGGCCTCGATTGCGGCCGTGGTAGGGCTAGCCATCGCGGCGCTCACCGTGTTCGTGATTCATCCGAGCTCGTCTGGGGGGCAGATCGGCTGGTACACAGGCTTGCTGCCCGGGTCGATCATGGGCGCTATTTTGGCGGGCGCTGTTCAGAATTACCTGCCGCGGGTCCAATCGACCGTTTACCTACTTTCCCTGATTGCTTTTAGCTTTCTGTGGTATTTCGCTATCGCATTTGTTGTCGTGAAGATTGTTCGAGCTCTTGCGCGAAAGCCTTAGGTCCAAGTCATTTCCGGCCGTATCTGATAGGCGCCGCTCGGACGCACCTAGCTTGAGCCGCCCGGAAGAATCCGGATAATTACAGGAAGGGGCCTATCCCCAGGCAAGAAACGAACTCGCGATCGTCAAAGAAAAGGGCGACGACTTTGGTAAGAAGGCAAACCATTGCTGCGTCTTTCGCGTTTGCGTGGCTGCTTACGGCTTCCGGCGCTCGCGCCGCGCAGTCGGCTCCTTCGAGCGCGTCGCCGTCGCCTTCCACTCAGCCGAAAGCGACCACCCACAAGCACAAGCACTACGCCAAGCGCCAGCCGCCGGGGCAGAAGGCGCCCACCCCGGAGCGTATCTCGGAAATTCAGTCGGCCCTAGCTCGAGAGGGCTACTATCAGGGCGACCCAACCGGCAAATTTGATTCCTCCACGCTCGCTGCGCTCGAAAGATTTCAGTCGGCGAATGGAGTTGATGCAAACGGAAAACTGGATGCTTCCACTCTACAGAAGCTTGGGCTTGGCTCCGACATCGCAGGGGTCGGAGCACCGAAACCGGTAGTTCCCAGTTGCTGCTCGCCCAAGCCCGCTGCCCCCGCGCCCGCCACACCGGCGATGAGTTGCTGCGCGGCGACTTCAACCCCGAACCCGTCCACGCAACCATCGGGCGCATCCCCCAACGCCACCACGACGGTTTCTTCCTCCGACACAAAATCCGATCCGAAGTAGCGTATCGAACTCAGACCTGGTTCTACCGTCGCTTTGAGACGCCTTGACACACGCGTTCACAAGTTTGCCTGAGAGGAAGGCGAGCGGAGTTGTAATATAATTCGCATCCAGCGCTGGAGGTTGTCTCATGGCCACCGTATTCGCTCCCACCGTTTTTAAGAACTACATTGACGGAACGTGGGTCCAAGCGCACGGCGGTAACGCCATCGAGAATCGCAATCCCGCCAATCAGCAGGACCTTATCGGAATGTTTCCCGCCTCAACGGCGGAGGATGTTCGGGATGCGATCGACTCCGCCACGCGGGCTTTCCAGAAGTGGCGGCTCGTGCCCGCGCCCAAGCGTGCCGAGATCTTGTTTCGCGCTGCGGAAATTCTTGTGGAGCGCAAGGAAGACTACGCGCGCGACATGACGCGTGAGATGGGCAAGATTTTGCCGGAAGCTCGTGGTGACGTGCAGGAAGCCATCGACATGACGTATTTGATGGCGGGAGAAGGCCGTCGGCAGTTCGGGCATGTCACGCCCTCGGAGCTGCCGAGCAAATTTGCGATGGCGATGCGCGCACCGGTGGGCGTTGCCGGGATGATCACGCCGTGGAATTTCCCGATGGCGATCCCGTCGTGGAAAGTGATGCCTGCCCTCATCTGCGGGAATACGATCGTCCTTAAACCGGCCGAAGACACGCCGCTTTCAACCTACAATCTCGCGCAAGCCCTGGAGGAAGCCGGACTGCCGCCCGGTGTGCTGAACGTCATTTTCGGCGATGGCCCGCAGGCGGGCGCGCCGATGCTCAATCATCCCGGCGTGCAGTTGGTGAGTTTCACCGGCTCAACCGAAGTCGGGCGCATCGTGAGTCTGGCGTGTGCGCCGACGTTTAAGAAGTGCCACCTCGAAATGGGTGGCAAGAACATTATCGTTGTCATGGACGATGCCAATCTGGAGCTGGCGGTTGATGGCGCGGTCTGGGGCGGCTTTGGCACCACCGGACAGCGGTGCACAGCCGCCAGTCGCGTGGCGGTTCATAAAAAGGTATACCGCGCTTTCGTCGAGAGGTTCGTGGCGCATGTGAAAAACCTAAAAGTGGGCGACGGGCTTGATCCTGCGACGCAGATGGGTCCCTCGATCAACGAGCAGCAGCTCAAAACGGTAATGAACTACGTCGACATCGGAAGGTCTGAAGGAGCGAAGCTCGAAACGGGAGGGCATCGGCTGGAAACGGGCTCGTATGCGCGGGGCTGGTTTCACGAGCCGACGGTTTTCGTCGATTGCGACCGAAACATGCGCATTTGTCAGGAGGAGATCTTTGGGCCGGTTGTCGCCGTGATTCCGTTCGATAGCTTCGACGAGGCAATCGAGATCGCCAACGGCGTCCATTACGGGCTATCGGCTTCGATCTACACGCGCGACGTAAACAACGCGTTCCGTGCGCAACGGGACCTCGAGACCGGGATCGTGTACGTCAACGCGCCCACGATCGGCGCGGAGACGCACTTGCCATTCGGCGGCATTAAGAACACGGGCAACGGGCACCGCGAGGCGGGTTTGGCAGCGTTGGATTTTTACTCGGAGTGGAAAACGGTCTACGTTGACTATTCCGATCATTTGCAGCGCGCCCAGATCGACAACGCCTAAAGACTCCCGGACCACGCTTAGATTTTCAGCCCTACCAGACGCATCAGTTCCAGCGCGTTGCTCTTCGCCACGATGCCCTCACGCAATTTGTAATCGAACCGCATCTGCCCGTCTTCGACATGGTCCTCAAAATGTGCGTTGTGAACGGTTTTGCCCAACGATTGAGTCATTTCGGCGAGTGCCAAATCGTGTGTGGTCACGATTCCGATCGCACCGCTTTGCAAAAACGCCCGCACTAGGTTCTCGGCCCCGATTCTCCGGTCGTGCGAATTCGTTCCGTCCAGTAGTTCGTCGAGCAGGAACAGGATCGGGTTTTCTCGGCTCACCAAGTCGAATACCTGGCGAATGCGGAGCAGTTCGGTATAGAAAGTCGAGCGCCCTTGTTGCAGCGAATCGATGCTCCGTAATCGCGTGCCCAACGAAAGCGGCGTCAGATTTAGCGATTTCCCTCGAATCGGCGCACCGGCCATGGCCAACACCGCGTTGATGCCGACCGTGCGTAACAGTGTGCTCTTACCCGACATATTCGAGCCACTCACTAGCAGCACACGGGTATCTTGGTCCAGACGGACGTTGTTTCGCACACACTGCGAATGGGGGAGGAGCGGATGACCAAGTTCTTCGCCCTCGAACCGCGCGGCCGATCCGTTCCTTGTGAGGATGGGGAAGGGATCGGAGGGATGCTCGAAGGCATACGCGGAGAGAGAAAGCAACGCCTCGATTTCGGCGGCCGCATCGATCCATTGGCGCAAACTGTGGCCGTACCGTTTTCGCCATCCTTCCGCGGCAGCCGCTACCTGAATCGTATACAGCGCTGGCAGCTCGATCATCCGGACGAACAGACCCTCGCGGCTGTCGATCCAGTTGACGATGCGCGCGAATTTGCGGATCGCGCGTGACGCTTGTTCGGAGCCTTGGGCGAACTCCCCGACCAATTGCTTGAGTCGAGGCGATGTGAACGTCTCGCTCTCCAGGCGTTCCACGATCTTCGCAAACAGCACCACACCCTCCGCATTACAACTGACGCCGGAGAGGACTGCCGTGGCGTCTCGCCGGAATCGAGCCAGGATGATGGCTTCGAGCATCAGCACAATCAAGAACGGCCAAATGAACCCTGTGAACAAAAAGTAGGTCAAAGTAGCGGCCGCTGCGAATGCAAAGACGACCGCGATCGAGCGCAAGACAGCCGCAAGGCCGAGCATCGGCGAGGCCTCGCACCAGTTCGTGAGTGATTCCGGGTTCAGGCGTACCCGCAAATCCTCGCCTGTGACGGCCAATTCTTCGCGCAGGTCAAGTTTCTCGCGTAGTTCCGACACCAACTCTTGGCGCTCGATGACGGTGTGGGCAAGCGAGGGGTTCAATAACCATTCCGCCAGGCGGTTTTCTCCCATGGGCAGCCGTGCGGTCGACAGGAGCTGGAACAAGCAGCCGTTTCCGAACAGATCGAGGTCTTCCGCATACACGTGGTCCGGGTTGCGGAAGCGCTCTCCCGTGGCGCCTATGCCACTCCAGCGATCCTCCATCCGTGCGAACCCGGCACGGTAGAAGGCGGCGGCCGTCTCCGCATGAGTTTTGGCCCGGATCGTGTATTCGTGCACCACGGCCAAGGCCGCGTAGGCCACGACGGGTGCGATCAGCCACAAAGCTGCCATCGCGTGCCGGGCGTAGCAGAGCCAGGCACACACGAGACAGGCGACCACTACGGTCAGTTTCAGATTTCCCAGGACGATGTGCTGGTGCCCTCGCCTTCGAATCGTCTTGACGTGGGAGGCGAGGCGAGACTCGTATTCAACCCGTGGGTCAGACACACATGGCTCCCGCTGCTAGTCTACCGCAGGCACCGCGAGGGACCAGTCTCCTCAAGCGGGAGCGCCATGAAAAGGGCTGAATCAGCGCCGCCCGATGAAGTGTGTGGACGTTGATTGACAGCTTCTGGGCGCGCAGGGAGAATGTCATTGCGGTGGGGTAGCGGGCGTGATCGCCCCGGGGCAGCTCTCTAATCGCAATCCAATCGGACCCAGTAGTGTGTGCGTCCGGGTGAATCCGGCGAGGAGACGACGCCCTATGATTCGACGTTTGTGTTTTTCGCTCGTGGTTGTGGTGATCTTGGTGTTCCCGATCACGCTTGCTTCGCAATCTTCAGATTCATTCCGTGCGGCGACGCTACGCTCCGTGGCGGGATGCCTAGCTTCTTCTCGTGATGATGCCGGGGGAGGCTTTTTTACCGCCGACGCGGCGAGTGCGGCACACGGCTTCGATCTCGCCAATCTGAACCGCGCTGCCTCGCCCTGCGACGACTTCTATGAGTTTGTCAACGGCGGTTGGATGAGGAGCCATCCGATCCCTGCGGCTTGGCCCTCGTGGGATTCCTTCAATGCGCTTCAGAATCACAATCAGCAAGCACTCCACGACATTCTCGAAGAGGCCGCCAGGGACAGGACCGCTGAGCCTGGCTCGAACTGGCAGAAGATCGGGGATTTTTACGCAAGCTGCATGGATGAAGGACAAGTCGAGTCTGCCGGTCTCAAACCGCTCGAACCCGCCCTCCAACAAATTGCCGATGTCCAGGACACTGCGGGGCTTGAGAAAGAAATCGCGCGCCTGCAGCTCATCGGCGTGAATGCCGTTTTCGCCTTCGGCTCAGAGCAGGACTTAAAGGACAGCACACAAGTGATCGCCGGCGCTGGTCAGGGCGGCCTCGGATTGCCAGACCGGCAGTATTACGTGGACGACGATGATCACTCGAAGCAGCTCCGCGCTCAGTACCTCCAGCACGTCACCAATATGTTCAAGCTGATGGGCGACAGCGAGGACAAGGCTCGGAGCGAGGCGGCGACGGTTCTCGACGTCGAGACAATTCTCGCCAAAGCCTCGAAAAAGCGCGAGGACCTGCGTGATCCCGAGGCGAACTATCATCCGATGTCCCTCACCCAGCTGGATCGCCTAACGCCGCACCTTTCCTGGCAACAGTATTTCGCCGAGGTGGGCGTTCCCGGTTTGAAGGACGCCGACGTCGGCCAAATCGAATTCTTCAAGACGGTAGACGAGTCCATCGCCTCGGTTCCGCTGGGTGCTTGGAAGACCTATCTTCGTTGGCATTTCGTTCATTCCGTTGCGACGAGCCTGCCCAAGAGGTTCGTCGACGAGAACTTTGACTTCTACGGCCACCAGCTGACCGGTTCGAAGGAACTTCTGCCGCGCTGGCAGCGCTGCGTCCAAGCGACGGACCGCGAGCTCGGTGAGGCGCTCGGACAATATTACGTCCAACGTTATTTTCCGCCCGGGGCCAAGGCCCGCGCCCTGGAGATGGTGAAAAATATCATGGCGGCACTTCACGATGATCTTCAGACGCTCGATTGGATGAGTCCGATGACCCGCGAGCAAGCCACGAAGAAGCTCTCGATGATGACCTTAAAGATTGGCTATCCAGACAAATGGCGTGATTACTCGAAATACGAAGTTGATCGCGGCCCGTACGTCGAAAACGTACTTCGAGGCAACGCGTTTCAAGTCTCTTGGGACCTTTCCAAGATCGGCAAGCCGGTTGATAAGTCGGAATGGAGCATGACCCCGCCAACCGTCAACGCGTATTATTTTGCTCCGCTGAATGAAATTGTCTTTCCCGCCGGAATCCTTCAGCCGCCCTTTTTCGATCCCCATGCGGACGACGCCGTCAACTATGGCGGCATCGGCTCGGTCATCGGACACGAGATGACACATGGCTTCGACGATCAGGGGGCGCGATTCGACGGCAACGGCAACCTGAAGAATTGGTGGACACCGGAAGACCTCAAGAACTTTAAGGCGCGTGGCGAGTGCATCGCAAAGCAGTTCGGCTCCTATGAAATCGAGCCGGGCCTGTATGGCAATGGGAAGCTCGAGGAGGGCGAAAGTATCGCCGATCTCGGTGGTATGACAATCTCGCATGCCGCATTCGAGCAGACGCCGGAAGGCAAAGTGAATGCACCTTCGATCGACGGCTTCACGCCCGAGCAGCGGTTCTTCCTTGGTTGGGGCCAGATCTGGGAGGAGAACATCCGCCCAGAATATGCGCGGCTGATCGCCAAGACCAACGAGCACCCACTCGGCAAGTTCCGCAGCAATGGCCCGCTGTCAAACACCCCGGCGTTTGCGAAGGCCTTCGGCTGCTCGGCGGATTCGAAGATGGTTCGCTCCGAGTCGGAGCGCTGCCGCATTTGGTGACAATCCGATGCCCGAGCCTAACGGCTCTTCCCGAGGATTCGTTCGATCTGTTGAAAATGGTTGAGGTCATGGCCGGCGAACATCTTCACGATGGTCTCGACCGTTTCTTGCCCGCGCTCGTTGTGATTTCCATAATGTTTCCACTGTTCGGGAGTCAGCGACTTGAGCAGCGCAAGATTTGCCTTGCGCAACAGGCGATATTGCTCGAAGGATTTTTTTAGGTCGCGTTTGTCGTAATGCAGCGCCGTCACCCACACGTCCTGATCGAAGCCGATGATTTGCGTTCCCGGCGCACCGAGGATGGCGCGAATCCGGTAGCCGCCTACGAGCTCCGTGTCGGCGACGTGCGCCACGATCTCCCGAATCGACCACTTCCCTGGGGCGGGGCGCTTGCGCGCCTTGGCGCTCGACACGCCCTTCAAGAGCTTCTTGAGCCGAGCCGGAGCTGCAGCCTGAAGTCTTAGTGGGTTTTTCCCCTTGAGATGGCTAAACATTCGATTGCGGTACTGTTCGGCTGTTTCTCCCATGTCGCCCTCCACAATGAGCTCGAATGAGCCATTCTAAGGCAGGGCTGTGCAATCTGAAGGTCGAAAGCAGCCACAACTGAGCTGCGCCGAGAGCCAATTTGGTTCGACTCGCTGCAAACGAAGGCTGTTTCCAATCCTGGAAACTGAGAATGCCAGAAGCCAAGGCTTCGATTGAGCCGCGTCGTAAAATCTAGCCAAGAGCCGGAATCGCTACGGGAATTTAACAAGCCGACCGGCCGTCGAGAGACGAGTGTGCGAGGCGAATAGCATGGCACCCAAAGCGGCCGACCCGCCACCGGCCCCGATCCCAGGACAGGGTGACCCGCCGGTCAGTGCCGGAGCCGCGGGTAGTCCCGCCAAGCCCCCCCTTACGCCGGAAGAGCAGGAACTCGCGCGCAAGCTGGAAGAGCAAGCCGCACTGGAAGCCGAATTGGCCGAGCGCGAGCTGCGTGCTGCGAATCTGCGCGCCGAACTCGGCGCATTCGAGCGACGCTATCTCCACTTTGTTGGTTCACGCTATGCCGAACTGGACGCATGGCAGGCGCGCCTCGCGGAGCGCCGGGCCGAGGAGCGGCCCGGCAACGAACGCGCCAAGCAGGCCGCGGGCGAAGCTCGCGCCCGGGCGGAGGAAACGAAATCGGCTGCAGGTCAGAAATCCTCCAAGGAGCCTCACGCCTTCACGGCCACGCCGGAAATGAAGCGTCTTTACCGCGAGGTCGCCAAGCGCATTCACCCTGATCTTACCTCGGACCGCAAGGACCGCATCAAGCGCCAGCATCTAATGGCCGAGGCAAATCGCGCCTACGAGCGCGGCGACCAGGACCGATTGGTCAAAATCCTCACCGAGTACGAACATAGCCCCGAGGCCGTCGAAGGCGAAGGCCCCGGGGCCGAACTGATTCGTGTGATTCGGCGCGTCAGCCAAGCTCGCAGCCGTCTTGCCGAGATCGAAGCCGAGATGCAGGACGTGCTGCGCTCCGATCTTCATCAGCTCAAGCTACGCGTGGACGAGGCGGAAAAGAGCGGCCACGACATTCTGAAACAAATGATTGCCAAGGTCGACCAACAGATCGCTGCCGCGAAGCAGGCCCTGGAAAGAAAACGGGAGGGTCTCGGCTGATGCCCCAGCATGGCGCATCCTCGGCGAACAAGATCGTCCCCGCACCTGCGCGCGCGCTAGCCTCGCGCTCGGCGGCCCTGGTGACGCGCGGCCTGCTGGATCTGGCGCGCGACTCCAATTGGCTCATCAGGAAGATTTTCAGCGGGCACACTTCGCGGCTCGCCCTTTCCTCGACGGGCCAGCTCTCGGCCGCCCTGCCGCTTGCGCCGAACGACACCGAGAGCATCGCCCTGTACGATATCGAGCTCGGCAGGCCGACCGTAGCGCTTTCCGTCCCAGGTGAGAAGCCGAATGCGCGTTCGGCTTTACCAGTAGCGTTTGCGTGGTCATCTACCGCAAGCGACCTGGTGGTCGCCTGGCAAAATTGGGGGAGCCGCCTGTATGCCTTCGACCCTCACGGGGAGATCTCGTTAGGTGGTTTCGGCGAATTTTCAGCTTTTCCGGGCCATCTGGCCTGGTCTGACAGCGGAAAATACCTCGCCTCGGCGTGCTCGGGCGCTGCGCGGGCGCGCGTACGTCTCTGGGAGGCGGCGCCCCATTCGAACAGCGGAATGCCGTTCGCGGAGCCTCCGCTCAGTGAGGTTGGCGGTCCGCGCTCGTTTGAGGAGTGGTTCGACGACGACCCGCTCGATACAGACTCAGCTGACGAATCCACGTTCTCTGGTTTTGGCCGCATCGCTTTCAGCCCGGATGAAGGTACTCTTGCGAGCGTGATTGAAATCGAGGGGGAATGGGCGGACGACTCCATCGTGCTGCTCGACGTGCCCACGCTGCGGCGCCGAGCCACTTTTCAGGCGCAAGGGCACATCACAGGACTAGCCTGGACCTTCGACGGCCAGAATCTGATTCATTGCTCGGCCGGGCAAGCCTACCGAACAAGTCCGATTTCGCCGGAGATCGAGTCGCTCCCGTTCGGCGCCGAGCTGGTTGCCTGCCACCCGCACCTGCCGGTCTGTTTGTGCTTCAGTTCGTGGCTCAGGAGTTCCGCGAAAGGCCGTCTTTTCCTTGCCGATCTGGAGCGGCTGTCCGTCTTCGATGAGTATGCCGCCGAGGGCGTGGTTGACTTGCGTTGGTCACGCGACGGCTCAAAAGCCTATGCCGTCACGGCCGACGGCCTTGCTTACATCTACGAGCTGCCTCCGCTCTAGCTGGTAAGGTTTTTCTATTCCCAATGACGACCTGTCATTTTCTCGGTCCACTGCCAAATCTCGGACCTGACTTTCGGATCGCGCAACAGGGGGTTTGATTCCGCCGGCTTGCATTTGACGAAATATTTTCCCGAAACTTGCGCCACTGCTGGCGAGGTCGCCAGATAAAGGGACCCTTCGGCCCCCTGTTTCGGATCGAGCATGAACGGATGAATGGCCGCGACGATGATCTTGAAAAACAGGCCGGGGCTTGCGCCACCGATGTTGGTTCGAACCACACCTGGATGGAGGCAGTTTGCAGTAACGCCCGATGTTTCGAGCCGTCGAGCTAGCTCGAATGTAAACGCATTCATGAGCAGCTTCGATTGGCCGTAAGCGGAAAAGCCACTGTATTTTCGCCGCTCGAATTGCAGGTCGTTCAGCTCGAGGCGCGCGTGCCGCTGCGCCTCCGACGAGACATTGATGATTCGCGAAGGCGCACTGGCTTTCAGCAAGTCCAGCAAGAGAAGCGTCAACAGAGCCGGGCCCAGATGGTTGCCCGCGACGGTCATTTCGATACCTTCGGATGAAATCGTACGCTTTGGCAACGCTGCGCCCGCGTTGTTAATCAACACATCGATCCGCGCATACCTCCGTTCGATCTCCGACGCGAGGGCTCGGACCGATGCCAGCGAAGACATGTCCGCGATCAGCAAATCAAGTTGAGAAGAGCCCGATTCCCGTCGGATCTCCTCCATCGCGGCTTCGCCCTTCGGCCCGTTGCGGCAAACCAATACGACGTGAGCGCCTTTGCGTGCCAGGGCCAGCGCGGTTTCCTTGCCGATGCCACTGTTTGCGCCCGTGACCACGCAAGTCTTTCCGCTCATGTTTTCCGAATCCGCCACGGACAACCTTTCAGCAGAAATGCGGAGTGGCTTCGGATGTACTATGCCAAAGGCAGACTCGCCTCTGCATTCAGTGTCGAATCGGCACGATCACCGGCCATGAAACGCACAAATCCGGCGGCAGCGATCATCGCGGCGTTGTCCGTCGAGAGTGCGCGACTGGGGAAAAACACCTCCAGGGCGTGACGACTGGCTTCGGTCTCAAAGGCGGAGCGCAGCTCGCTATTCGCGGCAACGCCGCCCGAGACGAAAATGGCGCGCGCGGGGTGGCGTCGCGTGGCAGCCAACGTCTGGGCCACCAGATTGCTGACTACCGACCGTTGAAAACTTGCGATCAGATCGAGCGTGGTCGTGGTCGAAAGAGCGCGGATTTGATCGGCGGCGCGCTCTCCGCGGAGCAGGGCTTGCCGACGTGCCTCAATTTCCGGCTGGAGTTGCGGATTGCGCCGTAGGTAATGGAGCACGGCCGTCTTGATCCCACTGAAACTGAAGTCGTAGGGATTGCCGGTCATCTTCGGATCGGAGAATCGTACCGCCTGGGCGTTCCCGTGCGGCGCGAGGCGATCGATGATCGGTCCGCCCGGATAGCCGAGCGCCAGCATTCGCGCGACCTTATCGTAGGCTTCACCGGCGGCGTCGTCACGTGTTCCCCCGATCTTGCGGTAGGAGAAGTGCGCCGCACCGTTGGCACGCCCAGACTCTACCGAGTAGAGAATTGTGTGGCCGCCGGAGACGATCAGACAGACGGCCGGAAACTGCGGCTCGCGGCCCGCCGCGCGCGCCTCGAGCAGCACGGCGTGGACGTGGCCCTCCAGATGATTCACCGCGATGAGTGGTTTTCCGAGCGATAGAGCGAGAACTTTGCCATAGGTCACTCCGACCAATAGCGCGCCGACCAAACCCGGCCCCTGCGTGACGGCCACAGCATCAATATCGCCCAGCGGGATGTGCGCTTGCGCAAGGGCCTCGCGCACCACCGGAACGATTTGCCGGAGATGTTCGCGGGAGGCCAGTTCTGGCACCACGCCGCCATACTTCCGATGAATCTCAGCTTGCGATGCCACGACATTCGATAGAATGTGTCGCCCGCCCGCCACGACAGCCGCAGCGGTCTCATCGCACGAGGATTCGATGCCCAAAATAAGGTGTTCTCTTCCAGTCACCAGGAAAACCTGATCCTTCCAGCACCTCAGAAGGCCTATGTTAGCATGGTGCGACTGTGGGACCTCTCAGACCAAAAGGTGCAGCGAACAATCGATGAGCGGGCAAATAAAGAAAGTGCGAAAAGCTGTCTTACCCGTAGCGGGATTGGGTACGCGATTTCTTCCCGCAACGAAAGCCGTTCCCAAGGAAATGCTCACGGTCGTCGATAAGCCGCTCGTCCAGTATGCCGTTGAGGAATGCGCCGCGTCGGGGATCGAACACATCATCTTCGTCACGGGACGCAATAAGAGCGCGATTGAAGACCATTTCGATCTTTCGCCGGAGCTGGAGATTTTTCTCGAGCAACGTGGGAAACCCGATCTGGCACGTTCGGTTCGCGAGATCGGCAAAGGAATGAAGTTCAGCTACACACGCCAGAGTGAGGCGCTCGGACTGGGACACGCCGTGCTTTGCGCCGCAGAATTGGTCGGCGACGAGCCGTTTGCAGTGCTCTTGGGCGATGTGATCATGGAGGGTGCGGTGCCCGCCACCCGCGAACTCGTGGAGATTTACGAGGCGACTGGATCGGGGGCGATCCACGTCGAGCGCGTGCCTCGAGAGCGAGTGCACCTGTACGGAATCGTGGACGCCGATCCGCCAGAGAAACGCTCCCGCTGGGGCGAAAAGGTCGTGCGCGCAAGAAATCTGGTTGAAAAACCGAGTGCCGAAAAGGCCCCCTCGAATCTGGGAGTTACGGGACGCTACGTCTTGCCACCGGAAATTTTCGATTATTTGAGAACAACCAAACCGGGCGCGGGCGGCGAAATCCAGTTGACCGATGGACTGTGCCGTCTTGCTGAGAAGAACAAGCTGTTCGCCTGCATCTACGAAGGGAAGACGCACGACGCCGGAGACAAGCTCGGATACCTCGTTGCCACGGTTGAGTTCGGAATGAAGCATCCGAAGCTGGGCGAAGGTTTCCGCAACTATCTGCGAGGTCTGACCCTGTAATACCGCAAGCGCTCTTTGCGTTTTTCGGTGTAGCTAAACCTAGTTGGGCGCTCGGCCGACCATGAAGTCAATAGGGAGCGCTGGGATCGTGATCAACCTTTTCCGGAACGGCAAGTGCATCGAGACGTGGCAGTCGAACGATGCATTGGGCTTCTTCGCTTAGCTCGGCTTGGTGCCATCACTGACGGCGAAATAACGACGCCATCGCGAGAATGGCGAAATCGCAGAAACCTCATTCTGAAACTGCCTTGCGTGTGTGACGAAACAGGTTCAGCAGGACGTCACCCTATTACCCGCGCACGATACGCCAGCGACAACCCGTTTCTAGCGTGGGCTTGCCTCCTGTAAGCCTGAGAAGGCGGGTTCAGACGAGAATTGGGAGTTTCGGAGACGGTATCCGTCCCGCGTGCGTATGTGGTACTTCCGGTGTTGCGAGCTCGCCAGTGTGACTTTGATGGTGCGCCAGCCCCGGTTGGGATTCGGCTGCGGATAGTAGCTCAGGGAGTAAAGATGAGCCAAATCATCCCGTATCGAAGTGAACGCGTCTTGCTCCTGTTTCCAGGTCTTTGCAAAATAGACCTTGCCGCCCGTAGCCGCGGTCATGCGCTGGAAGACCGCGTTGGAGATGGGCTCCAAATGGGCCTGTTCGGTGCTCACCATGTAGATCGTGGTTCCGGTGGACTGAGCGAGCTCAGCTACTTCTTCCGGAGGGACGACACTGGCGTTGTCGGGGCCGTTGGAGAAGACGACGATCACTTTCCTTCCCGTAAAACGCGCAGCATCCTCGACCGTCAACAAGAGGCAGTTGTAAAGAGCGGCGTCATCTCCGGCGACGGTTGTGCGTACACCACGCAAGACCTGCGCACGGTCGTCTGAAAGAGGCGAGCCTCGGGAAAGGTCGCGACTATAAGAGTAGAAAGCCACTCGATCGGCGCCTTCTAGGGAGCGGACAAAATCGGCGATCGCGTCCTGGGCAAAAACAAATCCGCGGTACATGTAGTTGCTGGTGTCAAAAAGGACGAAAACGTTCGCGCCCCCGACGAGCGAACTTAGCTCACGCGCAGTCACTCGTTCGCCCGTGTTAGTTTCTCCTTCAGGAGATGCGAGCCGTCCCCCAGGAGGCGCCACGTTCGGCAACGTGCGGACGGACTCGTTGCCTTCTCCGAAGACCGCGATGTGTTCGGGAATCCCGTCCTCAGTGACGACGAAGTCCTCCGGCCGAAGGCCGGTGATGTAACGCCCCTGGTTGTCGGTTACGGCCACGTTGAGTTGTACCAGGTCAATGGCAACGCGGATGTGTGGCCCTTCACTTTCCTGTGCCAGCAAAAGAGCGGAAACGGATGTGAGCAAGGCGAGAACTGCCAGAAGACTTTTCCGCATCACGGTCCTCGAAACGAAAACACAGCTATGCCGTCGGAGCGGCCAATTCAGTTCAGCTTCTCATCCCTTGGTGGGGTCGTAGAAGACGTAGGAGCGCCCCCCTTGGCGGGCAGTGCGTCAAGCCGCCCTTGGCGAAACTCTTCTCCGACTTCCCGCATGGCCCGAAGAATTGCCGGTGAATCGTCCAAGTCCGTGGCGAAGATCTTTACGACCATTTCGAGAGTCAGCAGGGGAACCAGACGGTTGAGCGCCACCGGCGGATAGCCCATTTCGTCAGCTAATCGAGCCCAATACAGGTTCGGGGAATCCCAGGTTTCCGACAGCAGTCGACTGGAATAACCCTCGAAGCTTGGCAAGGGCCCTGTGTTAATCAGCTCCAACGCGTACGTTCGCGCCAGGATAGGATGAGGCACGCCAAAGTCACGCGACAGCCGCTCCCAATTGACTTCGGCCGGATATTGGCGGGCGAGACTCTCCAGCTCTTCTCCTGCCGCCCCGCGAGAACTGCCCTCGCCGGGAAAGCTTCGGCGATATTCGACGGCAAGATAAAAGAAGTCGGCGGGCGCCATCTTGGACGTCGCTTCGGCGATATGCCCCTGTTCCAAGGCAGCCCTGAGCCTTGCTGACTCCTGGGGAATCATGCGGTCTGCCAGAATGCTGGTCACACGGTCCCGTAGCTGGCTATCTCCCGCCGAGGCCGTCAAGAGTTCTTCTCCGGCCCGCTGATACAAAGCGATGGCGTGGAGCTCATTTGGAGTCACATCCCACCACCGCGGCAGCACGGCGTTGGCAAAAACTCCCGGCACCAAATCCGACCAGATGAGAGCCTGGATGTTCTCAGGAGCGACAAAATCCTGTTCCATATGGCCTAAAACATAGGGCAAATCGGCCAGCGAGCCAACCAGATGTGCGCCGCCACCGGCGGGCGATCCTGTTCCCACTAAGCGAGGAGTCTGCCAAAGGTCCTGGTCCATGCCGATGATCGTCTCTCCGGAGAAATCATGAGACCGAACCAACAGGGGGTTGTTGTGCAGAGCTTGAGAGCCGGGGGGCTCGTAGTAGGCGTAGTTGAGTCCAACGAGCGTGTCGCGAAAGAAGGGGACGAGCTGCCCGCGCGCTTCTTCCACCCGCTCGGCAGGACCGGGCGACTCGATGATCTTTGTGAGATCGGTTCGCATTTGCAATTCCGTATGCCGGTTGTCATAGACACCGGCTGCCCACTCCGCTCTTTCTCCTCGGGAGAAAATCGGACGAGGCATCTGGAATTCCTGCAGTTGTTCAGCCAGAGGAACCAGATTCTTGCCCGCGGAAGCCCCATGCGCCATTGCGTTTAAACCATCACCGAGCGCAAACAACGTGTCGAGCGAAACCAAGCGCTGATCGTCTAGCACGACGCGAATCCTGGCGGCCAGTTGCGCATGCATTTGCTGGCCAGCCGGGCTCATTTGGCGAGGGCCGACGATCAAGTCGATAATCTCGCTCTGGCTAGCCCGCGGGTTGCCGGTCGCTGTTGCCAGCTCGCCGAAGGACTTGCGTCCCGCATCAAAAAGCTGCGCGGCCGTGGAAATATGGGCAAAGGGCTGAATCAGATGCTGCCACGACACATCCTCGTCACTCTTTGGAATTTGATCTTGGCGCGCCAAGATTTGCCACAATCCGACGTTGGCTTGAAAGATTCCCATGGCGTTGCCGCGCAGTGTGTGATCAGGAATCTTTCCGACGGCGCTCGCGGTGTTCAGGAAGAGGTCAATCGAAGCATCCCCCAGCTCAGGAAATTCAGCAAAGAGCAGATACTGGGTGCTGAACTCAGAAAACCTGTCGGCCATCAGTCCAACCGTTTGAGGGCTCAAGCGGTGTCCTGCCGACCTCCTCCTGTCTATTTCACTGAGTGCCAGAAAGATCTCGCATGGTCCGGCCTCGGTCATTGGCACACGCGAAAAGGCAAAGATTGCCTCCAAAAGTCCCTCCGAATCGTTCCAATCCCGAATGCGCAAGCCCTGGCTGCGGGCCATCTCCGCATTCGCTTTTCGCCCGAGGATGATTTTCCATGCATGAAGATTGCCCGGCACGTGTGGTTCCCCATTGGCGTCCCACTGCAGACGAGTCGTCAAGAGCAGGAGGGCTGGGTCGGGACGAAAGACCGAGGCCGTAGCGCTAGGGCGCCCGTCCTTCCCTCGAAGCGCCTCATATAAGCGCCGCAAGCGAGCGGGCTCTATAAAGTGTGCCTGTTCGTCGGCACTGGCGCGGGCGAGCGAATCAAAGTAGGCAGCGAGCCACCCGTTGTCTTTGGCCAGGAGCCTCGGGACAAACTCTTGCGGTGAATCCGGGCTTGCACCCACGAGGTTTCGCCACTCCGATTCCGCGGCCGGACCACCGGGCACCAGCACGCGTCCGGATCGAATGCGAATGTAAGACCCGTAGTAATCCAGCGAAGCGGCCAGCGGCAATAGTCTTCTGAGCCCCGGAGCTTGCTTGAGAGACAGCAATGTCTCCAAGTCCATGCGGCTACACGCGGCGTACAGTCGAGCCAGCGCCGGATCGTGCAGAAGCATGTCGAGAAGTCCGGTGGCACCCTTGATCTTCTTGCTGTTTTCGTCCTCGGCCGACATCCAGTCCTGTTCCGTCAAAATGACGGGGACCTGGGAGTTTGGGAAGGAATAGATGAAGGGCGCGCCTCCTTGCAGAGTTCTCTCGAGGTCAGGAAGAGGGAATCCGGAGTCGATGGTAAGGAATGCGCGTTGTGGGTCGGCGGTCTCCACATATGTGTGGCTTCGTCCGCAATCCGGCCGCACTCGATAGCCGAGAACTTCAAGGACCCTCTGCGCCTCATCGCACGTGGAGACTTCGATCGCTCCACTGGGTCCTGCCAGCGACGACAGCTCTCTGGCTTGTTCAACGTATCGCCGCAGCAGGATCAAGAATTCCGTTGGTCGAAGGCTAGACCCTTGGCCCTGATATCCGCGCAGGAAGACGTTTCGCGCAAGCAAGGGTAGGACGTCGTCTGGGGAGACTTTCTGGCTGATGCCGGCCATGCGCAGAAACGACCGCAAGGGACCCGGGATGGTCGTCGTTGTGGCGTCGGGGGACTGTGCTCTGCTCGCGTTCAGCCTAGGGGAAGCGGCACCAGAAACTTCCGGGGCCCACTCTGCACACATACACAACAAAACCGCCAAGCAAGCCGGCAAGTAAAGAGGGCACTTCATCGCTGGCGCTCATGTGAAGATCGCTGAATCCCACCCAATGCAGCGACCTCAACAGCGGGGCTCTTTTCGCCGTGCACGGTGGGGCAGAATCGGCTCACATCTGCCACGTGCACGGCCAAAGATAAATCATACTGCGCCGAACTCCAAGGCTTTTCTGGCCAACCTCGGCAGCACACGGCGCAAAACGAAAGCGAATACCACGTAACCTCTGTGGTTTCAGTTGCAAGCAGCTGCCGAGGGAGCGTCGTTCGTCAGTGCTGGAATTTTCCGATAAGTTGAGCTTGAGCGAGGATGTGTCCCTTGATCGCGCGCTCCACATCGGCCTTTGTCGCTCCCGCTCGAAGGCCTGTCTTGGAATCCAGCGCGTAGAGCTTAAAGAAATAGCGATGCGCTGAGCCGCGCGGAGGGCACGGGCCGTTGTAGCCGATCTTTCCGAAATCGTTCCGCCCTTGAAGTGCTCCCTTCGGCAATTGAGGAGACCTGGTCACGGCTTCGGGCAGCTCGTCGGTGTCTACCGGGAGATCGTAAAGCACCCAGTGAACCCAGACGCCGCCAGGTGCATCGGGGTCATCTGCAATGATGGCAAGACTTCTGGTTCCTGCCGGAGGGTCGGTCCAGGAAAGCGCTGGAGAAACGTCCGCTCCATCACAGGTGAATTTTTTCGGTATCGATCCTCCGTCTCGAAATGCGGTCGTGGTAATCTCGAATGCCATCGCTCAATTTCTCCACCAGGCTCACACGCCAGTCTATTCGTCTCGCTGAAAGTTTCTGCTTTCGTCAGCCTTTCGCGGTCTGCCGAGAATGGCCATTGGCCTCTCTCTCCACACGCCGTCCTCTTGGTATTTGAGCGTGTAGATGTGTAGCAGGCGCCACCCTTGTCCTAGCAGTTCATTGACCTCCTCGCGACCCCGAGCCTCGATGTTGTGTCCCGTCAGCTCGACGATATCCAATTGCCACAGGGGCGACGCGACCAGGGTTGTTGCGAGATCGGCAGACTCGCCTTGATTTCGTCGAAGCTTCACGAGCTCTATTGCGTGAGCGGTTATGCGGTACGGCCCCGAACGATCGGGCCTCGGGCAATTTTCAACTCGCTCGACGCTACGTTGTAGCGCATTGAACCTCGTTTCCGCAAGCCTCGGACTACATGTTGCACCCTCAAGTGCTTGCTTAGCTCCTGCCATCAGCAGCCAGGATCTTCGCTGTGCTGCTCATCGGTTCACTCTTAGCGTAGAATCCTGCGCCAGGAGGCGAATTCATGACTCACGATCAGAACGAAGCCGAATTCTCGCGGCGGGAGTTTTTGGAGGTCAGCTCTGGCGCGCTGGCAGCTGCCGGCGTGGGGTCGGTGACAACCCTCACGGGGCAGGATCGATCTGCAAAGCAGGACGACAAGCCGAGCAAGAACGATTCTGGGCCCACGAACCCGTTGCTGGATGCGCAGAATCCTGCTTCGAACAATCCACCACCAACGGATGCGGGCGGATTGCCGCCGTTTAAGTATCCCTTCGCTTTTGGGCACAAGCGGGTGCATGACGGCGGATGGTCGCGGGAGGTGACGGTGCGGGATCTAGAAGTGTCGAAGTCCATTGCCGGTGTGAACATGAGACTCACGGCTGGCGGCGTCCGCGAACTTCATTGGCACACGGCGGCGGAGTGGGCCTTCATGTTGTACGGCAGAGCACGAATTACCGCGATCGACCGAGAAGGGAAGAGCTTCGTTGCGGATGTAGCGGAAAACGATCTTTGGTATTTCCCCACGGGAATTCCTCACTCCATTCAAGGACTGAACCCCGATGGCGCAGAGTTCTTGCTTGTTTTCGACGATGGCAACTTCTCGGAGTTTGCAACCGTGCTGCTTTCAGACTGGATGGCACACACGCCCAAAGACGTCTTGGCCAAGAATTTCGGCGTCCCTGTCACGGCGTTAGAGAGACTGCCCTCGAAAGAACTATTCATTTTTCAGGCCGAAGTTCCCGGACCACTGGAGGAGGATAAGAGAGCAGCTGCCGGAACCCAGGGACCTTCCTCACACGATTTTGCGTTTCGCACCCTGCAATTGCCTGTCTCGAAGCGCACGAAAGGCGGGGAGGTGCGCATCGTGGACTCCAGTCAGTTCAAGGTCTCCACGACGATCGCGGCGGCGATCGTAACTGTCCATCCCGGAGGAGTTCGCGAATTGCACTGGCATCCGAACGCGGACGAATGGCAATACTACTTTGCCGGAAGAGGCAGAATGACGGTATTCGCAACCGGAGCTCGCGCGCGAACCATGGACTTTCAAGCCGGAGATGTT
>Ga0187769_10000320_pt1 | contig 26295 bp, 26 predicted proteins | sample 0116_SJ02_MP02_1_FD_133140 | JGI IMG/M metagenome (GOLD analysis project Ga0187769, IMG submission 133140) | Tropical peat soil microbial communities from peatlands in Department of Meta, Colombia - 0116_SJ02_MP02_10_MG | ecosystem: Environmental > Terrestrial > Soil > Wetlands > Peat | place... | reverse complement strand
TATATTTTGCGTTATTTACCTGAAGGTGTCTATTATGATACGAATTATTACGAGGATTTAGATATTTGCAGAGGGTGCCCACTGTGCTACGACACTCAAGGATGTATAAAGTGCAGGCATTACGTCGGGCAGGAGCTTGTTTTTGATTTAGATCCTGAGAACGTATATTGTCCTTTACACGGAGACCTAGATCAAAAGATGAAGATGCATCAGGGTCGAGCCCTTTGCATGTTAGAATTCAAAATTATTCGAAAATTTGCAGAGAGTATGTATCACAAACTCGAGCAGAATTATTCAAAAATTGAAGTAATTTACTCAGGACGAGGGTTCCATCTACACGTTCTGGATGAAGATACGAAATATCTAACCAGAGACGAAAAAAGTACATTAGCACGGGAATACGGAAAAGATTTCCCTATAGATGAATGGGTTACTGCTGGAGCTATTAAATTAATAAGATTACCCTACTCCTTGCACGGAATGGTTTCTAGGATTTGTCGTCCACTGGATATTACAAGCATAAAGAATTTTAATCCGGTGACTGACTTGCAAGTGATTCCAGAGTTCCTCAAATATGATGATTAGATTTTACTTCTCTCCTTTCACTTCCTTCCCTTTATAATACTCCTTTTTCTTCTTTTCTTCTCCTTCTTTCTCTCCTTTTACTTCCTTCCCTTTGTAGTAGTACTCTTCTTTCTTTTTTTCTTCGCCAGACATAATTAATGCCTCATTTAAAGTTCTTTCACACGTTTAAAAAAATTTCACTCATTTTTTGCCTATTTAACGAGAAATATTACCTAAAAAATGGGTTACTCTTAAAACTTAGTCTTATCTTTTGATGATAATTCTCGTCTTTTTATCGCTCCAAAAAATTACAGATCCACACACTCCGGAAATCCTGAGCACCCCTCGGCCATCTTCAAGTTTCATGAAGTAGATCTCTGTCACTGTATTAAAATCGGCAGTACCGTTCGAAATTATAAACGTCATGAATTTGTCGCTTTTGTAAAATTCAACGTCTTCAAATCCATATCGTCTGCAATTCGATAAAAATTGTCGAATTCCGGATTCTTTTTTTAACATATTGACGTCGAATGTCTCTATACCAAGATCTCTACATTTTCCACAAAGCCAAATATCTTGTTGAGGAAGGTAAGATACTTCTATGCATCCCCCACATCCTTCGCATATTTCACTCATATATGCCTCCCATATCTCGACATTTTTTTATGTAGCTGTTCTCTACCATGAATGGTTCTAACATAGCAGTATTAGTCTACCTTTATATATTACCACAAGTGTAGAATTGGTAAAGATTCAAAGACGTAGTACCTGATTCGGTCGATGAAGGTATTTGATAATCGAAAATCAGTGTGTTAAAATTACAATACTATCACACACTTTAAACATCATTTTTGAAAGCATTGGTACAAGTATTTAAAGCTACTTTGTAATCGGAATTCCATTTATGTAATGTTTGTGCATCAATATTCTCGTTCTCTTTTGCTTTAAGCCCAAGGCTAAAAATGTCCCAGAATTTTTGTAGCAAACAGTGCATAAACTCTGGACTTATGTTTTCTAAGTTTTTGTCGATCATACTTATTGTTTTTGAAAAAACAGGCTTTAACTCTGGATAATTATCACTCATAAAGGCAAAATTCAGCTGTTGTAATAAATTCGCTACATTTTTTTTGTTCTTTTCTGTTATTCGACCCTTTTTAGAAACTTTATATACCTCATTTTGCAGAGTGGTTAGCACTTTGTGGAGCTTACTAGGGGAATATTCATAAATTACGTCAAGCTTAGTATACTTTGATAGCTTTTCTGAGTTTAATGTTACAATTATTGCATCACTAAAACAATCTTCACATTCTTCAAATGATATAATGATGTCCCTCCATCCTTCATAAACTGCGACTATTTGCTGTGTTTTATTTACCCTTATAACTTTGAAAACTTTCGGGATATCTTTTAAGTATATTATGGGGCCTGATTTATACCAGTAATATGGAAGTTTTAGATCCAACCCCTCCTTTCTTAAGCCGTTGCAGAGCATAAAAACAATTCGGTAAAATCTAGAAGGCGTCAGTATATAGTCTTGTTTACTCAAATTCAACTTTAAATCTGGATAGTTTTCAAAAATTTCAGTTTTTAGATACCTATCGGCGCAAAATTTGTCGATAATATTGAGAAAGGTAAAAGCCAGTAATGGATTTTTTTCAAGTTCCCTTATATACTCTGATTCGTTCATAACTTTTATATGGAAAATATTATTCTGTTATTACCTATATGTGCGTTAAGTTAATTGTTTCTAGCTTCTTTCCATTTCTTTTAAAGATATGCTATGTATCAAATGAATATAAATCGCAACATATTAAGAAAAAAACGAAAGCAATCCTATTTGGCGGTCAAGACAATTTTTCTCACCGATTGCATAGAAAAAATACTATCATTTTTTAATTACGCCTCATAATAGAATTAATGTAACAATATCATAGTGTTACTAAAGAAAGGATTTAATATTATCAATGAAATAATATTATTAAACATAGATTTAATTATCCGTGTATCGAAAAGTAGTGTTTAATCTTCAACCACTACAAGTGTACATTTCTATACGAATTTATAGATTTTTATGCTAACTCCTGAGATTCTTACATTCGATGCAAACGATCGTAGGATCCGGACCGCTACGAAAGTTACAATTTAGGTGTCTCGGTCGTCAGATATATAGACTTACGCAAAGTTTTCTAAAAAAGCACGCAACTACGTAAACTCAATGTTATATTTCGCTCTTTTAGATTTTCTTGACATAAGGGTTCCGGCGAGGGTGGAAGATTAAGACAAAAATCTAAGAATTGAGTTCCTAGAAGGGATACCAAGCGAAAGGGGAGATATTACGAACTGTATCAAAATGCAAAAAATATTTTTTAACCTGAGGTACTATGATTACAATTAATCCAGAAAATCAATGTCCATTAATGAGCGTTCCTATATATGAAAGAGACAAAAAAATCCGCAGATACGTCCATAAATGTGTCGCTCACGAATGTGTTTTCTATCCTAAATGGTTTATTAAGCAAATCCCTCCGTGTCAATATGTGATGCTGGAAGGATTTGAAAATTAATATCACTAAGAGCTAACTCCAACAAGTAGCATTTTAGACCCCTTCGCTTTTTATATTGTAAATCACTTGCATGTGTGATGTTGTTAGCCGACTTTTCGATATCAATAGAACACCAAATTTATTAAGAGAGAACAAATTACAAATTACAACGTTCGTTCTCCCTTTAAACAATTGAGAGCTTAGTTTTTTGTAAAAAACTGCTGTTTAACTCGCGAAAGATATACCACCCACTTAAAGTCCTTTTTTAGCGACAGCCGGCATAAAATACGATTTGCGTACCTGAGAGTATCAAAAAACACGAGTCCTAAAACGAAAAAGTCCTAAAACGAAAATTACACTATCTATGCCACCAATTTATTTTTATTTTGCACATAGATATAAAAACATCGCATTTAGTACTTATAGATGAACAGCTAAAAGAAAAATAAATGTCACAAAGTTTTGGCAATGACGCGAAAGGCATAGTTGAATCACTATTAAGAATGATCGAGGCCTCACACAGTGTTAAAATTATTAATTTCGCGGAAATTTCTGGGATTATAGTTCAAGATACTGGCGATAAAAATGGCGCATTAAACGTGTGTTCTGCTATCAATACATGGATAACAATCAATAATATTCAAGGTAGCGTCACAATTCCGCTAAATTTAGTACTTAAGTACATAAATGCAATAGGGCGTTCTTAGGATTCGGATGATGCCTCTGCGCCACGAGTACGCTGTTTAAGCAAAATATAATAATACTCGTCACAAGAGCAGTTTGAAGATGCTGAAGCACGACACATCAGAATCACCAAATATAATTTATTAAAGTTTTAGCGTTACAGGATACTCATGTTTTACGCATTAATACATAAACGACAGCGATGATTCCTACTAGAGATAAGATTGCGTCAAATCCTGGCGCGGCGGATCTTACAGCAGTGTTATTAACTAAGTTCTTATCCTCACTTTGCTTAATACGCCCCCCTTCTGATAGCCGATTCGCGCTTATAGTTATGGGGGCGTTTGGCGAAGAAGCTTCTGCCATGGGCGTATAAGGTGGACTCTGGATGAGGACAACAGGCGGTTGTTCTGAAACACCAAGCTGAAAATCGACTTTTATTGTTGTGCCACCTTTGATTTCTATTGAATCTCTCGGACCTCCTCTTGTTAAAGTTTGGTCTCCGACTTTTACAGTAATAAAGAGCTTTCCAACGTTTGCCGCTAGATCACTAGGCACCATAGAGTATTCAGTGGCGTAGTTGCCATTAGAATCTGTTATAATTTCGGATCCGCTAGCACGGTTCGCTCTAACCGCATCTTCTATGTAATAAGAAATTTCAGCTCCTACTATGGGCTGCCCGTGTGCGTCCGTAACTCGTCCAAGTATAGATCCATTTTGGGAAAATTGTCCGTTGGATTGAGCATAAACTTGAAAAACTGTCACTGTGCCTATTATAGCAAGAATACAGATTACCACCATCTTTTTCAAGCTACTTCCCCTGTCCGATGTCAGCATCTCTAATCCAATTAAGGTCTTCCCTTCTTAATCATATTTATATTAACAGTTAAAAAATATTGCGGATTAAAATAGACTACGAATTAAAACATTTGACAGTTCAGACGTGTAAGTTTTACAAAATTGCTAAATGGAATATTGATGTATTAACATAGAGATGTTGAAGGTAATATTTTTAGGTACAAGTGGCTCGATGCCAACGGTAGACAGGAGTTTGCCATCCATACTGATTAAAAAGGACCGCGACGGGATCCTATTCGATTGTGGTGAGGGTACACAACGTCAGATGATGAGGGCACATACAGGGATAAATATTTCTTCTATTTTTATTACACACTGGCACGCAGATCATTTTTTGGGACTACCTGGCTTAATACACACTCTATCCTTCTTAAACAGAGAAGATAAGCTCGAAGTGTACGGACCGAGATGGTCAGGAGTTCCAAATCTCTTTGCTCTTATTCGACCTCAATTTGATATTGATTTCATAGAGCTTGCAACAGGAGATGTTGTAAAAAAAGCTTTGTATACGGTTAAGGTCGTAGACGTTAATCATAGTTTGAATTCATTTGGATACGTATTTGAGGAGCGTGAAAGACCTGGTAAATTTAATAGGACAGCGGCAGAATCGCTTGGACTAAAGCCAGGGCCAATGTATACCAGGCTACAACAGGGGCACTCAGTAGTAGCCGAAAATACGATCATTAATCCTGAAGATGTGATCGGTCCGAGGCGTCCGGGAAGGAAAATAGTATATACCGGTGATACCCGACCAAGCGATTCTATAGTAGAAGTAGCTAGAAACGCCGACTTGTTAATCCATGACTCAACTTTAAACGAGGACCTTACTGAATATGCAAAAGAAGTTGGGCATTCAACGGCTAAGGAGGCAGCTGAAATTGCAAAAAGGGCAAATGCGTTCATGCTCGTGTTAACCCATATTAGCTCTCGCTATGCCAATCCCTCTCCACTCTTGAAGAGCGCGAAGGAAATATTTGAAAATACTATTTTGGGAGAGGATCTTTTAGAAATAGATGTACAGTTTAAAGACAAACGGTAAACTCACCGTAGATTTCACATGGGTAAGTCATCACAATCTTACGAATTAATTTTTTGTAGGAATGCTAAAGTGAGGTTAAATAATGCAAGCTCGTAATACCAGCTTCAAAGTCATTTGCCTCAACGACGAAGTCCCCTTTGTAGCCTTTAAGCTCTTCGATAACGTGTTTCCAGTCGATGTTTCCGCGGCCTAAGATGAGGTGCTCATCATCGTTGCCATTATTATCATGGACATGAACATGGTCTATTTTCATTTTTAAAAAATCATTAATGGCATTTGCCGTATTTGCATGTCCGACGTCAAATGTGAATCCTATTTCATTGTTCATCATACTTTTTATTTCCTCTGGGTACTTCCCCATTAAGAAATTGACGTTTACCATGTTTTCGACCGTTGCTCTTACTCCAAGATTATTAGCAAAACTCGCAATCGACTTCAGTCCTTCATTGTTCCTCTTGAACGCCTTATCCAGATTGTGACTTGCCATTGGAGAAATATAACCAGGATGAATGACGAAAATATTGGCATAATAAGATGTTTTTGAAATACTTTTTTTTATTTGGCGTATCGTTTCCCGCCAAATAGGATAGTTCAAGCTTGCTACGTTCATATCTGAAATTGGGGTATGGATCGATATTTTAAGCTCATAAGAATGAAATGCCGCATCTATTACCGAAAGTGTTTTTCTGCTCAACGTTTGGGAGCCCTCAGCTATTACTTCCCAACCATCGAACCCCGCATTTTTAACGTCTTCAAGTCGACCTAGGTCAAGCGTGGCACAGGAAATAGAAACCCTCATATTGAAAGCTCTGGCGCAATACAATCTACCACCAATATCGGAGTGTCGACCTGGACTTTAACGTATATCGGCCCTAGTGGGTCTTTGCTGAAATTCACCTTTCCCATAAAGGCAGCTTGTTTATTGAGCACAAATTCAAAAGCATCGCTCGATAATCTCTTTAAAAGTTCTATTCGAGCAGTACTCCTAATTCGTTGCATTTTTAGGAGCTCTCCAAATGTCTTTATCGAATTGCTGGTACCTACAATGCATTCTTTCGTTTGACTGAGTCGTGCATCAGGGAAAATGTTCATAATCGCCCTTTCTACTTTGTCCTTCGATTCTGTGGCATTTAATGGAGTCTTTATGTGTATGTAAATAACTCTAAAAGGAGTTTTAACATTAAATTGTTTGATTAAAATATTTGAAATAAGTGATTGAAATTCTTCTAGTAGCCCCTCATTGAGTATACGTAAGTCTGCATTATCGAGTGCTTCCTTTAACCCCCAACTTAATTCGCGCTCATCTTTTGTTTTAAAGCTTTCATAATCCATTGCATCATCTGATCGGGCTCTTTTTTTTGTCCTTTGATACCTCAACTCTGGGGACGCATCTATCGCTATTGATATAAAATCCTCGCCGAACTCACTTTTATAAGCTAAAACCTCAGCAAATCCCCGTATACCGTCAATTACGACCACATCTGATTTTTGACGATGAATGACTGGGATACACATCTTTGCTATGGCATCCATTCCTCGCTCTTCTCGGAGTTTATTCGCGATAAATCCTACATTTTTTTCATCTATCCTTGCTCCGAGATCTTGCGTATAATCGCGTACTATATCGCCCATTGCCACGACTGGCACCCCAAGTTCTTTGGCGATTATTGCTGCTTCAGATTTGCCCGAAGCCGGCATCCCAACGAATCCTATTACCCTCAACTAATCCTCATTCCAAGCAGAAAGTTTTTAACGTCGGCTTATCAGTTCCTCTCCAGATTCTTTCGTTCTGATTCTTATAGCTCTGCCACAGCTCTCTGCTATAGCGACCAGTTCTTTTCTACTCATCGTTTGCAGGTTAGCGTTTTTACTATATTCACTTCTCCCCTGTTGCAAGACGTAACTTATGTGTTTGAATTCTTGAGCAATTTCAATTATATCTCTCTCCTTGGGAATTTCCTTAAAGACCGTCGTTCTTATCTCAAGCTCTGAGAGCTCACGTGACATTAACGCTGAGTATCCGCTCTCTATCGATTTTCTTATATTTTCTAGCAATTCTTGTGATATTTTGACACCCGCAACAGCTGAATATTTTTGAGGACTCGAAAGTGGAGCTTTTACGTCTATAAAGAGTCCATCCAATAATGCGGAGTTGATAAGATTGAGGATTCGATCAGGTAATGTCCCATTGGTTTCAACTCCGACTAGAAGCCCAGTTTTTTTCACTTCTGTTGCTACCGTTATGAGCAAATCTAAGTTTTTTGTAGGTTCACCACCTGAAAAAATGACTGCATCTATGAAGTCCTTGCTTTTTCGTATTTCAAATAAAATGTTATCAACATTTACTTGCATGTTGTCTTCCCACAACAGGTAATTTTGACAATAGAGACATCTCATATTGCATCCTCTGAGAAATACGACCATTGCAACCTTTCCATGCCAGTCAATCGTGGAAAATGGTATAATTATTGACTTATCGAAGTTATTCAGATTTCGCTGCACGTGTATCAACTTAATAAGTAACAATTTTTAACAACTTTCTCATTACCCAAACAAGATACTAGGGGCATTATCGACTTTAATGTTGCTTAAAGCGTAGTTAAAATGTTTTTGGGTGACCGCAGTCTCATCGATTATCGCTTGATGTAAGGCTACTTTCAGTACTTTTTCGACGAGATCCCTTCCTGAAAACTGCGCTGTTAGTTTTGCAATATGCTCAAGACTCACTCCATCCTCGATTTTTATGGGAAATGTATCTGAATATTTTCTAAGTATCTGTAGTCTTTCAACTTCGTTCGGAAGGGTAAACACGATCTCCTCTTCGAACCTACTTCTAATAGAGGAGTCCAACGCGTCATATCTATTCGTTCCCCCTATAGTACATACCCCTGACCTATCTTCGATTCCATCAAGCTCCGTCAACAACGCATTTACTATTTCTAAAACATCTCCTCTTAGTTTCTGATAACTTCTATCAAGTCCAACTGCGTCAAGTTCATCGATAAACACAATGCATGGGGCAAGCTCTGCTGCCCTGTCATAGAGACGGTGTATTTTCGTAGCTCCTTCTCCAACGTATTCCCCAATTAGATGAGTTGATTTCACTGGCAAGATAACTGCCTTTGTAAGATTTGACAGTGCTTTTGCCATCATTGTTTTCCCTGTCCCTGGCGGGCCATGGAAAAGAACGTTTTTAGGGGCCCATTTTCCAAAACTATTTGGATCAATTAAGTACTTTTCTATCAGCTTGCATTTTCTCTTTGCCGATTGTTGCCCGATAATGTCATCAAGTACAACTTCTGTTGAAATAACAGGGACGGAATCTTCGACGTTGTCAACGACTATGGCCGTCGAATCGCCTATCATTGATCGTCTTGGTTCAACATTTACTATTTCAAAAGCGAAATCAGGATACATCCTTCTGTCAAAGAGGAAATCTCCTTTTTTCACTGACGTGCCAAACCATTGTTCTTTTGCATAATAGTGAAAGACTTTTGGTTCAGATATCTCTGGATGATCTAACCCCGTCTTCATCGGATATCCTGCAGGCTTTAATATAACGAATTTAGCTACTAATTCATTGTTATATTTTGATACAGATCTTGCTTTTTTTTCCATGTCTTATGAGTGAAGCATATATGTCTCAAAGATTAAATTGTTTATGATAACGAATGGAATCTATCCGGTCTTTTATTGGAATTGATCTCAGTGCTGAAGTTAAAAGCAGATTTTCAGATATTCAGGCTGAGTTCAAAAAATCTTGTGAGTTGCAGTCAATCAAATATGTGGACCCCTCCATAATCCATATTACGTTAAAGTTCCTTGGAAACATAACACTGAGTGAAGTATCAACCATAGCTCAAAATTTAAAAGAAATTAAATTCAGGCCCTTTGAAATTCAGTTTAAAAAGTTGGGGGTCTTTCCAAGTAAAAAACGCATCAGAGTTATATGGATTGGGATCGACAATGCTGATAACCTGAAATATTTGTATGACCTCATATCTTTAAAACTCCCAGACAAATTTGGCGAAGACAGATTGTTCAAACCTCATATCACCTTAGCTCGGGTTAAGCGATTTAGTCCGCTCGAAATGTCGTTGTTATTACGAAAGGTCGAACAGTTGTCTGAAATTGATGCAGGAACTTTCCTGGTAAAGGCTTTTCAATTGAAGAGCAGCACTTTAACACCTAAAGGTGCACTGTATGAAACGATTGAGGAAGTAGAACTATGAAAAATCTCTCTCAAGTTCTGGAAGAGGTTCTCAAGAAAGTAAAGCCGTCTGAAGAGGAATACAATGAACTTAATAGGATAGCAGCTGAGGTTATCGATCGTGTCAAACTGTCCGTAAAAAGGAGAGAATTAGACGTACACGTAATTCTCATCGGTTCTGCTGCCCGTAACACTTGGGTCGCCGGGGATAGAGATATAGACATATTCATTGGTTTCGACCCATCGATTCCAATGAATGATCTTGAGCGTTACGGAATTGACATAGGAAAAGAAGTCGCAGGGGGCTCTTATGTAATCCAATACGCCGAACATCCCTATGTTAAGGCTAAAATTAACGACTTCGTTTTTGATATAGTACCGTATTACAAGGTTGAAGCAGCGTCGCTAAGTATCTCTGCAGTAGATAGGACACCTTTTCATCAGCGGTTCGTAACTGCTAATATAAATGGCAGGGAAGATCAAGTTAGATTGTTAAAACAGTTTCTAAAAGGAATTGGAATTTACGGGGCGGAGCTAAAAATTAAAGGTTTTTCAGGTTATCTTTGTGAATTATTGATCATTAAATATGAGTCGTTTTTACAATTATTGAAGGATGTAACAAGCTGGAAAAGTGGAAAATTCATAAGTGTGTTAGGAGAAGAAACGAGTACAGACTTTGGCAGTCCATTAATCGTTGTTGATCCTGTGGATCCAAAAAGGAATGTCGCTGCTGCGGTATCATCTGAAAGCTTTTTTAATTTTATTGATTCAGCGCGAGAGTTTCTATTAAAGCCTTGTATTGAATTCTTTTTCCCGAAGCAAATAGGAGCGATTTGTGCAGAAGATTTGCGCGATATTTTGTCTAAACGAGGCACCAAAATCTATGCTCTCTGCTTTAAAATGCTAGAGCTGGTAGAAGATATCGCGTACCCGCAACTTGAGAAATCTGTAAAAAGTATATGTAAGGCGCTGTCTAGAGCGGGATTTCAGCCACTTAGAACTGACATATACTTCGATAAAGGCAACGCAGCTCTACTACTCGAACTTATTATATGGAATCTGCCCCCCCTTTGCAAGCATATTGGTCCTCCGGTGGAATGTAAAGAACATGCCCGAAAATTTAAGGATAGATATTTGAACGATACAAGCGTTTTTTCAGGACCCTTCATTCAAAACAACCGGTATATAGTGGAAATACCAAGAAAGTGTCTGAGCGTTGACGCTTTTTTAGAGAGAGAGCTTAAAAATGTCAAATTGGGGAGAGCGGTCTACCGTTCAATGAAAAATGGCTGCGAAGTCTTGTGTGACGAAGACATTCTAAAAATTGATAGTCGGGAGTACCGAGTATTTTTGGCGAAGTACTTCAACAAGGTACAGCTGAGATGTAAGTGAGTCTACAGCTCCCAATATTCTGATTGGACAGCTATTACCTTTCTAACACGTTCTTCGACTTGTTTTGTTACCCCCTCGTCAGTATATTCCTCTTCGATGCTTGTCGCAAAGCTTGCGAGGGCTCCTAGTATTGACAAGGTTGAATCTGAAAGCGCAGTGAGGTCATATCCACCTTCTAGAACGGCAATTAATTGACCATCGGATGACACAGACTTCACACGTTCTGTCAAAGAGTTGAATCCACGGGATGTGACGGACATGCCTCCAATTGGGTCAGCAAAGTGAATGTCTTGTCCGGCGGATATGAAAACCAACTCAGGCTTAAACTGTTCAGCGATTGGGATAAGCAATTCGTCAAATATGTAAAAGTACCCGTCATCATTTACTCCTGGCGGGAGGGGGACATTAACGTTAAATCCTTTTCCGTTACCACGACCTACTTCTTCCAGATCTCCAGTTCCTGGAAATAAGGGTCGTTGATGAGTTGAAAAGTATAGTACCCTCGGATCATCATAGAACGAATCTTGAGTTCCATTTCCGTGATGTACGTCCCAGTCTACAATTAGGATGTTCTGAACACCCCGAACTTTTAATGCATACTTCGCCGCACAAGCAACGTTATTAAAGATGCAAAAGCCTCTCGACTTGTCATAAGTCGCGTGGTGACCTGGCGGCCTAACAAGCGCAAACACATTCGCAACATCCCCCAGTACGGCGTCAACGGCACAAATCACACCTCCGACTGCAAGGGCTGCAACGTCATAAGACTTGGGCGAACAATATGTATCTAGATCGAGCCACCCCCCTCCTGCCTCAGCTATTTCTTTAACATTTTTTATATAAAGAGGATCATGGTTGAAAAGTAATTGACTGTAAGTGGCCTTGAATGGTTTTAAAAGTGGAATCTTGTTTGCATCTTCATTTAATTTAATTCCGTTTATTATTGTCTCTAAGCGTTCTTTTGATTCTATGTGTGCTCCTGTGTCATGACTCAGGTAAGCACTATCGTACACTATGGCTCCATGTATCATATGTCTTGACATGAATCAATTTGACTATCAATTTGTCGACATTCACCTTGACTAAAAGTATTCGTACTAATTATTAGTCTGATTTATTGCAGTTAGGTTAATTTATATCTACTCTTATAATCATCAAGTGAAATGGGTACGCTTAAAGTAGAAGATTACATGACTCGTGATGTAATAACAGTTTCTCCTACCGATACCGTAAAAGACGTTATTCATCTGATCAAAAATACCAAACATGATGGGTTTCCAGTTGTCAAAGAAGAAAAAATCATAGGTTATGTCTCTTCATTAGAGATACTGTTATGCGAACCTTCAGTAAAGGTTTCCGACATCATGTCGGTCAACCTAAATGTTGCTCGAAGCAATATGGATTTGTTCGACGCAGCTCGTGTGCTTTTCAGATCAGATAACAAGAAGCTCCCCGTAATTGATGATGACGGTCGCGTTATTGGAATATTTTCTAACTCAGATGTGATAAGATCTCAGATAGAACGAGCGACTCCCGCCAAAGTCTGGAAGCTCATGAGAACGCTAAGAATTATTCATCACGTGAACCTAGAAGAACATCTCGATAGAGCAAAACTCATAGATTTAGTGCCCACCCAATCAAAAATTTATGCCGACGAACTTGAAGGTCGACGATATGAACTCGAAAAAGGTCTCGCAGAGCCCGTAATAGTCATAAAGAAACGAGATAAAGTACTTCTAGTGGATGGGCATCACCGAGCAGTGGCAGCGAAACGGTTGGGTTTAAAAGAAATCGACGCGTATGTCATAACAATGGATAGAGATGTCCCTCTTGGTATGGAAAAAACTGCGTCAGACGTTGGGCTCAAGACTTTGGATGACATCAAAGTATTAGAGAGTGGGACTCATCCGCTCATAGAAATCACTCGCAAAAGGGGATCAAGAAACGTTTAGGTTTAGTTAACTATATTTAACTCAAGGATGCAAAGCCAAAAATTTGTTTCAAAATATCGCTTCTCGAAATTAAACCCAACGGGACGCCATTTTGTATGACTAACAATCTACCAACATTGTATATATCAAAGAGCTTTATTGCATCATAAACAGGGCGGGAGTCTTCAATTGAAATGATATCACGGGTCATTATGTCTTTGGCTAAACCCTTGGAGCCAGCAGCGACAGCTTTTGCTATATCTGTCACTGAAATGACACCGACAATCTTATTATGCAGTTTCACTGGCGCTCCGTGTATATTTTGATCTATTAGAATCTTAGCCACTTGCTGGATTGTCTTGTCTCCGTTTACCACGACAAGCTTCTTTGACGTGTACTCCGCTACAGGCGTTTTAGGAAGCGATAATATCTCAGAAACCATCATTACGACTACGTTTTCAGTGTCGTTACGACCGCAAACTTTTCCTCTTATTGTCAGTTTATTTACGGGTGTGGGGCCCACTTGCAAAACATCTCCTGAATTGAATTGCCTTATATCTCCTATCATCTTAATGGAAGCGCTGCACGCGTCAGGATGTGCTACCGTAGTAAAGTCGATTTCAGCAACTGAGACATTCTGTACCTCTGCTCCATTTTTCGCCACGAACACGTGAGCCTCATGTTCCATCGTATCTATATCAAGCTCTTTATAAGCAGCACTTGTTGCCATGTACCCACCTTTAGGCCCTGGCACTCCGTCGACGAGTTGTAGAGCCCGGAGCGATTGCATTTGATTTCTTATTGTTCCTGGGTTCCTACCTATTACCTCGGCGATTTCTTCTCCTCTAATCGAGCGTCCCTTCTTGCGAAATAGACCTATTAAAGCTATTAAGATCTCACGCTGTACTGATGTAAGCTCCATGCAAATACCTATTTAATATGATTAATAATGAGATATAAATGTTATATGTTTGTACGTCTTTTCATCGTTAATGTTTGACATACCGACTGTTCCGACCTCTGATGAATTGCTAGATAAGGCCTTCAGAAGGGCTATCCGGGCTAGAGGCGGAAAGGAAAAACGATCAAACGCAGAAGAGGTCATGATACGAACTGCGTCGAATATACTTGTTAACAACTTAAAGGATATTGTGAGAAGGTTTCCCAATTTTGAACAAATTTCTGATTTCTACAGGGAAACAATTGACATAATAATTGGTATAGATAATCTAAGAATTTCGTTATCATCCGTAAATTGGGCTAGTGGCAAAATTCATCAGATAGCGCGAAGTGCATTAGTAAAGATTAGAAGGGGGCAGAATTCGAAAATAGTCAGAAAACAAACCTATGGGAGGATTGCATCCATAATGAAAGAAATTAACTGCGACCTTGATTTTTTGAATACTGCAAGGAACAAGATCAAAGACTTGCCGCATATAACTGATGAGCCCGCCATACTCGTTGCAGGGTACCCAAATGTTGGAAAGTCAAGCTTCGTGTCTTTTGTGACAAATGCAAAGCCCGAGATAGCTCAGTATCCTTTCACGACGAAGGGAATCGCGGTGGGACATGTTGAATATTTGGGACGCAGGTATCAAGTCATAGATTTACCTGGACTTCTGGACCGGCCTGTGGCAAAGAGAAACGTGGTCGAGCGTCAAGCAATCTCTGCGTTAAAACATTTAGGAGACGCTGTATTATTTATACTGGATCCAACTGAAACGTGTGGCTACCCAGTCACTGATCAACTCAAGCTCTTAGCGGAACTAAAATTACAGTTTAGTATCCCATTTATCGTCGCTTCGAATAAAGCGGATCTGAACCCAGCTCTAACAGGTCTCGAGATGTATCAAATTTCAGCGAGGGATGGGCAAGGTGTTTCACAAGTTTTAAAAGCGCTCATTAGGGCGTCAAGCTGACTTTTTTACTTACGAACCACAGCGGTAAGCTGACGAACTTAAAAGAGTTTGATCCCTGCTATCGAACTACCAATAAAAAAACCAATTATTGCGCCAGTATTCAACAAGGGTAAGCCTGCCTGTGGTTTTCCCTTTGAGACAAGTATCATGAGACCTGCATATCCTACAATTATACCTATTATCGTTCCGAGAGCAGGAATGTTTAGAAAGCCTATGGATGGAGCGGTCAAGAAGAAATTTGCCGATATTACTAGGGTAGAGGGAATTACCGCATCTCCGAGCCCCATAAAATATGCTTCACGTTTTTCTAGCTTTTCTTCGCCTTTAAGGGCTGAGCTATCTCTAATCCACTTTGCATGAGAATATTGTCTGCTACGTGGAAGAACGAAAAGCACAGGTACTTTCAAATCGATAACTCCTTCGGCGAGCCGTATCATATGTTTCGTTTCATAGACTGAAATAAAGTCATAAATTGCTAGAAGGATTAGCAGAATCAGTACCGGCACAATGCTAAGGGAAACTCCAAAGATTGCTACAGCCCCCGCGCCTACAAGGATGCCTACTGCGTCTATCACGAACCACTCAGGATAGTAAAATATGGTAAACATGGTTCCGATAGTTAGTGTCAAGGCAATTATCCACGCATAATTAATAAATGAAAACAAAGCCGTTTCGTAAACAAAATAAAGCGTAAAAATCAGGACAATCCCCATTATCACTTTGATCATCCATGGCTTTCCGAATTTTATAATGGCTAGCAAAAAAAGTGTAAACGCAATAATCAACACTATATAATAAATTGGATTTAAAACCGATTCTGGGTTGCTGAATGCCCTAACATTATTTGAATTTAAAGTTTGCGCTAAGAGCAGTCCAAGAAATTGTATGATAAGAATGAAAAATACCATCGTAAAAGGTGATAGCTTTTTTAGAATCTCGTCCAATAAGAACACCTCACACTAAGCACAATCTCTCGACAACACCAACTTATTGTCTTAACGATTTGCTTTATCGCCTTTGGCGTTTTTATAATTCCCTCAGCTTCTGCTTAGAATTTACTATTGCACGTCAGACTAGAGACGCGTCGTGAAGTAGAAGTTTTGGTCATCAGTTAGATCGTAATGATCATACACTCTCAGCGTTATACTAGTATATGAAGTTGTTTGCGTGTGCACTTTTTTGTTTTTGGCTTTTTTATTGAGCGTGAGTAACGTTTTTTGTGCAACTGTTGTCTTGTTAGCTCAATACCGTGACATTCGCTCTAGGATGCGCGTTTACGTCTCGTCTCGGGTGCGGCGGCTTACATTTACTTTATGGATAAATTTAATGCATGGTCCTCGTAATATTAAATAAAAAGTAGATTCTCGTAGTGAGTTTATGGGGGTTCCGATAGGAGATATTATTCCCAGAGATAGGGTCGAAATTAATGAACTGGGAAAAGTAGCGGTTGATGCACACAATGCTATCTACCAGTTTCTGAGTATCATCCGACAGAGAGACGGTACCCCTCTTATGGATTCTCGGGGCGGCGTTACGTCGCATTTATCGGGTCTATTTTACCGAAATGCGAACCTAATTGAATCGGGGGTGAAATTAATTTATGTTTTTGATGGCGCTCCACCTGCGTTAAAAAAAGATACGTTAAAAGATCGCAGGGAAATTAGAGAACATGCGGAACAAATGTGGGTTGAGGCAAAGGCAAAAGGGATGCCTGAAGCGTTCAAATATGCCCAAGCATCATCGAAGATTAATGAAGATATAATTGAAAGTTCCAAGCAGCTTTTAAGCTATATGGGGATACCGACCGTACAAGCCCCAAGTGAAGGAGAAGCTCAAGCTTCGTATATGACGATGAAAGGAGACGCGCGATATACGGGCTCTCAAGATTTTGATAGCCTTTTATTCGGTGCTCCGAGACTCGTGCGAAATTTGACAGTCACGGGAAAGCGAAAACTACCTGGTAAAAATGTATACGTGACGGTCACTCCTGAATCGATCGAGTTAAGTAATGTCTTAGAGTCACTCGAAATAACAAGAGAACAATTGATCGAAATTGGAATTCTCGTCGGAACAGACTTTAATAGAGGAGTAAAAGGCATCGGGCCCAAAAAAGCCCTTAAGTTAGTGAAGGATAACGGAATCGAGTCAGCTCTTGAACTACTTAATGAACATATAAGATATGAACTTGTTAAGGAATTTTTCCTCCATCCAGATGTTACTGATGACTACGAATTGAAGTGGAATACGCTAGACGACGATCACATAACAGAATTTTTATGTGATCAACACGATTTCTCCAGAGAACGCGTTGAAAAGGTGGTCGAAAAACTGTCCACAGCTTACCATTCTTCAAGTCAGATGTCGTTAAGTCGATGGTTTTAAACGCTCTTTTAGAAGTATCAGCAAATCTCATGCTAAAATGAATCATTGCCATTGGGTTATAGGGACTACAACGAGCGTTCCTACTCTTTAAACCCGTATGTTCCTATCAACGGCACAAAGGCAACGTTGCCCTTTTTTGCCTTCTGTACCCCATTTGTTTTTTTGATTAAGTATAGCTCTTGGATCCACCTTCCTAAGGGTATGACCATTCTCCCACCAGATTTTAGCTGGTCCAGAAGCGGGGGTGGAACTTGGGGCGCCGAGCATGTGACTGAAATTTTATCAAACGGGGCTTTGTCTGGAAGCCCGAGTGATCCATCGCCTACGATTACCTCAACCATAGATGGCAGTCGTTTCATTGCTTCGATCGCGAGACGCTTTGATCTTTCTATCGTATATATGACGCCGCCGTCTAACAACTGGGCCATTATCGCCGCATGATATCCAGAACCAGTTCCGACTTCAAGAATATGATCTGCGCGCTGTACCTCCAAAAGCTCGCACATTATAACAACCATGTGCGGAGCTGAAATCGTCTGATTATCTCCTATGGGAAGTGGTTTGTCGACATACGCAAACTGTCTGTATCGGGGAGGTATAAAGTCTTCACGTTTTACCGCCCTTACTGCATTTATAACCTGCTCGCTTATGCCTCTATTTTTCAATTTGCTTATGAGAATCTCTCGTTGCTTGTTAAGAGAATTCTCTTCGATATTATCCTCCATTTTTAAAAGTAATGCTCCTTTTTTTATACTTACGCCGAGGTTTTTTCATTGATGATCTAACATAAATTCTCTTAATGGTGTTAGCTTTTGCACGTTCCCCTATATTTTTTAGAACGGTGCCGTGAACTAACTTTATGCGCGTTATTTTTCCAAATTTCTCAGCAGATCCTATGGTGAACTCTTTATCGCCCCTGCACGGAATCTTCAAGGATTCTGTAAGAGTACCGGCGTGGATCGCAATTTTCACTACTACGTTATCAATGGCTTGAACCCATAGAGTTTTGATGCTGTCGGCTTTTGCACTTTCCACTCTAGCATCGCTTGTCAGTTCTATTGCGTTTACTCGTACGACGTTAGCCTCCTCATTTTCAACGATAAATTCGTCTCCGATAGAAAGCAATTCGTGGGGTTTGGCATCCAGCCATCGTAGATACGACCTGTCGTATTTACTCATGACAACTTTGATTTTGATTTCATTAGAGCGCCGTCGTGCGTCTAGTTTTCTGGTGGTTCCACACAACGTGCACTTCACAATGGGGGTTCGTCCCGACGCAATAACGTTATGTTTCACATTAATAAGTTTCGAGCACGTCGGGCATTCTATTTCCACCTCTTGATTCATTGAGCATCACAATACTATTGAAGAATAGCATCGTAAATAACCGTAATGGTAAGAGACATAATAAGAGCTAGAGGACATCAGAACATCTCAGCAAAACACAGAAGTACCTTTCAAATAACAACTGAACACACTATAACTAAACGCGCCGATTGCATTATTGCCGTATCAGCCGACAAGGGGGTATCAGGTCTTTCAAAAGAGTTCAAAAAAGCTGCAAAAAGAGATAATGTCACTATGACCCTAAAAATAGTGGCAGGGACTCGTTTTGAAGTAGTAACTGGTGTGGGATGTAACAAACTTACGCTTACGGACGCGAAAGACATCGTGATAAGAAAAAGTAATTTCGTTTCAGATAGGACGTTAATGATTAACGCAAATAAATCAGCAGTGGACTTTGATAGGGAGTTAATTGCTAACTTAAGTACGCCTGAAGATATAGTAATTATTGTTGAAATCATAGACCAAGTGGAGTTGATATGATACTTGTAAAAAGAATCGTGAAAGGCTTTTTAACTGCACCTGAAGTATTATTGGCCCCTAGTACGTATTAGATAGATTTAAATACCAAAGTAATAAATTATCTATCGTTAACTAATTTTTTATCGACTATTTATTGAGGTATTCAAATGGCTGATGTCGATCAATATAAAGGTACGACAACTGTCGGTATAGTCTGCCAAGATGGTGTGGTTCTTGCGTCGGAAAGCCGAGTCACACTGGGCAACTTCATATCGAGTAAAGAGGGAAAGAAGATTTACCAGATCGACGATCTGGTTGGAATGACTATAGCGGGAGGCGTTGGTGACGCCCAAAGTTTGGTTCGTACCATAACAGTCGAGGCTAAGCTCTACAAAATGCGACGCGGCAAGCCCATGACTGTCGAGGCTATAGCGACCTTGTTATCGAATATTTTAAATGGGAACCGTTATTACCCATATTTTGTTCAATTGATGATTGGTGGTCTAGATAGGACAGGACCAGGCTTATACTCATTAGATGCCATGGGAGGTCAGATAGAAGAGAGGCTTGCAACTTCACAAGGATCAGGCTCACCAATGGCATTTGGTGTCATTGAAGACAGGTATAATGAAAAAATGTCGATCGATGACGCACTAGACATTGCAATAAGAGCACTCTCTTCCGCGATGAAGAGAGATTCAGCCTCAGGCAATGAAATTCACGTTATAAAAATTACAAAAGATGGGTATATTGAAGTCGGAAAAGATGAACTTCAAGCTAGAAAAACAAAACTGGGATTAGAGAATTAAATTATTTTTAGATTTTTTATTTTTACTTTTCATTTTTAATTGGAAGTTATATAATGCCAGCTGAAGAAGTACTTGATGAACTAAAACAGAGAGTTATCGAGAAATTGCCCTCAAAAATTAAGATTACAGAACTTGAGTTCGAGGGGCCTGAATTAGTAATTTATACGGATGACCCACGTGCGTTTGCTGACAACGGGGAGATCGTTAAGAAACTCGCGCGGGAGCTTCGAAAGAGAATAGCAGTTAGACCAGATCCACGTGTTTTAGCAGACCCTGAAACATCGATACGTAACATCAGTGAAATCGTTCCAGAGGAAGCTGGAATTACAAATCACTATTTCGATCCTGATACAGGCGAGATTGTTATAGAAGCACGAAAACCAGGGCTTGTGATTGGGAGGCATGGCGCTACTCTAAGAGACATTACAAAGCAAATAGGTTGGACGCCTAAAGTCGTAAGGACGCCACCAATCGACTCGACAACGGTGAAGGAGATAAGACAGTTCCTAAGGGCATATAGCGAAGAACGCAAGGAACTTCTCAAATCCATGGGCCGGAAAATACATCGGGAAGTAACAGCGAAAGACCAGTGGATTCGGGTCACTTCTCTTGGCGGGTGCAGAGAAGTCGGAAGAAGCTCATTTGTGCTTTCAACACCCGAGTCGCGAGTATTGATAGAATGTGGCGTAAATGTTAGTTCAGAAGAAAGTGCTACCCCATATCTTTATACACCAGAGGTAAGCCCATTAGATCAAATTGATGCAGTCGTGTTGACTCACGCCCATCTTGACCATGCTGGTCTCGTCCCTCTGTTGTTCAAGTATGGATTTAAAGGTCCGATATATTGTACTCCTCCAACGCGGGATCTGATGTCACTTCTCCAACTGGATTATTTAGAGGTAGCAGCACGGGAAGGCAAGAAGATTCCATATGACTCGGCAAAAATAAGAGAAGGCATAAAACATTCAATCGTGTTGAATTATGGAGTGGTTACTGACATTGCGCCGGATATAAGGCTCACTTTTCACAATGCTGGACATATTTTAGGATCCTCTATTGCACATTTCCATATAGGTGAAGGGCTATACAACGTCGCATTCACAGGTGACTTCAAATATGAACAGAGTAGGTTATTTGATCCCGCAGTTAATAATTTTCCTCGGCTTGAAGCGTTAATAATGGAGTCAACTTACGGAGGCCCGCAAGATCAGACCCCTTCAAGGAGAGAAGCTGAGAATAAACTGATTAACATAATTAAGCACACGACGTCGAAAAACGGAAAAGTACTCATTCCGGCATTTGCTGTTGGTCGTAGTCAGGAAGTTATGCTAGTCCTCGAAGAGGCAATAAGGAAAAAAGCGATTGATGAAATACCCGTTTATCTCGATGGAATGATATGGGAAGCTACGGCTATCCATACGACGTATCCTGAATATCTGAACAATGATTTGAGAAACATGATTTTTCACGAGGGGATGAATCCATTCCTCTCTGAAAGTTTCACACAGGTTGAACCTGGTATGCGACAGGATATAATAGAGGGAGAATCGTGCGTGATACTTGCCACTTCTGGTATGCTAAACAGCGGTCCGGTTATGGAATATCTTAAAGCTATAGGGCAGCATGAAAATAATACACTCGTATTTGTGGGATATCAAGCTGAAGGCACACTTGGCCGACGCATACAGAAGGGGTGGAAAGAGATTCCAGTGTCCGATAATGGTAAAACTTCAATGATGCAAATAAATATGGAAGCAGTAACTGTTGATGGATTCTCTGGTCATTCTGACAGGCAACAGTTAATTGAATATGTCAAACGCATGAGCCCTCGTCCTGAAAAGATAATTACCAGTCACGGAGACGAGAACAAATGCATGGATCTCGCGAGCACCATCTATAAAAAGTATAAAATTGAAACTCGAAGCCCCATGAATCTTGAGACGATAAGATTTATATGAAACACGCATTTTACAACTATTTTGTTGCTTGAAAATAGTCGCAGATATCGGTAAGTGGACAAGCTGCGTGATCGGGACTGCGAGCATGGCACACTTCTCGACCAAACTTTATGAATGCCATGTGTGCATACCCTCTTTTGCCCCGGGGTATTCCATTTTCAAGCGTATTCTTAACAATTTCGTAGTTACCATTTTGAGGGACTAAGCCGATTCTCTTAGAGACCCTAAATATGTGGGTATCCACAGGTACAATATCATAGTGGCGCGAAAAGAGTAAAACGACATCCGCAGTTTTTGGGCCAATTCCTTCTATCTTCATAAGCCTTTTTCGTGCTTCGGCATAAGAACCTATAAGCAATTGCGAGGCATTGCCATTGCACTTGTTCTTTATGATGTCTGCGAGGTGCACAATTCGATGGGATTTAGATTTAAACAATCCAGCGTTTCGTATTAGAATTTCAATCTCGTGGACATCAGCTTCTAAAAGTTCATCTATTGTATGATATTTTGAAACTAAATTAGTGAACGCTTGATGGGAATTTTTAAACGTAGTGTTCTGTGATAGAATGGTTTCGACAATGGACCAGAACGGGTCGTTCAACGAGCTTGTGCTGCGGTTTTCAAAAGAAAAGTCTCCATAAAATGCTTCGAGTCGCTCTGTTACGAGCTTAATCTTGTCGTTACGTTCCATCGATACTCCAAGTTATTTTTTATTAGCAAAACTTTTACATTGCGTCTTCAATTTTTAGAATATCTCGATAAACAGTACACGACCAAATATTATAAAAAACCTAATTATTTGCAGAAAAATTTAATTGAAAGATAAGGTAATCGTTAGAGCATTTTACGTGTTTGTAAAAAAAGAAACAATGATAGTTGAAACTCTGCGCGAAACCGTTGAATTTACTCCTTACTCTGTTGTACGTAATCCGTTAGTTATTCTCGAGTTGAAACTTGATCATCTCTTGTAAGGGTGTTTAGGGTCATAAATCCTTAGATTATATGTGACCCCTTTTTATTTTTTGCACGAAACAGCCTTAGAAAAATAAAATCAACAAGAGAACTGTGACAGTATCTGTTACACTACTTCAAAATAAGCACAATTTCACAGTAGGTATGATGCAGCAAAATGTCTTTAAAAGCAAAAGTGGCTGGCGATTAACCACAGCCGCCGCCACACGATCCGCAACCAAATAAACTCGGATGTTTAATTGTAAAGCCTTTGCCAAAAAGCGGGTCGCTCACGAAATCAATCTCTGCCCCTTCAAGCGTTCTTTCTGTTTCTGTGTTCATGAACATCTTGACACCATTAGACTCTTGAACTTCTTCGCCTTGAGATGGTTTTTCATCAAGACTGAGACTATACTGTGGACCACTACATCCGTTACCTGCATACGAAATCCTTAAACCAAAATTTAATTTACCCTCTTTTTCAAGTAGCTCTTTTAGTTCTTTTGCTGCTTCATTTGTTATCTGAATCATTTTTGACTCCGCTTAATAATTTGTAGTCAAAAGTATTTAAACGTGCGGGAGGCTAAAAAATTTTTAAACGCCATACTCTGCTGCAATAAGATTGATTAGAAATATTGATAAAAAAGAAAAAAGAAGGGCGAAGCCATTTACATTGGTGGCATGCCGCCCATGCCGCCCATGCCGCCCATGCCGCCCATGCCGCCTTCTCCCATTTCAGGCATTTCGGGTGCAGAAAGTTTGCTAGCAGCAATAACATCATCTATTCTCAGTATCATGACTGCAGATTCTGATGCAGAACCAACTGCTTGCGTCTTAATTCTGAGCGGTTCAACGACTCCTTCTTTTAGCATGTCTATTGCTTCGCCTGTGAATACGTTGAGGCCCGCAGTCTTGATCCCTTGTTCGTGCTTGGACCGAAGGGCCGTAAGCGTATCTATTGTATCCAGACCAGCGTTCTCCGCCAACGTCTTTGGTATAACCTCGAGTGCGTCCGCAAATGCGTTTATCGCCAATTGTTCTCGTCCGCCCACCGTAGACGCATAATCTCTGAGTTTTAAGGCCAACTCGACTTCAGTCGCGCCCCCTCCAGCCACGAGCTTCTCGTCTTCAATCGTAACTCCGACAACTCTAAGTGCATCAGTGACAGCTCTTTCTAGATCATCGACAACATGTTCGGTACCTCCGTGGAGCACGATAGAAACTGCTTTCGGATTTTCACATCGTTCGACAAAGATCATGTTATCATTGCCGACTTTCCTCTCTTCTACAAGCCCAGCTCTTCCAAGGTCACTCTTGTCAAGTTCATCGACACTTGAAGCAATTTTCCCGTTAATTGCTCGCGCAAGTTTTTCCATATCACTCTTTTTGACACGCCGTGCTGCTAAAACTCCTGCCTTTGCGAGATAGTGTTGAGCGAGATCATCTATGCCCTTTTGGCAGAAAACAACATTTGCGCCCTTGCTCGTTATTTTGTTGACCATCCCTTTCAACATTTCCTCCTCCTGACTAAGGAAGGCTTGGAGTTGATCCGGGGAAGTTATTGAGATCTCAGCGTCCACTTCAGTATCTTTAAGTTCTATGGCGCCATTTATGAGCGCAATCTTTGCATTTTCAAGACGCTTAGGCATACCGGTCGATACACGCTCTTTGTCTATGACCATGCCTTCTATAAGCTCTGAGGATTCAATACTCCCACCAACTTTCTTTTCAATTTTTATGTTGTCGATATCGAAAGTGTTTTTCTCGTTCTCTTTTTCCACTACAGATTTGACGGCTTTAACACTAAGCTCTGCAAGCTTTGCTCTGGATGCTTCAGCTCCCTTTCCAGTCATAGCGGTTATTGCAACCTTCTGTAGGAGTTCATCATCATCTGGTGAAACTTTCACTGCGATAGAGTCTAAGAGCTCACGCGCTTTCTCAGCTGCAAGCCTGAACCCTAAAGCGATGACTGTCGGGTGCACATCCTGCTCTAAAAGTCCTTCAGCTTTTCTCAGCAACTCTCCTGTTACGACAACTGCCGTAGTCGTGCCATCACCTACTTCATCGTCCTGAGTTCTTGCAACTTCAACTATCATCTTAGCTGCCGGGTGCTCTATATCCATTTCTTTGAGAATAGTAACGCCATCGTTTGTAATTACTACATCTCCAAGAGTGTCAACAAGCATTTTGTCCATGCCCTTCGGTCCAAGCGTTGTTCGAACCGCTGAAGCTACGGCTTTAGCTGCCGTGATGTTCATTCCTTGTGCTTCTTTCCCTCTTGTTCTTTGGCTTCCTTCTTTAAGAATCAATATGGGCTGCCCGCCTAATTGTTGTGCCATGCATATCCTCCAAGTTTCATACTAGTAACGAAGCTTTACTATGCATATAGTTCTATAAAAGCATTTTGCCTAGTCAGATCTAGCATGGAAGTCTCTCCGTGGCAAAGCTCTTTTTATTGTAGAAGAGGCGTGATTTTTTGACTTAAACACCAAACCGTTAACTAATATCTTACTGTTTACAAATGTTCAATCCTTCTTAACGAACGAATTAGGTAACAAAAAGACTATTTTGAGGTGTGACTTTATGTGGCAGCGAATAACGTTCTAGTTCACCCTATAAGTGCGTGACTGCGTTGATAGTCTGTTAAGAAATATTGCTAACCCAGTGCCGTTCAATCGTGACTTACTTAAAAAACTGATTCTAATTAAAACATGTAGTTCGTTACGAATGGCTATTTCATCACTGATGCCTCGCATTACTGAACTAATAGCAGTCGTCTAAAATTGCGTTTTTTCGTCCCTACAGACGTTGTGTTTTTTATAGACGTATAAATGACTCTTAATGGTGTCTGAGATACGTAACGACGGCTTAACTGGGAGCAAAAACAAAAAATGCCTCTCTAAACTATTGCATAAGTCGCTTATCGCTCCATTAAACACTTTTAACAGGTTTTCAAGAATTTAGAAACCGCGCTTTAATCAAGTGGATCAATTCGCCGGCATTATCAAACTCTTTAAGTTCACTGAATTGTATTAGAACAGTATCGTCGATTTTTTTAGACTTGGACTCGCCTTCCACTATGAACATGGAATTAGTGTGTATGACCTGCGACATGCTGCTCATGAATTTGGCGCGTTTAATCATGACGCTCGTGTATTTGCTTATTCCCGTCAGTAACGTGTTTGAACCATCTTGGGATAAAGCATTGAATGGCGTTCGAAACATTGGAAACACATTAAATCCAAGATC
>Ga0187769_10000319_pt1 | contig 26301 bp, 34 predicted proteins | sample 0116_SJ02_MP02_1_FD_133140 | JGI IMG/M metagenome (GOLD analysis project Ga0187769, IMG submission 133140) | Tropical peat soil microbial communities from peatlands in Department of Meta, Colombia - 0116_SJ02_MP02_10_MG | ecosystem: Environmental > Terrestrial > Soil > Wetlands > Peat | place... | reverse complement strand
GTCGACGCGCTGGTCGTGTCCGAAGGGGTAGGATTCGCGAAGCCCGACCCGCGCATTTTCCGGGTGGCCCTCGACCGGCTCGCTGTTTCGGCGGAGGGGAGCGTGATGATCGGAGACTCGTGGACCTCCGACGTCGAAGGGGCCTGTTCCGCCGGGGTCCGACCGATCTGGTTCAACCGCTTCCATCGGCCGCACCCGGACGACAGCGCCCGCCCCCCGGTCGCGGAGGTCGATTCGTTTCGGTCTCCTCTCGCCGTCGAACGGGCCGTGACCTCGGGCGAGAGTTGAAGAGCCGTTGGACCGGGGGGTCCCTCCGCATTATATCGCGACCCACGTTGGCCGCACGATGCCCGGCACGCCCGAGTCGTGGACGCCGGCTGCCCGCCGGGTGCTCCCGGCGATGCGCGCGTGGCGGAGCTCGCTCCACCAGGAGCCGGAACTGTCGAATCACGAGCTCAAGACCCGCGACAAGATCACCGAGGCGCTCGGGGAGCTCGGGATACCGTACCGTACCTTCTCCGGCTCGAACGGAGTGGTCGGCCTCCTTGGAGAGACTCGATCCGGACCGGTCGTCGCGCTCCGGGCGGACATGGACGCACTGCCCGTGGTCGAGGAGACCCACCTTGCGTTCCAATCCCGCGTTCCCGGCCGGATGCACGCGTGCGGCCACGACGTGCACATGTCGTGCCTTCTGGGAGCGGCCGCGATGATGGCCCGCAATCCCTCATCCCTCGCGGGCCCAGTGAAGGTGATCTTCCAGCCGGCGGAGGAGGAGGGAACCACCGGCGGGGCCTTCCCGTTGATCGAAAAGGGATGCCTCGACCAGCCGAAGGTTGACTTCGTGGTGGGCCAGCACGTGGACCCGAGCCTGCCGCTGGGTCAGGTCGGCTGGCGGACCGGGCCGTTCATGGCGGCCTCCGACCATTTCCGCATCGTCGTCCGAGGCCGCGGAGGTCACGCCGCGACGCCGCATCTGGGTCCCGACGCGATCGTCATGGCGAGTGAGGTCGTGAACGGCCTTCAGGCCCTAGTGAGCCGCGTCCGCGAGCCGTTCGACCCCGTCGTCGTCTCGGTGGGCTCGATCCACGGGGGAACCCGCAACAACATCCTTCCGGACACGGTCGAGCTGGAGGGAACGGTGCGGACGATGCGTGCGGAGACCCGCGACAAGATGCAGGCGGCGCTCAAACAACGGGTCCGGTCGATTGCCGCGAGTCTGGGCGGTCGCGTCCGCATCGAGTACGTGCGCGGTTACCCGGCCCTCGTCAACCACCCCGAAGCGACCCGGGTCGTCGCCGATGCGTTGGCGGTCGAGTTCGGTCGGCGGAACGTCGTGGAGGTCGACCATCCCCTCATGGGCGCGGAGGACTTCTCGCGATTCCTCGAGCGGGTTCCGGGCACCTTCCTGCGGCTGGGGGTCGGAGTTCCCGACCACCCGGCGAGCCTGCACAGCGCCACGTTCGCTCCGGACGAGCGAGCGCTGGTGATTGGAGCCGCTGCCCTCGCCGCGGCGGCCCTCGGATTGCAGAAGAGCCTGCGGTGATCCCCACGTGAAACCGCGGCCGCGAGGAGGCGGGCGAGCAGCTCAGCGGTACATGGGGGGCGAGGGCTGGGTCGCCGCCTCTCCGCGCGTACGGTCGGCCGCCCGGCGCTGAATCGTCCGCAACTGCTGCTCGATCCGCTCCGCCTCGGCATAGAGCGGCACCGGGTCGAGGGGCGTTCGGAGCAGGATCCGGTTGATCGTCTCGATCACCTTCGCTGCCGCGCGGGCGTCCGGATAGTCGGCCTGGGACTCGGCGAGGAAAGTGAGCACATCGAACCCCCGGCGCCGTCCCTCGTTCAAGAGGACACCCGCGATCCCGGTGATGACCCCTTCGGTGAACGGGATCATGTTCGGCTCGACGTAGAGCTCCCGGGCCTTCCGAGTGCTCGCGACACCGTAGACCTTGACGTCGTTCAGCCGCGCCGTGCGGGGCCCCTTCCCGGCACCACGGTCCCCCTCGACCACGAGACCTTCCGGGGAGACGAGCATCGAGCATCGCTGCTCCTGCACCCAGTCGAGGATGCTGGTCGCGAGCGGGTGGATAATCGCAGGGGCCGGGTGGAACTCCGAGACGAACGCGACGATCTTGTCGGCGCCGCGGCCCGCGCGGTCGGACGGAGGGCGTCCGGCGTAGATTCGTACCGGATGCTGGGGGTCGCCGTTCCGCACGAGGGAGACTGTGGGGAACGCCGGTGACTCGACGATGCCGATCTGTTCCATCTCGAGCGTGTCGATCAGGTAGTTCGCGACGATTGAGCTGACGAGACCGACCGACGGGAATCCGTCGATGACAAGCGCCCCCTCGACGTCGACCCGCTTGATCTCGTAGATCCGGACCTGGTCCGGGGCCATCGGCATGGACTAGAGCGACCTCTCGACGATCTGGCCGAGCTCCTTCGAGAGCAGGTCGACGAAGTCCTTCGTGAGTGCTTTGCGGACGTCGGGCGGAAGGGCGGAAAGCCCGAGTCGCGCGGCCGTCGTACCGACGCGGACGAGCGCCGCATACTCCATGGCTCGGGCTTGGAGGAGGTCACGAACGGCGTCCTTTAGGTCGGCTTCGAGCTTCGGGTCGTCTCGGATCGTCTTCTCGAGATGCCGACGGATCTCGTCCTTCACGATGTCGCGGGTCGCTTCGCGGACCAGCTCCTCGGGGCGCAGGAGGTCTCGGGTGCTCCGGACCAGGACGTCGATCGGTTCCCCTGAGGACGTTTCTTCCACCACGACAGGCCGAGTTAGAGGAGAGGCATAAGCGTTTGTTCAGTCGACCCGGTCCCGGATCCTCGTCCGGCGAAGAGGTTAAACCGCCCTCCGCCTCGGCGGCCGAAGTGGGCCGGTAGATCAGCGGAAGATCGCTACCTTGGCAAGGTAGAGGTCGCGAGTTCAAAAGGCCCGGAGGCAGCTCCCTCCCGGCCGGAAGCTCTCGCCCGGTCCACCTTCCCTTCTTCTCCCCCCCGAGAGCGGCGTCGGCAGCTGTCGATGGGGGGGACCGACAGGAAGGACATCGCTTTATACCGGCGGAATGCTCGCGGCGCGCGTGGAGGCCGACATCCGCGAGAAGATCGCTGGTGAAGTGGTCCTCTCTCCTCACCCCGGGCGCACGCTGCGGAAGTGGCGCGAGGATTTCGGCGTCTCCCAGCGTGACCTAGCGAAGCACCTCGCGACCGTCCCCTCGGTCATCTCCGACTACGAGTCCGAGCGTCGTATGAGCCCCGGCGCGGGCTTCATCCGACGGTATGTCGACGGCCTCCTCTCGCTCGACGCCGAGCACGGCGGGCAGGTGACCCAACGGTTCGGCCTTCGTCCGCACTCGGAGGGAATCCTCGGGATGCGCGAGTTCGCGGTCGCGATTCCGTTGAAGGCGCTCGCCGACCAGCTGGACGCGCGCCCCGTGAGCCGGGTCGACCTCCACCGCGACATCCACGGCTTCACGGTGCTGGACGCCCCGCGGGCGATCCTGTCCATCGACGCCTCCCGCTTTGTCGAGGTCTACGGCTGGACGACCCAGCGAGCCCTCATCTTCTCGAACGTGCGGTACGGCCGGTCCCCGATGGTCGCCATCCGGGCGCACCCCCTGAAGCCGGCGGCCGTCGTCTTCTCGAACCCCGGGCGCATCGACCCGCTCGCGGTCCGGCTCTCGGAGGTCGAGAACATCCCCCTCCTCTCGACGGCGCTGAACGCGCCGGCCGTGCTCGAACGGCTCGAGGAGCTCTGAGGGAAGGAACGCAACCATGCAAGCAGGCATCGTGAGCTACGGAGCGTACGTCCCGCGGTACCGGATCACTCCCGCCGAAATCGGCCGGGTGTGGGGAACGGACGGGGAAGGGATGGGCCAGAGCCTGAACGTGCACCGGAAGAGCGTCCCGGCCCCGGACGAGGACACGATCACGATCTCGACCGAGGCGCTACGCACGGCGCTCGCGCGCGGCGGGATCGACCCGCAGCAGATCGGCGCCATCTACGTCGGCTCGGAGTCGCACCCCTACGCGGTGAAGCCGACCGCGACCGTGGTCGCCCAGGCCGTGGGGGCCACGCCGAACCTGACGGCGGCGGACTTTGAGTTCGCCTGCAAGGCCGGGACCGCGGCCATCCAGACCTGCCTCGGGCTGGTCGGCGCGGAGATGATCCGCTACGGCGTCGCGATCGGGACGGACACTTCCCAAGGAGCGCCAGGCGACGCGCTCGAGTACTCCGCGAGCGCCGGCGGGGCGGCCTTCGTCATCGGGCGCGAGCGGGTGATCTGTCGCGTCCTCCGCACGCTCTCCTACACGACGGACACCCCCGATTTCTGGCGACGGGAAGGGCAGAAGTACCCGAGTCACGGTGGTCGGTTCACGGGAGAGCCGGCCTACTTCCGGCACGTGTCCGAGTGCGCGAAGCGCACGCTGGAGGCCTCGGGCACCACCGCGAAGGACTACCGCCACGTCGTCTTCCACCAACCCAACGGCAAGTTCCCCCAGCGGGTCGGAAAGCAGCTCGGGTTCTCCGAGGAGCAGATGCGCTACGGGCTCGTGACCCCGTACATCGGCAACACCTATTCCGGGGCCGCGCTCATCGGCCTCGCGAACATTCTCGACCACGCGGGTCCGGGAGAGCGGATCCTCGTCGTCGGGTACGGTTCGGGTGCCGGCTCCGATGCGTTCGACCTCGAGACGACGGACGACATCGCGACGTTCGATCGCAGCCACGGCCGTCCGGTCCAGGCATACCTCGACCAGGGGGTCGAGCTCTCCTACGCCGTCTACGCGAAGTTCCGCGAGAAGATCCTGATGGGGGGTTCGTAGCGATGCGGGACGTCGGCATCCTCGGCATCGGCCAGACGAAGTTCGGCGAGCTCTGGGACCGGTCGTTCCGAGAGATCGGCATCGAAGCCGGGCTCCAGGCGCTCGTGGACGCGAAGCTCTCCTCCGGCGAGATGGAGGCGCTCTATCTCGGCAACATGGCGTCGGGCTCGCTCATCAGCCAGGAGCACATCGCGCCGCTCATCCTCGACTACGCGGGCCTCGCCCGGCGCCACCTCCCCTCGATGCGGGTGGAGGGCGGCGGCGCCTCGGGCGCGCTCGCGCTCCATCAGGGGTACCTGGCGGTCGCGAGCGGCCTCTACGAGTACGTGGTGGTCGGCGGGGCCGAGAAGTTGACGGACGTGCCGGACGAGACCGCGACCCAGATCACCGCCTCGACCGCCGACCACGAATGGGAGGCGGTCTTCGGCGCGACCCTTCCCGCCCTCTGGGCGCTGGTGGCCCGCCGCCACATGCACCTCTACGGCACGACCCGGGAACAGCTCGCCCGGGTCGCCGTCCAGGACCACGAGAACGGCTCGAAGAACCCGAACGCCCATTACCGCAACCGGATCACGCTCGACCAGGTGCTGAACTCGGCACCGATCGCCGAGCCCCTCGGCGTCCTCGACTGCGCGCCGTTCTCGGACGGCGCGGCGGCGGTGGTGCTGGGGCCGATGGACGAAGCGCGCCGACGCAGCGATACGCCGATCCGGATCGCATCGAGCCAGGTCGCCTGCGACACGATGGCCCTCCAGCACCGCGTCGACCCGACCACGATCGATTCCACCGCCTCCGCGGCACGTCGCGCGTTCCAACAGTCCCGCCACAGCCCGAAGGAGGTCCAGGTGGCGGAGATCCATGACGCCTACACGATCAGCGCGCTCGTCTCACTCGAGGACCTGGGGTTCGTCGAGAAGGGGAAGGGCGGACCGGCGTTCGCGAACGGCGAGTTCGCCCCGGGGGGCCGGCTGACCGTGAACCCTTCGGGCGGGCTGAAGTCCCAGGGCCGACCCTTCGGAGCCGTCGGGGTCGCTCAGGTGGTGGAACTCGTCCGGCAGCTCCGCGGCGAGGCGAAGGAGCGGCAGGTGCCGAATGCCACCCTCGCGCTCGCCCAGGACGTCGGGGGCACCGGCGCGACCAGTGTCGTTCATCTCTTGGAGAGGGTGAACTAGGAGGGGACGATGTCGATCGCTCGATTCTGGCGCGAAACGCCGCGACGGTACAACCTCGGTGGGTCGAAGTGCTCTACGTGCGGAACGGTCTACTTCCCGCCCCGGGCCGTCTGCCCGGAATGCACCAGCCACCGCCAGTCGCTCGAGAAGATGGTGCCGTTCCAGCTCTCCGGGGACGGCGAGGTCCTCTCCTACACGGTCGTGCACGAGCCCGCCGAGGGCTTCGAGATGCAGGTGCCCTATCCGCTTGCCCTCGTGAAGACGGTCGAGGGGCCGGTCCTCACGGGCCAGGTTGTCGACATCGACCCGAAGGACCTCAGGATCGGCCTCAAGGTCCACGCCACCTTCCGCAAGCTGCGCGAGGAGGGGAAGGCCGGCGTGATCCATTACGGCTACAAGTTCGCCCCGACCGAGGAGCCGGTCGCCGCGCCGGTCCCGAGCGCTCCGACGACTCCGGCCACGTCCGACCCCGCGGCGGCTCGGGACCGGACGGCGGTGTGAGCGTCAACGGGCGGCGCGAACCACCCCCGTCGACCGAGGAGGAGTCCCCGGCCGACGAGGAGTACGCCCGACGCTACGCCGAGGGATACGGCGAGGGCCTGCGGAGCGCGCTCCGCGAGGTCCTCCAGCACACCTCCCGAGGTCACACGGCCCAGGAGCTCCGCATCCTGGTCGAAAGCCGGCTCGCGCGGGTCTCGGAGGAGGTGGAGCTGAAGCGCAAGAGCCTCCTCGCTCCGCCGCGGCGCCCGGACTGGGGCGCGCTCCTCCGTCCACCGGTACCGGTCCCTGCGCGACCGTGGAACCCGCCGGTGCCCGGAGCGGTCCCCGACCCGCTCGCCCCCGGGAAGAGCGTTCTCGTCCGTGAGGAGCGGCCCAAACGGGCCCTCGAGCTCCTCCGGGAGAACGCGACTCGCTACCCGCGCGTCGCGGTGGTCTCGGTCCATCCCCCGGAGCTCGCCGACCTTCCCGCGGACCACCGGGTCGTGATCGCCCTCCGTGGACCCGGCTCGGTGGGGGGCGAGCACCTGAGCGCCGGCCAGGTCGGGGGCCGCTTGAAGGCGCCGACCGAGCTGGCCGGCGGAGCCCTCGTCTACGTCGACGGCCTCGAACTGTTCGCGACCGAGGAGGGAACCGAGACGACCATCCGCTTCGTCCACTGGATGGTCGACCAGGTGCTCCGCACCCGCTCGGCGCTCCTCGTCTCGTTCGACCCGCGCTCGCTCGACCTCAAGGAGACGAGCCGGCTCGAACGGGCGTTCAGTCAGGTGATCGCCGCGTAGGCGTCACCTGGGCAGGGCCCCCGCCGCGCGGGACAGCGCACGGGTACGCCTGTCGCCGGGCCCGGGAGGGTTCGAGGAAGACGGCGAGCCGCCCGTCCCACTCGATCGTGAAACAGCGGAGTGTGGGCGAACCCAAGGACGAGATTTCGAGAGACGGCGGGAGTGGGCGCGGTCAGTCCCTGCCGCTCGACCCATAAGCATACCAACCCGTGCTCCCGAGCCTTGGAAGGGCACGGGCATGGAAGTCGCCTTCTTCACCGACTCCTACGACCCGATGAAGGACGGGGTCGCGACCGTCACGAGCGGGCTCGCCCGGACGATGGCACGCCTCGGGCACCGGGTCCGGGTGTTCGCTCCCCAGACCAAGGTGGGTGCGCCGACCACCGAAGAGGTCGTGGACGGAGTCGACGTCCGCCGGATTCGCGCGGTGCCGGTTCCGCTCTACTCGCAGTACCGTTGGCCCGTCTTCCCGTTCAGTCTCCTGAGGCAGGCGCGGACCGGCCGCGACGTCGATGTGGTCCACCTCCACACTCCCGGCCCGATCGGAAACATGGGCTTCCTGACGGCCCGCCGGTTCGGCCGACCTCTGGTGGGCACGTTCCACACGAACATCCGCGAGATGGAGGTGAGCGTCCCCCGGAAGTTGCTGGTCCCGCTCTTCTTCCGGGTCGCCTGGTGGTGGAACCTCGGCACGTACTGGAGGTGCGACCTCACGACGGCCCCATCGGAGGCGGCCCGGTCGACCCTTCTCGCCTCCGCACGCAAGCCCTTTCACGCTCCGGTAGAGGTCGTGCCGAACGGGATCGACGTCGGACGGTTCCGCCGGGACGTACGCGTGCCGGACTGGCGCGCCCGCTGCGGCCTTCCCTCGGGACCGCTGTTCACGTTCCTCGGTCGGCTCACGGTCGACAAGGGGGTCCATCGATTCCTGGACGCGGTGGGCGATACGTTGGCCCACCGCGACCTCTCCGCGATCGTCGGTGGCGCGGGGCCGGAGGAGGCCGCCGTCCGTCGTCGCATCGCGGAGGACCCGCGCCTCGCTTCCTCCGTCCGCTACGTCGGCCCGGTCGTGGAAGAGGAGAAGGCCGCGCTGCTCTCCCAGACCGACGTCTTCGTCCTCCCCTCGACCAGCGACACGTCGTCTGTCGCCCTCCTCGAGGCGATGGCGTGCGGGGCCATGGTGGTGGCTCCGTCGTGTGGTGGGGCGGCCGAAGTGGTCGAGGACGGCGTCACGGGCCGGCGGGTCCCGGTCCTCGAACCGGGCGCGCTCGCCGCGACCTTCTCGGAGCTCATCGACCGAACGGAGGTTCGGCGGACGACGGGCCACCGGGCGGAGGAATGGGTGCGTGCCCACGCCTCGCTCGAAACGATGGCCCGTCGCTTTATCTCTCTCTATTCGATGCTTGAGGACGAGAGGAACCGCCGTGCCGGTCGTTCCGCTGTCGGAGCTTGAGGCGCTCGCCGGCCGGCTGGCCCCCGCCCGCTTTGACGCGTACGCGAAGGGCGCCTTGGGACGTGCCTACGAGGAGTACGTGGTCCGGCGACGGACGCCGCTCGACGCCGCGGGGGTCTCGACCGACGGCACCGAGTACCCCACCTTTTACTCCTTGATCGAGGACGCGAGGGCCAACCTCGCCGAGGTCGAGATCCACCTCGCGCGACCTCCGCCTCCCGGCCCGGCGTGGGACTACCTACTCCCCTTCGACCGCATCGTGTTCCACTCCGACGGGTCCGCCGACCTCTACCCGCCGGGGGCCGTGCCGCCCGTGCGCGGGATCGCGCGCCTCGCCCTGCGAGAGTACTTCCTGATCCGCACGCGGGACGACGAGGAGCGGGGCGCGGCGGGGGGTCCGCGCGTCGCCCTTGCGACCAGCGTCAGTCCGCTGGATGCCGGGCTCGCCGCGTGCCGCGAACGGGGGCTCATCCCGTTCGACGTCGCGATTCTTCTCTACCTGGCCGACCGAAGGGTCCGCTACGAGTTCGACCTCCTTCAGTCGACCCTCCTCCCCGACCCCCGCGCCGGACGTCTGGCCCTCGCGCGCTGGGTGAGCCGACCGAGCCGGCTGAGCTGGGGCGTCGACCAGGCGATCGCGCGCGGCGACCTCTCGTTGCTCCAGGCTCGATGTCTCGTGGTGCTGGTCGAGTCGTCGGGACTCACCTCGGTCGAGCTCACGCACGTCTTCGGCGGGGTCCGCGAGCTGGTCGATTCCGCGGTGCAGGGCCTGGTCGCCCGCGGGTTCGTGACCTTCGACCGCCGCACGCAGGTCTACCGTCCGCGATTGGCCGCGTTCCTCCCTCCGAGGGACGCCGCGGCCGAACCGGAGGCGATGGGCCCGGACCCTTCCCTGCGCACGAGCGTCCAGGAGCTGATCGCCGCGGCGGACGCCCGGAGCGCGTGCCCCCTGTGCGGCACCGTCCTGCCCGCCGGCGCGCGCGGCATCCTCTGCCCCGATTGCGAGGCGAAGGTCCAGTCCGCCCAGTAAGGAGAGGCGGGCCTGTCGGATCTCGATCCGGTAGCATGGACCGATGTCCGCACGCGTCCACCGCTTCTGTAGAAAACGGTTTTCTGCAGGGAGCATCACGGGGGCGAGTGGACGATTCTTGACTTGGTGATATGCGTCGTAGTCACGACTTGGTCAATTTGATTAATCGTGCTAGAGCGAACATCCATCCCGTGACGTCGAGCCTCCGTTAGCAACGTAAGATACAGCTCTTGGGATAAGCGAGTAGAAACGGGCGATCTGGTAGTTAAATCGTAAGAGATAGACCCCTTACCTGATACCTCGCCAAGATGGAGGCGGATGTTGGGATCGGACCAATCATACCTACGCTGCTTCCCGTTACCAAAAGTGAGCGTAAACCCCCGGTCGTCTATCGAACAGCGCCGAGCTCCCGGTCCGAGCCAGGCAGCTGCGAGTCCAGCGAGCGTTGCGATGAACGCGATAAGACCCTGAACGAGAAGTTGTCCGGGCGACAAAAGAGTCGATGAAGGTATCGTTAACCAGTACCAGATGAGCCCTCCTAAGCCGATTAGGAAGACCCCTATCGCAATGGCGCGGATGTATCGGGAGTAGTCAGTTCGAGCCCGAGGCACCGTGCTAAGGTCGAACTCGCGGGCACCTGAACTAGGGGCAATCATGCTAGCTGACGTGGTCATGATTCTCCACCACTTCGATCACAAGCGCTGCGCCGTCGCAAGCAAATGTGATTCCATTCATTACACCTGTCAGCCCGCTCAGGCCTCCCTTCACCAAGAAAAGCGATCGAATATCGAGAGCCAAGCTAAGTCCGGCGACTGCGAGTGTAACGATGATTATGAAGAGCGTGTGCACAGCAAGCGAAACGAACGCAAGAATGAGAGCGCAAACACCCGTGGCAAGTCCAACGGCAGCCGTGCCGACTCCTGTGGGGTCGATGAAAGCCCCCATCATTGTCCCCCAGGCCCACTGCATACTGAAAAGTGACCACGCCCATGAGAACGTATCCGCCGCGGCTTTCCAGCCAGGCGTGTAATTCGAGTCGCTCGGATCATTAGGCAAGGTCCCATTGACTTTGGTATTGTTCAAGGGGAGGGACATCGCCCACACCATGGTGGCGTCCGGCTGGGTTTGCTCACGCTCAGTCGCAGGTGAAGGAGAAGCTTCTGAAAGGTAGCTTGTCATAACCGCCGTAAGAAGCAGTGAAAAGAGAACTCCGGCCACGAGACTGGCCCCTAGCGAGAGGCCAAGTACCACGACAAGAACCACTTCAACCGCAATGGAAAATGAGTTAGAGAGAGGTCGAACGCTGGATTCCTTGACGGACCGGATTTACCAGTACTTGGTGCAGAATCGAGGACTCGCATTCACCCCTGAGGAAGTCGCCGCAGGAATCGGCCATGTTTCGGCGGAACCCCCAACCGGCTTGGTACCCGCTCTCGGGAGGAATCTTGCAATCGGGACGGTGGCGGCGACGTTGGTCACGTGGGCGCAGCAAGGACTGATCGAGGCAAGGGCCGTGCAAGACTCGCGCGGCTGGGTACAAACTTACTACGCCGCGAAATAGTCGGGCTCAGGGCGCACTCGCGGTTACTGGGTCGAGGACCGCAAGACGGCCATCGAGCCAGTGAGTGGGGCGACATACTGCCAACCGGCCTCGAGCAATTGCGGGCCGTCCTCTGCGCGGAGAGCTCGTTCCCTAGGGACAGCCTTTCGCGATCCGAGAATCCGCTTGAGCTCGTCCCTTGGGGCTCTCACCCCGAACACCTCGACGAAGTCGAAAACGGGACATTTTAATCCCCGGGGGGAGCGGGCCTGTCGGGAGTCTCCGCCGTCAGGGGTCTGCCCTTCCGGCCTTTGAACCCGAGTCTGCTGGCTTAGAAGGCCAGTACTTTGTCCAGGCTAAGCTACAGGCCCGCGCGTCGAACGGCGGACGCGCCCCTTAAGGGTTCGCTCGGAGGGCCGGCGTCCGGCCGCGCCCGCCGAGGCGACGAGGTGGGCGAGGCGGAGCGGTTCGGGCCAGTAGCCTCGCACCGTCGTCCGGCGGACGAGGAGGACGGCGTCCGGTCGCGGGCATCCCACCGCCGCAGCCCACACCGGTTCGCCCCCGGTCGGCACGCGGAAGAGGCGGTGCCGCGAGAGGAGCGAGTACCGCCTTCCGGCGCTCCGGGGGAACCACTTCACGAGCGCGGCGCGGATCCGCGGGAAGTCCGGGCGTCGTCGGGTAAGGGCGACCAGCGGGACCCCGACCGCGTCATGAAGGAGGTCGAGGTCGAGCACGTTGAAGCCGCCGACGACCGCGCCGTCCAAGAGGAGCGCACGGACCCCCTCGGGCGGCCGGACCGCGCGGACGAGCGCAAGGACCCGGCGCGTCCCGTCGACCCCGTCGACCCGGACGGTCGAGAGACCGACCGCCTCGACGTAGTCGGGCGCGGAGACCACCACGGCCGCGATCGGCGCCTCGCGATCGCCCCGGCGAAACGCTCCGTCGTCCACCGCCATGACCCGAGGGTGCGACTTTCCGAGAGCCCGCCGCAACGCTAAGATGCTCGGGGCCGTGGGCGTTCGCCGATGGCGGCGGCGCCGGTGGACGTTCGATGCCCTGCGTGTGGGCAGACGCTGCGGGTCGTCCTCGCGTCGGCCCCGCCGACCCAATGGTTTCCTTGTCCCCAATGCCACCTCCCGGTCCCGGTGGTCGTCCCGAGGGACCCGCCCCCGCTGTTCACCTGGGAAGTCCTGCCGGGCCTTTACCCCGCGCTCCCGCCTCCGCGAATCCCGCGGTGGCGGGCCCGCTCGGCCGTCGCGGTCGCGCTCGCGGTCGTGACGGTGGCCGCCGCCGCGTTCGGTGGGCTTCTCGTCTATTGGAGCGTCCTCGCGGCGGGACCCTCAGAGTTCACGGTCGACGGCCACGTCTTCGACACGACCGCCGGGGGCCCGGTGCCGGCGAACGGCGCCCTGGTCGTACTGCACGCAGAAGGGAATCAGGTCCTTCGCGCGACGGTCGGGCCGGACGGGTCCTTCGACTTCCGTGACGTCCCGGCCGGGGGCGTCGTCCTCAACGTCTCCCAGACCGGATACGTGCCTGCGTCCGTGAGCACGTTCGTCTCGACCGTCTACGACGCGGGGACCACGGGCCTCTCGGTCACCCTGACCCCCGGGTCCGGTAACGTGACGGTGAGCAACCTCTCCCCGTTCACTGACCTCGAGAGCTTCCTCGCCGCGCTCGGGGGGGCGGCGGTCGTCCTGGGCCTGGTCGCGCTCATCGCCGGGCTCGCCACCGTGGCGACCGTGCGCGCGGACCGGCCCGCCCTCGGGGTCGTCGGCGGGAGCGCCGGCCTCCTGACCCCGCTCGCGCTCCACTTCCTCTCCCTCGACACGATCTTTCCCCTCGCGCTCTACGGCCTATCGGTCGCGGCGGCGTTCGGAGGGTTCGTGGTGGGGCTTCGGGCGATCGAAATCGCCCAGACGTCGCCAGCGGCCGGCCCGGATTGACCTTGGGGCTACGTCCGAGCGGGCGGAGACCGAGTGGTCGGCGGGAGCGGGCGACGGCCCTTGAAGCCCTCGGTGAGCGTATGGTAGTGGGCGACGCTCGGCTCCCCGCGGCGCCAGCAGAGGAAGACGAGCTCCCCGTCCTGGAGGCTGTAGAAGTCGACCAGGCCGCTTTCGACCTCCCTCACTTCGATTCCCTCGGCCCGGAGGCCGACCACCGCCTCCTCGAGCCGATGGCTCAAGTTCCGCCACTCCGCCTCCAGTCGCTGCTTCAGGCTCCGGTCGGGGTGGTCGGAGGCTTCCAGCTCTCGGCCCCAGAAATCAGCGAGCCGGGCGAGCTCGGCATGAACTTCGCCCAGACGGGTCACCCAGCCGCGGAGTTGAGGGAGGAGGTCGTTCAGCTCCTCGATACGGACGTTCGCTTCGTCGACCGTCCAGAGCCGGGGAGGGTCGACCGCCGCGGGGTCCCGGGCCGGGCCACGTCGTTCCATCGTTAACCACCCAACCGATGCGTTGTCCCCTATTTACGGACGCAATGGCGCGAGGGTTACTCCACCGCCCCGGGGTCACCGGGCCTTTGGCCCAGTCCTACACGAGGTGGAGCTCACGCCCCGCCTTCGTAAAAGCGTCGATAGCGAACCCCACGTCGTCGTCGGTGAGCGCGGCGTTCATGATCGTGCGGATGCGGGCCTTCCCCTGGGCAACCATCGGATAGACGATCGGGAGGGCGAAGACCCCGAGCTCGAGGAGCCGCTCCGAGAGCTGCTTCGCGAGATGGTTCTCCTTCACGATGATCGGGGTGATCGGAGTCGCGCTCTGCCCCGTGTCGAACCCGAGAGCGCTCATCTCTTTCTTGAACCGGTGGGTGTGGTCCCAGAGGCGTCGGATGTGCTCGGGCTCGTGCTCGAGGACATCGATCGCCGCCAGGCACGCAGCCGCGACCGGCGGCGGGTGGGACCCCGAGAGGAGCCAGGTCCGCGAGCGGTTGAAGGCGAAGTCGACCAGCGCGCGCGACCCGGAGATGTGACCACCGACCACGCCGAACGCCTTCGAGAACGTCCCCATCTCCACGTGGACGCGGTCCCGGCCGAGGCCGAAGTGGGAGACGATGCCGCGACCTCCCGGGCCGAGGACTCCCTCTCCATGGGCGTCGTCCACATAGACCATCGCGCCGTGCTTCCCCGCCACCTCGGCGATCCGGTCGAGCGGCGCAATGTCGCCGTCCATCGAGAAGACCCCGTCCGTGATGACGAGAAGCCGGCGGTAGGCGGGTCGGTGCTCCTCGGCTTGGTCGAGGACCCGCGAGAGGTCGGCCGGGTCCGCGTGGTGGTAGACCGTCCGCTCGGCCCGGGAGAGGCGAACTCCATCGATGATGCTGCCGTGATTGAGCTCGTCGCTGATGATGAGGTCGCCCTCGCCGGCCAACTGGGGGATGAGCCCGGCGTTGGCCGCGAACCCGGTCTGGTAGACGAGCGACGCCTCCGCCTGCTTGAATCGGGCGAGTCGAGTCTCGAGCTCCATGTGGAGGTCCATCGTCCCGGCGATCGGCCGCACCGACCCGGACCCCACGCCGTGGGTGCGCACAGCCTCCTCGGCCGCGGCCTTGAGCTTCGGATGGTTCGAAAGGCCGAGGTAGTTGTTCGAGCAGAACATCAGTACCTTGCGGCCGTCGACGTTGCACCAAGGCATGCTCGGTCCCCGGAGGACGTGGAGGACCCAGTTCGAGTCGGTCGCCACCAGCTGTCGGTACTCTTCCGATAGGAACCCGGTCGGGTCGCGCATGGTTACCACCGTGCTTCGAGCGATACCTTCGCCGCCTGCATCGACTGGATGAGCTCCATCGCTCGGGGGAGCTCGCGCATCGGCACCCGATGGGTGATGATCTCGGCCATCTTCTGGCGGAGCTCGGGCCGTTCGAGGAGGCCGCGCACCTGGTGCCACGTCTCGAACATCCGTCGGCCGAAGATGCCGTGCACCCGGGCCGCCTTGAAGATGATCGCGTCGTCCAGGTTGAGGCTCGCATCCGAATCGAACAGCCCGAGCAGGGAGACCCGGCCGCCCGGCGTTAGCGCTTCGAAGGCGAGGCGGAGCGAGGCAGGATGGCCGGACATCTCCACCGCCACGTCGACGCCGTTCCCGTCGGTCTCCTCTCGAATCGTCCGGACGACCCCGGGTCCTTCGGCCACCGGGTTCAGCACGCAGTCCGCTCCCATCTTCCGGGCGAGTTCGATGCGTACCTGGTTGACCTCGGTCGCGAACACGCGGCGGGCTCCCAGCAGGCGGGCGACCACGATCGCGAGGAGACCGATCGGTCCGCACCCGGTCACGAGGACCGTCTTCCCCGCGAGGTCCTCGATGCTGTCCTCCGGTAGGAGCGCGTGGACGGCATTTCCTAGCGGCTCCTGGACGGAGGCGATCGCGGGGTCGAGGTCCGCCGCGTTCTTCCACGCGTTCATCTCGGGAAGGACGGCGTACTCCGCGAAGACCCCGTCCCGGTCGACGCCCAGGACCTGGACGTTCTCGCAGATGTGCATCTTGCCGGTCCGACACTGGTAACAGGTACCGTCGGCGATGTGCGTCTCCGCCGACACGTGGTCTCCCACCCGGAGACTGCGGACCTCGCGACCGATGCCGATGACCTCGCCGCTCACCTCGTGACCGATGATCATCGGCAGCCGCTTCACCCGGGACTGGGCCCATTCGTTCCACGTCCAGATGTGCACGTCCGTGCCACAGACCGACGAGGCCCTCACCCGGATCAGGACCTCGGAATCACCGGGCGTTGGGTCGGGGACCGTGCGGATTTCGCCTCCGGGCGCCCGTGCGGACTTGACCCACGCTTGCAAGTGACACCAACCGACTTGGTCGAGCGGTTTTTCCGCATAACAGTTGGGGTTGGGGATTCGAACAAACGGCCTCGTTCCGCCAACCTCCACCGCTCTACGCGCGCGTCCGAGCGAACCGTGCCCGGGGCCGGAATCTTCGAGGAGAACGGCACCGCGCGAGGTTTCGGAATCCGGCGCGCGCTTACCCTTATATAGGGCACCCTTCTCCCCCGTCCCCACTGGAGGTAGGACCCTCTATCGACCCATGGCTCGACGTCACCGTCCGAGGCGAGGTTCCCTCGCCTTCTCCCCCCGCGTGCGCGCGGCGCGGCCCCTGCCCCGCGTCCGGTCGTATCCGGCGGGGCCGAAGCAGCCGACGGTCGAGGGGTTTGCCGGCTACAAGGTCGGCATGACGCACGCCTTCCTGGTCGATTACCGTAAGCGCTCGACCACCGCCGGTCAGGAACTGGCCGTGCCGGTCACGGTGGTCGAGGTGCCTCCGCTCCGCGTGGCCGGCGCGCGCATCTACTCCCGAACCCCCTACGGCCTTTCGGTCACCTCGGAGGTCTGGGGCGAGGGCCTCTCCGAGGACCTTCAGCGACGCGTTCCTTCCCATCCCGCCAGTCCGGCGCCCGCGCTCGAGCATTTTGGCCAGGCGGCCGGTGACGAGATCCGCCTCATCGTGCACACTCAACCGTCCCTGATTACGGGCATCGGGTCAAAGAGTCCCCGCCTCTTCGAGGTGCGGGTCTCGGGGGAGAAGTTCGAGGAACGCCGCGCCTTCGCCTTGGCCCAAGTCGGCCACGAGATCCCGGCCGACCAGCTGACGAAGGAGGGGGAGTTCGTGGACGTCCTCGGAGTGACGAAGGGGTTCGGTTTCCAAGGGCACGTCCAGCGGTGGGGCGTGAAGCTCCAGCCGCGGAAGAACTCGAAGCACCGCCGGATGATCGGGACCCTCGGGCCCCACAACCCCAGCTTTGTCACCTACCGAATCCCCCAGGCCGGTCAGCAGGGTTACCACCGGCGCACTCAATTCAACATGCGCGTCCTCAAGGTCGTCCGCGACCCTCGGGTCGACCCGATCACGCCGGCCGGCGGCTTCCCCCACTACGGCGAGGTCCGCAGCGCCTGCATCCTCCTCCACGGCTCGCTCCCGGGACCGGCGAAGCGCCTCCTTCGGTTCCGCACGCCGATCCGCAGCCGGGTCGCGACGGTCGAGAAGGTCGACCTTCGCTACCTCAGCACCCGGTCGAAGCAGGGAGCATGACGCCGTCCGCTCCACCGGCCGAGCGGCCGGCTGTCCACGAGCATGCGACGCCGCACCACCACGTCCGGCTGGTCGGGCTGGACGGAACGGAGCAGGCGAGCGTCGCCCTTCCCCTCGCGTTTTCCCATCCGATCCGCCCCGACCTGATCCAGCGGGCCGTGGTGGCGGCGCAATCCCACCGGCGCCAGCCGTACGGCACCGCGCCTACGGCCGGACTCCGCCATTCCGTCGAGTGGTCGGGCAAGGGTCGCGGGGTCGCGCGTACGCCCCGTCTCATGGATTCGATGCGCGGCGCTCAGGCGCCGAACACCGTGGGCGGTCGCCCGGCCCATCCTCCCCGCCCGACGCGGATCTGGTCAAAGAAGATCAACCGGAAGGAGCGGCAGCTCGCCTTCGCGTCGGCGCTGGCGGCGACCCGCGAGTCGAAGCTCGCATCGGCGCGCGGACACGAGGTTCCGCACGGCCTCCATCTGCCCGTCGTGCTGGTCGACCCGGTCGAGGAGATCCGGTCGGTCGCCGAAGCTCGAGCTCTCCTCGAGCGCCTCAAGCTCTGGGCCGATGTCGAACGCGCCCGGTCGAGGACCCATCTCCGTTCGTCGGGCCGGGCCCGCCGGCGCGGGCGGGTCCGCCGGACCCCTCGGAGTCTGCTCCTCGTCACGAGCGGGCCGGGGAAGGCGCTCGGGTTCCGCAATCTCGCGGGGGTCGAGGTCGTTCCGGCCCCGCGTCTCGCGGTCGAGGACCTCGCGCCCGGGGGGGATGCGGGTCGGCTCACCCTGTTCTCGCGTGCCGCGGTCGAATCGCTCCGCTCCCGCCTCGGGGAGGAATCTCCGTGACGGACCCCTCGCTCCGCCACCGCATCATCCTGCACGCCTACGTGACGGAGAAGTCGATGGACGAGATGGAGCGGCTGAACAAGCTCGAGTTCGTCGTCGACCGTCGGGCGAGCCGGGACGAGATCCGTCGCGCGGTCGAATCGACCTACCAGTGCAAGGTCGCGAAGATCAACACGAAGATCGTGCGCCAGGGAAAGATCGCGACCGTCAAGTTCACGAAGGATTTCTCGGCCGAGGACATCGGCGGCCGGGCGGGAGTGTTCTGATGGGAAAGCGGATCATCTCTCGCCGGCGCGGCAGCGGGACGGGACGGTACCGCTCGCCGAGCCACCGGCACCACGGCGCCGTCTACCACCCGGCGGCGTCCATCGTCGGGGAGGCGAAGGTCGTCTCGATTCTGCCCGCTCCGGGCCGCACGGCGCCGGTCGCCGAGGTGGTCCACCCCGAGGCGGGCGCCTTCCGCATCCTCGCTTCCGCCGGGCTCGCGACCGGTGACTCGATCTCTCTGCACGAGGGCCAGGTCAACCGCGGGTCGATCCTCGCGCTGGGCCGGATCCCGGACGGGACGCTCGTCTCGAACCTCGAGGTGAAGCCGTTCGATGGGGGCCGGCTCGTCCGCACCGCCGGGTCGAGCGCCCTGGTGGTCTCGCATACCGGGACGGAAGTCACCGTGCAGTTGCCGTCGGGAGCGTTCAAGCAGTTCCTCGCAACCTGCCGCGCCCAGGTGGGCGCGGTCGGGGGGAGCGGGCGCCGCGAGCGGCCGATCATCAAGGCGGGGAAGAGAGTCTGGTCGGTGCGCTCGCTTGCGCGCCAGCCGTTCAAGGTCCGCGGGGTAGCGATGAACCCCGTCAACCACCCGTTCGGGGGCGGGGCCCACCAGCACGTCGGCCGGCCCAGCACGGTCTCGAGCGGCACCTGGCCCGGCGCGAAGGTCGGGCGGTTCTCCCGTTCGATCCGTAAGAAGCGGCAGCGCCAGCGGAGGGGAACAGCGTAACCATGGCGAAGGCCCGGAAGGCGAAGAAGGTCGAAGCGCGCCGCAAGCGGGAGTTCACCTACCGGGGGAAGACCCTGGACGAGCTCAAGGCGATGAACCTCGAGGAACTCTCGAAAGTGCTCACGGCCCGCGCGCGCCGGTCGATCCGCCGCGGCTTCAACGTCGAAACGACCCGATTCTTCGAACGGCTCCGGTCGTCGCCGGGGGAGAAGGTCGTACGCACGCACTGCCGGGACGCCCTCGTTCTCCCGGAGCACGTCGGCCGCCGGGTCGCGATCCACAATGGCAAGGAGTTCAAGGAGATCGAGGTCCGGCCCGAGATGATCGGGCACTACTTCGGAGAGTTCGCGCTCACGCGCAGGTTCGAAAAGCACTCGGGTCCCGGCGTCGGCGCGACGCGGTCCTCGAAGTTCATGCCGTTGAAGTGAGGGAGGTCGGTCGATGCGGGGCTACACCTACCGGGACGAGGCGGGCGTCAACGTCGCCCGCGCCCGCGGCATCGAGCTCCACATCTCGCCGAAGAAGACCTACGAGGTGCTGAACGCCATTCGGGGCCTGCCGGTCGACCGGGCACGCTCCTACCTCGAAGGGGTGATCGCCCTGACCCGGCCGGTGCCGTTCCGCCGGTACAACCAGGAGACGGCCCACCACCGCGGGAGCGGCCCCGGCCGGTTCCCGAAGAAGGTCGCGGTATCCGTCCTCAAGGTGCTCGAGAACGCCGCCGAGAACGCCGAGTACGAGGGGCTCGACACCGACCGCCTGTTCATCCGGGTCGCGGCCTCCGCCCGGGGCCAGCTGCGCAAGACGAGCATGCCGCGGGCCCAGGGTCGAGCCACCCAGTGGAACGAGCAGACGACCAACGTCGAGATCGTGCTCGCGGAGCGGAAGGAGGCGGCATGAGCTCGGAACGGAAGTTCATCCAGGAGTCGATGCGCCGGGTACTGCTGAAGGACTACCTGGTGAGCCAGAGCGCGCGGGCCGGCTTCGGGGGCCTCGACATCACGCGGACCCCGATGGGCACGCGGGTCACGCTCATCTGCGAGCGGCCCGGCATCCTGATCGGTCACCGCGGGGAGCTCATCAAACGGCTCACCCAGGACATCCACGACCGCTTCCAGCTCGACAACCCCCAGATCGAGGTCCAGGAAGAGCGGCAACCGAGCCTGAACGCCCAGCTGATGAGCGAGAAGTTGGCCTCGACCCTCGAGCGGGGCTGGCACTTCCGCCGCGCCGGCCACTCGACCGTGCGCCGGATCATGGAGGCCGGAGCCCGCGGCTGCCAGGTGATCCTCTCGGGGAAGCTCACCGGCGAGCGACACCGCACCGAGCGGTTCAAGGCCGGCACCATCAAGTACTGTGGCGAGGCGGTCCATCTCTGGATCGACAAGGGATTCTACCAGGCTCGGCTCAAGCCCGGCGTCATCGGGGTCACCGTCTGGATCATGCGGCCGACCGCCAAACTCCCGGACGAGATCGTCGTGAAAGGGGTCGGGGAGCATCCCCACGCCGCCCCGGCCGAGCTCCCGACGATGGAGGAGCCGCCGATACCCGAACCTCCGGCCCCGACGGGGGCCCCGTGACGCTCCTCCGCATGAAAGAACTGCGGGCGCTCTCCGACGAGGAGCTGCGCCGGCGCATTGCCGAGGCCGAGAACGACCTCCTCCGCGAGCGCGGGGTCGCGGCGATGGGTGGCGCACCGCCGAGCCCGGGCCGCATGCGCGCGCTGCGCACGAACGTCGCGCGGGCGCTCACCGTCCTCAGCGAACGGTCGGCGAAACCGGCCGGGAGCCCGCGTCCTTAGGGGGCGGTGGGGTGGACCGATGCCGAGCACGGGAGGACCCTCCGCCGCACTCTCTCGGACCGAGCGTGAAGCGCTCGCCGGAGAGCTGATCGGCGCCTCGGTCGAGCTGCCGGCATCCTCGGCCCTGCGCTCGCCCGTTCGCGGCACCATCGTGGACGAATCCCTCTCGACCTTCACCGTGCGCTGCTCGGACGGGCGACGGACGGTGCGCGTACCGAAGCAGGGACTCACCGGCACGATCGCGCTACCGGCGGGAGAGTTACCGTTAAGAGGCGAGCTCCTTCGCGTGCGTCCCGAGGACCGCACGAAACGGCTGCTCGCCGGCGGACCTCGGAGGTACCGATGACTCCCGCACGTAGCCCCGCCGCGCGCCGGGCCCGGGACATCGGCCTGGACGTTCGGGCCCCGAAGACCCGGTGCGACGACCGCCACTGCCCGTTCCATGGCCGCCTGCCGCTTCGCGGCCAGGTGCTCGAGGGAACGGTCGTCTCGGTCGCGATGCAGCGGACGGCCGTGATCGAACGCACCCTGCTCCACTACGTCCCGAAGTTCGAGCGGTACGAGAAGCGCCGCCGCCGGTACCTTGCGCATGCGCCGCCGTGCCTCAACGTGACGGTCGGCCACCAGGTACGCATCGCCGAGACCCGGCCCCTCTCGAAGCTCGTCTCGTTCTGCATCGTCGAGGACCTGGGCGAAGCGGCGCGCCGGGTGAAAGGGGAAGAGGCGCTCCCCGCGGCCCCGGCAGAGAAGGCGGAGGAGGAGGCATGAAGGGCCTTCCCGGGCGCCGCGGGCGGGGCCTTCCGAAGGGGGCCCGCCTGGAGTGCGTCGACAACACCGGCGCGAAGGTCGTCGAGATCATCGCCGTCCGCAACTGGCACGGGACCCACCGGCGGTACCCCCGGGCCGGGATCGCCGACCTGGTCATCGTCTCCGTGAAGAAGGGAACCCCCGAGATGCGCCGGCAGGTCCTGCATGCCGTCATCGTCCGCGCGCGCTCGCCGGTGCGCCGGCCGGACGGCACCCGTCTTCAGTTCGAGGACAACGCGGCGGTCATCACGACGGAGACCGGCGAGATCAAGGGCTCGCAGATCAAGGGGCCCGTCGCGAAGGAGGCGGCCGAACGCTGGCCGCGCATCGCGGCGGCGTCGTCCATCATCCTGTAGGAGGGAACGGTCGATGCGACGCTCTCCGCACTCTCCCCGCCGCCAACGACGCGCCCTCTACACCGCGGACTCCTTCGAGCGCCGCCGGCGGCTCACGCTTCTCCTCTCTCGCGAGCTCCGGGCACGGTTCCACCGTCGCTCGCTGCCCGTTCACAAAGGGGACACGGTGCGCGTCCTGTCGGGGAGCTTCGTCGGTCGCGAGGAGCGCGTCGCGAAGGTCGACCGTCGGGGCCTCTCGGTCACTCTGGACAACGTCACGCTCAAGACGGCCGACGAGAAGATGAAACCGCTCGCGCTGCGGCCGAGCCACCTCGTGCTGACGCGGCTCAACCTCTCCGACCCGTGGCGGCGGCGCTCGCTCCGCGTGCGCGAGGAGGACGTCACCCCCGAGGAACGTGGGGTGGCCCCCGAGGAGCCGGAGGCGACCGAGCCGGCAACGCCCGCGCCCGAGGCCCCACCGAAGGAGCCCGAGGCGCCGGCTCCGGCCCCCGAGGAGGCACAGGAGGCCGAGGAAACCGCTCCAAAGCCCCGGACGAAGCGCCGGACCCGCCCCGCACCCTCGGAGGAGGCGACCGAATGACGCTCCGTCTCAAGCGCCGCGCCGCTCCCCGCGCTTGGACGATCCCCCGGAAGGGGACGAAGTGGGTCCAGCGGCCCGGTCCCGGGCCGCATGCCCAGAACCAGTCGATACCGCTCCTGATGGTCCTCCGCGAGCTGCGCCACGTCGTCACCAGCGCACGAGAGGCGCGGATCCTTGTCCGGTCGGGGGCGATCCGGGTCGACGGCAAGGTCTCGAGGGACCTGGAGCGGGGCCTCGGGCTCATGGACACGGTCTCGTTCGCCCCGCCGCTGGACGCCCACTTCCGGGTGATGAAGGACCGCCGGGGCAAGCTCGTCCTGGTCGCGATTCCCCCGGCGGAGTCGACCGTGAAGCTCGGCCGGGTCCGCTTCAAGCACGCCGCGAAGGGTGGTCGGGTCGAGGTGACCCTCCACGACGGGCGCAACCTCCTCCTTCCCGCCACCACTCCCTACCGCGTCGGCGATACCGTCAAGGTGGTCGTCCCCGAGCAGAAAGTGGTCGAACATCTGCCGCTCCACCCCGGGGCACTCGCGTTCGTCTCGGGCGGCTCGCATGTCGGAGAGCTCGCCCGGGTCGATCGCGTCGAGGTCCGGAACTCCCCCCAGCCGAACCTGGTCCACTTCAAGGAAGGGTTCTCGACCGTCAAGGAGTACGTGTTCGTGGTCGGCGAGGCCGCGCCCGAGGTCACGCTCGCCGAGGGGGTCGACCGATGAGCGCTCCGCCCTCGACCGCCCCGACGGCGGGTGGGAGCCCGCCGGCCCCGAACCCCTACCGGCAGGTGCGGCTCATCAAGGTGGTCGTCAACGCCGGGGTCGGGGAGTCGGGCGAGGCCCGGACGAAGGCCGAGAAGGTCCTGGAGATGGTGACCCACCAGAAGCCGGTCGCCACGCGGTCCCACTCCACCAACCGCGACTTCGGCATCCGCAAGGGCCAGGAGATCGGGGCGAAGGTCACCCTCCGTGGGGCGACCGCGACCGACTTCCTGTCCCGCGCGTTCGAAGCGCGGGGCCGTCAACTGGACGTCGATTCGATCGACCGTACGGGGAACTTCTCGTTCGGCATCGCCGACTACACGGACTTTGCCGGCATGAAGTACGACCCGGCGATCGGGATCCACGGGATGGACGTCTCGGTCGAGGTCGGCCGCGCCGGCTATCGGATCCGCAACCGTCGCGTCCAGTCCCGCCCGATCCCGAAGGCACTGCGCTCCACCCGGGAGGAGACCCGGGAGTTCCTCACCTCCACGTTCTCGGTGACGATCCTCGAGTGAGCCCATGAAGCCGAAGAAGAACTTTGGACGGAAGGTCGGCTGCCTGCGGTGCGACCGCAAGCGCGGGATCGTCCGGCGCTACGGGCTCCACCTCTGTCGCCAGTGCTTCCGCGAAGTCGCGATGGACCTGGGGTTCCGCAAGTACCAGTAGGGAGGTCGAACGATGCGGCAGGATCTGCTCAACGATGCGCTGGTCGCGCTCCGCCACGCCGACCGCGAGGGCCGCCCGCATGTCGAGATCGCCCCGGCCTCGAAGCTGATCGCCGAGGTCCTCCGCGTCTTCCGCGAGCACCACTACATCGACGAGTTCACGTTCGTGCCCACCGGCCGCGGGGGGAAGTACGACGTGACGCTCTCCCGCCGCATCAACTCCTGCGGGGTCGTGAAGCCGCGGCTCGCGATCCCCTACGCGGGGCTCGAGCGGTACGAGTCACGGTTCCTCCCGGCCCAGGACTTCGGCATCCTCGTCCTCTCCACCAACAAGGGGGTCCTCGCGCACCCGAAGGCCCGTGAGCTCAAGATCGGAGGGCGGCTGCTGGCCTATGTCTACTGAGGCGGAACGCTCGCACGCGGAGGTCGACCTCCCGAAGGGGGTCTCGTTCCATGTCTCGGGGCGCGTGCTCCACGCCAAGGGGCCGCTGGGAGCGATCGACCGACCGTTCCCGTCGGACGTGCTGAAGCTCGCGACCCGCGGGACGACCGCGACCCTCGAGCTCACGATCCCACCAACCCGCAAGCGATCGCGGTCCCTCCTCAACACCTGGGCGGCCCACCTCGCGAACCTCGCGGGGGGCTTGAGCCGCGGCGTCGAAGCGCGGATGAAGGTCGTCGCCGCCCACTTCCCGATGAAGGTCCAGGTCCGTGGGGAGGAGCTCGTCATCGAGAACTTCCTCGGCGAGAAGCACCCACGGTCGACCCGGCTCGTCCCGGGCACGAAGGCCGCGGTCGAGGGGGACATCGTCACGCTCTCGGGACACGACGTCGAGCAGGTCGGCCAGAGCGTCGCGAACATCGAGCGCGTGACCCGCATCCGCGACTACGACCCGCGGGTCTTCCAGGACGGCATCTACCTCATCGAGCGGGCGCATCTCAAGGAGGCGAGCTGATGGCGGAGGAGACGCCGGAGACGGCGACCCCGCCGGCCGAGCCCGAGCCCGCCCCGAAGAAGGCCCGGACCCGGGCGAAGAAGGCGGAGACCCCTTCGGAGCCGGAGAAGAAGGTCGAGAAGGAAGGCGCGACCGAGTCGAAGAAGCCGGAGGGCCCGCAGGTCCCCCGGCGAGCCGAGCTCGCTCCCGAACTGAAGGGGCTGCTCCTCGCCCGGCGGGAGATGAGCGGGCGACGCCCAATCTTCGGCCGCCAGGCGGCCCACCGATACTACCGTATCGGGCGGGACGGCACCTGGCGCCGACCGCGCGGCCTCCAGTCGAAACAACGCCGCCACTACGGCTACCGGGCGAAGATCGTCCGGATCGGCTACCGTTCGCCGGCGCGCGTCCGTGGGCTGGTCCCGAGCGGGTTCGAACCCAGGGTCGTGAGCACCTCGAAGGAGCTCGAGCGGCTGGACGCGAAGCGCCACGCCGCGATCATCGCCCGCACGGTCGGGACCCGCCGCCGCCTCGTCCTCGAGGAAGAGGCCCGCAAACTGGGGATTCGCGTGCTGAACCCGATCGTGAAGTCCGAGACGGAGGCGTGAGGAAGATGCCGGACCTTTCCAACCAGCGGCGCCTCGCCGCCTCGCTTCTAAAATGCGGCGAGGGACGGGTCTGGATCGACCCGGCGAGTCAGGAGGAGCTCGCCGACGCCGTCACGCGGAGCGACGTCCGCAGCGCGATCAAGGCCGGTGTCATCCGAAAACTACGGGTCCGCGGCACCTCCCGCGGCCGGGCGCGTCGGCACGACCGGGAGGTGGCGAAGGGTCGACACTCCGGACCCGGTTCCCGTCGGGGCACCCCGTCCGCGCGGGTCCCCCGGAAGGAGCGCTGGATGCGCCGCATCCGCGCGCAGCGGCAGCTCCTGCGCGAGCTCAAGGAGTCGAAGAAGATCACGAGCGGCGTCTACCGCGAGTTCTACCGCCGGGCGAAGGGCGGCATGTTCCGCAGCCGAGCCCACCTGGTCGTCAACCTCCGGCTCGCGGGCCATCTGCCCCAGGGGGCGCCATGAGCCAGGGACCCCGCTACCATGTCCACTTCCGCCGTCGCCGCGAGGGCAAGACCGACTACCGGGTCCGTCTCCGGCTCCTCAAGGGGGGCCTTCCCCGGGCGGTGGTTCGCTTTTCCGGCCGCCGGATCCGGGTCGCGGTGGTCGAGTACGTACCGGCCGGAGACCG
>Ga0187769_10000318_pt1 | contig 26321 bp, 30 predicted proteins | sample 0116_SJ02_MP02_1_FD_133140 | JGI IMG/M metagenome (GOLD analysis project Ga0187769, IMG submission 133140) | Tropical peat soil microbial communities from peatlands in Department of Meta, Colombia - 0116_SJ02_MP02_10_MG | ecosystem: Environmental > Terrestrial > Soil > Wetlands > Peat | place... | reverse complement strand
CTCTTCCCAATTCGGGGGGGCATCATCCACAAGCAGTGGAATTGTCCTCGAAAAAATTCAGGCTCTTTCTGCAGAGACCGAATTTCAGCGCGCGATGAAGTCGCAGGCGTGGAGCATGGCGTTAAATCTTGTACAGACACGATGGTTATTGTACGAACAAGGGGCCACTTCCGCGTCCAAGCCGATGGTAGTCGTTATGGTCTTCTGGCTGACCATTGTTTCGTTAGTTGGGGACTGTTCGCTCCTCGCAACCCTACCGTCGTAGCTACATTATTCACCGCTGCATTGTCGGTATCTGGCGCGATCTTCCTGATATTGGAGATGTACAATCCGTATAGGGGGGTTATTCGAATCTCCAGCGCCCCATTGCAATCAGCTCTCGCGCTCCTTGGCCAGTAGCTGTGCAATGCCTGATGTAGTCCTCACCGCCCGTTGCCCTGTACCTGACTGCTCGGAGCATGGCAAACCGCACGAACAGAGCCCACACGCCTCTTCAACGCCATAATCAACTACTGCAGCTTCGCGTACTCCGCCTTGGCTTGCTTCAGGATGGGGATGTCGGGGTCAGCGTCTTTCCATAGTGCGAGAAGTCCTGATACTTCATTTCGACAAAATGCTGTCTTCATCTTTGATCGTCAGCGACGCTTCGTAAGTAGTTGCGCACGTCTTCAGCATGAACGTGCTCACGTAAGAGCCGAGACGCCACCCTTCGTATTGCTTCACGTGCCTCATTAAGGCTGGCCACAGCGATTCCATCTTCTGTTCGCCGACGCTTGAGTCAACTCGGAGCTTTGAGCGTCAAAGGAGCTCTTGGCCGAGGCGACGAGCAGGCCAAGAATCAGCGCTGCCATCGTCCCGACTAATCCGATACCTAGCTTTACAACTTCTTTGGATTCGGCGCTGAGGTGATGGTCGGGCAACGAGGTACGCAGGATCATACCTGCAAGCGCGCCTCCGAAGATGACGGTGAACACGACCACGCTGAGAGTCAGAGAGCCCATGAGCACCTCCGTCAGGGCAGCGCATGTTAGGCCGCACAACGGCACCAAGTCAACGCAGTAGTATTTATTCATGATCGAGGGACAGTCGATACCTTTACGTTTGTCACTCCTATTAGGGGCCCAGGTGGGTGCCGGACTGAATGGAACGCCACGGAGATATCGAAGTGCTGATTGGCGTCCATGAAACCGAAGCCGCTGCGGTAGCAGCGATTGAACGAGTCAAAAACAAGCCTGGTTTCATTGACTCATCCTGGGTCGCACTATACTTTGGGAACTGCCCGCTACGCGTTTGCAACTTCGCGGAGGCCGTCCATGGCAAACCCACAGAATCGACTAGAACTGAAGGGTAGCGCGCGAGCGCCACTTCCCGGCGCCCGGGATGTTGGATCCTCTGATCCCAACGAGCAAATCGAAGTCTCTGTTCTCCTCCGAAGAGGATCTAAATCCGAATCATTTCCATCGATCGAACAAGAGGCTGTTCGCCTTCCCCGTGATCGGAAGTATTTCACGCGCAAAGAATTTGAACGGTTGCACGGGGCGTCGGTCATCGATCTTAGGAAGATTCGAGCTTTCGCAAGACAGCAGGGGCTTCAAATCGTGAGCGAGGACAAAGCGAGCCGCATCGTGAAGTTGAAAGGGACGGTTCAGGCATTTAGCACTGCGTTCGGTACGGAATTGAGACGATACGAGCACGAATCCGGTACATATCGATGTAGGACAGGTTCCCTCACCATTCCAGCCGATTTGGATGGCGTCATTGAAGGCGTGTTCGGGCTGGATAATCGCCCTCAAACCAAAGCACATTTTAGGCTGCACAAGCAGAGGCCGAGCGTTCACCCTCACGCAGTATCCGTGTCATATTCTCCTCTTCAGGTCGCAAAAGCTTATGGATTCCCCTCTGGCGCAACGGGAACTGGCCAATGTATCGCCGTAATCGAGTTGGGCGGTGGCTACGGGACGAGTGATCTCAGTTCGTTCTTTAACAATCTCGGGATTCCCTCTCCCAAGGTCACCGCAGTCTCCGTAGACGGCGGACAGAACTCTCCAACGGGTGATCCAAGTGGACCTGACGGGGAGGTCGAACTGGACATCGAGGTGGCCGGAGCCATTGCACCGGCAGCTCAAATAGCGGCCTATTTCGCACCCAATACCGAACAAGGTTTCATCGACGCCGTGACCACTGCCGTGCACGATGCGAAGCTAAAGCCGTCGATTATCTCGATCAGTTGGGGCGGCCCGGAGAATTCCTGGACAGAGCAGTCACGGAATGCACTCAACACGGCCTGTCAGGATGCTGCAACGATGGGTGTATCGGTTCTAGCCGCCTCCGGTGACAACGGAGCATCGGACGGCACTACCGCTCCCACAGTGGACTTTCCGGCAGCGAGTCCTTATGTAGTCGGCTGTGGAGGCACAAAGTTGACAATCTCCGGAACGAGCATCGGTGCCGAGGTCGCATGGAACGAGCTTTCAGCCAACGAGGGCGCGACGGGCGGCGGCGTCAGCGAGGTTTTTGCACTACCAAGTTACCAAAAGAGTGCGGACGTCCCGAAAGCTCCGAACGGCTTCGTTGGCCGGGGGGTGCCCGATGTGGCAGGGGATGCGGATCCTGAGACAGGGTATAGCGTCGTCGTGGATGGCCAGCAGCAGGTGATTGGGGGCACTAGCGCGGTCGCTCCGTTGTGGGCGGGATTGCTTGCACTCATCAATCAGGCGCTCGGAAAGAACGTCGGTTATGTAAACCCCTTGCTGTACGCAGCAAGCATCGAACCGACCTTTCACGACATCACTTCTGGAGGCAACGGGCAGTATTCAGCGACGAAAGGATGGGACGCATGTACCGGACTTGGAAGTCCGAATGGGGCTGCTCTTTTGGCCGCATTGCGTGGCGCTAGTTAGGGGAGCCCGTTTTCTAGACGGATTTGGTTCACACTCGTTTCCCGGATCATCTCGGTCACTGCGGCACCATCCTACTCCCCTTTTCGGCCTAGGCGAGCTCCCTTCCCTCGTCTTGCCGTAGGGAGAGCTCTAGAAACAATCATGGGCTGTTTCCGGCGTGCCGAGGGCGAGAATTGTACGAAGAGTCCAATCCCCATTGATTCGAGCTGGCATTGGCAACATTGGGACAAATGCAGTGTTCAGCCCCAAACGGCGCGCCATTGACACGAACCGATAAAATTGTCTTATCAAGAAGATTCCCTTGCCGTACGATTTCCTTTGGCAGTTGGCCGACTTGCACCTAGGGGTTGATTGTGATTACCGATCCGCAAGACACGCGAAAAATCTCTCAGACGTGGCGCCAATACCTACATGAGATGAAGGAAAGCTGGGGCGTGGCTCAATGGGTATATCAGGAATTCATCACTCCCCAAAGTCGGTATTGGACCCGGCGCATGCTTGTGTGTCTGGCCATTTCCGTAACAGCACTGAATGGCATCGCTTGGCTGGCGAAATACTTAGTCGACGGCCTCGTCCGTCACGATGCGCATGCCGTTAAGATGAGCTTCATCGGTATGGCTGCCTTCGTCGTCGTATACGGCTATTTCGACCGTCTGCAGATGATCGCGCGAGAGTACGCGCAGGGCGCAAATCTCACGCAGCTGAAGCGGCGCATGAACGAGCTGTTCTTTGAGAAGAGCATGGGCCAGCATCTGCAGGAAAGCACGTATCTGAACACGGCAAACATCGAGCGGGGCAAAGGACGCATCGAGCAACTGGAAAACATGCTCATGTTCGAGGGCTCTTCATCGCTCATCTCGCTTACCGTGGCCCTGACACTCCTCTGGTTTCGCGTACCGGCGGCTGGTTTCTTTATGACTGCGTTATTGGCAAGCTACTTGGTCTGGCTGGTGTATCTGAACCGCAACATTTCCGAGAAATGTGTGCCGTTCGACAAGGAATTCAGGCGCATCAACCGCTGGGAGCATGAACGCTGGGAGAAAATCGAGCGCGTAAAAACATGCGCGAAAGAAGGCGCGGAGATCGCCTACCAAAATCGCTCTTTCCAGAAGGTTCTCGGGGAGGAGCGAAAATTCTGGCTTTGGTTCATCGGAAAAGTCACTTGGCGTGGATATTCCAACCGCCTCGTACTCTTGGGCACGCTGGGGTATGGCGCCTGGCTAATTTGGCGGGGCGAGTGGTCAAACGGAGTCTTCGTGCCGCTGCTGATGTATGCGACCAAAGTCAGCGAGAGCGTCTGGAACATCGGCCATATCGAACATCAGGTCAACTGGAACATGCCAGCAATTCGCACGGCGATGCTCACGCTGACGGTTCCACCGGACATCACCAACAAGCCGAACGCGATTGAGCTTACGAGAAAGAATGGTGTGCGCGTAGAGATGCGCAATGTTTCCTACGCGTATGCTACAGAGAAACGCGATCTGCCTGGCCTGCCCGCTGTGAGAATCGAACCGTCCAAGCCGGCGCCGACGATTCTTCGAAATGTCAGCTTCACCATTGAGCCAGGAGAGAAGGCAGCTCTGATTGGCCCATCGGGCGCGGGCAAGACCACGATCATGCGCCTTCTCATGCGCTATATGGATCCGACCGAGGGCGCCATTCTGGTCGATGGTCACGACTTACGCGATGTACGGCTGTCTTCATGGCTCAATCTCCTCGCCTATGTACCGCAACAGGCGCAAGTATTTGACGGCACGATCCGCGACAACTTGCTTTACCGCTTCACGGATGAGCCGGTCCATGTGCCCGACGAGGAGCTTGGGGCCATCATGCGCAAACTGAAGATCGATTTTGGCGACCGCCTGACCGATGGCCTTGATACGCGAGTCGGCCGGCACGGAATCGAACTATCGGGTGGCGAGCAACAGCGGCTGATGATCGGAGCGGCGGCGATGCGCAGGCCTATGTTCATGGTCGTCGACGAAGCCACTGCTTCACTCGATGCCACGACCGAAAAGGCCGTGCAGAAGGGACTCGAAGAGGTGCTGGACGATAACATGGGCGCCCTCATCATCACGCATCGCCTTTCTACCGTGCGCCGACTCTGTAGCAAATTCTTCGTGTTGCGAGACTCGGAAGGACTTGCCTCGGGAGAATCGCAACTGGAAGCTGCGGCGAGCTCGTTCGAAGAGCTCTACGAAATATCCCCGGCGTTCTGCATGCTCGCCGATGATCAGGGAGTGGTTATTCTTGATAGTCCGCAGCCACGCGTCGAGATATCAACCGAGCCGGTAAGTGACGGCGAGCGGAGCATGCACTATCTGCAACCCGAATCAGTATGAACAGCCCTTCAAGGGTCGACCCGTTTTTATGAATGCTCGACCGATTTCGGGCGCAAGTTTTCCGATCCAGTTGATGGCTACGCCGACCGGAATCTGCGCACCTGTTACTCATCGGGTTGTAGGTGACAAAACTCGGATAACCGCGTGGCCCGTGCGCGACCAGAATCCAGTGCCGTGGCGCAACAATCGTAGCCTGGCTCCCAGCACAGCAGGCCATCGCCAAGTGAGATCATCAAGTTTTTGAATGTTTTTCGGCGCGTGATTGTTGGGCAGCTGAGTTTGTGCGAAAGATAGCGCAGGACAGATCAGCAGGCTCGCAACAAACGCGCGGAAACCCTGTGCACCAATTGCGTCCTAAGGAGCGCCGCTGGCAACAGCTGGGGAGGCCTTGTCACTCACTTCAGTCCCGATTGTGTTAATTTCACCGCGCAGACGCTGGTCGTCGCAGCTCCATTACAGCTATAGGTAGCCGTGCCGTCACCGTTGGCCAGCCAGGTGAAATAAATACTTGCCGCCCCAGTAGACGTGCTGTCATTGTCGACGACAATTCCGCTGGTTCCACCGCTGGCATTCACGGCGCCGGTCCCGGCTGCAGGTGGCACCGTGACAGTGCCGCTCGTGACCGTGACAGCGTAAACGCAGCCATTCCCGGCACAAGCGGTTCCCGTGGCGCCGCTGGCCTCGACACCGAAGAAGAGGTAATCGACGGCGCCGACGGAGCTTCCATTCGGCGCGTCGTAGAATTCCGTGACGGAGTCGCAGCGCGCGCTGGCACTGCTCGCCAGCCACTGCGTTGAGTCAACCGCGCCGCCCAGCTTGCCGTTGGTCACGGCGATGCGCTGGAGCAAGGCGTAGTTGGCTGTCGCGCCCGATGTGCCGCCGTTTCCGCAAACATACAGCCAGCCGGTCCCCTGCCCCGCGCCAGTGTCCGACGTGTAATATGCGTTATCCAAATCGCCCGCGTTCAGGCGATGTGCAGTTCCTGTCCCGACGTTCACCAGAACCTGGTTTGCGGCCGACAGGGTTGTGTCGTCTTGTCCGACGTAGGCTCCAGGCCCACCCCCTGCTGGGCTAAAGAAGACAAACAATCGCTGCGTGGCAGAGTCGACAATCGGCGAAGTGGAGATTTTCGTGTTCGCTGTATTTCCATCCGTGAAAGTTGTGGAACCAACGCAGGGTGGCACTCCGCCGTGGCTTGCGGCGTTACATGCGCCCGAGGAAGTGTTGGAAGTCCTCACATAAAACACACGACCGGAATTATCGCCGACGAAGACATTTCCGGAGGTCTCGTCATAGACCGGGCTGCTCAATTGTGGCCCTGCATCGACTGGCGTCATCCCAACCGGCCATCCGCCCGTTGTCACTTCCGCCGGGGCGCCCTTGAACAAGTTCGTAAATTCATGCAGGTTCCCTCCATCATCACCAACGAAGGCAAAATCGCCGGAATAGTCATAGTACAGAGATGAGGGAGTGATTGCGGCTGTGGCTCCGGTATCGTCTTCCCCGTTCGCAAACGGCAGATTGAAGAGGCAAGCGTTACTGCTGGTGCCGCTTGGGGCCGCTGGCGTGCAGGAATGGTAAGCTGCCGCAGTTGCGCTGGCGGTCGGGGTGTTCGGCGCCGCGATGGTCCCGTCTCCTCCTCCCATGTATGGCTTGAGAATGTGCACCACCGCCGTCCCGCCGGTCCCTTCGACCCAAGCGACTTGGTCCCCTGCAAGAGAAAGAACGGGAGATGTATTCGCCGCTCCACCGTGGGACTGAACGTGGTAGGCCCACAGCACCTTCGGACTTGTCCCGGAGCAGTATCCAGTGCCAGCCGAATTGATATATAGATTGTTTACGGCATAAATGTCCGTGACTGCCGCGCTGGTTTGACTCGTCGTGAAAACGACGTAGTCCGCCGTGCAACTCGGAGTTTGATTTACGTCAAAAGTAAACTTGGCGGGGAAGTTGCCTTCACCGACCGTGAAGCCGTTTCCAACGGCGATTCCCCAGTCCCGGGCCAACTCATTCTCACGCCTGGGCCATCGGTTGATCGGTGTTGGAGTAGGCCACGCAGGTCGCCTGAACAGGCGAACATTCCGTCGCAGGTACTGCTGAAGATATCTTGGCTGCCGTTGCAACTCGAGATTTTGGATCATCGAAACCGGCGCGGAGTAGATTAGGTGCCGGTGCGTCCAATCCTCAACGAGCGGCACCGGAAACTGTGAATCCCCCTTTTGTCCGAGAGCAAATATGTGTCCGGATAGGAGACCACAGAGAAGTAAGCCGATCAGGCACATCGTGATGGCCGGCAGTGCGACTCTTATGCGAAGTAACAGGAAGGGATTTCGCATTGTTCACCTTAAAGTGTGGCGGAAAGACGAGAGACGGTCGCCAGAAAATCGTGCCTCTAGCGCGGCCCGAGCGGGGCCGGGGACCCGACACCAAGCTGCAACCGCGTTCCTTTCGAGCATCCCAAGTCCTGGCCACCCAAACAGCGGCGCCCACGTTTGGTTACGCTGCCGCCATCATCGTCCACAGCTTTCTGGGACTCATGGAAAATGAAGACGACTTTGCACGGGTCCGGGCTGCCAGATTCGAATGGCCATCTCCAAAGTTAACTTGGCCGTGGGGCTCCCACAATGCGCAACAGGTTCTAAGGTGCCAAAGCGTCAATTGTCCCTACCCAAAACTCGGTTCGACACGAGACGGTGGAAGTCTTCTAATGCGCAACCAGCTTCGCAGTGCGTCCGTTCCCCGTGGGTGTGCACTCGGGCAGTTAGTTAGCCAGGGTCCCTTTCTTCTCCAACGACCTGCGTCGGCCCGAATGGTACTAACGGAGATGGAATCCTAACTATTGCTCTATTCGGACATCCGTCCGGCTAAGGCATAACAGCATTATGAAAGCGGCCGACGTCAAAATCGCAAACCCTGAAACCCCTCTACAAAAGTCCGCATGCTGTGCAGAATGTGGCTGGCCGGGAGTAGGTAATATGCCGGCAGGCGTACAGGTGATCAACCGAAATGGCAATCAAGTCCTTGTCGGGCAGCTGTCTTACTTCCGCTTACGAACTACGCTGTGTTCAGTCTGCCAGGCCATGAAGTCTGCAGTGGCAAGCAGGCCATGGTTCGTCGAAGCGCATGTTGAATACCGGCATCAGATCAGGATCAAGAGGCAGTTGTTAGCTGGGCGATGATCTGTTCGCCAGACTCCTCCCGACCACTGAACCTCACGTTAGTCACGGCTGCGAAGTAATCGAACCGGGCGTCCCCGGGCATTTCTCCCGTACCGAAAGAGTCTCCAATTCCCCCTGTCACTTATGACAGATTTCCCTTGCGCAAAATCAATACGGCTTTTGGGGAGCTCAGCCCACGGGGCCTCTATCGAACCGACGGATATCCAGGTAATGGAATCAACAAAAGGGGGGAGAGATGAGGAAAGGACTTACGATCTGTGGTCTTTTGGTATCGCTTGTATAATCGACAATCCCAAGTATATCTGTCGCTCAGGACAATTCCAGCGTTACTGCGCAAATGAACAGCGTCAAGGCCATCGTCGATAGACTCAAACGGGACGCTGTACAAATGGAGGCGTATACTCGCTCTAGTAGCACCAGCTGGCAAACTCACGGAGCGACGTTGTCCAAGATGGGGAACGACGTCAATGAATTACAAGAAAACATGCGTGGGTTGCAGGCCCATCGTCCGAACGCGAGTCCATGGCAGCAGGATGCTATCGACCGCGTCGCGGGACTGACGAACGACTTGGCCACCAACATGAATGCCACGAATAGGCCCTATCGTTTTGGTTGTCGTTTTAGCGGGAGCGGTTAGCTGCCGCTCCGTGGATCTGGGCTACCCACAAGCTCGCGCTGTCAGCAGTTTCCGAGCGCGCAGCCCATTGGTGCAAGCGGGAGGGAGAGGTTTGCTGCGCCCGTGATCCCAGCCGCGATCGTTAGGACCCCGCGGCAGGCAAGAGTGAGCGTTACCCCATCGAACTCACTTTTTCCGGCTCGATCCGATACAGCACGCGAACCTCCCCCCGTTGGCGGTAGGGATAGACGGCTTGCCCCAAATATTTCTGCGACAAGCTGTTGATGTGTTCGTCGGCGCCTTTCTGTGTGATTTCCACAACGCGCCCGCGAATCGCCAGATAACGGTAGGGATTCTCCGGATCGAGGATCGAGAGGGACACGCGCGGGTCTCGGCGCACGTTCCTGTCTTTCACACGGCCCAGCGCTGAATTGAATCGCACGTATTCCCCGTCGTAGTCCACCCAAACCGGAGTGACTTGCGGACTCCCGTCGCTCATGATCGTTCCCAGATTCGCGAACGCCCGCTTCTGAAACAGGTCAAGAAATTTCTCGGGAATTGCCTGCGACATTGCCAGCCTCCTGCTAAATTCGCGATTCGATCTTAACTCCAAACTTGACGGCCACAAACGAGTGACCAGAGGCTTCGCACGGGTCACGATAGTGGGCGCTCAACTCCAACGGTTCAGGCGCGCGTACAGTCTGAGAACGCCCCGCCAGCAAGGCGCAGCCGCTGCGCCTGCAGGATCCTTCATGGGCGATTTGCTAGGGTATTTCTGTGTATTGACAACTACGTGATTTCGCTCTAGGAGTGTACTCTGTAATGTTTAGGTCCGTGCATTGCACATCGTGCGGTTCAGCGAATGTGGGCGAGTTTACGGGGGAGATTGCAATCCATTTTCCTGGGCTAAAAAATATCGACAAGCCCGTTGTCTGGGTGTTTCCCAAAATTGCAGTTTGCTTCCGTTGCGGCGCCGCGCAGTTTGTTGTTCCGGAAACGGAATTGCGACTGCTCGCTAAAGGTGAAGCCGCTGCGGGATAATTTCAGCTAGGCACGGTGCCACGCGCCTAATTCAAGCTCTTTTCAGAAGCCGGGTAATCCCCACCAAGATAATAGCGCCGACAAATGCCACAATGATTGAGCCAATCATGCCGCCGCCTGGCCAGATCCCTACAAGCCCGAAGATCCAGCCCCCCAAAATTCCCCCGAGGATGCCGAGAATGATGTCTACCAGGATCCCGTAGCCGCCGCCTTTCATCACTTGACCAGCGAGCCAACCCGCTATCAGCCCGACCACGATCCACGCGATAAAACCCATGGCTAACCTCCTTGCTGCCACCTCAGAACCGAGACTTTACTCGGATCACCGGGCCATGCTTAGAAGGTCCTTCCACCTACGGCGAAAGCTGAACGGTTGGAAAAGTGATTTTGAGTGAGCCTGCTCGGCCGACAGACCGCGAACAAAAGCGACAATGAAGGTATATTCTGCAGCCTGGGCCCCGGGATCTGCTTCCAAGGGGGTAGGCATATCGCCTGGGCCCAGGTTGCTTAACCCAGCCGTCTATAGCTTTACGAATCCTCAGTGCTGTGTCACCTGTCAGTATTAACAGCTCGATCCCACGCACTGTGTATGCGCTGAGATTACCCATCGATATGGTTCGCCAGGAAACCCGGAAACGGATGCAGCCCTTGGAATGAGCGCAGAATCGACGAATGAGCGATTCATTGTCCCTTGCTGCGTCGCAACTAACGCTGTCGGATCGACATTGACGAAATTCGATTGTTCCAGCCCACGTTCCTTAGATCGGCGATGTCGTGGCGCACTAGCAGAGAAGCGCCTCGGAAATTGAAATCGCTATAAATCCGAAGGGTGACCCCACCAAACACTCGAATGGAACTGATGGCGTTGTTAAAGTCTTTCGGCAGTTGGACGATATCCTGACCTGTGGTGCGGCAGAAGTATTTGCCTTTGTTGGCATCAAAATTGGGCCAGTTGTAGAAGCACACTCCGGCCCGTGGCACGGGAGGGCAACCCCACGCCAGATTCTGGGCGCTGAGCTTAAATGGAACGGCCAGCAGCAGAGCAAGACCTAGCAGTACGAATCTCGCAACCACATGCTTTGCTCCCGTCTTGAGGGGACCAAGATAGATATCTCCCCTGGACATGTCGCTTCTCCTTTGGCGGGATTCTCTCCGAGAGGACTAAGGATTATGTGAACGGATAAATCATTAAACCACTGTCAGATGTGACAGCGAAGGCGGGGGTTCATCCAGATCACGGCCAAAAGGTCGCAGAGTGAAAACCAAGGACTTACCTGAATCTTCGACGATCCGAGAATCATCTAGTCCGATAAGCTAAAGCCGGATTTCGGATTGCCAATTCACGCCTGTGTTCGTGTGAAGCGGAAGATGAGGCATGCACTAGATGAACGAGAGACACGAGCTGCTGTACTTAGAGGACCTGCAGGTTGGCCGACGATTCACGTCAGGCCATTACGACATCAATGAAGCTCAGATTAAAGCGTTCGCTGGAGAGTTCGATCCGCAGCCCTTCCACTTGGACCAAACCGCTGCCGAGCGCAGCTTCTTCGATGGTATCGTCGCTAGCGGGTGGCACACGGCAGCAGCGACGATGCGTCTTGTTGTGAAAAGCGACCTTCGCCTTGCAAATGGCGTGATCGGCCTGGGCTGCGAGATTTCCTGGCCAAAGCCCGTGCGCCCGGGTGATACGCTGCGGGTTGAAAGCGAGATTCTAGAAATATTGCCGTCGCGATCCAAAACGGATCGGGGAATTGTGATCGTGCGAACCGTTACGCTCAATCAAAACAGTGACGCCGTGCAGGTGCTTACCGCGAAGCTGCTCGTTTTCAAGCGCGGACACGATCCAACAACTCCCCTTTGAGCATTTGCTCTCTATTCACGCACTCCAGGGTGTCCGCCACCCAGTACGAGAACAATCGGCTGCCCGCTTGACCCGTGTAACCGGCATGCGAGAAAAATAGTAAGACAGGTGAGTCTTTTTGCTTCGCTTCTCGTTAGCAATCGATAGTACTGAGCAGCAATATAAGCTTCCGCTCATTCTCCCCAATGGGAGCATCTTGGCGACCCAAGAGCAGAATCAGCAAGAATCGGATTTGTTGGCCACTGTAAATAAACAGGTTGCACCTCCTTACTGGTCCGGGTGTGTGTAAAGCTAACAGGGAACGCCTCCCGTGTCGTTGACTCGCGGCAACCAGCGTCGCGGTGTGCGAGGATTGTGGGAGAATCGCGCCTGCTTGCTATCGTAAGCAGCGGACAGTTTTCCCCTCTGACGGTGAATCGGGTATATTAACTGTCGTTCTAGACGAATCTCGCGGTCACCTTGCTTCGGCGGATCCTGACATCCAGTGGCTTCAGCGGATCGACGCTGTTCAGTTTCGTAGGAACCTAAGATGTAATCCGCAGGCCGCTACGGTTTTGAGGATTTGAGTGAAGTTCGGTCCGGGCGGGAGATTTGCGATACGGCAACCGGCACTGGTAAGCCCAGACCGGTTGTTGAGGCGCCCGCTTCTCCTTGAAAGCGTGGCGCCCCCGTCGAATTCGGCCCGGTTGAGACATCCCTGGCTTACCGGGCCGGATTCGTTGTTATCCCTTACTCTTCTTTTCTTCTCCTGTTCGGCCCAAAAAGTTCCCTTGCTTTGGCCCGGCCAGATTTCCGGGTTGGGTTGAAAGCTAAGCGTCTGCCCTTCCAGGTATTAGAGGGGTGTGCAGGGGTGTGTTGGCCGCCAATCGGAGGGCTTCCCTACCCTTCCACGCCGGGACGCACAAGTGGGGCGAAATGGCTTGACATATTCCTATATAAGAATATATAGTCGCGCCCATGCCTCGCGCCGCAGCCACTTCCGATGCATTCAACGCGATTGCTGAGCCCCGCCGACGGGAAATCCTAAGCTACCTGGCAGCACAGGAGCGGCCAGTTGGGGAAATCGTATTACGTCTTCGGCTCGGTCAACCGTCTGTTTCCAAGCATTTGCGTGTGCTGCGAGAAGTAGGACTCGTGAAAGTCCGACGCGACGGACGGCGAATGCTTTATCGAACCAATGGAGAGGCGATCCGACCGCTTCACGAGTGGACGAAGACTTTCGAGCGATTCTGGCAGCACCAGTTGAGTCGTATCAAGGTACGCGCCGAGAGCGGAAGAAAATCACAGCAAGGTAAGACCGATCCTACATGACGCAAGGAGGAAGCATGGCTTCGACAGCAACCGCAATCGACAATTTGATGCTAGACGTAACGGAAGAAATCCTCGTACGAGCTTCGTTAGAGGACACTTTCGCGGCATTGGTCGAACAGCTCGGGCCGGCCGGCGAACATCCCGACGGCACGCCCATGCCGATGAAGCTGGAGCCGTGGCCAGGCGGTCGATGGTTCCGCGACCTGGGCGAAAACAATGGTCATTTCTGGGGACACGTGCAAGCCATCAAGCGCCCCACGCTGCTGGAAATCACGGGACCAATGTTCATGTCCTACCCGGTAGTTTCCAACGTTCAGTACCGACTGAGCGAGGCCGAGGGCGGAACGCTGCTCAAGTTTCATCACAGTGCATTGGGGCTCATTCAAGAAAACCACCGGCAGGGCGTGAAGAAGGGCTGGGGGCATATTCACGCATGTGTTCGCAAGCGAGCCGAAGCAAAGGGCTGACACAGAAGCCCTTTTACTGAGGGAGCATCCCGGAAAACCTGGCAGACCAGAAAGGGGAGATGGAAATGACCAAAATCGTGGAATCGGTGGTCAACGAATTCCGCGCGGAGGCAAAAACCACCGAGCGCGTCCTTGGAAAGGTGCCGACCGAAAAACTAACTTGGAAACCGCATCCCAAATCGCTTTCACTAGGGCAACTAGCATTGCACATCGCCACCGTTCCTGGAGCAACCGCCCAAATGCTTCAAAAGGACGAACACGAAGTGAGTCCTGATGCCTTCCGATTTCAGGATCCCAAAAGTGCGGAGGAGACCCGCAACACGTTTCAGCGGAGCGTGAAGGATGCGGAAGCCTTTTTATCCGGGCTGAGCGATCAGCAAGCGATGGGAAACTTTACGTTGAAGGCACGGGGGAAGAACGTTTTCACGCACCCGCGCCTTGACGTCGTACGGATGATCATGCTCAGTCACTTGTATCACCATCGGGGCCAGCTTTCCGTGTACTTGCGACTCTTGGATGTACCAGTGCCATCGATTTATGGCCCGAGCGCGGATGACGAAGGCCCGTTGGCTGCGTAGACAGCTTCGCAAAGCTGTGCAGGAGCGCGTTGCCGCCGAGTAGCTTCGAAATCACGAAACCACTCCGTCCAAAACCTGGAGAAGTCAAACCCAGACGCGGGCCAAACAGACGGCTTAAGCCGCTGGGAGGGCCTCTGCTCATTGCCCGTTCCTGCTCCTTCGAGCCATACACTTTCCGACCCCGACCTGCTAGCCGCGCGGACTTCGAACTCTAACCGGAGCAAGGTGGCTTACGGTGACGGCTGAATTGGATGTATTCTCGAGCCGGACCTCCCGGGAGGCCGAACGCTCTGTACCGTTGGTGAGACTCGCATTTTTCGCGGCCCACATGGCGCTCGCCATCGCCCTGTGAGTCAGGTCGACCGGGCAAGAGGAGAAAGATGGTGAGCCAAGGTGTCAATCAAGCCATCCGGGAAACCGAAGAGTTTTTCCGCTTGATTCTTGAGAATGCGCAGATCGGCATCGGGATCTTCAATATCGAGACCGGAGAGCATTTCTCGAATCCTGCGATGCACGAAATGCTGGGTTACAGCCAAGACGAACTGAACAGCACCGAGCAATGGGACGCGATTGTTCACCCGGATGAGCGCTCTTCGGGCGCAAGGCGATACGCTGCCATTGTTCAGGGGCGGCGTGACACGGACGTATGGGAGCAACGCTTCATTCGGCGTGATGGTCGCATTGTCATCGCCAATGGGAGGTTCAAGCTCATCCGGGACGCCGCAGGCAAACCCAAATACGTCGTCGCCCTGAACGAAGACGTTACCGAGCGCAGACTCGCAGAAGCGGAGAGAAGCCGCATTACCAAACAGATGCAGCTTCTGCTGGATTCCACCGACCAGGGTGTGTATGGCGTCGACTTGGAGGGGAAATGCACGTTCATTAATCGAGCGACCTGCGAAATGATCGGCTATGGACCTGAGGAAGTGGTGGGTCGAAACATGCATGACCTGGTTCATCATCACAAACCGGATGGTTCGCCGTACCCGATCGAAGAATGTCCCGTCTCCCAAACGCTCACGAACGGGAAGGGGTGTCACATCGATGAGGAAGTATTGTGGCGGCGTGACGGCGCGTCCATCCCGGTGGAGTACTCTTCGTTTCCGGTAGTGGAGGAAGGGGGCATCCGAGGCGCAGTGGTCACGGTGTCAGACAACACCGAGCGCAAGCGTGCCAAGGAGGCCCTGCAATCGAGCGAACGGCTTTTCCGTTCCATCTTCGAGAATGCGCAGATTGGAATTGGTGTGTTTAAGATTGAGAGCCAGGAGCATTTCTCAAACCGAGCCCTTCGCGAGATGTTGGGCTATCCGGGGGACGAACTGACCCGACTGGAGCAATGGGATGAGATTGTTCCTGCCGAGGAACGCACTTCCTGCGCCCAGCGATATGCAGAGCTCGTGCAGGGCAAGCGTGAAACCGACGAATACGAACAACACTTCGTTCACCGCACCGGTCGCATCATTCTTGGAAATAGCCGTTTTCAGCTACTCCGGAACTCTGCCGGCGAGCCGCAGTACGTCGTGGCCCTTACGGAGGACATTACCGAGCACCGGCGCGCGACCGAGGCGCTAAGGGCAAGCGAACAGCTGTTTCGAACGGTGTTCGAGAACGCGCAGATAGGAATCGGAATCTTCAACATCGAGACCGGGACACATCTTGCGAATCGCACGCAAACCGAGATGCTGGGTTACAGCCAGGAGGAATTGAGCCGTACCGAACATTGGGACAAGGTTGTTCCCCCGGAGGACCGCGCTTCGGGCGCCAGACGATATGCTGCCATTGTTCAAGGGCAACGTGACGAGGACGGCTGGGAGCGGCGTTTTATTCGGAGAGACGGTCGCATCGTGGTTGCCAATGTCCGGTTTAAGTTGATTCGGGACGCGGCAGATAAACCTAGATACATCATCGCGTTGAATGAAGACATCACAGAACGTAAACGAGTAGAAGCCGAACTGGTAAAAGCCAAGGAATCGGCTGAAGCGGCCACGAAATCGAAGTCCGAGTTTCTTGCCAACATGAGCCACGAGATTCGCACGCCGATGAACGCGGTTCTCGGAATGACGCATCTGGCCCTGAAAACGGAACTTACTGCCAAGCAGCGCGATTACTTGACAAAAACCAAGGCTGCGGCGGAATCGCTGCTGGGCATCATCAACGACATCTTGGACTTTTCTAAAATCGAGGCAGGTAAGCTCAACATGGAGCAGACCGATTTCCGGCTGGAGGCTGTCCTCGATAATCTGTCCAATGTCGTGAGCCAGAAAGTTCACGAGAAGAATCTAGAGTTCCTCGTCGCCTGTCAGCCAGACCTGCCGATTGTTTTAGTAGGTGATCCTCTTCGGCTGGGACAGGTGTTGATCAACCTCGTGAACAACGCCGTGAAATTCACCGAACGCGGTGAGATTGTCGCGGCAGTCAAGCTCGAAGAGAGGGTCTCGGACCGGGTCAAACTCAGATTTGCGGTCCGCGATAGCGGCATTGGGATGACGCCGGACCAGACCGCACGCCTGTTCCAGGCCTTTAGCCAGGCCGACAGTTCCACCACTCGAAGGTACGGGGGCACGGGCCTCGGCCTGTCCATCTCGAAACGATTGGTCGAAATGATGGAAGGCAACATCTGGGTAGAGAGCGAACCTGGTCACGGAAGCACGTTTTGCTTCACGGCATGGTTCGGCGTGGGGTCCTCGGAGCGTCGCCAGAGGATTCTCCCGCCGGCGCTCACGGCCCTCCGAGTCTTGGTCGTCGATGACAATGCGGTCGCTCGCGAAATCCTGACGGACATGCTTCGACAACTCACGCTCCGAGTCGAATCCGTTTCTTCCGGCGCCGACGCCTTGCGGGAACTGGAAAACGGCGACGCGCAGGACCCCTATCGACTGGTCCTGCTCGATTGGGACATGCCCGGCCTAAGCGGGCTCGAGACGGGCCGCCGGATCAAACGCGATGGCCGTCTGCGCAATGTCCCCAAAATACTGATGATCACCGAATTCGGGAGGGAGGACGTTCGTCTGAAAGCGCAGGAGGAGGAGATCGAACGTTTTTTGCAGAAACCAATTAGCCCTTCGCTTCTTTTCGACACGCTGATGAGTCTGTTTGGTGAGGCCGGTGAAACGATCCCTGCAGCGGTGAATAAAAGCGGGCGTCAGGTGCCATTGGCCGACGGCATCCGAGTCTTGCTCGTCGAAGATAACGAGGTGAACCAACAGGTGGCGACGGAACTCTTGGAGAGTGAAGGAGCGAGGGTAACCATCGCCAACCACGGCGGGGAAGCCGTAAAGATCCTTACGGAAGGCGACCCGCCGCCGTTTGACGTCGTGTTTATGGATCTGCAGATGCCCGAAATGGACGGTTTTGCTGCCACGCGACTTCTGCGTTCCCGGCCTCAGCTTCGGCATCTTCCGATCATCGCGATGACGGCGCACGTAATGACGGAGGAGGTCCAACGCTGCTTGGAAGCGGGAATGAATGATCACGTGGGGAAGCCGATCGATCCCAATACGTTCTTCGCTACGCTGGCGCGTTGGACTCGAGTGCGCCCGCGGGAGGCTGCCGACGAGCCAGGCAGGCCTGCCGGTCGAGGCGATGAAATCCCCGCTATCGAAGGCGTGGACGCCCGAGGAGGTCTCGAGCGAGTCGCTGGAAACAAGCGGCTGTACCGCGACTTGCTGACTCAGTTTGCCGCAAAGCAGGGATCCGCCGCCGCGCAGATCAAATCCGCCTTCGAACAGGGAGACCATTCACGAGCCGAGCGCGTCGCACATTCGCTAAAAGGTGCCGCGGGGAATCTAGGGATCCCACAGATCTTCCATTGGGCGGGAAAACTGGAAACGGCCATACGCGAGTCACGGGATGGCGTGGAGGAAATGATCCAGGAGTTGGCGCCCGCGCTAGAACGCCAAGTGCGCGCCATCCAGGAAAGCCTGAGGGCAACAACTCCTGCTACCGGCCAGCATGCTCCCCACCCAGAGGCTTTGGAGATCTCGGCAGCGGTTGGTCGGCTCAAAGAGTTGCTCGAAGCAAGCGACGCCGATGCCCCGCTGGCATACCGAAACCTGGCTGAACTGCTCGAAGGCACCGTTGCCTCCTCCGCGCTGAACGCTTTGGAGGAGGCGGTAAACGCCTTCGATTTTGAAACCGCCCTTGTCAAGCTACACGAAATCGCTGAACATACGCGGCGAATCCAGAAGTAAGAAGATGAAGAGCAGCCGATGAGCCCTGCCGAGAAAAGACTCCTGCTTTTGGTCGATGACGACTCTGAAAATATTCAGATCGTGCATTCCATACTGAAAGACCAATACAAGATCCGTGTAGCCATGAGCGGCGCGAAGGCGTTGGAATTGGCGAAGGTGGAACCGCGCCCTGATCTCATCCTGTTAGACGTGATGATGCCCGAAATGGACGGTTATGCGGTCTGCAGCCACTTGAAAGCCGACCCGAAGACGTGCGATACGCCCGTTATCTTCCTGACGGGAAAGACCGAGGTCGCTGACGAAACGCGCGGCTTCGAAGTCGGCGCCGTCGATTACATTCACAAACCATTCTCTCCCCCGATCGTAACAGCGAGAGTCCGGACCCACTTGATGCTGCGCGACGCACACGAGACGGTGGCCCAGCAACTTGTGGCCATCAACAACGAGCTCGAAATGGCGCGGCAGATTCAACTGTCCATTCTTCCTCGAGAGACTCCGAAACTCGAGGGTTTGGACATCGCGGCTCGATACATTCCCATGAGCTCTCTCGCCGGAGACTTCTACGACTTCATTCGCGTCGATGACCAGCACGTCGGGATTCTGATCGCCGATGTATCTGGCCACGGCCTACCGGCGGCATTGATTGCCTCGATGCTCCAAACGGCCCTTGCTGCGCAATCCCTACATGCTTCCGATCCTGCTCAGGTCTTGTTGGGATTAAATCAGGCACTGTACGGCAGGTTCGAGCGTCACTTTGTGACCGCGGCCTATGTGTTCGTAGATGTGGAGAACAGTACGGTGAATTACGCCGGAGCGGGGCATCCACCTTTGCTGCTTTGGCGGGCCAGAACGGGGACTGCCACCGCCTATACTGAAAACGGCTTCCTGCTGGGCCCCTTCCCCAATTCCAGCTACTCGACGCTGACTTTTTCGTTGGAGAAAGGGGACAGGATTGTTCTCATTACGGACGGGATCGTCGAAGCAAAAGACTCAGCGGCTCGCGAGTTCGGAGTCGATCGTCTCAAGCAGATGGTGGAGTCCAGCCATGATCTCCCGGGAAATCAATTCGCCGAAGCTCTGCTTCATAGTCTCTCGAGTTGGTCCGAGCGTGCCATTGGCTTAAACCAGTCGGACGATATCACCCTCCTCGTCATCGATTATAAGAAGAATGGAAACCTCTAGCGCGCTTGCGGCACAATCCACATCCTTCTTCATCTCGGCTTCAGAACCTTCACCCAGGTCGGGAGTAGTACCCTGGTCCAACGCGCAAGTGGTGATGCCACGCCATGGGAAAAGCCCAGGAAACTAACATCCCCAGAAGCACTTGCCCAAAAACCAGCGGGAGGATGTTCCGCACACGCCCGAACATCCAGGCCATCGCCGCGCCACCGAAGAAGGTCAGCGGAACCAGCACTGGATTCGGCCAATGGCAGATCGCAAAGATCAGGCCGGTGAGGACGGCAGCCACCCATTCATTGCGGACGAGCGACATCATGCGGTTGTGCAGCAGCGAATTGAGCGCAACCTGTTGCAGCACACAAAAAGCGAAGTAGTTCTCGACTCTGCGCCACGAGAACTGACCGATCACCGGCGCTCGGTGCCCGCTCAGCAGTATGCCGCTTATCACCAGAGCCGCTGCCATCGCGCCAAAGACGATGAGCGCCTGCCGGGTCGCTGCGACAAGATTATCTGCGCGCCATCCCAGCGTAGCGGGCGTATCACGATGGAGGAGAAAGCTGGCCGCCAGCCAAACCACAAAGAAGACCCACGTCCATAGCGCCGTGAATTGCAATTGCCAGATGAACCAAAGAATGAAAGCAGGTAGCAGAATGATGTCGGCAAGGGAGAACCACAGTCTGGCGGAGGGGCTCATCTACAGTGCTAGGCCGAAACCAGTCTGGGCCCAAGGAAGGAGCGAAGTCAAATGAAGCAGACAGGGATCAACGAGTCTGTGCGAAATCTTCGGTGATGTAGAGCATTCCGTCGGACCCTTTGGCGATTCCAACTCCTACCCGCGTGTACTCCGGGTTCAAAATGTTCCAGCGGTGGTTGCGTTCAAACTTAGGCTCGTCCATGAACGTCGACTCGGCCCGGGAGATGCTCTGACACGACGCAATATTCTCGCCAACGCGCGTCCATCGAATGCCGGCCGAAGAAATTCGCTGCTCCGGTGAGGCGCCGTCGGCTGCAGTGTGGCCGAAATATCCGATTCGGGCCATTTCTTCAGAGTGCGCTCTGGCCACGGCGGCAAGCCGCTCATCCCACACAAGGGGACGCGCGCGTCCTCTTGTCTCGCCCAAATACTCAGGAGCAACGCGATCCCGGTTGATGAGGTCCAGGGCTTGTCGCTCGAGCCGATGCTGTATCGCGGCAGACCGGTTTTCATCGACAAAGTTCTGTGAATGGACAACGACAGTGAACACGGCACCCGAAGCGCCGAAAGCCAAGACGGCGGAGGCCACCCGGATGAAGTTCCGGGCAGGAGGTGAGCCTTTGCGACAAACGGACGTGCCTGGTTCCTCCACACTAGGAAGCTATTCCCAAAGCGTGGGCAGAAATATTGGCCAAAAGGACAGATTTGGTCCTGGTACCGCAGACCATCAGGCGATTGCGTGAGGGATAGCTTTCTTCCATCTACCTTGCGCCTTCAGGATCAGCTCCACCACCTCGCGGATCGCGCCTTCGCCGCCCCGGGCGACAGTGGTGTAATGCGCTGCACGTTTCGTCTCGACCGTTGCGTCGGCAACCGCGACCGCAAGGCCAACGCGCTCGAGAATCGGGATGTCGGGCAAATCGTCCCCGACGTAGGCGACCTCGTGATCGCTCACACCTGCACGAACGAGAATGGCCTTGTAAGCCTCGAGCTTCTTTGCCTGACCTTGAACGACAAACTCCATCGACGCCTCGCGGGCGCGCCGCGCCGTTGCCGGTGAATCACGTCCTGTGATTAAACCCGTGCGGATCCCCATAATGCCAGCGAGCTTGATGCCCGCGCCATCGTGGGCGTGGAAGATCTTCATCTCAGCGACACTGCCGTCAGGAAACGACTGCAGGCAGACGTAGCCAGGCGTCATCGTGCCGTCGACATCCATGAGCAGCACGCGAATGGGTTTCGCGCGGCGTAAGACTTTCGAGGGAAATCGGATCTCGCGAATTGTGCTCATCAGATTTGGATCGCGCGGCTCGCTCTCCCTCCTATGTCCAGGCAGGGTCAGAACAGCTGAAGCGTCCAGAGATCGTGCAAATGAACCACGCCCCGGAGACGATCTTTCGCGTCGACGACGAGTACGGATGTGATCTTCTTCTCTTCCATCAGGCGCAATGCGGAAGCAGCCAGCTCCGTGCCGAGCATTGTGACGGGATTCTTCGTCATGCAATCAAGCGCCGAAAGGTCCAACACGTTCTCCTTGCGTCGCTGCATGACGCGCCGAAGGTCACCGTCAGTGATGATGCCCAGTAGTTTTCCGTCCGGTTCTGTCACGGTCGTTAGGCCGAGACCCTTACGGCTCATTTCGTAAATTACGTCGGGCATCCTCGTGTCCGGAAGAACGCGCGGAAGTTCCTCACCGGTGTGCATCAGCGACTCGAGCCGGCGCAGCTTCTTACCGAGCCGACCACCCGGATGGAGCGCGGCGAAATCTTCCTCCTTGAACCCACGGCGGTCATGCAGCGCGATCGCTAGAGCGTCGCCCATGGCAAGAGCGGCAGCTGTCGAGGCAGTCGGCGCCAGGTTCAACGAGCAGGCTTCCTCCTTCACAGCAATATCAACGACCACGTCGCTTGCCGTGGCCAGAGTCGAGCGTGTGTTCGACGTCATCGCAACAATCTGAACGCCAATGCGCTTCGCGGGCTCAATCAGCTCGACCACTTCTTGTGTTTCTCCACTGGAGGAAACCGCCAACAGGACATCGCCCGCCGCCATAACCCCCAGGTCGCCGTGCAACGCGTCGGCTGCGTGCAAAAAAAGGGAGGGCGTGCCTGTGCTCGCAAGCGTGGCGGCGATTTTCCGACCGATTAAACCCGACTTTCCAACGCCGGTCACGACCACTCGACCCGCGCAACCGTGCAGGAGATCGACGGCCTTTTCAAACCGCGCGTCGAGGCGTTCGACCAACCCTCGGATGGCGTCCGCCTCGATCCGCAAAACGCGCTGGGCGATAGCGAGAGTCTTGTTTTTCGACGCGCTCGGCGAACTCATCGCGATCGCCAGCTCCTCCGCTCCACTTTGCGCGACAGGCCCGCCTTTCTGGCGGGCGCTATGACGCGGGGCGCGGCAGTGGGGGGCGCGTCCCATTCGCGCGCGAGTGCCGAAAGCCGAGTGGCTTTTTCAAGCAACGGTCTAAGCTTATGGAGCGAAAGCGCGTTTGTGCCGTCCGACAGGGCCTTGGCAGGATTATCGTGAACTTCCAGAAAGAGACCGTCGACGCCGATGGCAGCGCCCGCGCGCACTAGGGGCTCGATGAATTCTGGCTGGCCACCACTCGACTTTCCTTCTCCGGCAGGCAACTGCACGGAATGCGTCGCATCGAGGACAACCGGATAGCCCAGCTTGTGCAGGATGGGAAATGAGCGCATATCCACGACGAGATTCTGGTAGCCGAATGAGGTGCCTCGTTCAGTGAGAATGATTCTCTCGTTCCCGGTAGCCGCCACTTTCTCGACGGCGTTGACCATTTCCGTTGGCGAAAGAAATTGACCTTTCTTGATGTTTACCACGCGGCCCGAGCGGCCCGCCGCCATCAGCAGGTCCGTCTGGCGCGAAAGGAACGCAGGAATTTGCAAAACATCGCAGACCTCCGCGGCTCGGGCCACATGGGAGACCTCATGTACGTCGGTGAGAATAGGAAGACCCGTTCGCTTCTTGATGCTGGCCAGAATGCGAAGGCCTTCTTCCAGTCCCGGACCCCGATAGGAGGAGATCGATGAGCGGTTAGCCTTGTCGTAGGAGGCTTTGAAAATCAATGGCACACCCAAAGACGAAGCAACATCTCGGATTCGTTCCGCAAGCATGGTGGCGTGCGCTTCACTTTCAATCACGCACGGTCCTGCGATCAGAAACAGCGGCTCTGTTCCGCCGATGCGGATTTTCCCGACCTCGAAGCTACCAGATGGGTTCATAAGCGAAAGATCCGAGCTGAGATGATCCAACAGCCTATGCGGCTTCGCTCCGGTTTTCAACGTGGAATTCGGCTCTTTGGCCGCAGAAAGCACTCGGCCGATTGCGCGCTTTTGCCTGCGGTCCTATCCTAGGCGTCTATGGTCTTCCCGTCGCTTCCCTGCGTATGAGGCATTCGGTAGGAGGGAATCCGTGAGAATGAGCGAAAGCACAAAGCTGCGCAGAATGATTCGCGAAAGCGCGGATATCACGACGATTACACAGTTGATCCTGCGCGAGCGCGAGAGCCGCGACCTGCAACGTTGGGAAACGATGCGGGAGTGCTTCTGGCCTGACTCCCTCGTGCGTGTGAGTTGGTTCCGAGGAAACGGTCCGGACTTTGTCACGGGGTCGATGGACATGGCCAAGCGTGGGATTCCGGCAAAGCACAGACTGGCGCCGATTCTGGTGCGGCTCGCCGGCGATCGCGCCGTGGCCAGCCTGGCTGGGATTATCGATCTGCCCGTGAAATTGAAGGGAGTGGATGCCACGCTTTCAACCCATTCGCGGTTTCTCTATCGCGCGGAGCGGCGCAAGAGCGAATGGCGAATTTTCGGCTTTGACGCCGTTTACCTGCGGGATGAGTTGACACCTGCCATCTCCGGGCAACAGATCGTGATCGATCCGGATGAGATAAAGGGTTTCCGCTCCTCCTACCGAATGCTCTCCTATTACTTGAAAAGCCAGGGGTTCCCGATCAACTCAGAACTTGCCGGGGAAGATAGGCCAGATCTGGTAGAGGCACTCTATACGGAACTCTTCGATTGGGCTAAAATGGCTGTGCCAGCCTAGTTAGCTCGTTGGGGAACTGAATAGTCTTTGTTTCAATAACATACGATCAGATCAAGGCTATATGGAAACTGGTAGCCAATAATCTAGGTAACTTTTGCATGGTCAATGGCATCATATGATTATGGCACAGAAACGCAAAGGGACTGGGCGCCTAGTTCCGGTACGACCGACCGGACTGGAGTATCGGGTTAGGTACGGTATTCATCTTGTCGAGGAACCCCGCAAGCACGGTAGGGGCATTGGCCCGGCACGCTGGCAGCGGTGCTCGGTCCGCTCTGAGCACGCTCACCGCATTCCCAAGGGTGACTACTTCCTGCATGCCGATGAGGGTGGGGTGTTCCAGTTGAAGTTCACCGGGAATGCCTGGCAGTATCTTGCAGCCGCCGCCTAACGCAAACTCTTCTCCGTTTGAATGATCCAGCTTCGCTCTAGCTAAAGAAGCTCCGAAGTGCAGTCTGTTCATCGGGATAGTCGGCGAAGATGGTGTGTAGATTCACGAGCCGCAGGACCTCCGCGACCCGAGGACTGAGTTCGACCGCCTTTAACTGCGCGGAGAACCTCTGTGCAGTAGAGAGGGAACGTACAAGCTGGCCGACTCCTGAGCTATCGAGATAGATCACATCGCGCAAGTTAAGCAGGAGCTTCTTGCGACCATCCTGAATGAGATCGAGTAGCATCTCGTGAATCGCTTCCCCTTCGATGAGCGTGAACCGGCCGCGTACATCTACAACCGTGACATCGCCAAACTGGCGTGTACTTGCACTGAAGCCCAAAGTCCCTCCCCAGGAAAACCATCATTCTAGCCCAGACTCACGACAATCTCCACGGCACCACTGACGAGCCTGACTGCCTCGATCGCCTCGTGACTGGCGCAGCGGCGTTCAAAAGGACTATCATGGCGCCGATAAACGACCCGAGCGCGAGGTCCTTACGCGAAAAGGATACGGCGATGAGAGCCATCAACGAATATACGATTACGGATGCAGCGATCGATCAGATGGCTGCAACGCCAAATCCGCGGATGCGACAGGTCATGGAATCGCTGGTGCGGCATCTTCACGCATTCGCACGGGAGGTCGATCTGACACCCGAGGAATGGCTCGAAGGGGTCCGATTCCTTACGGCGGTCGGGCAGAAGTGCACGGCACACCGCCAGGAGTTCATCCTGCTTTCCGACACGTTGGGACTGAGCGCGCTGGTTAACGCCTTGCACGACAAACGCGTCTCGGAAACGGTAACGAAGTCGAGTCTCCTGGGGCCCTTTTACCGGCAGGACGCTCCGATGATGAAACTAGGCGACTCGATCATCTCCCGATGCAAAGGGACCGAAGTAGTGTTCTATGGGCGTGTGATCGATTCGGCCGGGTCCGGAATTCCGAACGCACTGGTTCAGGTTTGGGAACCGGACGAGACCGGCAACTACGATCTGCAAAAGCACGACCCGTCGGTGATGGACCTGCGCGGATGCTTTCGTACCGACCCAGAAGGGCGGTATTACTTCCGGGGCCTCTGCCCGCTTGGCTACATGATTCCCATGGATGGACCCGTCGGCGACATGATTCGAGCCCAGAAGAGGCATGGTTATCGACCGGCACACATTCATTTTGTAATTGGAGCGCCCGGCTACCGCGAGCTCGTGACGGCACTCTACGTGGCGGGCGACGCGCACATCGATTCCGATACGGTGTTTGGAGTCGACGAATCACTGATCATCGCAGTGAACAAGAGCGACCGATCTTCGCCGCTGCCGAACCTGCCGAGTATCCATTATGATTTCCGTCTCGCGGCAGCAAGGGATCAGATGTCGGGGCGCGTGGGAGCGGACCCCTCGCAGGTTACCAGCAGGGTTGTCGAAGGCGGCGCTTAGCTCAGCCGGCAGCGGCGCG